>Ga0209474_10000729_pt1 | contig 34585 bp, 34 predicted proteins | sample GraSoiAngelo_145_FD_185902 | JGI IMG/M metagenome (GOLD analysis project Ga0209474, IMG submission 185902) | Grasslands soil microbial communities from the Angelo Coastal Reserve, California, USA - 14_1009_05_20cm (SPAdes) (version 2) | ecosystem: Environmental > Terrestrial > Soil > Grasslands...
GTATCGGCGATCTTCGAGCCGTGCTCGGCCAGCGCCTTCTCGGTGGAATGCACCAGCGCGTCGGCATGGTTCTTGGCATCGACCGCCTCGCGGCGTTTCTTGTCCTCGGCCGCATTGGCCTCGGCGTCCTTGACCATCTTCTGGATGTCGGCTTCCGAAAGGCCTCCCGAGGCCTGGATGCGGATCTGCTGCTCCTTGCCCGTTGCCTTGTCCTTTGCCGACACGTTGACGATACCGTTGGCGTCGATATCGAACGTGACTTCGATTTGCGGCATGCCGCGCGGCGCGGGGGGAATGCCCATCAGATCGAACTGGCCGAGAACCTTGTTGTCGGCCGCCATTTCACGCTCGCCCTGGAACACGCGAATCGTAACTGCGTTCTGGTTGTCCTCGGCGGTCGAGAACACCTGGCTCTTCTTGGTCGGAATGGTGGTGTTGCGATCGATGATTCGGGTGAACACCCCGCCCAGCGTCTCGATCCCAAGCGACAGCGGCGTGACGTCGAGCAGCAGCACGTCTTTGACGTCGCCCTGCAGCACACCGGCCTGGATCGCGGCACCGATGGCCACGACTTCGTCCGGGTTGACGCCCTTGTGCGGCTCCTTGCCAAAGAACTGCTTCACCACTTCCTGGATCTTCGGCATCCGGGTCATGCCGCCGACCAGAACCACTTCGCCGACTTCGCCAGCGGTGAGGCCGGCGTCCTTTAGCGCCTTGCGGCAGGGCTCGATGGTCTTATCGACGAGTTCCTGAACCAGCGCCTCGAATTTGGCGCGCGTCAGTTTCATCGTCAGATGCTTCGGGCCTGACTGATCGGCCGTGATGAACGGTAGATTGATCTCGGTCTGCGTGGTCGAGGACAATTCGATCTTGGCTTTTTCGGCGGCCTCTTTCAGGCGCTGCAGGGCAAGCTTGTCGCTGCGCAGGTTGATCCCCTGCTCCTTCTGGAATTCGTCGGCCAGATAGTTGACCAGCCGCATGTCGAAGTCTTCGCCGCCGAGGAAGGTGTCGCCATTGGTCGACTTGACCTCGAACACGCCGTCGCCGATCTCAAGAATCGATATGTCGAAGGTGCCGCCGCCGAGGTCGTACACGGCGATCGTGCCGGACTTCGTCTTGTCGAGACCGTAAGCGAGCGCGGCCGCAGTCGGCTCGTTGATGATGCGCAGTACCTCAAGCCCGGCAATCTTTCCGGCATCCTTGGTGGCTTGGCGTTGCGCGTCGTTGAAATAGGCCGGCACGGTGATGACGGCTTGCTCTACCTTCTGCCCAAGATGGGCTTCGGCAGTCTCTTTCATCTTCTGCAGGATGAAAGCGGAAATCTGCGAGGGAGAGTAGGTCTTGCCGTCGGCCTCGACCCAGGCATCGCCGTTGGACGCCTTGACGATCTTGTATGGGACAAGCTTCTTGTCCTTTTCGACCATTGGGTCGTCATAGCGGCGGCCGACGAGGCGCTTGACCGCAAAGAAGGTGCGCTCGGGATTGGTCACCGCCTGACGCTTCGCGGGCTGGCCGACCAGGCGCTCGCCGTCATCGCTAAAAGCGACAATCGACGGGGTCGTTCGCATGCCCTCGGCGTTTTCGATGACTTTGGCTGTCTTGCCATCCATTACGGCAACGCACGAATTCGTGGTGCCGAGATCGATCCCGATGACCTTTCCCATTGTCCTCATATCCTTTTTTTTGCGGCAGGTTGGCTGGGCCCTGACGGCGCACCAATCCAAACCCCCAAAGATCAAATGCTCGCGATATTGCGACGGTGAGCCTCATATAGGAGGGGGGTACTGGCCTGCAAGGACCGGAGGGCAACGTTACCCCACGAAAACCATCAGCCTTGAAACATAGTATCGGTTGGTGGTCCGGGCGCCTCAGAAGAATCCTCAGAAGAATAGCGGCCAGCCGCTCTCAGATGGGCCGCGGGACTGGAGCCGGCCGGGATTCGATCGGCTTCGCCAAACTTGCCAGAATCGGGGCTTGTGCCCTGTTGCACGGCCGCCAAAACCGCTAGAAAGCGGCGCATGAAACGCGGCCTCATCACCGGCGCGACGAGCTGCCGACCATTGAACCGCCCCAATGCAAATCAATAGAAAATCCGTATGAAGCCCATCCGCCTATTTGCCGCGGCTGCCCTGCTCATCGGCATCGGCTGTCCAGCGTTCGCAGCCGACCCGGTATTTCCGCCGGGCATGCGGGTCGGCCTGACGCCGCTAGTCGGTCTTTCCCGCGCAAAAACATTCGTCGGATTCGAGACCGAGGACCAGGGCGTCAAGGTATTGGTCACGGAGTTGCCGGCCGAGGCTTATGGTGAAGTAATGAACGCCTTCAAGGCCAATCCGGCGGGCGCAGGTGGCGTCAAGCCCGAAAGCATCGAGACATCGGCCGGACTTGCCTACTACACCGCTGAAAGCGCTAAGGACGGCCCGACCAATGTGCGGCGTTATTCGATGATCCTGCCCGGCGGCACGTTCTCCGGCTATATCGCCGTGCAGGTGCCGGAGAATGCGGGCAAAATCTACACCGACGACGCCGTGCGCCAGATGTTCGCATCCGCTGTGATCCGCAAGGAAGTTCCGGTCGACGAGCAGCTCGGGCTGATGCCGTTCAAAATCGGCGAACTTAGCGATTTCAAAAACGTTCGCACCCTGGCGGCTGGCGGCGCCATCATTCTCGCCGACGGCGATGAAACGACGGGATTTGAGCCGGCACCCTTTATGGTAATTGGTATCATCGGATCGGCGCCGGCGCAGCCCGACGATCGAGGCCGATTCGCCCAACAGGTCGCAACCACGATTCCCGGCGTCCGCGACGCGCGGATCACGGTGTCCGAGCCGATACGCATCGACGGCATGCCCGGCTATGAAACCCGCGTCGATGCCACCAGCGGCAAGGACAATATCTCCGTCACGGTGGTGCAATGGCTTCGATTCGGCGGCAAAACCACCTTGCGCATCATCGGGAGCGCCCCGCGCGACGTTTGGTCGAAAGCATTTCCACGGTTCCGCGCCGTTCGCGACGGCCTTGCGCCACGCGGCTGAGGCGCATTCGTGCGCTTACAAACCCCGGGCGAGCGCCGGCGTCAAGCGCACCGAGTCAAATGTTTCTTGCAAACGATTTTTGCAAACGATGTTGCGGTCTGAATTGATTCGGGAAGCGCGTCGGCACTACCGACGTCGATATTACGTCTCAACCGCTTTGGCTTCGGCCTTCATCCCGCCCTTGGAGACCGCAACCAGTGCTGGCCGCAACACGCGGTCGCCGATCATGTAGCCAGCCTGCACCACCTGAACCACCGTTCCCGGCGGCACGGAGGGATCGGGCACTTCGTACATCGCCTGCTGGAAATTCGGATCGAACTTTTCGCCCGACGGATCGAATTTCTTGACCCCGTTTTTCTCCAGCGTGTTCAGCAATGAACGCTCGGTGAGTTCGACGCCGTCTATCAGCGCCTTGAGGCCCGGATCGGCGGACGCTTTGGCTTCGGCCGGAACCGCATCGAGCGCACGCTGCAGATTGTCGGCGATGTCGAGAATGTCGCGCGCAAAACCGGAGATGCCATAGGCGCGCGCATCGGCCACCTCGCGCACGGTCCGCTTGCGCAGGTTTTCCATTTCCGCCAGCGTGCGGAGCATCTTGTCGCGCGCCTCCGCGGCTTCCTTTGCCAGCGCCTCCGCCGATCCTTCTTCGGGATCATCGGGCATGACGTACGGCTTGGAAACGACAGGCTCCGGTCCTTGCGCCGGCTTCACCGGCTCGTCGTTCTCCCGGTCGGCATCGGTCATAGACTATCCTCTTGAAAATCGCCTCGGAGGGATGGAGCGTTGCTGGCCGGGATATCGTGCTTTAGGCGCAGAAAATCAAGCGCCCCGCCTGCCTCAGCCTAAATGCTGCCGGGATGCATCAAGAAGGCCCGGCCCGCCGCGGCACGATCATCCACCAAGGATGCGGCTGACGATGCGCGCGGCATAATCCACGGTTGGAATTACCCTTGCATAGTTGAGCCGGGTAGGTCCGATGACGCCGAGAACGCCGACAATATGACCAGCGGCATCGCTGTAGGGCGCTATAATGGTGGACGAGCCCGACAGCGAGAACAGCTTGTTCTCCGAGCCGATGAAAATCCGCACGCCTTCGGCGCGTTCAGCGCGGCCCAACAGATCGATCACGCCGCGCTTGGTCTCGAGATCGTCGAACAGCAATCGCACGCGTTCCAGATCTTCCAGCGCATGCAGATCTTCCAGCAGATTGGCATGACCGCGCACGATGAGCTGCCGATCGTCAGTTTCGCCGCCAGACCAGCTCGCCACGCCGGCCGCGATCACTTTCTGCGTCAGTTCATCGAGCTCGGCGCGGTTTTGCGCCAACGCGGTTTCAAGTTCGAGACGCGCTTCGGCCAGCGTCCTTCCCCGAATCCGGGAATTGAGAAAGTTGGTGGCTTCGGTGAGCGCCGATGACGGCACCCCGGGCGCCAGCGTGAGCACCCGGTTTTCGACCTGACCGTCCTCACCCACCAGCACCACCAGCGCACGCTCCGGCTCCAGCCGGACGAACTCGATGTGCTTGAGCCGCGAGTTGGATTTTGCGGTCAGCACCACCGCCGCGGCGCGGGTCAGGCCGGACAAGCGGGTCAATGCTTCGCCAAGGGCGGCTTCGACCGACTGCGCCTTGCCGACCGACGCCAGCTGGCTCTGGATCGACTGCCGCTCCGGTTCGGTGAGATCGCCAACCTGCATCAGCGCATCGACGAAGAAACGCAATCCGAGTTCGGTAGGCAGCCGGCCCGCCGAGGTATGCGGGGCGTAGATCAGGCCAAGTTGCTCCAGGTCCGCCATCACATTGCGCACCGAGGCCGGCGACAGCGGCACCGCAATCAGGCGCGAAATATTGCGCGAACCGACGGGCTCGCCGGTCGCGAGGTAACTCTCTACGATTTGACGAAATATGTCGCGCGAGCGCTCGTTGAGCTGGGCTAGCCCGGCAGTCGGTGCGATCAGACCGATCGGATCGTGATGGGCCACACGGTACTCCTTTAACACCTGGCCTAATTTGTCCATCTGGCGCGCGAGTTACAAGCGGGCATTAGCCCCAAAGCGGCGGCAAAAGTCTTGCCGCTGCTGCCTCGCCCACCTACAAGCACCGCGAGCCATCGCCTTTTGCTGAATTCTGGAGGGATTTTCATGCGCCCAAGCCGTCGTGCGCCGGATGAACTGCGCGCCGTGTCGCTGGAGCGCGGCGTGGTCAAATACGCCGAGGGTTCCTGCATGGTGAAATTCGGCGACACACATGTGCTGGTCACCGCGACACTCGAAGAACGGCTGCCGCCTTGGCTCAAGGGGCAGGGTCGCGGCTGGGTCACGGCCGAGTACGGCATGCTACCGCGGGCGACCTTGGAACGCACCCGCCGTGAGGCTGCCGCGGGCAAGCAAAATGGCCGCACCGTCGAGATTCAGCGCCTGATCGGCCGTTCGCTGCGTGCCACCCTCGATCTGCAAGCGCTCGGTGAGCGTCAGATCACAGTGGACTGCGACGTGCTCCAGGCGGATGGCGGGACCCGGACCGCCTCGATCACCGGTGCGTGGGTAGCGCTCGCCGACTGCATCGGCTGGATGAAGACCCGCAACATGGTCAAGGCGAACGTACTGCGGGACAATGTGGCCGCGATCTCCTGCGGGATCTGCAACGGAACGCCGGTGCTCGATCTCGACTATGCCGAGGATTCGGAGGCCGATACCGACGCTAATTTCGTGATGACGGGCGAGGGACGCATCATAGAGGTGCAGGGCACCGCTGAAAAGACGCCGTTCTCGCAAGAGGAATTTCTCGCCTTGATGGCGTTGGCGCGCAAAGGCGTGGCGCGGCTGGTGGACTTGCAGAAAATTGCCGTGGCGTGACTTGGGCTCCCTCTTGGGAATCGCTGTTGGGCTCGCGCGCTCCGCGGCATAAACTCTTAGGCTAAAGAGCACATGCACCGTCGAATCAGAGGCAAGCTGGTGATCGCGACTCACAATCCGGGCAAGCTCGCCGAGATGCGCGAGCTGTTGGCCCCGCACGGCGTCGAGGCGATCCCGGCCGGCGCGCTCGGCCTGGCCGAACCCGAGGAGAGCGGCGATACATTTCGCGCCAATGCCCGGATCAAGGCGGTCGCCGCGGCGAAGGCGGCGCAGCTTCCGGCATTCGCCGACGATTCCGGATTGGTGGTGGACGCGCTCGACGGCGCGCCTGGAATCCTGTCGGCGCGCTGGGCCGGTGCAGCAAAGGACTTTACCGCGGCGATGACCAGGATCGAACGCCTGCTCGCCGAACGCGGCGCAAAGGAGCCTTCGCAGCGCAAGGCGCATTTCGTTTCCGCGCTCTGCGTCGCGTGGCCCGACGGCCACATCGAGCAAGTCGAAGCACGCGCCGACGGCACGCTGGTGTGGCCGCCCCGCGGCAACGCCGGGTTCGGCTATGATCCGATGTTTTTGCCCGATGGATACACCCGCACCTTCGGCGAGATGACCAGCATCGAGAAGCACGGTTTGCCGCCGCTGGGCCTCGGCCTGTCGCATCGCGCCCGCGCATTCGTAAAGCTGGCGGAGATCTGCCTTGGGTAGTCCCTGCTCCGAGCCGACCCGGTCAGCGCCAGCGCCACAACCCGAAGCGTTCGGCGTTTACTTGCATTGGCCGTTTTGCTTGTCGAAATGTCCGTATTGCGATTTCAACAGCCATGTCCGCCATGCCCCCATCGACGAGGAACGATTTGCGCGCGCGTTCGCTCGCGAAATCGAAACCACCGCGGCGCGCTCGCCTGGCCGGAAGGTGTCCTCGATTTTTCTTGGCGGCGGCACGCCTTCGCTGATGCGGGCGCAGACTGTCGGCGCGATCCTGGATTCGATAGCCAAGCACTGGCGCGTCGCTTCGGATGTAGAGGTCACGCTGGAAGCAAATCCTACCAGCGTCGAGGCCATGCGATTCGCCGGTTACCGCGCGGCCGGCGTCAACCGGGTTTCGCTGGGTGTGCAGGCGCTGGACGACGTCTCGCTTAAAACGCTGGGACGCCTCCACAGCGCGCGCGAAGCGCTGGATGCCGTCGCGATCGCGCGCAAGGCCTTCGAGCGCTATTCGTTCGATCTGATCTACGCCCGGCCCGATCAAACGCCGGGGATGTGGGCGGATGAATTGAATCTCGCGATCGCCGAGGCGGCGGAGCATCTGTCGCTCTATCAATTGACGATTGAAGAGGGCACGCCGTTCTTCGGCTTGCATGCCGCTGGCAAACTGAAAACGCCGGACGAAGCGACGGCGCGCGCGCTCTACGACGTGACTCAAGACGTTTGCGCGCGACATGGCTTGCCTTCTTACGAAATTTCCAATCACGCGCGCGCCGGCGCTGAATGCCGGCACAACCTGGTTTACTGGCGCGGCGAGGAATATGCCGGCATTGGTCCCGGCGCACATGGCAGGCTCGATATCGACGGTATCCGCCACGCTATCGCCACGGAAAAGCGCCCGGAGGCGTGGCTGATGCGCGTCGAAGCCACTGGCCATGGCGTCGTCTCCGACGATCCCCTCAATAGTGAAGAGCGCGGCGACGAATTTCTCCTGATGGGCTTGCGGCTCGCTGAAGGAATCGATCCGCAGCGTTATGCGGCGCTATCGGGCCGCGCGCTCGATCCGGATCGGATCGCAGTGCTGCGGGAGGAAGGCGCCATTACTGTGGACGAAACGGGACGGCTGCGGGTCACGCAAGCCGGTTTTCCCGTACTCGATGCCGTAGTGGCTGATTTGGCGGCCTAGAAACGACGCGGGTCAAACTACGTCCCAAAACTCTCTACGCCCCAAAACTCTTGGGTGAGCCCGCAACTGCCACGCCGCCGCCGGATGCAGCGCGCATAATGGCCAGGCCCCGCTCGTTGCTGCCGTCCGGACGGAACCGAAACAGACCGTCGATGCCGGCAAAGCCGGAAGGATTGGTCAGAACGTCAGCCGAAAAACGTTGCGGGCCCTGTGTTCGCGCTAATGCCGCGACCAGCGCCACCGCGTCATAGGCCAAGGTCGCGGTTCGCACGGGATCGGTCCCGAATTTGGCGCGGTAACGGCTGGAGAAGCTGCGAAAACCCGCGGAATCCGGCGCGGCGTAAAGGCCGCCCTGCAGGGACGCGTTTGCATAGACCCGCGGATTGTCCCAAAGCCCGGTGCCGAGCAGCTGGATATTCTTAAGGTTGGCGCCTGCCGCGGTCAGCGCGTCCGCCACTGCGACCACCGACTCGCCATCGTCCGCTATGAAAAGTGCATCGGCGGAGCCGAGCGCCTGCGCCACGGTCCGCGCTGCTGTCGCGCGATCGGTGCCGTATTTTTCGAATGCGATGATCCGACCGCCGCGCCGCCCGACCGCTTGCTTGAAGCTCGCCTCTACCACATTGCCGTAGGCATTTTCCGGCAGCAGCGCCGCGAAGGATTTTTTTCCAACGCTCGCCGAGTATTCGACGATACGGTTGACGTCGGACTCCGGCAGGAAGCTCAGGAGATACACGCCGCGGCCCGCCACGCTCGAGTCGGTGGAGAACGCGATCACCGGAACACCGCGCGTGCGCGCCAGTTGCGCCGTTGCCGGCACCGACTGCGCAAACAGCGGGCCGAGGATCATCTCGGCGCCTTGCTCGAGCGCCTGTTGCGTTCCCTGCTGGGCGCCTTGCGGACTGCCGGCATCATCCTTGATCAGCAGTTGGATATTCGGATTCTGGAATTCCGCCAGCGCCATCTCCGCGGCATTTTTCATCGATTGTGCCGCGACGGCGGCATTGCCGGATGCCGACAACGGCAGGATCAATCCTACCTTGACCTGCCCGTTACCAACCGCGAGCGGCTCCTGCGGCGAACCAGAGGCGCCAGGCGAACCGGACGACCCGGAGAACTGGCTAAGCGTCTGTTGCACACCGGCGCATGCCCCAAGCAGCGGCGCGCCGATGATCAATCCGACCGCGCTCCGGCGGGTGGCCCCGGAAGCCTTCGATTTGGGTTTGAGCGGCCCCACCATCACATCTCTTCTCCTGACCGACCCAAACCGCCAGGATGTCCACCTGCCAATCAGGAGGCTGGATTCAGGCATATTGTCGGCGAATAGTTAACCGAAACAAAAGGATTATGGCAGTGCGGCGTGGTCGCGTCACAACGCCGCTTTCCGAGGCGATGTGAAGCACCATGTTTGCTGGCGCAGTATCGTGGCGTAAGTGCTGTGTTCCCTCTAGATTGCCATTATGCGCGCAAAAGCTGCTTCGATAAATAGACCCGAAGGCACGGCGGAAGGCGGATCGCGCACATTTTCCGTCGCTGGCCACGTCCTGAGCGCGCCAAAGCCGGCCCCCGGCCTGTATGTGGTGGCAACCCCGATCGGCAATCTCGGCGACATCACCTTGAGGGCCTTGGAAACCTTGGCCGGGGTGGACATCATCGCCTGCGAGGATACCCGCATCACCCGACGGTTGACCGAGCGGTATGGCATCACAGCGGTCCTCAAACCCTATCACGAACACAACGCCGCGCTGGCGCGGCCGAAGATCCTGGAACGGCTGGCGCAGGGCGCATCGATCGCCCTGGTGTCGGATGCGGGCACGCCGCTGATTTCTGACCCCGGTTTCAAGCTGGTGCGCGAAGTCTCCGCGGCGGGTCACCGGGTGATCGCGCTACCTGGGCCGTCATCGGTGCTCAACGCGCTATCGGTGGCGGCACTACCCACCGACCGGTTTTTCTTCGAAGGATTTCTACCGCCGAAGCAGACCGCGCGGCGCGCGCGGATCAGCGAACTTTCGCGAATCGACGCGACGCTTGTGTTGTTCGAATCCGGAACGCGGGTGCAAGATAGCCTGCGCGATCTTGCCGAGGCGATGGGTATGCGCCTTGCCGCGATCTGTCGAGAGATGACCAAGCTGCATGAGGACGTCAGGCGCGCGCCGGTTGCGGAACTGGCGCGATCGGCCGAAACGCTGGAGACGCGCGGGGAATTCGTGCTGGTGATAGGGCCTCCCGCCGCGGATGCGCAAACCATGACCAAGGACGCCGTTGACGAACTGCTGCGATCTTCGCTTCAACGCGACAGCCTCAAGGATGCGGTCGCGCATGCGGTGGAACTGTCCGGCCGGCCGCGCCGCGAAATCTACGCACGCGCGCTCGCCCTCGCAAAGGAAATACCAGCGAAAGGCGAGCATGGCCGAGAGTGACGGTGCCACACCGCCCGAGAAAATTGCAAAGCCCGCCTCGCCCGCCCGCGTTGCCGCGTTTCGGACCGGTGTCTCCGCCGAGAGCCGTGCCGCCGCTTTTCTGATGGCAAAAGGTTATCGCATCCTGGAGAAACGTTTTCGCACGCCGTATGGCGAGATCGATATTGTCGCGCGGCGGCGCAATCTGGTGGCGTTCATCGAGGTCAAGGCCCGCGCGAGCCTCGAGGAGGCAGCTTACGCAGTCACCGCGCGCCAGCAGGTTCGCATCGTCGCGGCTGCACAGGCCTGGCTGATGGCGCATCCCGAACATGCCGATTTCGATCTGCGTTTTGATGCCGTGCTGATTGCGCCGCGACGGCTTCCGAGGCATTTGTTGGCAGCGTTCGACGCGAGCACCTGATTCCTTCATCAATCTCCATTCCACAAATTGATCCCACCGAAGCAACTTGCGGACCCGGGCCATGAAACTGAATGTCGCCGTCCAGATGGATCCTATCGCGCGCATCAACGTTCGCGGAGATTCGACGTTCGCGCTGCTGCTCGAAGCGCAAAAGCGCGGCCACGGGCTTTCCTATTACACCCCCGACAAGCTCTCGCTCCGCGGCGAGGAGTTGGTCGCGCCGGTTCAGACCCTGAGCGTCCGCGACGAGTCCGGCGACCATTTCACTCTTGGGGAGCCGCGCCGGCAGGCTCTGGCAGCGTTCGACGTCATCCTGCTTCGGCAGGACCCGCCGTTCGATCTCGCTTACATCACATCAACGCATTTTCTCGAACGGCTTCATCCGAAGACGCTGGTAGTGAATGATCCGGCCAGCGTGCGTAACGCGCCTGAGAAGATTTTCGTGATGGATTTTCCGCATCTGATGCCGCCAACGCTGATCTCGAGGGACCTCGACGAGATCAACTCGTTCCGCGACAAGCACGGTGCGGTGGTCATGAAACCGCTCCACGGCCATGGCGGCGCCGCGGTATTTCGAGTGATGCCTCAGGACATGAACTTCGGTTCGCTGTTCGATATGTTTTCCGTTACCTTTCGCGAACCCTGGGTAATCCAGCGCTTTCTTCCCGAAATCAAGCACGGCGACAAGCGCATCATCCTGGTGGAGGGCGAATTCGCCGGCGCCGTGAACCGGGTGCCGGCCGCCGACGACCTGCGCTCCAACATGGTGCGCGGCGGCGCGGCCCAGGCCACCGAGCTCACTCCGCGCGAGCGCGAGATATGCACCGCGCTGGCCCCGGCGCTGCGCGAGCGAGGGCTGTTGTTTGTCGGCATTGATGTGATCGACGGCAATCTGACCGAGATTAACGTCACCTCGCCCACTGGCATTCGCGCCATCGCGCGCCTCGGCGGGCCGGACATTGCTGCGATGATCTGGAATAGCATTGAGAAGAAGCGCGCCGCAGGCTGATTCTCGCTTCCAGAAGCAGGCCTCCCCGTCTGTTCCGCTAATGTTCTTGCCGAGCGCACCGCTTTCCACTACCATTGGTTGTGGCAGAGGGGCGGCATGGTACAGCGGGTTTCCACCGTAGCTTTTGAGGGGATCGAGGCCCGCGCGGTCGATGTTCAGGTGCAGGTTGCGCCGGGATTGCCGGCCTTCGCCATCGTTGGCCTGCCGGACAAGGCGGTTTCCGAGGCTCGCGAGCGAGTGCGGTCGGCGTTGATCGCCTCCGGGCTGGCGCTGCCGGCACGGCGAATCACCGTCAATCTCGCGCCTGCCGACCTGCCCAAGGAAGGCAGCCATTATGACCTGCCGATCGCGCTCGGCCTGATGGCCGCAATCGGCGCTATTCCGCCGGATGCGCTTTCCGGCTTCACGGTGCTTGGCGAACTTGGGCTCGATGGCTCCATTGCGGCGGTGGCGGGCGCGTTACCAGCCGCGATCGGCGCCAATTCACGCGATGAAGGCCTCATCTGCCCGGCGGCCTGCGGCGCGGAAGCGGCCTGGGCGAGCCCGGACATCCAGATCGTTGCGGCGAGTTCGCTGATCCAGATCGCCAACCATTTCAAAGGCACGCAAGTGCTGTCGCGCCCGCAGCCCAAGGTGCACGAAACCGAGACCAATTTGCTCGATTTGCGCGATATCAAGGGCCAGGAAAGCGCCAAGCGCGCGCTCGAGATCGCGGCGGCCGGTGGACATCATCTTCTGATGATCGGCTCTCCCGGGGCCGGCAAGTCGATGCTGGCGGCGAGGTTGCCGTCAATCCTGCCGCCGCTGTCGCCATCCGAACTGCTCGAAGTCTCCATGATCGCCTCTGTGGCGGGCGAAATCCAGGGCGGAGCGCTCACCGCACGGCGGCCGTTCCGCAGCCCGCATCATTCCGCCAGCATGGCCGCGCTGACCGGCGGCGGCATGCGGGCCAGGCCCGGTGAAATCTCGTTGGCTCACCAAGGCGTGCTATTCCTCGATGAACTGCCGGAGTTCGATCCGCGGGTGCTGGACTCGCTGCGGCAGCCGCTGGAAAACGGCGAGGTCTCGGTCTCCCGCGCCAACCATCGCGTCACCTACCCGGCGCGCTTCATGCTGATTGCGGCCATGAACCCGTGCCGCTGCGGTCACGCGTATGAGCCCGGCTACTCTTGCAAACGTGGACGGATCGACCGCTGCACGTCCGATTACCAGACGCGCATCTCGGGGCCGCTGATGGATCGCATCGATCTACGGATCGGAGTGCCGGCGGTCACCGCCGCCGATCTGATCTTGCCGCCACCCGCGGAGGGATCGGCAGAGGTGGCCGCACGGGTCGCGGCGGCCCGCGCCATTCAGCTTAAGCGTTACGGCGCCGCCGGACTGCCGCACATCCGCACCAATGCGGAAGCACCGGCCTCGCTGCTGGAGACGATCGCGCAGCCGGACGCGCAAGGTTTGAAATTGCTGCGCGATGCTTCCGAAACCATGCGGCTGTCGGCGCGCGGCTATCATCGAGTGCTGCGCGTTGCGCGCACGCTGGCCGACCTCGACGGCGCCGACAAGATCGGCCGGCTGCATCTGGCCGAAGCCTTGTCCTACCGCGCGCTCGCAGAAGATGCCAAGCGGGCGGCCTGAACCGATCGATGCTCTTGGAAGAGCTTTACGGCGCGCGGCACCGCGGCGCTGCTCGTCGCTCTGAATCCCGCGAACTGCATCGAGACGGCTCGAATACGTCTGTTGTTAACGTTGCATTAACGCTGTTGTCAGCGCGCTTCGTCGAAGCTGCATCACCTCAAGCACTTTGCAAGGTCAGCCCTCCATCGTCATCGCCGGGACAGCGCGCGGCGAACAGGTTCAGGGTTATCGGCATGGGGCAGCTTTTCCGAATCAAGTTACGCATACGCCGTTTCACGCGACGCCATCCATGGCTAACGTTCGCGGGCCGCTCGTTTGTGATTTTCTCCGCAGCGTTTGGCGGCGCCTACGGCTTTTTCGCCGGAAGCAAGGCTGAACAGTCCGGCTATGACCCTCACGCTTTTGCGATGGGCGCATCCTTCCTGTTCGCGATCGCCTGTGTGGCGCTGGCGACCTTGAGCTTCCGCTTGCGCTGGATGCGTCAGAAGCTGCGCAAGATCGCTCTCCACAATGAAGCATTGGCCGACCGCAACTGGGAACTGCAGGAAGCGGAGCAACGCGCCCGCAGCCTGTTCGAGTCGCAAGGCGATCTGGTCGTGCTGCGCAACCTCGAGGGCACACTCACCTTTGCTAACGACGCCTATTGCGAGCTGGCCGAGCGGCCGCAAAGCGCGCTGGTCGGCAGTAAGTTCACCTTCAATGTGCTTGAACAGGGCAAGACCGCGCTGCTGGCCGATGGCACAACGATCCACGACCAGAAGATCGCGAGCCCTCTCGGGGCTCGATGGATCGCGTGGCGTGAAGGCCTGGTTCGATCGGATGCCGGCCAGCCGGCCGAGATGCGATGCGTCGGCCGCGACGTTACCGATCGTACCGAGGCCGAACGCGCGCTCACCGAGGCCCGCGATCAGGCGCAGGCCGCTAACCGCGCCAAGTCCCGGTTCCTCGCGATGGCCAGTCACGAAATCCGCACTCCCCTGAACGGTATCGTCGGCATGACCGGGCTGCTGTTAGAGACGCCGCTGACGCAGGAGCAGATGACCTATGCCAAGGCGGCAAACACCTCAGGCCACGCGCTGGTGGCGCTGATCGAGGAACTGCTGGATTATTCCAAGATTGAGGCTGGAAAAATCGACCTTGAGAACCGTCCATTCGCGCTTGCCGCATTGATCGAGGATATCGCCGAGCTCCTGGCGCCACGCGCGCAGGCGCGGAAGCTCGAAATCGCCGCCTTTGTCGACGAGCGGCTGCCGATGGAAGTCGTGGGAGACGCGGCGAGGCTGCGCCAAGTGCTGCTGAACTTGGCCGGCAACGCGATCAAGTTCACTGAGAGCGGCGGCGTGGCGCTGATTGTCGAGCCTGGCATCTGGCCCAACGAAATCAGCTTTTTGATGCGCGATACCGGAATCGGCATCGCCGCCGAAGCGCAAGAGCGTATCTTCCGCGAGTTCGAGCAAGCCGACGAACGCATCGGCAGAAATTATGGTGGCACCGGCCTTGGGCTCAGCATCTCAGAGCGCATCGTCAAACGCATGGGCGGACGTATCACGCTGGAGAGTAAGCCAGGCGTCGGCTCGACGTTTGAGGTTTCGGTTCCGCTCGCCGCCTCCGGCGCCGCGCCATGCTCGTTCACGGCTCCGGATTTGAGCGGTCAATCTATCATGCTGGTGGCCCCGCAAAGCATCGAGTCCTCGCTGGTCGCCCGGCGGCTGCAGCGCTGGGGCGGTCAGACCTGCGAGATCTCCGATCCAGAGGTGGCGCGGGCGCTGTTGCCGGAACGGACATGGCACGCCGTCCTGATCGACCGGGGCATCGAGGCTGCAGCCGCCGAAGCACTGGGCGAAGCCGCGCGCGGTTACGCAGCGCAGCGGATCGTCATGTTCACGCCGGCCGAGCGGCACGAACTTCAACTCTCTTCCGCCGCCGCCTCCCCCTTTACCGGCTACCTGATAAAGCCATTGCGCGCGGCCTCGCTCGCGGCGCGCTTGTCAGCGGAGCCGGAAGTGCGCGCGCCAAATCTTGCCGCCGACGCCGCGAGCGATGCGCCGGATCTAACGGCAGCGGGCATCGCGCCGGGGCGCGGTCTTTCCGTTCTGGTCGCCGAAGACAATGAGATCAATGCACTATTGATGCGGTCGCTTTTGACCAGATTGGGCCATCAGGTTGTTGTCACCACCAACGGCGAGCAGGCAATGGAATCCTGGCTGGCCGCCAAATCCGCCGGCGCACCCTACGACCTCGTACTGATGGATATCCAGATGCCGCAACTGGACGGGATCGAAACGACCAAGCGTATCCGCAGCCTTGAAGCGGGCCAGCCCGGACGCCGGACTGCGATCCTCGCGCTCACCGCGAACACGCTGGTCGAGGATCGCTATGCCTGCTTCGAAGCCGGGATGGATGGTTTCCTGATCAAGCCGCTTGATCGGGAGAAGCTGGCGGAGGCGCTGGCGAACCTCGCAGCCTCTCGGCATCTCGTCGCCTGAGCCATGCGAAGACAATCGCCGCTGAAGCCCGACCCCCGATAGTTCGAATGCTTAAAGCCGCCGCAGCGCCACCGTTTCGACCACGTGATCAGCGCCCTTCTTCAGGATCAGCGTGGCGCGCGGCCTGGTCGGCAGGATATTTTCCTCGAGGTTGGCAAGGTTGGTCCGTTCCCAGATTGCCATCGCGGTGGCGGTTGCTTCCTCATCGGACAACGCTGCATAGCGATGAAAATACGACCGCGGGTCGTGGAACGCGGTATCCCGCAAGGTCAAAAAGCGCCTGATGTACCATTCGCACAGCACCGCTTCCTCGGCATCGATATAGACCGAGAAATCGAAGAAATCCGAAACCACCGGCACGGCCTTGCCGTCGCGCGGAAGCCGCCCGGTCTGCAGCACGTTGACGCCCTCGACGATCAGAATGTCCGGGCGGTCGATCTCGATCCATTCGTTCGGGATGATGTCGTAGGTCAGATGCGAATATACCGGCGCTCGCACCGGCCGCCGCCCGGCCTTGATATCGCTCAAGAACGCAAGCAGCGTCGGAAGGTCGTAGCTTTCGGGAAAGCCCTTTTTCTGCATCAGGCCGAGCCGCTCGAGCACGGCATTTGGAAACAGAAAGCCGTCGGTTGTCACCAGATCGACCTTCGGCCGCGGCGACCAGCGCGCCAGCAGCGCCTGCAGCACGCGAGCCGTTGTCGATTTTCCTACGGCGACCGATCCGGCGACGCCAATAATGTAGGGCATCTTGCGGTCTTCAATTCCGAGAAAGCGCCGCTGCTCGAAATACAGCCGCTGCGTGGCTCCGACATAGATCGACAATAGACGCGACAGCGGCAGATAGATTTCCTCCACCTCGCTCAGATCGAGTCGGTCGTGCATCGATCGGAGCCTGGCGATTTCACCCGCTTCCAGCGTCATCGGCGCATCGTCGCGCAGCTGCGCCCATTGCTCCCTGGAGAATATCCGGTAGGGATTGTACTGCTGCTCCGGTGCCCGAATATCCATGACGCCGCCTCTAGCTTTTACGTCGGGCATGATATGGCCCAACAACGGTTTGCACTAGTCGCGCTTGCGTGATGCTTTCTCTTCCAGTCCCGAGATGGTGGTGCGCTGCGCCAGCGCCGCTTCGACATCCTCAAGCTTGACGTCGCGGGACTTCAACAGCACCAGCAGATGAAACAGAAGGTCCGCGCTTTCAGCTATCAGATGGTCACGATCGTTCTCGACCGCCGCGATGACGGTTTCCACCGCCTCCTCACCCAGCTTTTTAGCGCAGTGCTCGCTACCCTTGTCCAGCAGCTTGCGGGTGTAGGAAGCTTCTCCTCCCGAGGCCGCGCGGGCATCGATCGTGGCGGCGAGATCATGAATCGTGAAACGCGGCATCAACTCAACTCAGGCGCCCTAACGGGCAAGTGAAGGCATTTAGCAGCTTTACGAGCGGGAGTCGTCAGGGATCGAGCCGCATCGGCAGCCCGGCGCGTACCATATGGTCCTTGGCTTCACGTATGGTAAATTCCCCGAAATGGAAAATCGATGCCGCCAGCACCGCGGTCGCATGCCCCTGCCGGATGCCGTCCACCAGATGGTCCAGATTGCCCACGCCACCCGAGGCGATCACCGGGACATGGACACTGTCAGCAACCGCCTGAGTGAGCGGGATGTCAAAACCCTGTCTTGTGCCGTCGCGGTCCATCGAGGTCAGCAATATCTCGCCGGCGCCGAGTGAGACCACTTGCTGGGCATATTCGACAGCATCGATACCGGTGGAATTGCGTCCGCCGTGGGTGAATATCTCCCACCGCTCCGATCCGCCGCCACGTTTGACGCGCTTGGCGTCGATTGCGACCACAATGCACTGATCCCCAAATTTCTCCGCAGCTTCCTTGACGAATTCCCGGCGGCTGACGGCGGCGCTGTTGATCGAGACCTTGTCGGCGCCCGATCGCAACAGGGTCTTGATATCATCGATGGTACGCACGCCGCCTCCGACCGTCAGCGGCATGAAACAAGCCTCTGCCGTACGCCGCACTACATCGAGCATGATGCCGCGATTTTCGTGCGTCGCCGTGATGTCGAGAAAGCACAGTTCATCGGCGCCGGCGGCGTCATACGCGATTGCCGCTTCCACGGGATCGCCGGCATCGCGCAGGTCGACGAAGTTAACGCCCTTGACCACCCGACCGTCCTTGACGTCGAGACAGGGAATCACGCGAACCTTGAACATTCGAAAACTCCTAGGCCGCGGCGCGCGCGTTTCGGATCAGCGCCAATGCGGCCGCGGCATCAATCCGGCCATCATAGAGGGCGCGGCCCGCGATCGCTCCGGCCAGCTTTGCGGCGCGCGGGTCCAGCAATGCCTTGACGTCGTCGATGGAGGCGAAGCCGCCCGAGGCGATGACGGGAATAGATATCCGTTCAGCCAACGCAATGGTTGCATCCAGATTGAGACCCTTCAAAAGCCCATCGCGTGCAATGTCTGTGAAGATGATTGCGGCAACGCCGGCGTCCTCGAACCGTTGCGCGATTTCGAGCGCGGTGACCTGCGAGGTCTCCGCCCAGCCTTCGACCGCAACCCTGCCGTCACGAGCATCGAGGCCCACCGCCACCCGGCCGGGAAACCTTCTGGCGGCTCGCTTTACGAACTCAGGGTCGCGCACCGCCGCAGTGCCGATGATCACCCGCGCAATCCCCTTTGCCAGCCACGCTTCCACGGTCTTCAGGTCACGGATGCCGCCGCCGAGTTGGACCGGCATGGTGACGGCTTGGAGCATGGCCTCGACCGCCAGCGCGTTCATCGGCTTGCCGGCAAAGGCGCCGTCGAGATCGACGACATGCAGATATTCGAAACCTTGCGCAGCAAACGCCCTCGCCTGCGCCGCCGGTTCAAGATTGAACACGGTCGCGCGCGCCATATCGCCCTGTTCGAGGCGCACGCACTGTCCGTTTTTCAGGTCGACGGCGGGAAAAAGAATCACGGCTTCCACTTCAGGAAATTGGAAATCAGCGCCAGCCCGAAACGTTGGCTCTTTTCCGGGTGGAACTGGGTGCCGATAGCGGTGTCTTTGCCAACGATCGCCGTCACCGGGCCTCCATAGTCGGCGCGTGCCAGCACATCCGTCTCATTCGCCGCATTCAGGTGATAGGAGTGGACGAAATAGGCGTGGCGGCCGCTCGGTCCAAGCGGCAGCCGCTCAAGCACCGGATGCTCCCGGATCAGATCGAGGGTGTTCCAGCCCATGTGCGGGATTTTAAGGTTCTCCTGGCGCGGCGAAATCTTTTCGACATCACCGGCGATCCAGTTGAATCCGTCCGTGGTGACGTGCTCCTTGCCGCGGCTCGCCATCAGCTGCATGCCAACGCAGATCCCAAAAAATGGCCGGGCCTTGTTACGCACCGCCTCCGTCATCGCCTCGACCATACCGTCAAGCGCGTCCAGTCCCCGCCGACAATCGGCAAAGGCGCCGACGCCGGGCAGCACGATGCGATCGGCGCGATAAACTGTTTCGGGATCGCGGGTCACCACGATCTTTGCCGGATCTTCCATCGCTCGTGCGGCGCGCTCGAACGCTTTGGCGGCCGAGTGTAGATTGCCGGAGCCGTAATCGATGATCGCAACGCTCACCGCGGCGCTCCCGGATCCGGAAACAGCCCGATGATGTCGCCATGCGGCAACGGCGGCTTCGAAAACGGCTGGCCCGGTATCTCCCGGGTCGGCGGCGGCGCGCCGCGATCGATCGCCAACTGATCATTGCTGAGGGCGCGCTGTTTGGCCGTCCATCGCTCGAAGAAACGCCGTTCGGCGGCCTCCCGATTATCAGCCACCACAATGTCGAGCTGACGCCACTTGCCCCTCGACAAGGTCCAGCGTCGAAGGGTTGCTGCCTCAAATCCCAACAGCAGCGCCAGCAATATGTCTGCGAGCAGGATCGTCCCGCCGCCAACCCCGAGCCTCAATAATCCGAAATCGATGGCGGCCATCAGGACGATCCAGCCCAACAGCGACAGCCAAAGCCGATGCCAGGCGAGCCACAGCGCTCCAAAAACAGCTGCCCAGAAATGAAATCCGTCGCGAACGAACGCAAACCGGTCAGCCGCCGCCATATCGGTGCTGCTCGTTACCGGGGCATGAACTGTGTAGACCGGCATCGCACCTCTCCGCCGAGAACAAGAAATCAACCACCAAGTTGACCCTTGGTAGAGGGCACCTCACCGGCGGCCCGTGGATCGATCGCGACCGCCGCGCGCAGTGCCCTGGCCAGACCCTTGAAGCAGGATTCGGCGATATGATGGCTGTTCTCGCCATATAGGGTCTCGACGTGCAAAGTCACGCCCGCGTTGATCGCAAAGGCGTTGAACCATTCACGCACCAGCTCGGTGTCGAACTGGCCGACCTTGTCGCGCGGAAACTCGACCTTGAACACCAGCACCGGCCGGCCGGAAATGTCGATCACGACCCGCGACAGCGTCTCGTCCATCGGCATATGGACAGAAGCATAGCGGGTAATGCCGGCCATGGTGCCTAGCGCCTGCTTCACCGCCTGTCCGAACGCGATGCCGACGTCCTCGGTGGTGTGGTGGTGATCGATATGAAGATCGCCAATCGCCTTGACCGTGAGATCGATGCGGGAATGCCGGGCCAGCAGATCGAGCATGTGATCGAAGAAGCCGATCCCGGTCGCGACATTGCATAGGCCGGATCCATCCAGGTTGACGCTCACCTCGACATCGGTCTCTTTGGTCTTGCGCTTGACGATGGCGGTGCGCATGAAAATGGTGTCCCTTCGCCGCCGCTGGCGAGCCCTTTGGCGACCCTCGGCCGAAAACGCGCCCTTTTAACAGGCCCATTCCCCCTTAGCCACTGCGGGATCGGCCGATAAAGGCTGAACTTCGGCTTATAGTGACCGGAATCGTCAGGCTCGCCTGTGTGCGCCTCGCGAACCAGCGCCCACTCACTCCCATACGCTTCCGAGCATGCCAATTGTAACGCGTCGGCCCAGCATCTAAATGGGGAGCGCGAGGTACTCCATGCAAGCATCACAATCCGAATCGCAGGTCTGGCACGGCACCACTATTTTGACGGTACGCAAGGCCGGCAAGGTCGTCATCGGCGGCGACGGGCAGGTTTCGATCGGTCAGACCGTCATCAAATCCAATGCAAAAAAGGTCCGCAAGCTCGGCAAGGGCGACGTGATCGGGGGTTTTGCCGGCGCTACGGCTGATGCGTTCACGCTGTTCGAGCGGCTGGAAAGCAAACTTGAGCAATATCCCGGACAATTGACCCGCGCCGCGGTGGAGCTCGCCAAGGACTGGCGCACCGACCGCTACTTGCGACGTCTGGAGGCGATGATGATCGTCGCCGACAAGGAGGTATCGCTGGTGTTGACCGGCACCGGCGACGTGCTGGAGCCGGAAGCCGGGGTGATGGCAATCGGATCAGGCGGCAATTATGCGCTCGCGGCAGCTCGGGCGCTGATCGATTCCGATAAGGATGCCGAGGCCATTGTGCGACGGTCGCTCGATATCGCCGCGGATATCTGCGTTTATACCAATCGCAGCGTGACCATAGAGAGTCTGCAGAGCGGCTGAGGATGGCGTCGGATTATATCTTTCGCGCCATGACGGCAGCCGATCTTCCGCTCGTCCAGCGCTGGCTGGCGTTGCCTCATGTAATGGAGTGGTGGGGCGAGCCTGAGGAACAATATGCATTGCTGAGCGGCGACCTCCACGAACCTTCCATGGATCAATTCATCTTTTCAACTGCGGGGCGCCCGCTTGGTTATCTTCAATGTTACGATCTGGCGGGGTCGACCACAGCTTTTGGCCAACAGCCCCGCGGCACGCGCGGGATCGACCTGTTCATCGGTGAGTTAAACATGATCGGTCGCGGCCACGGCTCAGCCCTCATTCGCTGCTTTGTCGACGAGCTATTTCAAAACGGTCTGCCGCGCGTTATGACCGACCCTGATCCGGCCAATGGTCGCGGGGTCCGTGCCTACCAGAAAGCAGGATTCCAAAAAGACCGCGCAATACAAACGTCGCACGGCCCTGCTCTGTTGATGGTTCGCAACCCATGATGCTCAACTCCGATGCGCCGGCCGCGCCCGTATTTTTAGCCTGGCATTGCATCGCCATGGCCGCCGGATTGCTGGCAGTGCAGGCATCAATCCTGTATGCGATGGGGCGACTGCCGATCTGCGCCTGCGGTTACGTCAAGTTCTGGCATGGTGTTGTGCAGAGCTCGGAAAATTCGCAGCACATCAGCGACTGGTACACATTCTCGCACTTCATCCACGGCTTCCTGTTTTATGCGGGGACCTGGTTGTTGCTGCCTCGCCGGCGCTGGCAAGCCCGTCTGATCGCTGCCATGCTGGTTGAGGGCGGCTGGGAGCTGGTTGAGAACTCCGACTGGATCATCGAGCGCTACCGCGCCGGCACGGTCTCGCTGGACTATTTCGGCGATAGCATCGTGAATTCGCTGTCCGATACGCTATCGATGGTCGCGGGTTTCTTGCTGGCGCGGACGCTTCCGGTAGCGGTGACCGTTGCGTTTGGACTTGGATTCGAAATTCTGGTCGGGCTTCACATTCGCGATAATCTCACCTTGAACATCATCATGCTGGTCCATCCGTTCGACGCGATCCGGCACTGGCAGGCGGGACCTCCGATCATCTAAAGCGCTTGTGTCAGCAAGATTAGAAACTACTTAGGGCCAATGACCGACTTTTCCCCCCGCGAAATCGTTTCCGAACTCGACCGCTTCATCGTAGGCCAAAACGATGCCAAGCGCGCGGTCTCAATCGCGCTGCGAAATCGATGGCGACGGCTACAGCTCACGGGCTCCTTGCGCGAGGAAGTGTTGCCCAAAAACATTTTGATGATCGGGCCAACCGGCGTTGGCAAAACCGAGATCGCGCGACGATTGGCAAAGCTCGCGGGCGCGCCGTTCATCAAGGTCGAGGCCACCAAGTTCACCGAGGTCGGGTATGTCGGCCGCGACGTCGAGCAGATCATCCGCGATCTGGTCGAGGTCGCGATCGCGCAAACCCGCGAGCGCAAACGCAAGGACGTACAGGCCCGAGCGCAGCTCGCCGCCGAGGAGCGCGTGCTCGATGCGCTGGTTGGCGCCAACGCCAGCGCCACCACACGGGATTCATTCCGCAAGAAACTGCGCGGCGGCGAACTCAATGACAAGGAAATCGAGATCGAGACGCAAACTTCGGGCGGCATGCCGATGTTCGAGATACCGGGAATGCCGGGAGCCCAGATGGGCGCGATCTCGATCGGCGACATCTTCGGCAAGTTGGGCGGGCGGACCAAAACCCGCCGGCTCACGGTTGAGGATTCTCACGAGCTTCTCGTCAATGAAGAATCCGACAAGCTGCTGGATAACGATCAGCTGGTCCAGGAATCAGTCAATGCCGTCGAGAATAACGGCATCGTATTTCTCGATGAGATCGACAAGATCTGCGTGCGCGACGGCCGCACCGGCGGCGACGTTTCGCGCGAAGGCGTGCAGCGCGATCTGTTGCCGCTGATCGAAGGAACTACGGTTTCGACCAAACACGGCGCGGTCAAGACCGACCACATTCTGTTCATCGCCTCGGGCGCGTTCCACATCGCCAAGCCTTCGGATCTGTTGCCGGAATTACAGGGCCGGCTGCCGATCCGGGTGGAATTGGCGGCGCTGACCCGCGACGACATGCGCCGGATCCTGACCGAACCAGAGGCATCGCTGATCAAACAATATGTCGCGCTGATGGGCACCGAAGGGGTGACATTGGATGTCACCGACGGCGCCATCGACGCACTCGCCGACATCGCGGTCGCGGTCAACTCGAGCGTTGAGAATATCGGCGCTCGGCGTTTGCAGACGGTGATGGAACGGGTGCTCGATGAGATTTCGTTTGCCGCGCCCGACCGCCACGGCGAGACGATTCAGATCGATGCCGAGTACGTCCAGAAGCACGTCGGCGATCTCGCAAAAAACGCCGATTTAAGCCGCTTTATCCTGTAAATACCCAGGCTGGATCCGCCGCGAAACCGCGTTGCACCTCGCGCATCCGCCGTGTGATAGTGCGCGCGGAGATTCGGAGCTGGGTCCGGAGCGCTGGATGAATCTGCGTGTGCGGGACGATCCCTGGCGGCTGATGCTGGCCATGAACGCCGCCGTCCTGATTGGGTTGTTTGTTTACAAGCTCACGCGCGAACCCTACGTCCCCTACATTCATCTTCTGGTCGATTATCATTTCGGCTTTACCAAGCGCGCGCTGATCGGCGCCACGACATCGCTATTCGTAGAGAAAGTCCCGGTGTGGCTGGTATTCGCGCTGGCTGGCGCGGTCTGGCTGGTTACGGCAGGTCTCTTCATCAAGCTGTTCCGCCGGACCTTCGGCTGGGGCCATGAGCAAATGCCGCTGCTGGTGTTCATGGCCGGCTCGCCGTTCTTTCTCAAGAACTTCATGCATACCCTCGGGCACTTCGACATCTACGGCTGTGTGCTCGCACTCGGGCTGTTGCTGGCGCCGGCAAGCTCCGTTGCATTTGTCGTGCTCGCAGCACTTGGGTCGATGATCCTGGTTCTGATCCACCACATTCATCTGCTGATGTATGTGCCAACGATCGGGGCCATCGTGGTGCTGCGTCATTATTTGCCGCAGGGGTTTAATCGCCTAAACGTAACCGTCGGCATCGCCACGGCGGTGTGCGTTGGACTGTTGTTCTTATCGGCGCAATTCTACGGAACCAATGCCGTGCCGGAGGCGGAGTTCGTCAGATATCTCCAAAGCCGTATGGCCGACCCCACCCGAACCGATCTGTTGAGCTTCAGTTACATCTGGTATCAGCCGCTTTCGAAGGAAGTCTCGGAGACATGGCAGCACCTGCCCTCCAATATCCTGGGCATTCCGGTGTTTGCAGCGCTGATCTGGCTGCACGCGCCGTTACTGAATTACTTTGTCAGGTCGATTCGCGCGGTCTCAGACGAATTTCATCGGCGCATGGTCATCGCGGTCATAGCCTTAGTGAGCGCCGGCTATCTGATCATATTCGCGATCGTGTTCGATTACTCGCGATGGATTTCGAACTGGGCGGTATGCATGTTCTTGATTCTGCATGCGGTCAAAATGCTGCCTGCCTCAAAATCAGTGCCGCTGGTCTCGACGAACGATCGAAAAACCCACCTGCTCGGCTGGATCGTGACCCTGATTCCGCGCGTCGGGATCGTCAGACCGTTCTGAGCCTTTAATTTCTCGCTCGCCTGATCCGCACGTAAAGCGCGCCTTCGCCGCCATGGCCGATATGGGCTTGTTCAAAACCGACGACCAGGGAACGGAATTCCGGCAAAGCCAGCCATTGCGGCACCTGGCGGCGCAGTACGCCGCGCTCGGATTCGGCTCCGATTTTGCCTTTTCCGGTGATAACCAGCACGAAACTCAGGCCGTTGCTGTGCGCGCGATGCAAGAAGCCCGAGAGCTCCCGGTAGGCCCGCGTCTGCGTCATGCCGTGCAGATCGAGGCGGGCGTCGATTTGTTTTTTCCCGCGTGACAGGTGCGCGCGCTCGCGGCGGGCGAGCGGCGCCAGCGGCGGCGGCGCGGGCCTCTGCGAAATCTTGTCAGAGGTAAATGGCTTCAGGGATGATTCGGCCAGCTTCACCGCTGCCGGACCATCCGCAGCATGGGAATTAGCCTGCGCCTTTGTCGCGAGCGGCTTTTTCCGGAGTGGCTTGGTATCTTTGGCGACGCTCTCCCAAAGCGCGCGCTCTTCCTCGCTCAAGCTGCGCCTGCGGCGTGCGGCTGCGGGCAAGTCCGGAGTCGGGGTTGAGGAACGTTTCATGGGTTGCGGCGGTGACGATGAAAGCGGCGGTAGCGAAGCGCCTCGTGGATTTGTTGAATGTTCGGCCGGGCTTCCGGCAATGGGATTGGTATTGCGGCAGCCGTTTGCGTAGCCGAAGCTTGCGCCGCGGCTGCTGCGGGTACCGCAGGCGCCGCGACAGAGTTGACCGTGGGCTCGGTCCTTTTGGCCTCGTTTACGCCAGGGGCGGCCGAGGCCTGAGCCGGCGCCGGCCCGTTCTTCTCTTGCTGATGCTTTGGAGGGTAAATTTCAGGAAACAGCTTTGCGATGTTCTCTGATGGTCTTGGGTCCGGCAGCGGCATCTTGCGGCCTCGCCGCACCGGATCGAGGGTCTTCGGCACCAGCATGACAAACCGCATGTTGTGCCGGAGCCGCCCCGACACCTTTCCCGCATCGCTGCCGGCCCCGAAATAAAGATCTGCCCGTGCAGGACCGACAATCGCGGAGCCTGTGTCCTGCGCGATCATGAGCCGGCGGAACGGCGTGCGCGATTGCTCCGATTCGATCGGCAGTTCGCCCTCGATAAAGAACGGCGTGCCATACACATGCAGCGCCCGATCGACCGCAATCGAGCGGCCCGGCGTCAGCGGAACACCCTGCGCGCCTACCGCTTCATCCTTGTCCGACAGCGACACCTCGCGGAAGAACACGTACGAGCGGTTCTGCCGGCGCAGTTCGTTGGCACCGTCAGGATTTTGCTCCATCCACTCCCTGATCTTCTGCATCGACATCTGCTCTTTAGGGATGAGGCCGCGATCGATCAGGATGCGGCCCACCGCTGTATATGGATAGCCGTTATGCGCGTCGTAATTGATGCGGAGCGTCGGGCCATCCTCGATCCGCACTCGCGCCGAGCCCTGGATTTGCGCGAACAGCAAATCAGTCTGATTCTTCAGCCAGCAGATTTCGAGTCCCCGGCCGGCGATTGCGCCGTCCTCGATTTCGGCACGATCGTAATAGGGCACAAGCTTGCGACGACCGATCTTGCGAAACACTTGCCCTTTGTTGGGCAACGAAGCGTCTTGCTTGAAGCCGCGGACAAACAAATTGGAGGGACGCCGATAAACCGGCACGCTGTAGACCTCGGTGCGCGTTCGCGAGCCGTCGATCACGGGCTCGTAGTAGCCGGTGACGAAACCCTCGTCCTCCCCGACCCGAGAGATCCGCAACGGCAGAAAATGCTCTTCGAAAAAGCTCCGCGCTTTGGCGTCATCCCAGATGCGGGCCGCTTTGGCCGCGCGGCAGGGAACGCGCAACGAGACGCCCAGGGCTTTGGGATCGGCGGGCGGTTGTTGCTCGGCGGATATCGGCTTGCAGCTTAAGCGAAAGGCTTTGTAGGCCTGTAAATGATCGTCCTGATTCCAGCCTTCGACATTCGCCCAGGCGAGCGGGGCATATTGGCCGCCGCTGATTTGGAGCGGCGCCTCAGGACGAGGGTAAGGCAGATGCCTATGCTCGGTCGGCGGGATATCTTCAGCACCGGCGGGATGGCTGGCAGGCGCGGCAATTGCGACGAACGGAGCCAGCAGCAGCACGAGGCCCACGGCACGAGACCCCGCGGCGGATCCTGTGGCGCCAACTGCCTTAGTGAGCGCTTCCCGTGCCAACCAGCTTCCAGTTCGGATCGCGTGAGCTCGTGTCGCGGGCGAATGTCCAAACATCGGTGATATCGCTGACCTTATCCGGATTGCCATCGACAATCGTTCCGGCCTTGTCGCGGGTAACCGAAATCATCTGTGACACGAAGCGAACGGTCAGTTGCGCGGCTTTATCGCGGGCTTCGGCGCCGACAAGCTCGGCCTTGTCGATCGAAACGAAGCGGGTTTCGGTCTTTTGCTCGTGCTTTTCGCGATCCCTGATCACGGCCTCGAAACTCTCATAGACCTCGGAGGACAACAGATCTTTCAGCGCGCGGCGATCGCCGTTGGCGAACGCAAGCACGATCATCTCATAGGCGCTGCGTGCGCCACTGAGAAAGTGCCGCGGATCGAACGAAGGATCCTGCGCCGCGATGGCGTCCAGTCCCTGCGCTACCGGCGTGCCGGGTTCGGCCACACCCTTCCAGCGTTCGGTAGGTGGCGCGACCTCGGCCGAGGGCGCCAGCGGTGACTGGTCGATCACCGTACCGGGTATCGGAACCACATTGTTGTCCTGCGCGCCCTGCACAATGTTGCGCGCGGCGCGATCATAGGGCGGCCGCTCGTTTCCGGTGCGCTGTCCGAGGACATTGCGCAGGCGCAGGAAGATGAAGACCGCGAGCGCCAGGAAGATGATGGTGTAAATGTCCACGTCGCTTTCGCTTTCTGGTCTGCGCCGGCAACGGGTCCGGCGGTAGAGCGTTCCCTCAGGGAACGGCAGAGATTACATCATGATGGTCTGCGGCATGTAGGCACTGAACTTGGCCTGGCCAATGACGTGGTCTGGCATGGAAAGCCATGCCGGTGGAAAAGGCTAGGCCGGTGCTCTCGCCGGTTGCCACAGCTCAAATTGTAGCGCGTTTTCGGGGCGGGTGGAAACCCCCGATCATGGCTGGAAACGGCGTGTATTCAACAATTTAGGGTGTGAAATGGCTGAAGATGAGCGCTATTTGCCGCGCGAGCGGATGCGCGGGGCAGTAGCGGGGCATGCCACACTCCATTGTCATCCTTGTGGAGTGAGGCGGGGCTATGATAGCCACTCGCCCCAAGAACGCATGTTTGGCAGCTCACGTATGAATTCAGCCGCGATCATGCTCGCCGCTCGCATGAAAACGCTCCAGGAGACACTTCCATGACCAATGGCAACGGCGCGCCTCCCGAAGCGGCCCCTCCTCCTCAGCTCAACGTGCTGGCGCAGTACACCAAGGACCTGTCGTTCGAGAATCCAAACGCGCCCAGTTCGCTTGCACCGCAGGGACAGCAGCCCGCGATCAACATCCAGATCAACGTCAGCGCCAACAATATCGCCGAGAACGAATTCGAAGTGACGCTTTCGGTAGAAGGCAAAGCTGAAAATGCCGGCAAGGTGATGTTCAGTTTTGATCTGGCTTACGCCGGAGTATTCCGGATTGTGAACGTGCCCAAGGAGAACCTGCATCCGCTGGTGATGATCGAATGTCCCCGGCTGCTGTTCCCGTTCGCCCGTGAGATCATTGCGACCTCGGTGCGCGATGGGGGCTTTCCCCCGCTGATGCTCGATCCCGTCGATTTCGTAGGGCTCTACCGCCAGAACCTCGAACGGCAGGCTGCCGCCCAGGCTGCGCAGGTCAAGCCAAGCTAACGGCTACACGCCCAGGAATTCGTTCCAGATCGGCTTGTCTCCGAGCGTGGCGACGAAGGCTCGATGCGCAATGCGGTCTTCATCGGTAAGACGCGGCGCCAGCGGCGCCTCGCGTTGCCGCCTTGGCATTTCGCCATACCCGCTGATACGAATGTCCCTGGATTCGGCAGCCAGGATCAGTTGCGACTGCCGGGCCCCGATGAGATCGATATAGACCTCCGCCAGAAGCTCGGCATCGAGCAACGCGCCGTGTTTGGTGCGGCGCGAATTGTCGATCGCGTAGCGCGAACACAGATCGTCAAGACGGTTCGAGACGCCTGGATGCTTGCGCCGCGCCAGCAGCAGCGTGTCGACCAGCCGGTCGCGGGCGATGGGCGCCCGTTTGATGCGGTCGAGCTCGGAGTTGATGAAGCTGATATCGAACGAGGCGTTGTGAATTATCAGCGGCGCATCGGCGATGAATTCGAGAAAGTCCTCCACCACCTGCGCAAACAGCGGCTTGTCGGCGAGAAATTCGCTGGAAAGTCCGTGCACCGCGAACGCCTCCGCCGGCATGTCGCGTTCAGGGTTGATATGGCGGTGGAAGGTCTGGCCGGTCGGCATGCGATTGAAAATCTCGATGCAGCCGATTTCAACCAGTCGATCCCCGCGTAGCGGATCGAGGCCGGTGGTTTCGGTGTCGAGAACTATTTCGCGCATGAACTACAGACCGCACACGAATCAGGATCGTCGTTGCGGCAGTTTAACAGCCTGTTCCAGAATGTCGCGGATTCGCGCGCGAACGGGCTCAAGCCCGTGCGACGTATCCACCACGAAATCAGCTCGTTTGCGCTTTTCCGAATCGGGCAGCTGCCGCGCCAGGATGGCGTCGAGCTTTTCGCCGGTCATGTTGTCGCGCGCCAGTATTCGCTCGCGCTGGACTTCGGGGCTCGTCGTGACCACCACCACGGCATCCACCCTGTTGTGACCTCCCGTTTCGTACAGCAAGGGCACATCGACTACGGCCACCGGCGCACCAGACCGCTCGGCCTGGTCCAGGAATTTCTTGCGCGAGGCCCCCAGCATCGGATGAACTATTCTCTCCAGTTGCTTCATGGCGGCCGGATCGTGCACCACGAGCGCCGACAGACGCGCGCGATCGACCTTGCCATCCACCGTCGTCCCCGGAAATGCCGCCTCGATGGCAGGCACCGCCTCACCCTCGTAGAGCCTGTGAACGGCGGCGTCAGCGTCGTAAACCGGGACGCCGGCTTCCGCGAACAGCTTTGCGGTGGTTGATTTACCCATCCCGATCGAGCCGGTCAGGCCAAGAATGATCATCTAGCTATCGCCATTAGCTGCCTTTTTCGGAGTTCTCTTTACACCGCGAGCAGCCGCTCGCTGCGCAAAAACGCGAGCAGTTCTAACAGCGGCAGGCCGAGGATGACGAAATGGTTGCCGTCGATGCGCTCGAACAGATGTATCCCGATCCCTTCGACCTGATAGGCGCCGACGCTTGAGGTGACTGCGTCCGCAGCTTCATTCACATAAGCCTCGATTTCGGACTGGCTCAGCGGACGCATCGTCATCGTCGCGAGAGCCCCCGTCTCAAACAGTATGTTTCCATCGCGCGCAACGGCAACGGCAGAGTGCAATTGGTGGCTGCGGCCGGCCAGAGCGCGCAATTGTTCGGCTGCCTGGATACGGCCGGCGGGCTTGGAGAAAAGAACTGTCCCCAGCGCCAGGGTTTGATCGGCGCCGGCAACATAGTGGCCGGGGTGACCAATGGAGACCGAGCGGGCTTTCTCGCGCGCAAGAAGCGCGGCTATGTCGCCAGGCAACGTAAGGCCCGAACGTTTTTGTTCAGCCCGCTCATCGATTTCGGCCGGGACGGCTTTGAACTCGATCCCCGCATTGGCAAGCAGCAGTTGCCGTGCGCGACTTTGCGAGGCAAGGATCAACGGCAATTGCCCGCGCCAGAGCGTCATTCTGCTAGCCGTTGCCGGTGCCTGTCGGTGAACAGTTTTAGCACGGCAGCCGCGGTCTCCTCGATCGATCGCCGCGTGACGTCGAGCTGCGCCCAATTGAACTTGGCGCTTAATCGGCGCGCGAATGCGACTTCATCCGCGACAGCCTGGCGATCGATGTAATCCTCGTTGCCTGGACCGGCGCCGATGCTCAACAGGCGGTTTTGCCGAACCTGAATCAGGCGCTCCGGCGTGGCATGCAGACTTACCACGAGCGGCTTTTTGATCGTCTCCAGTTGATGCGGGATCGCGATGCCCGGCACCAGCGGAATGTTCGCAGTGCGTATGCCGCGGTTGGCGAGATAGATCGAGGTCGGTGTCTTTGAGGTGCGGGATACGCCAACCAAGACCACGTCGGCGTCTTCAAGACCTTCGACGTGTTGGCCATCATCGTGCATCATCGTGTAATTCAGGGCGTCGATGCGCTTGAAATATTCCGCGTTCAACGTGTGCTGCGCACCGACACGGCCTGTGGTCGCCGCGCCCAGATAGGCTTGGAATAGTTGCATCACCGGGCCGATAATCGACAGGCTCGGTATGTTGATCTGCTGGCATTTGGCTTCCAGCCTGCCGACCAGATCCTTCTCGAGCAGCGTAAAGAGTACGATGCCAGGCGCTTCCTCGATTTCATCCAGCACGCGATCGAGCTGCTTTTGGCTACGCACCAGCGGATAGACATGTTCCACCGCGGTCACGTTGGCGTATTGCGCCGCTACCGCGCGCGCCACCGTGATCAGGGTTTCACCGGTCGAATCGGAGACCAGGTGAAGATGGAAATAACTGCCGCTCGTGGGCACCTGGACTCCTGTGTATCCTGTGAATCCTTGTGGAGCTTACCTGAGAGAATCGGACGCGGATTGAGAGATCAGGGATAACCCGGCTTTTTCTTCACAGGCCTTGGACTTCGGACAACTCCATCTGCCGGCAGCAATGATAGTGAGATCGTGTGGACTTGTCTCTTCATAAGCTGACTTCAGGTCAGCGCAAGCGTTTGAAGGCGGTCGGCTTTTGGGATCGCGGGTCATCTGGTTAAATTTAGTGAAGGGATGTGAACAACCAAACGGAAACGTCGGGACAGTTTTGCGTGGGCCCAATTCACGGCTACTTAGACTCAAACCTAAGATTCTAAAATTATTAGTTTAGAAAAGACCTGCTTGCGGATATGTCTGCACGTAGATCGACGCCAAGCGTGTCGGCAACCCTGAGCTTAGGCCGAACGTTCCGGTGTCTCCGGGATCGAGACTAGTTTTCCCGCACCGGTGAGTTTTTCCTGATGTACGAATGGATCAAGGCGCTGCATGTGATCGCCGTCATCGCCTGGATGGCGGGCATGCTGTATCTACCGCGGCTGTTCGTCTATCACTGCGAAGCGAAAGCCGGATCCGGGCAATCCGAAACCTTCAAGGTCATGGAACGACGGCTGCTGAAGGCGATCATCAACCCCGCGATGATCGTGACATGGTTGTCCGGACTTTACCTCGCCTGGACCGCACACTTTTTTTCCGCAGGCTGGCTGCATGGCAAGCTTCTGCTGGTGCTGCTGTTGTCCGGGGCTCACGGATTTTTTTCCCGGTGGGTGAGGGATTTCGCCGCCGACCGCAATACCCGCAGTCAAAAATTCTATCGTATTATCAACGAGGTGCCGACCGTTTTAATGATCGGCATCGTCATTCTGGTGATTGTTAAGCCTTTCTGAATTTGGAAGCGCTGGCAAGACCCTCACGATTTGTGCCTGCTTGCGGAAGGCCGGGCGATTTTCTATATTGGCATTATCCCACCCCACGCAGGCGGATGAGGTTGCGTTCCGGTTTCTTTGTTGAGCCGGCCACCTCATCAGGTTTGAAGCCTCTCCGGCGCTTTCCTTGCTCAGACCTGCGGACCTTCCTGTTCTCGCGTCCGCTTTTTTCAAACGCCCCTTGCAATCCTTCCCCCGAGCTACTCCACAGGACCATCCCAATGCGGGAAATGAAACTTCAAGACCTTAAAGCCCAAACGCCAGCCGAACTCGTCTCGTTTGCTGAAGAGAAGGGGGTTGAAAACGCCAGCACCATGCGCAAGCAGGAGCTGATGTTTGCCATTCTCAAGCAACTCGCGATCCAGGAAACCGATATTATCGGAGAAGGCGTCGTCGAGGTTCTCTCCGACGGCTTTGGATTTTTGCGCTCGCCGGATGCGAACTACCTGCCAGGCCCTGACGACATCTACGTCTCGCCCTCACAGATCCGCCGGTTCGGGCTTCGCACCGGAGACACCATCGAAGGCCACATCCGCAGCCCCAAGGAAGGCGAACGCTACTTCGCGTTGCTGAAGGTCAATACGCTGAATTTCGAAGACCCGGAAAAATCAAAACACAAGGTCAACTTCGATAATCTGACACCGCTATTTCCGGATCAGCGCTTCCGGCTTGAACTCGAGGACCCCACCAGAAAGGACTTGTCCGCAAGGGTTATCGACATTGTCGCGCCGATCGGCAAGGGTCAGCGCGCGCTCATCGTCGCCCCTCCCCGCACCGGCAAAACCGTGCTGATGCAGAACATCGCGCACTCGATCACCGCCAATCATCCGGAGTGCTATCTGATCGTGCTGCTGATCGATGAGCGGCCCGAGGAAGTCACGGACATGCAGCGCTCGGTCAAGGGCGAAGTCGTCTCCTCGACGTTCGACGAGCCCGCGGTGCGTCACGTCCAGGTAGCCGAGATGGTCATCGAGAAGGCCAAGCGGCTGGTTGAGCATGGCCGCGACGTCGTCATCCTGCTCGACTCTATTACGCGGCTCGGGCGCGCCTACAACACGGTGGTGCCGTCATCCGGCAAGGTGTTGACCGGCGGCGTCGATGCCAATGCCTTGCAGCGGCCGAAGCGTTTCTTCGGCGCGGCGCGCAACATCGAGGAAGGCGGCTCGCTGACTATCATCGCGACCGCGTTGGTCGATACAGGCAGCCGCATGGACGAGGTGATCTTTGAAGAGTTCAAAGGCACCGGCAATTCCGAATTGATTCTTGATCGTAAGGTCTCTGATAAGCGCACTTTCCCGGCGATCGATATCTCGCGCTCCGGCACCCGCAAGGAAGAGCTGATCACCGATCCGCAGGTCTTGAAGAAAATGTACGTGCTGCGCCGGATTCTCAATCCGATGGGCACCATGGATGCGATCGATTTCCTGCTCGACAAGCTGCGCAACACCAAGAACAACTCGGAATTCTTTGAATCCATGAACACCTGAGCCGTTCGAGGTTTTGGGGAAGCCGTCCGGGCGAGGGCGGCTGTGCTTTACCCGGTGGCAGGTTCGACCGCTGGTCCAAAATGCTGCAGCAGAGCTGCAGCATTTGGGTGCGGCCTGCCTCGCACGATTCTAAGTAATTGTATTTCCATAGCTTTTCACTATGGCCAAATGATCGGCGCATTGCACGACCCGCCGCAAAATGCTGCGGTCATGCTGCGCTCTCTCCTGCAGCATCATCGTTTGGCGCTCCGCGCCCTTCATTCCGGCCAAGCAAACCCTGAACGCGGGCCGAGGGAAATTCCGTTGCCTTTTCAACGCGCTCGGGGGCAAATAGGCAATGCATCCGCGCCAGCAAACCATCTTTGCCCTGTCTTCCGGGCGCCCACCGAGCGCGATCTCCATCATTCGCGTATCCGGGCATCAGGCCGGAGGCTTGCTGGCTTCCCTTGCAGGCAAAATCCCCGTCCCGCGCCTGGCAACCCGCGTCACTTTGCACGACGCGAATCGGCAGCCGATCGATGATG
>Ga0209474_10000730_pt1 | contig 34584 bp, 33 predicted proteins | sample GraSoiAngelo_145_FD_185902 | JGI IMG/M metagenome (GOLD analysis project Ga0209474, IMG submission 185902) | Grasslands soil microbial communities from the Angelo Coastal Reserve, California, USA - 14_1009_05_20cm (SPAdes) (version 2) | ecosystem: Environmental > Terrestrial > Soil > Grasslands...
GCGATCCGCCGCTTCCTCACGCAGTACCGCGACCGCCACGGCGCGACCGTGCTGCTCACGTCCCACTACATGCAGGACGTGACGGCGCTCGCCTCGCGCGTCCTGATCATCAACCGCGGCCGGCTGCTGTACGACGGGGCCCTCGCCGCCCTGGTGGCGCGCATCGCCCGCACCAAGCGGATCGAGCTCGTGCTCGCCGACGGCGTCACGGCGGACGCGCTCGCCGCGTTCGGCACCGTGAAGGAGTTCCGGTTCCCCAACGCGGTGCTGGAGGTGCCACGCGAAGACGCCGCCGCGACGAGCGCGCGGCTGCTCGCCGCGCTCCCCGTCGCCGACCTGTCGATCGAGGACCCGCCGATCGAAGACGTGATCCGGGTGGCGTTCGCCCGCGGCGTCGCGGAGGACGAGTGATCCGCCGCTACGTGGCCCTGATCCGCAACGCCTGGCTCGTCGACCTGCAGTACCGCGCCTCCATCGTGCTGTGGCTGTTGTGGGGCGTTACGGAGCCGGCGGTGGCCCTCGGCATCTGGTGGGCGATCGCCGGGGACGGTCAGGTCGCCGGCTACGCGCGCGCGGATTTCGCCCGCTATTTCTTCGCCCTGATGCTGGTGAACCAGCTCACCATCGCGTGGGACTCCTGGTACCTGGACGGCTGGATCCGCGAAGGTGAGCTCAACTTCCGGCTGGCGCGCCCGCTGCACCCGGCGCACGAGGCGGTCGCCGAGAACATCGCCTACAAGGCGCGCACCGCCGGAATGATCCTCGTGGTGTGGCTCGTCGTGTCGCTGGTGTGGCCGGCGGTCCGGTTGCCCCTCGCGCCGGGCCGCTGGGCGCTCACCGCCGCCGCCGTACTGCTCGCCGCGGCGATGCGGTTCTTCATCAGCTTCACGACGGGCCTGCTGGCGTTCTGGACGACGCGCGCGACCGCGATCATGGAACTGCACGCCGGCGTGTCGTTGTTTCTCTCGGGCCGGCTTGCGCCGCTCGCGCTGCTCCCGCCCGCGGTCGCCGGCGTCGCGGCGCTCTCGTGGTTTCCCTACATGCTCGCCTTTCCGGTCGAGCTCCTGACCGGCGCCGCACACGGCCCGGCGGTCGTGCAAGGCTTCGCGGGCCAGCTTGTGTGGCTCGGGGTCTGGATCGCGGCGTATCACGTCACGTGGACGCGGGGGCTGCGCAAGTTTGGGGCGGTGGGAGGATAAAACGAACGCGGAACGCGGAAGACGGAACGCGGAACACAGGGCGAGGTCGAGCGACGCGGCGAGCTCCCGCAGGCGACCCCGGTCATGATGTTCCGCGTTCCCCGTTCCGCGTTCCGCGTTCTCGCAGCCCTCTGGCGCCTCAACCTCGCCGAGGAGCTCCAGTACCGCGCCAACTTCGTGGCGAGCGTGCTCGGCACCGTGTTCTGGATCGTCACTGCCCTGCTCACGCTCGCGGTGTTCTTCTCCCACACGACGCGACTGGGCGGTTGGGATTACTGGGAGGTCGTCGTGCTGCTCGGTGTGTTCAACGCGCTCACCGGTGTGATCGAGGCGGTGCTGCGGCCGGGGATCGGCCGGCTGGCGGGCGAGGTACGCAGCGGGGGCCTCGATCTCGTGCTCGCGAAGCCGGTGGACCCCCAGGGGTTCGTCTCGTTCCGGCGGCTCGACATCTGGCGGCTCACGGACGTCGTGCTTGGGCTCGCGCTGGCGGGCTACGCGCTCCACCGGCTGGGCCGCACGCCATCGCTCGCCCAACTTGCGGCTTTCGCCTTGGCGCTTGCGTCTGCGGCGGTCGTCGTGTACGCCCTCTGGGTCGTGCTGATGAGCCTGGCGTTCTGGTTCGTGTCGGTCGAGAACCTGTCGGTGCTGTTCGACGCCGTGTACGAGGGCGCGCGCTATCCCGTCTCGGCGTACCCCGACGCGTTGCGGTTCCTCTTCGTGTACCTCATCCCGATCGCGTGGACCACGACGATCCCCGCGTCCGCGCTCACCGGCCGGCTGGGGCCCGAGATCGGGGTCGTCGCCGCCCTCGTCGCCGGCGTGGCGTTCGCGCTGGCGCGGCTCGTCTGGCGGGCGGCGCTGAAGCGGTACACCGGGGCCAGCGGGTGACTCGCTACCACGGCACCGTCCGGCCGTCTCGGAAGAACCCTCCGGTCGGCCCATCGTCCGGCAGCGTCGCCGCCCACACCACACTCGCCGCCCCCGCGGCGACCGGTCGTCCCCCCGACCCACCCATGTCGGTGGCGACCCAGCCGGGGCAGACGGCGTTCACGAGAATGCCCTCCTTGCGAAGCTCGGCGGCGAGCATGCGGGTGAGCGCGTTGAGGGCCGCCTTCGACAGGCTGTAGGCCGGCGTACCGCCCCCCATCGAGGCCAGCGACCCCCCCTCGCTCGACACGTTGACCACGCGCGCGTGGTGGCTGCGTCGCAACAGCGGCAAGAACGCACGCACCATGTTCCACGCCCCGAACGTGTTGGTTTCGAGCGCCTCCCGAACCTGGGCGAGGTCCGCGTCCACGGCGCGCTGCCACGTGTCGTAGAGTATTGCTGCGTTGTTCACCAGCACGTCCAGCCGGTCGAACTCCGCCGCCACGCGTGCCCGAGCCCCCTCGATGCTGCCGGGGTCGGTCACGTCGAGCTGCCAGCACCGGACGGCGCGCCCGTGCTCCGCGAGACCTGCCGCGGCACGCTCACCCTTGGCAGCGTCCCGCGATCCGAGCACCACCGCGTAGCCGTGCTGCGCCAGCTGGCGGCACACCTCGAGCCCGATGCCGCGGTTCGCACCCGTGACCAAGGCGACCCGATGTGCGGTGCGCATAGAACGCCGAGGCAACGTCTCCCCGTGCCTGCTGGTTCCCCAGGCCTCCTCTTGCCCTCCCGGCCGCGGTGCGAGAGACTCTTTGTCCCTGCCGTCACAACCGGAACCCGCTTCACCGGGAGGCGCACACATGCCCGCACCCAGTCTCCGCGGCCGCTTCGTGTGGCACGAGCTGATGACCACCGATCCGGACGCCGCAGCCCGCTTCTACCCTGCGGTCACCGGCTGGAAAGTCCAGACCTGGGACCAGAACCCCTCGTATCGATTGTGGACCATGGGCGACGTTCCCATGGGCGGCCTGATGGCGCTCCCCGACGACGCGCGGCGCATGGGCACGCCGCCTTCCTGGCTGACCTACGTGGGCGTGCCGGACGTGGACGCGACGGTCCGCCGGGCGACGTCATTGGGAGGACGCACGCACGCCGGGCCGCAGGACATCCCCGTAGGACGGTTCGCCGTGCTGGCCGATCCGCAGGGCGCCACCTTCGGCGTGTACAAGCCGAGTCAGCAGCCGGCACGCGGCGACGACGCAATGATCGGCGACTTCTCCTGGCACGAGCTCGCGACCACGGATTACAAGGCGGCGTGGGCGTTCTACCGCGCGCTGTTCGGCTGGGAGCCTACCGAATCGATGGACATGGGACCGGACGGAACCTACTGGATGTTCGGGCTCGCGGGCGGCGGCAGGAGCCTGGGCGGGATGTACAACAAGCCGGCCTCGCTCCCCGCGGCGCGCTGGCTCGCCTACGTCAAGGTGGCGAGCGCGGACACCGCGGCGCGCACGGCGCAGCGCGGGGGGGGCCGCCTCGTGAGCGGGCCGATGGACGTCCCGGGAGGCGGCCGGATCGCGCAATGCGTCGATCCGCAGGGCGCGGTAATCGCGGTCCACGCCGTGGCGGTGGCCGGCAAGCGGGCGGCGCGGCCTGCCGGCAAGCGCAAGGCCCCCGAGCCAAAGGCGAAGCGGGCCGCCAAGAAGGCGGCGCCGAAGCGGAAAGCGAAGCGCTCGAAGCGCGCGCGCTAGGCTACGCGGGCCTCACGACCGCGTGACCGTGTATTGGCCGCACGCCGTGAACGCGATCGTCACGGTGGACGTGGTGCCGTTCCGCGTCACCGTGGTCTTGATCGTGCCGGCGTCGAACTTCGGCCGCACGGTGCAGCTCGCATTGTAATGCAGCACGGGGTCGGTCGACACGGTCAGGGAGTACGAGTTCGTGCCGCGCGTCCACGTCGACGTGCCGTCGATGCTTAGCGTACCGCTCGGCAACCGCGCGTCCGGCTGGATCGAGCCCGCCGCGTCCGCCGTGAACGTGCTGTTCCAATTACGGTCGTGGCTCGCCGTGCTGCCGTCGGGGAAGGTGTAGGTGCTTTTGAAGTCCTTCTCGACCTGCGAGATCACCGACGCGTCGCGGATCGTCTCGCGCGAGCCGTCCAGCTCGAGCGAGCGCCGCCTCCCATCCCGCACGTGCACCCACGTGAGGGCAGTGAACGCGGTTTTCACCGAGCGGTCCGCTACCGTCGGCGTCGGATCGCTGATGTCGATCGCGCCGCGGACCGTGTCCGCCTCAGTAGCGGACGAGAAGGCGCAGTCGGTGAACTCGATGTGGACGGCGTCCGGCACGCGGTCCCCGTCCGCATCCACGGGCGTTGAGGGCGTGCGGGTGGGTGTACAGAACGCCGTGCCCGAGGCGAACGGAGCTATCGGGCCGGCCAGGCCGGGCAGGAACATCCCGCCCGACAGCGTCGCGCCGTCGAGCTCGCTCTCCGCGTCGGCGGCCACGGCCTCGCCCAGCAGGTTGGCTTCCGGGACGCTCAGCGCCGGATTGTTCGAGTTGGAAGAGGTGGGCGAGGTGGTTTCGTTGGTGCACGCGGCTACGGCGGCGAGCGCGACGGCCGCGACGCCGGCCGCAAGCCGGCGGAGGTGGCGGGTGGGCGGCATGACACGTCCTCCTGAACGGTTTGTGTTGCGGGTGGCGTCCTATGTACTGAAGAGTATGGACGGTACCCATGCGGTAACGTTAAGGTCCCACCCTCCGCCGGCCGGTTCCTGTGACCGGCGTGCCCTCGGCCGCCCGCAGTATCGCTTTGCAACTGAGCCATCCGGCCCGGAAGCACCGGCGCGCTCTAGGCGAGGATCTGGTCGATGGTGCGGAGCTCGTCGCTGGCGAAGCTCCGGTGGGTGAGCGCTGCCACTGCGTCCGCGATGTGCTGCGGCCGGCTCGCACCGACCAGCACCGCCGTGACCTCGGGGTGGCGCAACACCCAGGCCAGCGCCATCTGCGCGAGTGTCTGGCCCCGTGCGCGGGCGCACTCGGTCAAGCGGCGAACTCTCGCCAGCACGTCCGCCGTGACCTCTTCGCGCTTCAGGAAGCCGTGCGGCTTGGCGGCGCGAGAATCGGCCGGAATCCCCGACAGATACCGGTCCGTGAGCAGTCCTTGCGCGAGCGGTGAAAACGCGATGCAGCCGATCCCCTGCTCGCGCAGCAGGGCGAGCAGGCCGCGCTCGATGCCGCGGTTCAGCATGCTGTACTTGGGCTGGTGAATCAGACACGGAGTTCCCAGGGACCGCAGCAGCCGCGCGGCCTCGCTCGTCTGCTCGGGCGTGTACGCCGAAATGCCGGCATACAGCGCCCGCCCGCTGCGCACGGCGTGATCGAGCGCGCCCATGGAGCCGCGCGGCCTCGCTCGTCTGCTCGGGCGTGTACGCCGAAATGCCGGCATACAGCGCCCGCCCGCTGCGCACGGCGTGATCGAGCGCGCCCATGGTCTCGGCGAGCGGCGTCTCCGGGTCGGGCCGATGGTGATAGAAGATGTCGACGTAGTCGAGCTCCATGCGGCGCAGGCTCTGGTCGAGGCTCGCGATGAGGTATTTGCGAGAGCCCCAGTTGCCGTACGGGCCGGGCCACATCGGCCAGCCGGCCTTCGTCGAGATGATCAGCTCGTCGCGGTGCGGCGCCAGATCGCGCCGCAGGATCCGGCCGAACGTCTTCTCAGCGGACCCGGGCGGGGGACCGTAGTCGTTCGCCAGGTCAAAATGCGTGATGCCGAGGTCGAACGCCCGACGCACCATCGCGCGCGAGTTGCTGAAGCGATCGACGCCGCCGAAGTTGTGCCACAATCCCAGCGAGATCGCGGGAAGCTTCACGCCGCTCTTGCCGCAGCGCTGGTAGGTCATGGCATCGTAGCGGATATCCGCCGGGCGATACGACATATCGGACGATTAAGCTGCATCGTCCCGTGCGCTCCGCGCCAGGCGCAGCGACGCGAGCGGCGCGCTTGCGGCGCGGCGGGTTCGCAGTCACACTACCGGACTCTTTCCCTCGGAGCGCCCGTGCGATTCTGCAAGCTGGCCGTGGTGGCCGCCGTCGCCGTCTCGCCGCTCACCGCGCAGCAGCCCGGGCGGGGGGGCCCGGGGCCCCGCTTCGAGATCAGCGTGCGGGCCGAGCTCCGCAACACACCAGTCACCGGCCGCGTGTATGTCTTCGTGAGCCGCCGCGACGACGAGGAGCCCCGTCTCCAGGTGCATCACGAGAGCGACTGCACGCCGTTCTTCGGCGTGGACGTGAGCGCCCTCGCGCCCGGCACGGTGGCCGTGATCGACAGCGCGACGCTCGGCTACCCGGTAGCGAGCCTCACGGACATTCCGGCCGGCGATTATTACGTGCAGGCGCTCCTCAGCGGGTACACCGAGTTCCACCGCGCCGACGGACACGCTCTCTGGCTGCACGACGATCAGTGGGAAGGGCAGCAGTTCAACAAGTCACCAGGGAACCTGGTGAGCGAGGTCGAGCGCGTGCATCTCGACCCGCGGGCGGGATACACGGTCCGCCTCGCGCTCGGGCGCGCCCTGCCGCCGATCGAGCCACCGCCCGACACGAAATGGGTGAAGCACGTCAAGATCCAGAGCAAGATCCTCACCGCTTGGTGGGGCCATCCGATGTACCTGGGCGCGGCGGTGCTCCTGCCGCGCGACTACGACCGCGACACGACGCGGCGCTACGCCACCGTCTACCAGCAGGGCCACTTCACGCTCAACCCGCCGTTCGGATTCTCGACCGACAGCGCCGCCGAGACGCCCGCACAGCGCGCCGCGCGACTCGAGCGTACGCTGCGCGAGCCGGGATTCGAGTTCTACAAGGCGTGGAGCTCGTCCAGTTTCCCGCGCTTGATCGCGGTGACCTTCCAGCACCCGACGCCGTACTTCGATGATTCGTACGCCGTGAACTCGGCGAACAACGGGCCGTACGGCGACGCGCTCATGCAGGAGCTGATCCCGTATCTCGAGGAACATTACCGGATGCGGCGGGAGCCCGGGGCGCGATTTCTCACCGGCGGCTCGACGGGGGGCTGGGAAGCCCTCGCGCTCCAAGTCTATCATCCCGATTTCTTCGGCGGCACCTGGGTGCTCTACCCCGATCCTGTGGACTTTCGCGCCTACGAGCTGGTGAACATCTACAGCGATACGAACGCGTTCGTGTATCCGGTGACGGACTGGATGCGCTACGAGGTGCCGGCCGAACGGGAGGTTACGGGTCAAGGGCGCATCAGCGTGCGGATGGAGAGCCAGTTCGAGGCGGTGCTGGGCAGCCACGCGCGTTCCGGCGAGCAGTTCGCGATCTGGGAGGCGACCTACGGGCCGGTGGGGGAGGACGGCTATCCAGCCGAGCTGTGGGATCTCCTCACCGGGCACATCCGGCGCGAGGTGGCCGAGTACTTCAAGGCCCACGACTACGACCTGCGGGACTACCTCGAGCGCAACTGGGCAACGCTCGGGCCCAAGCTCCGGGGGAAGCTCCACCTCTTCACGGGCGACATGGACACGTTCTACCTCAACCTGGCCGTGTACCGGTTGGAGGAGTTCCTCCACAATGCGCGTCCGCCCGCAGATGCCGAGTTCCGGTACGGGCGCCCCCTGAAGCCGCACGGCTGGCAGCCGTGGACCAACGCCGACCTGATCCGCATCATGGCCGCGCAGGCGGCGCGCTAACCCGTCGCTTCGAGCAGCTCACGTGAACGCACTGCGCCTCTCGCTGTGGCTTACCGCCGCCGCTGTCCCGATTCCCCAGGCGGCCGCGCAAACGGCGTCGAGTGCCGGCGAGTGGAGCGCGTACGGCCGGGACGCGGGGGGCACCCGCTACTCCCCGCTCGCCCAGATCACTCGCGCCAACGTCGCGAGGCTCCGGCTCGCCTGGGTGTACCGCACCGGCGACTACTTGCGCGACCGCGGCCGCTTCGAGGCCGTCCCGCTCGTCGTGGACGGGACGCTCTACGTCTCGACGCCGGTGGGCCGCGTGATCGCGCTCGACCCGGCGCGCGGCACGGAGCGGTGGCGCTACGACGCCCAGGTCTCGCTCGAGGGCGACTACGGCGACTTCGCGAACCGGGGCGTGTCGACGTGGCTCGACCCGGCGGCGCGACCGGACACGCAATGCCGCCGCCGGGTCTTCCTGGCGACAGTGGATGCCCGCCTCATCGCGCTCGACGGCGGCACCGGACTGCCCTGCACCGATTTCGGCGCGGCCGGAACGGTGGACCTCGCTGGTGGGCTGCGCCACGCGCCGGCCTACCACTGGGAGTACGGGGTCACGTCGCCCCCCGCGGTGGTCGGCGGTCTCGTCGTCGTCGGCTCGGCCGTGAGCGACAACCAGCGCGTCGACGCGCCGGAGGGCGTGGTGCGGGCGTTCGACACGCGCACCGGCAAGGAGCGCTGGAGCTGGAACCCGATCCCGCGAGCGCTGAACGCCGGCGCGGCCAACGCCTGGTCGATCCTCTCGGCCGACCCGGCGCGCAACCTGGTGTTCATTCCCACGGGCAGTGTCAGTCCGGACTTCTACGGCGGCGAACGCCGCGGCGACAACCGCTACGCCAACTCGGTCGTGGCGCTCGAGGCCTCGACGGGCCGCCTCGTCTGGTCGTTCCAGGTCGTGCACCACGATCTGTGGGACTACGACGTCCCTGCGCAGCCCGTGCTGTTCACCCTGCGTCGCGCTGGCCGCGCCATTCCCGCCGTGGCCGTCGCGACGAAGATGGGGCACCTCTACATTCTCGACCGCCGCACCGGAGCGCCGCTCACGCCGGTAGAGGAGCGTGCCGTCCCCGCGAGCGACGTGCCGGGGGAGGAAGCCTGGCCGACGCAGCCGTTTCCTCCCGCCGCGTTTCGGCTCGCGCCCGAGCATCTCTCGCCGGCGGATGCGTTCGGCGTGACGGCCGCGGCGCGCGAGCAGTGCCGCGACCGCATCGCGGCGCTGCGCTACGAGGGGGTGTTCACGCCCCCCTCGCTCCGAGGCACCATCATCTTCCCCGGCAACATCGGCGGGATGAACTGGTCAGGGGTCGCAGTGGACGAGCGGCGCGGCGTGCTAATCGCTCCGACCAACCGGCTCGCGATGGTCGTCACGCTCATCCCGCGCGACAGCCTGGGCGCGGCGCGCCACGCCCACCCGCACACGGAGATCAGCTCCCAGCGCGGCACGCCTTACGGCATGATGCGCGACGTGCTGGTCGACTCCGCCGGCGTGCCGTGCAATCCGCCTCCGTGGGGAGCGCTCACCGCAGTCGACCTGAACGCCGCCCGGGTGCAGTGGGAGGTGCCGCTCGGTGCCGTCCCCGGGGTCGCCCCGGGCTCGATCAGCCTCGGCGGCGCCATCGTGACCGCAGGCGGCCTGGTCTTCATCGCCGGCACATACGACCAGCACCTCCGAGCGTTCGACGAAGCGCGTGGACGCGAGCTGTGGAGCACGAGCCTCCCTGCGGGCGCGCAGGCGCTGCCCGTCAGCTACCTTGCCGAGGGCCGTCAGTACGTGGTCGTCAGCGCCGGCGGCCACGACCGCATGCGCACGAAGATGGGCGATTACGTGCTGGCGTTCACGCTGCCGGGCGCCAGCGGGGCGGAGGCGCCGGTGCCCGACACGGCTGCAGCTCCGGTCGAGGGGGCGTACGCCGGTGAGATCCGGGTCGGGGGGGCGCGCATCGGACTCGACCTGACGATCCAGGCGGTGGGCGATTCGCTCGCGGCAGCGATCGCACGGATCGATTCGCTCCGGGTGACGGGACCGGTTACGGTGCGACGCGCAGGCCGAAGCGTCACACTGCGGGTGCCGTTCGACTACCCCGCCAAACAGTGCGCCGGGATCATCACAGCGACCGGCGATCAATGGAACGGCGCTCGCCTGCTCGAGGGCGACGTAGAGGTGACCGGGTCGTGCGGCGGGGGCCCGCCCGAGCAAGGCGCGTTCGCGCTGTGGCGGGCGATGTAAACGGCTCCGGGTCCGCGCGCGTAGCCTACAGGACTCCCATCGGAGGCTTCCCCTTGTCCGCGACTCCCCGTCTGCTCACCGCGGCGCTCGTTTGCTGCGCCGTCGCGGCGCTTCCGGCCCAGGGCGTCCACCACGGCCTCGACCCCGTGAACCTCGACACGACCTGCGCTCCCTGCCTGGATTTCTACCGCTACGCGAACGGCGGCTGGCTGGCCCGCACGTCGCTGCCGCCCGAGTACGCGAGCTACGGCAGCTTCACCGAGCTGGCGGACCGCAACAACGAGACCCTGCATCGCATCGTCGACGGGCTCGCCGTTGCGGCCCCCGCCGCTCCCAAGACGCCGGAGCAGAAGCTGGGCGCGTTCTACGCGTCCTGCATGGATTCGAGCGCTATCGAGCGCGCGGGCGCGGACCCTCTGAAGAACGAGCTGGCCCGCATCGCTGCTATAGCCTCGCGCGCGGACGTGGCGCGCGCCCTCGCCCGCGGCCACCACCACGGCTGGGACCCGGTGTTCAACTTCGGCGCCACCGCCGACTTCAAGCGCAGTACGATGATTATCGCGGCCGCGTCCCAGGGCGGCCTCGGCCTGCCCGACCGCGATTATTACGTGCGCAACGACTCGACCGCCCGCGCCCTGCGCACCGCGTACCTGGAGTACGTGTCACGCACCCTCGGACTCCTCGGCGACGCGCCCGCCGTGGCCGACTCCGAGGCCCAGCGCATCCTGGCGCTCGAGACCGCGCTCGCCCGGGCCTCGCTCACGCGGGTCGAGCGGCGCGACCCGAACGCCAACTACCACAAGCTGGCGCTCGCCGCGGCCGACTCGCTCACTCCCAACTTCGCCTGGCCCACCTTCCTGCGTGACGCCGGCGCGCCTGCGACCGACGCGATCAACATCGGCCAGCCGCGCTTCTTCAAGACGGTCGACAGCCTCCTGACCGCCGCGCCGCCCCCCGACTGGCGCGCGTATCTACGCTGGCACTTCACGCGTCACTTGGCGCCCTGGCTGTCGAGTTCGTTCGTGGACGCGAGCTTCCGCTTCCAGCGCGCGCTCTCGGGCGTGAAAGAGCAGCAGCCGCGCTGGAAGCGCTGCATCCAGGCTGCGAACTCCATGCTGGGCGACGCGCTCGGCCAGGCGTACGTGAAGGAGACGTTCACACCCGACGCGCGCCGCCGCGCGCGCGACATGGTCGATCAGCTGGTCGCCGCCTTGGACGACCGGCTGCACACCCTCGAATGGATGGGCGACTCCACCCGGGCTCAGGCGGTCGGCAAGTTACGCGCCTTCGGCAAGAAAATCGGCTATCCGGACAAGTGGCGCGATTACTCCAAGCTGCTGGTGGACCGCCGCGACTTCTCCGGCAACGTGGTGCGCGCCCAGACGTTCGCCGCCGCGCGGGACTTCGCCCGCATCGGCAAGCCGGTGGATCGCGCCGAGTGGCGCATGACGGCGCCGACGGTCAACGCCTCCTACAATCCGTCGTTCAACGACATCACCTTCCCTGCGGGGATTCTCCAGGCGCCGTTCTTCGACCCGGCGGCGGACGACGCGGTGAACTACGGCGGCATGGGCGCAGTGATCGGCCACGAGATGACCCACGGGTTCGACGATCAGGGGCGCCAGTTCGACGCCGTGGGCAACCTGCGCGACTGGTGGACGGCGGACGACGCGGAGCGCTTCAAGGAGCGAGCCGGACGGGTGGTGCGGCAGTTCGATGCCTACACGGTGGTGGACAGCGCGACGCACGTGAACGGCCGGTTGACGCTGGGAGAAGACATCGCGGACCTAGGCGGGCTCAGAATCGCCTACGCCGCGTTCCAGCGCTCGCTCGCGGGGCTTGCCCGCCCACCCGACATCGACGGGCTCACGCCGGAGCAGCGCTTCTTCCTCGCCTGGGCCCAGATCTGGCGCTCCAAGGCGACCGACCAGTTTCTGCGCAACCAGGTGACCGTGGACCCGCACGCGCCGGCGCGGTGGCGCGTCATGGGGCCCCTATCGAACCTGCCCGAGTTCGCTCGGGCGTTCCATTGCGGGGAGGGAGATCCGATGGTGCGCCCCGACAGCCTGCGGGCGCAGATCTGGTAGCCGCGGTCAGGCCGCGGCAGGCGTCCCGGGATGCGCCGAGCCGCTCGCCGTCTCGATGCAGTTCGACCCGCGCCGCTTCGCTTCGTAGAGCGCGCGATCCGCCAGCGCGTACAGCGGATCCTGCCCGGCCGCGTCGGACGGCGCCGTGGCGATGCCGCCACTGACCGTCACCTCGAGGAATTGACCGCACACCGGATGCGTCTCGAACCACGACTCGACATCGGCGCGGAACCGCTCCGCCACCGTGCCCGCCTCGGCCTGTGCGGTGTCCGACAGGATGATCGCGAACTCGTCACCGCCCAGGCGGCACGGCACGTCCGCGCCACGCAGGTGCTTGCGGATCAGGTCGCCGAACGCCTGCAGCACCTTGTCCCCGACCCGGTGACCGTACTCGTCGTTGATCTCTTTGAACTCGTCCAGGTCGAGGAGCAGCAGCGACACCGGGTTCCCGTAGCGGTGGCACCGCTCCAGCTCCCGCTTCAGGCCGTGCTCGAAATAGCCGCGATCGTACAGACCAGTCAGTGCGTCGGAAATGGCGCGGCGCTCGATTGCATCGAGCGCGGTCGTCTCGATGATCGTAGCGTCGACGTGATGAGGGTGGACGTTGAGCAGGTAGTCGAGCAATGCGACGCGCTGCCCGACGTCGCGCCCCAAGCGCCGCAGCAGCTCGCGGCGGTGGCGCGACACCTGGCGCCACAGCTGTTCCGCCTCAGTTTCCGGAACATGGAGGTGCGCGATCTGCTCCAACCGGGCGGCGTAGGAGCCGGTGGGCGCACTCGCTTGCAAACGGGGTGTCGCCATGCGGACGGTCTCCTCTCTGGCAGGCCGGTTTCTGCAACGACGTCCGGCCATCGGATTAGCACATGGCGTACCCGGGGTGTGCAGTCATCCATCCTGGTTCAGGTCAATTGGTTAGGCGACACAATCGGAGTGCTCGCAGGGCGCGCAGGGCCCAATTCGGGTGCAGCCGCGTGCTCGCGCGCCCCGAAATGTGGCGCGGTTGCCGTCACTGAGCGGAGACGGCATCTTGCCCAGCCATGCGTCATTGGTTCGTCTTGATCGCCGCCACGTTGGCCGTCGCCCGGCCTCTGCCCACCGCCGCCCAACAGGCCGTCGACACGGGGTACGCCAAGAGCGAGGCGATGATTCCGATGCGCGATGGCGTCAAACTGCGCGTGGTAATACTGGCGCCGCGTGCCGCCGCGCCACTCCCGATCCTGCTGCAACGCACGCCATACAACGCCAACGGCGCAATCGGCTTGGCGCGCCGCGCCAAAGAACTCGGCCTGGAGGGTTACATCATCGTCTTCGGTGACATCCGCGGTCGCTTCGGCTCCGAAGGCACGTTCGACATGAATCGCCCGCCGCGTGCCGGATCCCAGGGAGTCGACGAGAGCACCGACGCCTATGACACGATCGACTGGCTCGTGAAGAACGTGCCCAACAACAACGGGATGGTCGGCACGTTCGGCGTCTCGTACCCGGGTTGGCTGACGGCGGTCACGGGGATCGGCCCACACCCGGCTCTCAAGGCAATCTCGCCCCAGGCGCCGATGGGCGACACCTGGATGGGGGACGACTTCTTCCACCAGGGGGCGTTTCGGCTGAGCTACGGCACCGAGTATACGTGGAGCATGGAGTCTTCGTCCGACGCGAGCGAAGATCCGTCGCCGTCCCGTTACGACCTGTACGAGTGGTACCGCTCGTTTCCGACCCTGGGCGCGCTCGCCCGGACCGCCCGCGCCGACCGGTGGCCGAGTTGGCACCGGTTCTCAGAGCACCCGGCGTACGACTCAGTGTGGCAGGCCCGCGCGCTGCCGCGCTATATGGGCCACGCGACCGTGCCGACGCTCGTGGTGGGAGGATGGTGGGACCAGGAGGACGAGTACGGTCCGCTCGCCCATTACGCAGCGCTCGAGCGCACCGACACGGCGCGGCTCGTGCATTTGGTGATGGGTCCATGGTACCACGGACAATGGTCCGGTGATTCCGGCACGGCGCTGGGCAACGTCCGTTTCGGCCGTGCTACCGGCGTCGAGTACCGGGAGCTCCAGTCCCGTTGGTTCGCCTACTGGCTCAAGGGCGCGGGAGACGGGCAGTTCCCCGAAGCCTGGCTGTTCGACGCCGGCACCGACACCTGGCGCACGTTCGACAAGTGGCCGCCCGCGAACGCCGTGCGGCGGCGGCTGTACTTCCACGCAGACGGCGCGCTGTCGTTCGATCCGCCGACGGCAGCCGACGGGAGCGACCAGTTCACATCCGATCCGGCGCATCCCGTGCCGTACCGCCCGAGACCGGTCGAGCTCACGTATTCGCGCACGTCGCGCTGGCGGCGCTGGGAGACCGAGGATCAACGCTTCGTGGACGGCCGGCCGGACGTTCTCACCTGGCAGACGCCGCCGCTCACTGCGGACGTGAGCGTCGCGGGCGACGTCGTCGCGCACCTCTACGCCTCAACCACGGGCAGCGATGCCGACTGGGTAGGAAAGCTCATCGACGTCTATCCCGATACCGTGCCGGGCCGACCGGAGCTGCAAGGCTACGAGCTGATGGTGACGGGTGACATCATGCGCGGACGGTACCGCAACAACTGGGGGCGTTCGGAGGCGATCCCGCCCAACACCATCCAGCCGTTCACGGTGGACCTGCACCAGCAGGCGTACACTTTCCAAAAGGGCCACCGCATCATGGTCCAGGTGCAGAGCACGTGGTTCCCGCTGTACGACCGGAATCCGCAGACCTTCGTGCCCAACATCTTCCAGGCGCCCGTCGAGAACTACAAGGCCCGCGTGCATCGGGTGTATCGCACGGCGCACTACCCGTCGAACGTCGAGATCGACGTCCTGCCGCCGACACCCTGAACGCCGCAACGCGCTCCAGCGGAGACTCCATGCGCCCTTACCGTCTTGCCTCGCTCGCGCTGCTGCTCGCGCCCGCCGCCCTGGCACAGGCTCCGCTCCCCTTGAAGCACTCCCCGCAACGCACGGTCCCGGCGATCACGGCCGGTGATCTCATGACCCGGCTCTACATCTTGACGGACGATTCGCTCGAGGGGCGCGAGGCCGGGACGATCGGCAACTTCAAGGGAACGGAGTACATCGCCCGGGAGGCGAAGCGGATGGGGCTCGTCCCGGCGGGCGACAGCGGGACGTACTTCCAGACGATCCCGCTGAAGACGCGCACGTTCGACACGACATCGACGTTCGCCGTTGGCGGGGCGGCGCTCGCGCCGTTCGCCGACTACCTGCCCCTCACACGCGAGGCCTTCGACAACCCGGCGACATCGATCGTGTACGGCGGCGAAGTGCTGGACACCGCACACCTGATCGCCCCGGAGCAGGCGAGTGCCAAGCTCGTGGTGCTGACCGTGACGGGCGGATTCGCCAGTTTCGCTTCGCCCCGGGGGATCATTCGGCTCCGGGCGCTGCGCGCCGCGCCCCGGATCAGGGGCGCCGCGGCGCTCGCCCTCGTCGCGCTGGACAGCCTGCCGCCGCCCGTGCTCGGGTTCTTGCGGCGGCCGCAGGCGTTCCTCGACGACACCCCCCCGGGTCAGGAGCGGCCCGTACCGATGCTGCTCATCGGGCGGGCGGCGACGACGAAGATGTTCGGCGGCCCGCTCGAACAGCTCGCGGTCGGTGCGCCGGGCACGACTGCCGCGCTCAGCGTGCGCTACGTCGTCGAGCCCGTCTCGTATCCGGCCCGCAACGTGGTGGCCATCCTGCCTGGGCGCGATCCGAAGCTGCGGGTTGAGTACGTGGCGATCGGGGCCCACAACGACCACATCGGATTCAACCATGCACCCGTGGACCATGACTCCATCCGCATCTGGAACCACATCGTGCGTCCCGAAGGGGCAGACGACGCGGCCAAGCGCGCCACGCCGGAGCTGCAGGCGCGCGTCGACTCGGCGCTCGCCGCGTTCCGCGCCCGGCACGCTGCAGGGGCGACGGCCGATCGCCCCGACTCGATCTCGAACGGCGCGGACGACGACGGCTCCGGCTCCGTCGCGGCCCTCGAGATCGCGGAGCGGATCGCGGCGCTCAAGCAGAAGCCGAAACGCTCGATCCTGTTCGTGTGGCACACCGCCGAGGAGAAGGGGCTACTTGGCTCGCGTTACTTCACCGACCATCCCACCGTGCCGCGGGACTCGATCGTGGCGCAGCTCAATATGGACATGGTGGGCCGCGGGAGTGCGGACGATGAGACCGGACGCACCAAGGACTCCGTGCCGCTGCACGGAGGACCCCACTACCTCCAGCTGGTCGGCTCGCGTCGTCTCTCGACCGAGCTCGGCGACCTGATCGAAACGGTGAACAAGGACGGCCGCCACGGCCTCGCGTTCGATTACGCGATGGACGCGGACGGCCACCCGTCCAACATCTACTGCCGCTCGGATCACTACGAGTACGCGCGCTACGGCATCCCGATCACGTTCTTCACGACGGGGCTGCACTCCGACTACCACCAGGTGACCGACGAGCCCGAGTATATCGACTACGCGCACATGGCCCGGGTCGCGAGCCTGGTGGAGGATGTCGCGGTCCGCGTGGCCGACCTGGACCACCGCGTCGTGGTGGACCACCCTAGGCCGGATCCGACCGCGCCGTGCCGGCAATAGCGAGGTAAGGAGCGCGAGGCAGTCGGGTGTAGGCAGCCGCGCCTCCTGACCATCCCCTGACAGGGCGGGTGCAACCTTCCCAGGGGTTCGAACGTCTTACACTCTCGAAGCTCTCACGACATGCCGTCCGCTCGTCGCGCACCGGAGGACGGTCATGTTTCCCACGCTGATCGAGTCTGCACGGAAGACCAATAAGCAAAGGGTTCTGAGCGGCAGCTGCGTCTCACTCGTGGTTCACGCCGGCGTAATCACGGGAGCCGTGTACGGCACGCTGGCCGCCGCCGCGGGCGACCGGTCGGTCAAGGTCGACACCGCGGTCGTAGTGCTCGCACCGCAACAGCAGCCCAAGCCACCCGAGCAGCAACCGGCGCAACTCGACGCGCCGCTCCAAGGGTTCCAGACGCTCGTGGTGCCGCCCCAGATTCCCGCCGACCTCCCCGCGGTGGACCTGCACGAGCGCTTCGATCCGAACGACTATTCCGGGGTGGGCATCGAGGGCGGCCGTGCGAATGGCGCGGCGCCTGACGACAACCCTGTGTACCTGGAAGCGGTCGTCGAGCAGCGGCCCGAGTTGCTCTCGGGCCCCCCTCCGTATCCCGAGCTGCTCCGGGAGGCCGGCATCCACGGCCGCGTCATGCTTCTGGCCATCGTCGACACAACGGGTCACCTGGAGCCCAACTCCCTCAAGATCGTCCAAACCCCCAGCGTCGGGTTCGAACGGCCCATCAGGCAATGGGCCGTGACCGCCTTGTTCCGCCCGGCCCGGCTGCAGGGCCGGGCGGTGCGGGCGTTCGTGCGTCTGCCGCTCGACTACTCCGTGTCGCAGCACTGAGAACGTCGCTGAGGTAAGTGTGCTCAACCGTTGCGCATACGCTATGTCGCGGCGGTGACACACTAAAAACTTGACGCGTGAAAACTGGCGCCGTAGCTTCGCCGCCACATGAAGGCATGAAGGGTTGATAGGCTCATAGTCGGTGACGGTCGCGCGGAGGTGCTCGGTGGCAACGGACGTGAGGGAGTTCCTAGAAAGCTACGATCTGTACACCAGATTCCGCCCCCACCACTCGGTGTGGTGGAACGGCGACTGGCCGCAAGTGGTGGAAGTACTGTGCCGCGCGTGCGGCGCGAAGCGGTCCCACAGAGTGTGGCCGAGCAAGGTGGCCGGGTTCACGCTCGACTGGGGCGTCTACATGCTCCACGGCGCGTGTGAGCACTGCGGCACTGATGGCGTGATCTTCTGGGTCGAGGTGAACCAGCGCGAAGGGTGGATGCAGAAGGCCGGGCAGCTTCCCGCCCTCGCCGAGGCGAGCGCCCAGCAGAGGGGGCTGCAGCCGGCGCGTTCCGCCTAGCCTGAGTCCGGTCACAAGCGCCGGTCGGGATGGCCCCGCCGAGCCCGGTAGCGCGCAGCGCGCTACCGGGCTTCATGTTCACCGCCCCGGTCTCGCAGTAGCGCGGCACCGGGGCTAGGTTCTCGCCATGCTCACCTCATGGATCGGCGGCATCCTCGCCCGCGACCTCCGGGCACTGCGGCGCGAGATCGAAGCGTATCCGAACGAGCGGGACCTGTGGCAGGTTCAGCCCGGGATCACCAACTCCGCCGGGAACCTGGCACTTCACCTGGCGGGCAACCTCCAATACTTCGTCGGCGCCGTGCTGGGCGGAACCGGGTACGTGCGCGACCGCGACGCCGAATTCAAGCGGCGCGACGTGCCGCGTGCTGAATTACTGCGGGCGATCGATGCCGCGCTCGATGCCGTGGCGCGGGCCATGGCTCGCCTGAGCGAGCAGGATCTCGCGCAGCCGTATCCGCAGTCGGTGGGCGGGATGAGCGTGACGACGGGGGACTTCCTGCTCCATCTCGCGGCGCACTTCACCTACCACTTGGGTCAAGTCGACTACCACCGCCGCCTCCTGACCGGACAGGCGGGGCAGATCCGCGCCGTGGCGCTCACCGAGCTGTCCAGCGCGACGGCAGCGCCCGGTCGCTAGGGAAGCTCTGCATAGATGACGCGAAGTCGGGGGTGGGGGCTAGCACCCTGACACGCGAGGGCGCACGGCAGGCACAGAAGCTTCGGTATCGCCCTCGAGCTGGCTCAAGAGCGACCCCACGACGTGATGGACCAACGCACCTGCGTCGTGATCCGGTTCCGTGGGGACAAGATCTGCGAGATGCGGGACTACACGGACACGCACCGCTATGAGGAGTTCGTGCAGCGGCACCGGCATGAGCTGCCCAAGTTCGCGGGCGAGAAGAAGCTCCAAGGGGGCGCGGGCTCGTGTTCCCCATCCTGAAGGATGGGCTCGGCACGGCACAACGCTGAAAGCCTGATGTGCTTTAGCACTGTGCTTCGCCGAGCCCACGCTTCAGCGTGGGAATGAACCGGCAGCGATGTCTTACTACGTTCTCTCCAGAACCCTTAGAACCGGTCCAGCACCCGGTCCCTCCGTCGCGCCACCCAGTACAGCGGCACGCCCAAAATGAGCGCGGCCCCTCCAGCGACCCACGCGTCCGCGATGCTCCGCATCCGCGCCAGCCAGCCCCACCCCGTCTGCCCCGCCACGCCGCCCAGGTTCGCGAAGAACGAATCGAGCGAAATGATGGTGGCGCGCTGAGCCGACGGGATATGGGCGTTCAGGTAGCCCTGTTTGACGGGCATCAGCACGCCGAGCGCGATCCCGTACACGAGATACAGCGCCACGACGACGTAGAAGTTGCGCAGCACGCCGCACAGCACGATCGCGGCCGCCTGCACGACAACGGACCCGATCAACAGCCCCGTGCGAGTGCGCAGCACTCGCGTGAGCTGCGTGACCAGCGCGTTGCCGGCGATCAGCGTGAGCGACGTGAGCGCGGCGATCACGCCCGACACCCACACCGCCTCGCGCCCGAGCAGGTCGAGAAAGTAGCGCTGCCAGCTGTAGAACCCGAAGATCATGAAGCTCATCGAGACGAGCGAAGCCAGCATCACCGGACGCACCACGGGATGGTGCAGCCCGTACCGCATCCCCTCTACGAACACGCGGCGCATCTCGGCCGGCACGCGCGCCAGCACGAGCGCGCGCCGCGTGAACCCGGGCTCCGGCATGCCCCGCCAGGCGAGCGCGAACAAGGGCACCACGACGGCGGCGCGCACGAGGTACGGCGCGGCCAGGTCGAGCTGGCCGAGTAGGCCGCCGCCGAGCGTGCCGACCAGCATCGCCGCGCCGAACGTCATCTGACCACGGGCGAACACCGGCTCGAGCGGCCCCGTGTAGCCCGTCGCGTTGAGCGCGTCCACCAGCCAGGCATCCACCGCCCCGGTGTAAAAGGTGTAGCCGAGCCCGAGGAACACCGAGACCCACGCGAACGGCCAGAATCCCCAGCCGAACCGCGCGATCGCCACGTACAGCAGCGTGGTGACGAACAGCGTCGCGAGGCACAGCAGCAGCGATACCCGCCGGCCGAGCGTGTCCGCCACGACGCCCGTCGGGATCTCGAACAGCACGTTCCCGAGTGTGAACGCGGCGTTCGTCAGCATCACCTGAAAGATGTCGAGGCCGGCGTGGAGCTTGAACAGCGTGTCGATGCCCCAGATGAGCGACATCGCCAGGTTGAACAGGCCGGTGAGGAGGAGATACGTGCGGATGATGCCGGCGCTCACGGGACGTGCGCCTCGAGCCATTGCTGTGCGATGGTCCGGATGTCCCGGTGCTCCACGTCCGCGGCCGCGTTGAGGTGTCGCATCTCGTCGTCCGAGATCTTCCCCCCCAGCTCCTCCAGCGCCGGCGCGAGACTGGGGTAGCGCTCGAGGGTCCGCGCCCGCACCACGGGCGCCGCCTCGTAAGGCGGGAAGTAGTGCTGCTCGTCCCGCAGCGCGACGAGGTGCAGCGCGGCGATCTGCCCGTCCGTCGAATTCCCCGCGATCACGTCCACTTTCCCATCCGCCAGCGCGCGGTAGGTGAGACCGAGGTCCATGGCCGTCGGGGGCGCGGCGAAACGGAGTCCATAGACTCGGGACAACCCCTGGAAACCGTCGGCACGCTCGAGGAATTCGTAGCCGAAGCCCGCGTGCCAGCGCGGGGCCACTCGGCGCAGGTCGGCGATGCTCTTCAGCCCATACCGCTCTGCGTCGGTCCCGCGCACCAGGATGGCGAAGGTGTTGTCGAAGCCGAACGGCGCGAGCCAGCGCAGCCCGAACTGCCGGCTGTACTCGCTCGTCACCTGGCGGTACACGCTGTCGCGGTCGGCGACGGGCGGGTGCTTGAGCACCGCGGTGAACGCCGTGCCCGAGTACTCCACGTACAGGTCGATCTGCCCCGCCGTGATCGCCTGGTGACACACGAACGTCCCACCCAGGTGCAGCCGGCGCTCCACCGGCAGATGCAGCCGGCGCTCAATCTGCTGCGCCACGATCTCAGCCAGCAGGTCGGATTCGGTGAAGTTCTTCGCGCCGACAACGATGCGGTCGTGCGACTTGCAGCCGGCGAGCAGCAGCAGGAGCCTCAGTGCGACCGCTACGGCCGTGACAGTTCCGCGCCCTGAGAGGGCGCGCTCGGCCCGGGTTGCGCCCTTGCAGGGCGCACACGGCGCCGAGCCCGGGCTCTCAGCCCGGGTATCGCGTCGCCGACCCGCGTCCCTCACTTCGCGTCCCACGCCACTCTCCGCTCCACGAGCCCGAGCGCCCCGTCCGCCGCCAGAGCCATGAGCGCCGCGGGCAGCGCGCCCGCCATGATCAGCGTGTCGTCCACCGTCGCCACGCCGCGGAAGATGTAGACGCCGAGCCCGCCCGCGCCGATCGCCGCCCCGATCGTCGCGACGCCCACACTCACCACGGTCGCGACCCGGATCCCGGCGAGGATCACGCCGGCGGCGAGCGGCAGCTCGACCAGCCGCAGCAGCTCGCCATCGGTCATCCCCATGCCCCGGCCCGCCTCACGCACCGCCGGGTCCACGCCCGCGATCCCCGTGTACGTGTTGCGGATGATCGGCAGCAGCGCGTAGACGATGAGCGCGGCGATCGCGGTCCAGGCCCCGATCCCGAGGACCGGGATGAGGAACCCGAACAGCGCGAGGCTGGGAATCGTCTGGAACACGTTCGCCAGCCCGAGCACGGGCGCCCGCCACGCGGGGCGGCGCGTGAGTGCGATCCCGAGCGGCACGCCGACGACGATCGCGGCGCCCGTCGAGACCGCGACCAGATAGACGTGCTGCCAGGTCAGCCCCAGCAGCTCGGCGGTGTTGCGGGCGTAGAAGGACAGGAGGCTCATCGTTCCTCGGGCTTTCCCCGGGCCGCCGGCCCGGGGTCAGCCGCGCTCATGAACGCCACGGCCTCCGGGTCGGTCGACCCCCGGAACTCGTCCGGCGTCCCCAGGAATGCGAGCCGGCCTTCGTGCATCAGCCCGATGCGCGTCCCGAGCAGCAGGCCTTCCCGCACGTCGTGTGTCACGAACACCATTCCCTTCCCGAGCCGGCCCTCGAGGCCGCGGAACTCGCGCTGCAGCTCCACCCGGGTGATGGGGTCGAGCGCGCCGAACGGCTCGTCGAGCAGCAGCAGCGGGGGATCGGCGGCGAGCGCGCGGGCCACCCCAACGCGCTGGCGCTGGCCGCCCGAGAGCTGGTGCGGGTAGCGCGCCAGGAACCCCTCGGGGTCGAGCCCAACGAGGGCGAGCAGCTCGCGCACCCGCGCGGCGATGCGCTCGGCGGGCCATCCCTCGAGCCGCGGCACCAGCCCGACATTTTGCGCCACGGTGAAGTGGGGAAACAGCCCCACCTCTTGGATCACGTAACCGATGCGGCGTCGCAGCCGCGTCGGCTCGAGAGCGGCGGTCCGCTCACCCACCACCAGCACGTCCCCAGCGGTCGGCTCGAGCAGCCGGTTGATGAGCTTCAGGGTGGTCGTCTTTCCCGACCCGCTGCGGCCCAGCAAAACGAGGGTCTCGCCGACACCCACGGTAAAGGATACGTTTTGCACCAGGTTCCGGCCGTTCGCCGGCAGCGCGTACCCCAGCCCCCGCACCTCGAGGGTCGCCGTCACGCCGGGCCCGCGAGGACCATCAGGAAGCGGGCGTCGTCGCTCAGGCCGCGCCACCGTGCCGCGAGGCCGGCGCCGGCGAGGATCCGCTGGAAGGTGTCGGCGTCGTACTTGTAGGAGTGGTTCATCTCGAGCCGCTCTCCGGCGGACAGCAGCAGCGACTCGCCGCCCACTTGGGCCACGACGTCGCGGGCCGCGCGGAAGTGCTTGGCGAGCGGGTGCAGGCCGGGGAGCCGGGCGTCCACGCCGTCCTCGAAGACGAGCTCGCCGTCCTGCTCGGTGATGCCGACCGCGACGAGCGGCGCCCAGGCGAAACGGCGGTTGAGCGGGTTGTCATAACCTGCGACGGTGTGCTGAGCGGCGTAGATCTCGCCGTCCACGAGGAGCAAGTCGTGCGGTCGCAACAGCGCGCGCAGCTGGCGCGCCGCGGCGAGCGGGTCGAAGGCACCCAGCGTGTTGCCGAGCAGCAGGACGAGCCGCGGGGGCGTTCCGGAGTCGGCGGCGAGTGCGGCGAGGTGATCAGGGCGGGTGAAATCGGCCTTGATCCCCTGCACCGGGAGTCCCGCCCCGATGGCTCCCTGGCAAGCCAGCTCCAGCAGCGCCTGGCTCGTGTCGACGGGAAGGTAGGAGACGCGAACTCCGTGAGCCTGCAGCGCGTTGATGAGGAGGAGGTCCTTGTCCCCTTGGCCCGAGCCCAGGCTCATGACTTCGAGCGGGCCGGGATGCACGAGGCGCGCCAGATCGTCCGCGGACTGCGCGATGAGCGACCGCGACCGCACGTAGTTGCGGTAGGCCCCGTCCGAGCAGAGCGCCAGCCAGGCCCGCACGGACAACGGAAACCAATAGAAGAATTTCTCGGCGAAGCGGCGCGCCCGAAACGCCGCGACGAATTCGTCGGCGAGATCGTTCTCAGTGAGCAAAGCGTGGGTCGCGATCACGGCTCAGAGTTATCGGTTGACGGGTGCGACGGCAACCCGTTATGGTAAGCTGACCAGCCGTCGTTCTGTTTCCCCAAGCAGGGAGGATTTGCCAATGCAGATCGTCGAGACGCAGGAACTGGTGCCCAGCTGTCATCGTCCCGAGATCGTCGAGACGAGCGAGCTGCAGCCCACCTGCCACTCCTGAGGGAGATCGGCTGGATGCACGAGGGGGCCCGGACCGATCTCGGGCCCCTTTCGCGTTTCCTGGGTGCGGAGCCGCGACTGGGGTTCGGAGCGTGGGCGGTCGGCGGTGCCGGCTGGGGGGCGGCGGGAGCCGAGCGCGAGCGCGAGGCGGCGATCCGGCGCGCCGTCGAGTGCGGCATCACCTTCTTCGACACCGCGCCGACCTACGGTGGAGGCGAGTCGGAGCGGTTGTTGGGTCGCGCGCTCCACGCCGATCGAGCGGACGTCGCTATCGCCACCAAGGTCGGCCCCCGCGACGAGCCGCGCGCATCGCTCGAGGCCTCGCTGCGCCGCCTCGATACCGACTACGTGGACGTCGTCCAGTTGCACGAGGCGTTAGAGCGCTGGGAGTGGCAGCTCGAGAAGTTCCACACGCTCCAGGTCGCGGGGAAGGCGCTCGCGCTCGGCCTGTGTAACGCGACCCACCTGCAGCTCGAGCGGGCCCTCCGCATCGCGCCGCTTGCGACCTATCAAGCCGCGTATAACCTGTTCGACCGCGACGTCGAGGAGCGCGACCTGCCGCTGTGCCGCGACCGGCGCCTCGCCTTCCTCGCCTACCGACCGCTCGCGGCCGGCCTGCTCACCGGCAAGTACGCCGCGCCGCCCCCGTTTCCCGAGGGTGATCACCGCCGCCAGATCTACTGGTTCAAGGGCAAGGAGTTCGAGCGGCGGCGCTGCGTGATCGAGCGACTGCGACCGATCGCACAACGGGAAGGGAGATCGCTCATCGGGTTGGCATTGGGCTGGCTGCGCGCACAGCCGGGGGTGGGGATGATCCTGGTTGGAGCCAAGAACAGCGCGCAGGTGGACCAAACCTTCATCGCTGATCCCCGACCCCTGACCCCCGACACCGTCGCGCACATCGACGCCGTTATCGCCGACGTCTTCCGCCCCGCCCGCGCGATGCCGCAATTGGGCGACGCCGCCCAGACTTGGGGCGAGCGCGAGCGGTTCATCGTGTCGCGTCTCGACGGCAAGACCCGCTACGAAGCGATCGCCGCCTCGTGGACGGACCGCGGCGAGCAGCCCATGATCGCCGCGCAGGTCAAAGTGTTCGTGGATCAGCTCGCCGAGCACGGACTGGTGGGTCCGATCGCTGACAGCTGATGGCGCCTTTAATGGTCGGCGCCTTTTACAACCCGCACCTCGGAGCGGAGCTGGTGCGGGCCGATGGAATCGACCACCTGGCGATGGCCGACCCGCCGGCGCCGCATGACCCGAATTGGCCGGCGATACACCAGCGCTACACGCTGCTACTGCACGACTACCTGGGTCAGCTGTCGGAGCCGCTGGACGAGCGCTCCATCGCGCGCGCCCGTACCCTCGCCGAGCTGTACCACACCCCCTGGGTGGCCGAGCATTTCCAGTGCCTGCATACCGAGGACGGCCGCTACAACATCAACTACGTGTTCCCGCCGCTGTACACCGAAGAGTTCTTGCGCCGCTTCGTCGCTAATGCGAACGCGCTGCAGGCACGGCTCGACCAGCCGCTCGTGATGGAGAACATCCCGGGGTTCTTCGATGTCAAGGCGAGCCAACTCCCCGAGCCGGTGTGGCTGCGCCGCTTCTTCGACGCGACCGGGGCCGGGTTTCTGCTCGACCTGCCGCACGTTTGGCTGGAGGCACACTACCGCAACATGAAACCGGCGGCGTGGCTGGCGGAGTTCCCGCTGGAGCAGGTCGTCGAGCTGCACGTGGCTGGCGTGGAGCAAGACGCAGATCTGCAGGGGCCGTGGATTGCCCCCGCCGAGCCCTCGGTCGAGATGCTCGACTTCCTGGCGCTCGCAGTGAGCCGGTGCCCGCGAGCCAGGGCCGTAACCTTCGACGCCTTCTCGCCCTCGCTCACGGCCGACACCCTGCTCCGTAGCGTGGAGCGGATCCGTGGGGCGTTGTGAGCGACCGCGGTTTGCAGGACCTGGTGCTCCGTGCCCTTGCCGACGCGCCGTTTCGCGCGTCGCGCGAGTGGCAGGACCAGGCGCTCGCCGATCCCGGGCGCCTGGAGCGGTTCGCGCGCTTTCTGGCGCGGCACTACTACTACGAGCGCATCGTCCACTTCTTCAAATACTCCGGGGCGCTGGCACCCGTCACGGGCCGGCGCCCCGAGGCGGTGCTGCGCAGCGCCAGCTTCGACGCCCTGCTCGCGACCGCGGTGCTGGGCAGCCGCGAGACGGCGCGCGCCGTCGCCAGCGTAGTCGTGCGCGACGTGCAGGCGGCGACCCCTTCGCAGCCGATCCCTTACTTGAGCGACCTGCTGAGCTACGAGCGGGCGATGATGATCGCGGAGGCGGGTCCGCGGGTCTGGCGAGAAACGGCGCAGGGGGAAGGGGGGAGCGGGAAGGGGGCGCCGCCGGAGCTCGTGGAAGGGACGGTGCTCTTGGACCTGGCTTACGACCTGCCTGCCGTGCTGCCCCGGCTGCTCGAGCCCTGGACCGAGGTGCCGCAAGCGCCGTCGCGACCTGTAAAGCTCCTGGTCGCGCGGTCGCCGCACGGGCGCGTGACGGTCGCGCGCGCCGATGCGGCGGTCGCCAGTGTCGTCGAGCTCGCCGATGGGCGCAAGACGCTGGCGGACCTGGCGCGCCAGGCCGGATTGCGCGCCGCCGATTTGGAGGCGGCGCTAGCCGGCCTCGCCGACTTGGGCGCCGTGCGGTTTACGACCGGGAGTTAACAGGACGTTACAGCGCCAACCCGATGCCGAATCCGAGCGATGATACCCGATCGCGAAAGAACTCCCCATACGGCGCGGGCCCCGTATACGCCTTGAGCAGCACGCTCCAGCGCCAGCCGGACTCGGGCCGGGCGCTCGGGTCGCCCAGCTCGAGCCCGGTCACCGCGCTCCATCCCACCTCCCAGCGCCGGTCCTCGAAGGACTTAGCGTCCACCGCCGCCACCAAGCGACCCTCAGCGAGACGGCCGACTCGCAGGAGCACCCCGGACGGCCGGTATTCCAAGCCGCCGTGCAGGACGCCGGGCTTCAGGTCGGCCGGCGAGTGCATGAAGGTGTACTCACCGCCGCCGTAGAGCCGCCAATGCGCCATGTCCCGGGCAACGAGGAGCTCGGCGGCTTCGAACGACAGGTCCACCCGTTGCGAGTTGGTGTGGGCCATGTACTCGTCGCCCAAGTGAGAGCTTTGGTGGTACAGCTGGAACCGCACCGTCAAGGCGGCGCGGCGGTACGTCACGGGGACGCCGACGCGGTAGTCGGTGTTCATCAGATCGGCCGTGGCCCGCGCCAAGTCGAACTGCGAGAACACGGCCGCGGCGACCGAGACCTCCCAGTCTCGTCCTCCCGCGACTCCGAAGGTCTGACCGAAACCGACGCTGCCCAGGCGCGACCCGAGCCGCGCCGAGCGCTCCCAGAGGTAGGCAGCGAAGAACTGCGGTTCTTTGGGATCGGCGATAAGGGGCTGAAACACTACTGTGCTTGCGCTCGCCTCCGGCGCCTGCGTCTGAGCCGCCTCGCCTCGAGCGACGATCAGCGCTGCGGCCAGCAGCGGTCCAACGATACGGAGATCCTTGGCCATACGGTTCGGTTCACTTAATGATGGAGAGATCCTTGGCCATCCGGGTTCACTTCACTAATGAACTATCTGGCCACGGAGTTCCTGGGGACGCCCCGCCGCGCTGCGGGGCAGCTCGGGGCCAAGACCGCCGGAGGGTCTCGTGACCCGGAACGCGGGCGGCTCCAGTCGGTTATCCGAGCGTGCCGCGGGTCCCACGACCCTTCTGCGCCGCCCGCCGCGCAGGCAGATTGCTTACGACACTTCAGAGACCAGGGCCATGGTCACGTTGAGCATCAACGGCAACGCTCGCACGGTGGACGTCCCGGCCGACATGCCGCTCTTGTGGGTGCTGCGGGATGTGATCGGCCTGACCGGCACCAAATTCGGCTGTGGCATGGCGCTGTGCGGTGCCTGCACGGTGCACGTGGACGGCCGGCCGATGCGCTCTTGCGTCACGCCGGTCGCCGCGGCGACTGGGAAGCAGATCACCACCATCGAGGGCGTAGGCGAGACGCCGAGCGGCAGGAAGGTGCAGCAGGCGTGGCTCGATCTGGACGTGGTGCAGTGCGGCTACTGCCAGTCGGGGCAAATCATGTCCGCCGCCGCACTACTCGCGAGCAAGCCGCATCCCACGGACGCCGACATCGATGCGGCGCTGGCGGGCAACATCTGCCGCTGCGGCACCTACGTGCGGATCCGTGCCGCGATCAAGCGGGCGGGAGGCTGACCACATGGCGCGCACACTTTCCCGCCGGATGTTCCTCGAGGCGAGCGCCGCAGTCGGCGGCGGCCTGCTGCTCGGCTTCACGCTGCCGGTGCGCCGGCGTGTGCTGAACGACCGGTTCGCCCCCAACGCCTTCATTCGTATCGATCGCGACGGCCGAGTCACGCTGATCATGCACAAGGTCGAAATGGGACAGGGAACATACACGTCGATGCCCATGCTGCTTGCGGAGGAGCTGGAAGTCGACCTGAACCAGGTTCAGCTCGAGCACGCCCCGGCCGACGACGCGCTCTACGCCGAACCGCTGTTCGGTGTCCAGGAAACGGGCGGCTCGACGTCGGTGCGTGGCAACTTCGAGCCGCTGCGCCGCGCCGGCGCCGCGGCGCGCACCCTGCTGGTAGCCGCCGCCGCGCAGGCGTGGAAGGTCGACGCGGCCGCATGCCGCGCCGAACGGGGCGAGGTCGTCCACGGACCGACCGGCCGCAAGCTCGGCTACGGTGCCCTGGTCGACAAGGCAGCCACGCTGCCGGTGCCGCACAACGTGCCGCTGAAGGATCCGAAGGACTGGAAGCTGATCGGCACGGCCGCCAAGCGCCTCGACAGCGCCGACAAGGTCACCGGCGCGGCGCAGTTCGGGATCGACGTGCAGGTCCCCGGTATGAAGGTCGCCACCCTGGCCGCCTGTCCCGTGTTCGGCGGCAAACTCGCGAGCGTCGACGACTCGAAGGCGAAGGCGATCCAGGGCGTCCATCAGGTCGTGCGGCTCGACGATGCCGTGGCCGTGGTCGCCGACCACATGTGGGCGGCGAAGCAGGGCCTCGCGGCGCTCGACATCCGCTGGGACGAGGGGCCGAACGCCAAGCTCAGCACGGCCGACATCGTCCGCCAGCTCGAGGCGGCGGCGTCGCAGCAGCCGGGCGTGGTCGCGCGCAAAGAGGGCGACGTCGCGCGGGCCATGGCCGGCGCCGCCCAGAAGGTTGAGGCTGTCTACGAGGTGCCGTTCCTCGCGCACGCGACGATGGAGCCGGTGAACTGTACCGTCCACGTACGCCAGGACGGGTGCGACGTTTGGGTCGGCACGCAGGTGCCGACGTTCGCGCGCACGGCCGCCGCGAAGCTGACCGGTCTGCCCCGGGAGCGCGTTCAGGTCCACAACCACCTCCTGGGCGGCGGCTTCGGCCGGCGACTCGAGGTGGACTTCATCATCCGGGCCGTGCAGATCGCGATGCAGGTCGCCGGTCCCGTGAAGGTGATTTGGACGCGAGAGGAAGACATCCAGCACGACATGTACCGGCCGTACTACTACGACCGGATCACTGCTGGCCTGGACCAGCGCGGCAGGCCGATCGCCTGGTCGCACCGCATCGCCGGCTCGTCGATCGAGGCACGCGTCATCAGCCAACTGTTCCCCAAGACCCTGCGGGTGATTCGGGCCGGGGGCGTCCACCGCCTGGGCGCGATGATCAAGGGCCTCGATCTGGACGCCGTGGAGGGAGCAGCGGAGCCGCCGTACACGCTGCCCAACATCCGAGTGGAGTACGTCCGCCAGGAGCCGCCCGGCGTGCCCACCGCGTTCTGGCGCGGCGTGGGGCCCACTCACAACATCTTCGTGGTCGAAAGCTTCATCGACGAGCTCGCGGCGGCGATGAAGCAGGACCCGTTCCAATACCGCCGTGCCCTGCTCGATCAGTCACCGCGCGCCAAGGCCGTGCTGGAGCTCGCCGCGCTGCAGGCCGGTTGGGGACGGCCGCTGCCCCCGGGGAGCGGGCGCGGGATCTCGCTGCTGCACGCCTTCGGGAGCTACATCGCCCAGGTCGCCGAAGTGGCGGTGTCGAAGCAGGGCGACGTCCGTGTTCCGCGCGTCGTCTGCGCGGTAGACTGTGGCATCATCGTGAACCCCGACACCGTCAGGGCGCAGCTCGAGAGCGGGATCATTTTCGGGATTTCCGCCGCCCTATTTGGCGAGATCACCATCAGGGACGGCCGCGTCGAGCAGCACAACTTCAACGACTACCCCGCGCTGCGGATCAACGAGGCGCCCGCGATCGAGGTCCATCTGGTCAATAGCAGGGAGGCGCCGGGGGGCATCGGCGAGCCGGGGACCTCGGCCGTGATGCCCGCCGTGACCAACGCCATCTTCGCGGCGACCGGTAAGCGGATCCGCAAGCTGCCGGTGAAGGAGCAGCTGCGGGAAGCCAAGGTGTAGCGGGGCAGGTTCGCGTCGCTGTGGTGCGCCCAGCCTACCGCTCGGCCGTCGCGAGCGACGCTGCGGCGCCATCGTCCGATGCGCTCTGTCCGATCGTCAGCCAGTCGGTCCGGACTCTGTCCCACTCCTGGATCGCCAGGCCGTGCTCTTCGAAGAACGACCGGATGCGCGCCGGCGTCATTCCCACGATATCTTCGAGCAGCGGCACCAGGACGCTCAACGCATCGTCGCCGATGATGGTGCGCCGTGCGATCTGCGCGACGAGCTTGGCCTCGGACGCCGCGATCGTGAAGCCGTCCCGGCGGTTGACGTGCAGCATCACGTGGACGTCGGAGCTGCCGTCCCCCACGTAAACGATGCGGTCGGAGCCCACCTGCAGTGCCGCCTGCAGCTCGTCCAGGACCGCCACCTTGCCGTACCCGGCCGCGACCCGCACGATCGAGCGGATCTCGCCGGAGGAGGGGTCGTATTCGAACCGCGTGCCGAAGATATGGTCGGGGGGGACGACCCCCTCGAGGGCCGACTGGATGACCTCCTCGGGGGCGGCCGAGATCACGTAGAACGAGAAGCGGTGGCCCTCGATCCCCTCCTGCAGCAGGCGTACGAGCAGCTGGATGTTCTGCTTGAGGCGGATGCGCTTCCCGACCTCCACCAGGTGCTCGCGCCGCACGCCGCGGTAATCCGGGTCGTGCCGCAGCAGATACGCGAGCTCCCCGCCTTGCTGGACGAGGTTGGTGCGCGAGAGGCCTGCGACCTTTTCACGAAACCCGGGGATTCCCACGATCTCGCTGAGGACGATCCCCGAATCGTTGAAGCTCAACGTCTGGTCGAAATCGCTTGCGAGCAAATATTCCTTCGCCATCATCTTGGTTGTCTCCTCACTCTGATCCCACACACGACGACGCCCCCACGCTGCTACATCAAAGCGTGGGGGCGTTCGCAGCGGCGCTGCGCACTGCCGGAACTGCTACATCATCCCACGTAATCGGCGGTGCGCACACCGCGGAATTGCCCGCGTTGCTCGAGCGCGCCCGCTTGCACAATTGCCAAAGCGATAGGTCGGTTTCATCGTGGTCGCAGCATACCCGGTGCAGGGACTCTCGTCAACCCGCGCGCTCTGTCGCTAGAGGAAACGCATCGCATTCCCCCTGTGTTCCACGGTCGCATAAGTGCAGTTGTTACGATTCCGGTACACACAGAACCGAGCAGACTGAGCAGGGAGGCACCGCCATGCCGATCATGCAGTGTCGGGCCGTCCTTTTCGACCTGGACGGCGTGCTGGTCGATTCCCGCCGCTCGATCGAGCTCATCTGGCACAACTGGGCGACAAGTCGTGGCCTCGATGCCCGCCCGTTCCTGGAGGTGGCGCACGGGCGTCGTACCTCCGAGACACTGCACCTCGTCGCTCCTCACCTCGACACCGCAGCCGAAGTCGCGGTGCTCGATCGGATGGAAGAGATCGAAACGCGGGGGCTCGCCGCTGCGCCGGGCGCCGCTGCCTTGCTCCGCCAGCTGACCGAGCAGCAGTGGGCGGTCGTGACGTCGGGGAGCAGCGCCGTGGCACGGCTCCGCCTCGCGACCGTGAGCCTCCCGACGCCGCGCGTGTTCATCACGGCGGAAGACGTCACGCGCGGCAAGCCGGACCCAGCGGGCTACTTGATGGCGGCCGCTCGTCTGGGGCACGCGCCGTCCGACTGCATCGTGCTCGAGGACTCTCCGCCCGGGGTCGCCGCGGGGAAGGCAGCCGGGATGCGCGTGATCGCGGTACTCACCACGCACGCTGCGGCCCAGCTCGAAGCGGCCGACGCGCGCCTCGCCGCACTCTCGAGCCTGCGAATTCGGCCGATAGCAGCGGGATCGGCGAGCCTGGAGCTGAGCTACTAGGCTGTGTTGGGGGCGCGAGGTTTCGAGACCGCGCAGCTCACGCCCGCTACCAGCTCGCCGCCTTGTGCCGCCGTTCCGTCCCGCCGCGACGATCCCGACCACTGCGCCGGACCATGCGCCTGCGGCGCTCCGCCATCCGCCGCTCGACGAGTCCGTGGGCGACCGAGCTCTGTCGGCGCTCGGTGAAGCGGCGCTCGAGGCGCGAGCGGCGACTGGTGGACAAGCGGCGTCGGGTCATGCGATGGTCCGGGCCGAGCAGGGGCGGAGGTGTGGAGAGGGTCGGTTCGCGCCCGTCGCGCCCCTGCCCGGTGCGCAGATACCGTTCGTCCCAAGCGATGCTGAAGACTTCATTGCAGCGCGAGCAGCGCATCCGTGGGACGCGGGCGTCCGGCAGATCGTCCCGATGACGGCAATTCGGACACACCAGATAGTCGTCGCGGACGCCCGCCAGCCCGCGGGCGCCGTCCGTGCCGCCCGGCGCCACCGTCCACTCGAGCGGCGGCGTGGTGCGCAGCTCGAGGAGGGACCGGGGCACCATCAAAACTCGCCCGCGTACCTGCACCTGCGCTTCCCGCGCAGTCAGCCCGGTCACCGGGTACCACGCTCCCAACCGCAGCCCGCAGGGCGCGGCCGACTGCAACCTGGCCCATCTGACGACGCGCATCGGCTTCTCCCGCGTCGGTATACTGACGTCGCCGCCGCAGCGTGTCAACCTAAGCGGGGGCGGGTTGCAGCAGGGTCCGCACGCGGCCGAGCAGCTCGCTCGCCGTCCAAGGCTTCGTGACGAAGGCGACGGCGGCATCGAGGCCGACCGTCTTGCGGTAGTTCGGCGCGGGAAAGCCACTCGTGAACAGCACCTTCAGGGCCGGCGAGTCTCGCCGGATGGCTTCATAGAGCTGGAAGCCACTGAGCTTTGGCATGATGACGTCGGTGAGGACGAGGCGGAGCTCCGCGCGGTGCGCTCGATACATCGTGAGGCCTTGCGCCCCGTCGACCGCCGCGAGCACGCGGTAACCGACTTTCTCCAACAGCTCCTGCGCGACCGAGCGCATGGTGGGGTCGTCCTCGACCAGCAAGATCGTTTCCGTCCCGCCCGGGAGGATCTCGTCGTCGACGGCTTCGAGCGGCGGGGCCCGGTGGTAGACGGCGGGCAGGTAGACCTTGGCTGTAGTCCCCTGGCCTATTTCGCTGTACAGGTGCACGAACCCCTTGTGCTGCTTGACGAGACCGTACACCATCGCCATCCCGAGCCCGGTTCCGACGCCCAGCGGCTTGGTGGTGAAAAACGGCTCGAAGACGCGCGCCAGCGTCGCCGCGCTCATTCCCGTGCCGGTGTCGCTCACCGCGACGCTCACGTAGGCTCCTGGCTCGATCCACGCATGCAGGGGTCGATCCGCCGCGCCGAGACGCGCCCGCCGGACTTCCACGTGCAGCGTGCCCCCCTTCGGCATGGCGTCTCGTGCGTTGGTGACGAGGTTCATCAGGATCTGTCGCACCTCGGCGGGATCGGCCTCGACCACCCCGCCCGCCTCGTCCGCCTCGAACTGGACCTCGACGTTGGCGGGAAGCTCGCGGCGCATCCTATCGAGGATCTCCCGCACGTACTCGGTCAAGCTGAGCGGCTGCAGGTCCAGCGTCTTGTGCCGGCTGAATCCGAGCAGCTTGTGGGCCAGTTCCGCGCCGCGCCGAGCCGTTTCCTTCAGCTCGTCCAAGTCGCGGTTCGCGGGCGAGGACTGGGAGAGCGCCGCGGCACGCGTCATGATGGCACCGAGGAGCTCGTTGAATTGCTGCGCGATGGCCCCCGTCAGGCGGCCGATCGTCTCCATCTTCTCCGCCTGCAGCAGGGCCCGCTCACGCGCGCGCTCCCCCGTGACGTCCTCGGCGCCCATCGCACCCCCTCCAAGGTGGAGGCATATAGCCTGCGTTTTGGGGGGGCGTCAAGCGTCGGGCGATCGGGTCGTCCCGATTATCGTGCGCCCGGCGGCGGCCCCGGCCGTTTGTTATGTTGGGTGCGTCGCACCACCCTTACGCGCGAGGTGTCTACGACATGAGGGAACCGAACCGCGTCTCCCCCGTACCAGTACGCCCGGTCGCCGCGCTGCTGCTGGTCATCTTGACGGAAACAGCCTGCGCGTCTCACCGCGTTCTCGTCCCGCCGCGACTCAACCTCGCGCCGTACGGTCAGATCGGACTGGTCACGTTCACGGCTGAGAATGCCAGGGGCTCACTGCACGAATTCGCCACCCGGCGCTTCTCGGAGTACGTATTGGCCGCCCAGACCGGAATCGAGGTGTTGGAGCTCGGGCCGGCCGACTCGGTGTTGCGGCGGACCCGCGCGTCGG
>Ga0209474_10000731_pt1 | contig 34575 bp, 24 predicted proteins | sample GraSoiAngelo_145_FD_185902 | JGI IMG/M metagenome (GOLD analysis project Ga0209474, IMG submission 185902) | Grasslands soil microbial communities from the Angelo Coastal Reserve, California, USA - 14_1009_05_20cm (SPAdes) (version 2) | ecosystem: Environmental > Terrestrial > Soil > Grasslands...
GAGCGGCGTCGATCTCCGCGTGCCGCCGCTTCGCGACCGCCGGGGGGACGTCGTCGAGCTCGCCGAGTACTTTTTCGATCGCCACCGCGGGACGCGCTCGTTGCGGTTGTCGTACGCCGCCGCCGAAGCGCTCAGCGCATACGACTGGCCCGGCAACGTGCGCGAGCTCGAGCGCCTCGTCGAGTGGGCCGTTACGATGGCGGACTCCGACGTCCTCGACCTGCCCGATCTGCCAGAGGCCATTCGCGGGGACTACACCGCGATGGCCCATTCCGTCGACAGGCACGACACGATGCGCTCGTGGGCCACGCGCTACGCGCGCCTCGTGCTCGATCGCTGCGGCGGCAACAAGCGGCACGCCTGCCGGATGCTCGACATCAGCTATCACACGCTCCAGTCGTATCTCAGGACGCCGCTGTACGAACCGGCGGCGCCTCGGTCCTTCGATCGAGCGGCGCCGCCGCCGATCGAAGTGGCCACGGTCGTCTGACACGAGCTCGCGGCGCGAGAACACGCCGCAGCGCCGGGTCGTCCCCGGCGAGGTTTCGGACAACGAGACGGGGCAGCAGATGCTGTGAGGTCAGCGTTTGCCGAACGTGCGGGCAACGGCCCGCGGGAGGACAGGTATGAACGCTCCCTTCGTCAAACGCGTCACGCCGCTCGCCACAATCGCCATCGTCATTGGCGTGGTGGCGGTCCGGCGCGCGGCGACCGCCGAATCGCCCCGGCTCGCGGCGGCGACTTCCGGCGCAGGCGGGGAAATCCAGGCCGTTCGCACGGTGCCGCCCGGTACGCGGCTCGCGAGCGAGCCCGGGAAGAAAGGCGACACGTATTACTGGGTTGAAGGGCAGACAGTCCGATCGACGATCCGGTTCGGCGATATCGTGGTGGTCGCGGATCGCCGCGGCGACGGCAAATTGCACGCAAAAGCCACCGACGCCGCCGGCAACGATCGCGGGGATCTCACCGCTTCGTCTACGGTACTGCAGTATCGATCCTCGTCTGGCGACGGCGTCGACGCGCAGAATGGGCCGGCGCAGTCCGTCCAGGCGCAGAACGACAACCGCGATCGGCTGACGCTTCACTGGGTCGCCGGGCAGGCGTTTGGCCTGGCGAAGGACGGCACGGCCGATCTCGTGTGGGATGGCGGCGTGATGCGGCCGCGGCGCGCCTCGCGGCACGACATCGACCAGGAAGCCGATGAAGTCGAAACGGTGTGGGCGAATGGGCTCGTGGCGAACCTCGCGAAGCACGATTTCCCTCCGCACGAAATCGCGCCGGGCCGCGTCGTGCAGGGCCGCGCGTGGGTGACCACGCTGACCGCGGACGGCGTGCCTGCTGGCCACAGCATCTGGTTCGAGCGCGATCAAGTCTTCGCATACTCGCTGCCCGGCCTCACCGAGGGCCTTGTGTGGATCGGGCCGGAACATCTGAAGCAGCAGTACGGCGGCTGGCCGTTCAAGCCTGACGTGGCGTGGCTGAACCTCCAGACGATTGCGACGCACCACTTCAAGACGCTCATCGCGAAGCAAGGCTTCGTCGCGAAGAAATGCGATGCGCCGCAGCCGAGCCGTCTCGCGCAGTTCTTCTTCCCGACGCTGAGCGCGAACGAGCCTGGCTGCGATCGCCTGCACTGGCTCGACGGCAGCATGGTGCGCGACTGCTGCGACGATCACGATCGCTGCTTCGACAAGAACGGCTGCACCGAGAAATCGTGGTGGCAGTTCTGGAAGAGCTGGAGCTGCGATTTCTGCAACATGGCGGTAGTAAGCTGCTTCGCCGTGGGATCCGACATGGATCCGTGCCGCGGCCGCTCGTGGTGGAGTTGCTGATGCGTCACGCGATCGCGTTCGCCGTCGGCGCGATCGCATTCTGGGCGGCGCATGTCGTCGAGGCGGCGCATTGGCACGACTGGTTTCACGGCGAGTACGAGCCGTGGTTCTTGAATTCCGGCCGCGGCATTCTGTTCACGATGGGATGTGTGTGGCTGGCGAGCGCGCTGACAGCGGCACTCAACCGATCGACGCGGCCCGTGAAAGGGATGGCCCTTGGCGGCGGCGCGTGCACGGCCATGACCGCCGTCCTGTTTCTGACGGGACCGGGGCCGGGGACGATCTTTCCGATCGTGCTGGCGGCCGGTGGCGTCACGCTTCTCTTCAGCAGCGTCACCGGCGCGTGGGCCGGTGCGGGCCTTCGACGCTTCGCACCGGCGAGACGATGAACGGCGGAAGGTGAATCAGCAAAGGTGAGGACCGCGAGGACGACTGTTCTCGCGGTCCGTTCAGGCACGCGCGGTCCGCTTTCTTGACCCGCCCGGAACGCGCATAGTACCGTTACCTGTTCCGCTCGCAGCGTTCAGTCCCACATGGAACAGGCCACCGAAGCACCGCTCAAGAAGACGCCGCTCAATGCCCGCCATCGCGCATCGGGCGCGAAGATGGTGCCGTTCGGCGGCTGGGATATGCCGGTCGAGTACGCCGGCGGCCTCGTGCAGGAGCACATGGCCGTTCGCACGCGCGCGGGCCTGTTCGACGTCAGCCACATGGGCGAGATCGAGATCGCAGGCAAAGACGCGCTCGCGGCGGTTCAGCGCATCTCGTCCAACGACGCGTCCAAGCTGCAGGTCGGCCAGGCGCAGTACTCCGGTCTCCTCTCGCCGCAGGGCACGTTCATCGACGATCTGCTCGTCTATCGCCTCGCGCCCGCGCACTTTCTGCTCGTCGTCAACGCGGGGAACATCGCGAAGGACTACGCCTGGATCGCCGACGCGATCAAGCCGGTCGGGGACGCTGTCGCCGTTGACGCGAGCTCGCGCTACGCGCTCCTGGCGGTGCAAGGTCCCGAAGCCGCCAGCGTGCTGCAACCGCTGACCGGGATCGAGCTCGCCGGCATCAAGTACTACTGGTTCGCGCACGGCGAGGTGGCGAACGTGCGCGCCACCGTTTCGCGCACCGGCTACACGGGCGAGGACGGCTTCGAGATCTTCGTCCCGCCGCAGTCGGCCGACCGCGTCTGGCAGGCCATTCTCGAGGCGGGCCGCTCGGCCGACGTCGTCCCGTGCGGCCTCGGCGCGCGCGACACCCTGCGGCTCGAGGCCGCGATGCGCCTCCACGGCAACGACATCGACGAGACGACGACGGCGCTCGAAGCGGATCTGAGCTGGATCGTCGGCTGGAGGAAGGACGACTTCATCGGCGCTGCGCCGCTGCGCGAGCAGAAGGCGACAGGGGTGCGCCGCAAGATCGCCGGCTTCGAGATGCTCGACCGCGGCATCGCGCGCCACGGCTACGACGCCTACGTCGGCGGCGAGAAGGCCGGCGTGGTGACGAGCGGAACGCAGACGCCGTACCTGAAGAAGGCCATCGGGATGGCGTATCTTCCCGTCGAGCGGACGGCCGTCGGGACCGAGTTCGACGTCGACATTCGCGGCCGCCGCACACGCGCTCGCGTCGTCCCGATGCCGTTCTACAAGCGACAGAAGTAGCGAGCCGGGTCGTCCGGACCCGGCGGGAGCGATTGATGGCGTACCCGGCCGGCCTCAAGTACACGAAGGACCACGAGTGGATCGAGCTCTCGGGCGAAAACGGCAAGGTCGGCATCACCGACTACGCCCAGCAGCAGCTCGGCGACGTCGTCTACGTCGAGCTCCCCGAGGTGGGCGCGAAGCTGAAGCAGGGCCAGTCGTTCGGCACGATTGAGTCGGTGAAGGCCGTCTCGGAGCTGTACGCGCCCGTCACCGGCGAAGTGGTCGAAGTGAACGGGGCGTTGAAGGACAAGCCCGAAGCGGTGAACGCCGATCCGCACGCGAGCTGGATGATCGTGGTGAAGCTGACCAATCCCGGCGAAGCCGGCGCGTTGCTCGACGCGACGCAGTATCAGGAACTGGTGAAGTAGCGCCCGCATGGTGTTCGACTTCGAGTCTTTTTCGTCCCGCCACATCGGACCCGACGCCGAGGAAACCACCGCGATGCTCAAGGCGGTCGGGGCGTCGTCGCTCGACGCGCTGATCGACGAGGCGATTCCTGCCCGCATTCGCCTGAAGCAGCCGTTGAACCTGCCCAGGGGGCAGAGCGAGCATCATTTCCTCAGCGAGCTGCAGGCGCTCGCGTCGCGCAACCAGGTGTTCCGCTCGTTCATCGGCCTCGGCTACTACGACTGCATGACGCCGAGCGTCATTCTCCGCAACGTGCTCGAGAACCCGGGCTGGTACACGCCGTACACACCCTATCAGGCCGAGATCGCGCAGGGCCGCCTCGAAGCGCTCCTCAACTTCCAGACGATGGTGCGCGACCTGACGGCGATGGAGGTGGCAAACGCGTCGCTGCTCGACGAGGCCACCGCCGCCGCCGAGGCGATGACGATGCTGGCGCGCGTGCAGGCCAAGCGGATCGACGCGGTCGTCGGGCCGGCGCAGTTCTTCGTGGCCGATTCCGTGTTCCCGCAGACGCTCGACGTCCTGCGCGCCCGCGCCGAACCGCTCGGCATCGAGCTCGTCGTCGGCGACGCCGACCGCGCCGAGTTCGACGACCGGATCTTCGGCGCGCTCGTGCAGACGCCGGACGACGCGGGGCGCGTCCGCGACCTGCGGGACTTCATCGCGCGCGCGCGGCGATCGAACGTCGCCGTCGCCGTCGGCACCGATCTGCTCGCCCTCACGCTGCTGACGCCGCCAGGCGAGATGGGCGCCGACGTCGCGTACGGCAATTCACAGCGCTTCGGCGTCCCGCTCGGATACGGCGGCCCGCACGCGGCATTCTTCGCGACGCTCGAGCGCCACGTCCGCCAGGCGCCGGGCCGGATCATCGGCGTGTCGATCGACGCCCACGGCAACACCGCCTATCGCATGGCGCTGCAGACGCGCGAGCAGCACATCCGCCGCGAGAAAGCGACGTCGAACATCTGCACCGCGCAGGCGCTCCTTGCCAATATCGCCGGTCTGTACGCCGTCTATCACGGTCCGAAGGGCCTCACGCGGATCGCCCAGCGCGTGCACGCGTATGCCGCGCTCCTCGAGCGCGAGCTCGCCGCTCGCGGCGTCGAGCAGCTGAACGACTACTACTTCGACACGCTGCGCGTCCGCCCGCGCGGCGGCGCGCCGGAAGTCGACCGGATCCGGAAGTCGGCCGAGAAGCTGCGGCTCAACTTCCGCTATCGCGACGACGGCACGATCAACATCGCGCTCGACGAGACGGCCGACGACAAGGACATCGCGGCGATCCTGGTCGCGTTCACGAGCGGAACGAGCGGCCGGCCGTCCGAGCTTTCCCGTCCGTCGGCTCTCGCCCTTCCGTCCTATCCCTCCACCCTCGCGCGGACGTCGCCGTTTCTGACGCACCCGGTCTTCAACACGCATCACTCCGAGACGCAGATGATGCGCTACATCCGCGCGCTCGAGCGCAAGGACGTCGGCCTCGACACGTCGATGATCCCGCTCGGGTCGTGCACGATGAAGCTGAACGCGGCCTCGGAGATGCTGCCGATTACCTGGGGCGAGTTCAACAAGCTGCATCCGTTCGCGCCGGTCGAGCAGACCGAGGCGTATCAGCAGATCTTCGCCGAGCTCGAGGCGATGCTCTGCGAGATCACCGGCTTCGCGGCAGTGTCGCTGCAGCCGAACTCCGGCGCGCAGGGCGAATTCGCGGGCCTGATGGCGATTCGCCAGTACCACCACGATCGCGGGGAGACGCACCGCGACGTCGTGCTGATCCCGGCGTCGGCGCACGGCACCAACCCCGCCAGCGCCGTCATGGTCGGCATGCACGTCGTCGTCGTCGCCAGCACGCGCGAGGGCAACATCGACGTCGACGATCTGCGCGCGAAAGCCGGGGAGTATCGCGACCGGCTCGCCGCGCTGATGGTCACGTATCCATCGACGCACGGCGTCTTCGAGGAGAGCATCCAGGACATCTGCGCGATCGTGCACCAGCACGGCGGGCAGGTGTACATGGACGGCGCGAACATGAACGCGCAGGTGGGGCTCACCAGCCCGGCGGCGATCGGCGCCGACGTCTGCCACATCAACCTGCACAAGACGTTCAGCATCCCGCACGGCGGCGGCGGCCCGGGCATGGGGCCGATCGGCGTCGCGGCGCACCTCGTGCCGTATCTGCCCGGCCATCCGATCGTGAAGGTCGGCGGCGCGCGCGCCGGCCACGCGGTCTCCGCCGCGCCGTGGGGCAGCGCGAGCATCCTGCTCATCTCGTACGCGTACATGAAGATGCTCGGCCGCGACGGCATGACCGACGCGACGCGCTACGCGATCCTCAACGCGAACTACCTGAAGTCGCGCCTCGAGCCGTATTTTCCGGTCCTCTACACGCGCGCGAACGGCCGCGTCGCCCACGAGATGATCTTCGACCTGCGCCCGCTGAAGCAGGCGAGCGGGATCGACGAGCTCGACGTCGCGAAGCGGCTGATGGATTACGGCTTCCATGCGCCGACCGTGTCCTTCCCCGTCGCCGGCACGCTGATGGTCGAGCCGACCGAGAGCGAAGCGAAGGACGAGCTCGATCGCTTCTGCGAGGCGTTGATTCAAATCCGCGCGGAGATTCAGGCGGTGATCGACGGCAAGGCCGATCGCCGCGACAACGTGCTCAAGAACGCGCCGCACACGGCCGGCGCGATCGCGGCCGACGACTGGAGCCATCCGTACTCGCGCGAGGAGGCAGCGTTCCCGCTGCCGTTCGTTCGCGCGAACAAGCACTGGCCGTCGGTCGGCCGCATCGACAACCCGTACGGCGACCGGAACCTGATGTGCTCCTGCCCGCCGGTCGCCGAATACGTGTGACCCGCGCGCGCGTATAATCGCGCGCGACCATGCGTCAGCCATTCTTCCGTCTCGCGGTGGCGATCGTGTGCGCCGCCGCGCTGCGCCTGCCCGCGTCGGCGCAACCCCACGCGTCGTCCGATCCGATCTTCGACACCCTGGCGGATCTCGTCACGGCGAAGATGCGCGAGCACCACGTGCCCGGCGCGGCGCTCGGCGTGCTGCGCGACGGCCGCGCGGAAATCCGCGCCTTCGGCGTCCGCAGCGTGGAGGATCCGCAGCCGATCACGAACGACACGGTGTTCCCGCTCGCCTCCATCTCCAAGACGGTGACGACGACCGCAGTGATGCGGCTGGTCGAGCAGGGCAAGATCGATCTGCGGGCGCCGGTGCGCAAGTACCTGCCCGATTTTCGCGTCGGCGACGAAGCGGCCAGCCGCGACGTGACGGTGTGGCATCTCCTCACGCACACCAGCGGATGGGAGGGGCAGCTGAGCGCCGCCGACAAGGGCGACGAGACGCTCGCGCGCTTCGTCGCCGGCCTCGCGACGAACATGCAGCTCGCGCCGCCCGGCGCGGCGTGGAGCTACAACAACGCCGGGTTCGGCGTGGCCGGACGCATCATCGAAGTCGTTACGGGCAAGACGTTCAGCGATGCGATCGACGATCTCGTCTTCGGTCCGATCGGCCTGAAGCTCGCGTTCACGCGTGTCGGCGACATCGCGGTCCATCGCTTCGCCCTCGGCCACCGCGCGAGCGCCGACGGCGTGCTGTCGATCGTGAAGCCGTTCACGCTCGGATCGACGCTGCCGGCCGGCGGCACCGCGATGGCGATGACCGACCTGCTCGAGTATGTGCGGTTCCACCTGGGCGACGGCACGAACGCGGCAGGTGCGCGCGTGCTCCGCCGCGTGACGCTCGAGGAGATGCGCCGCACCCAACTGCGCAAGCAGGCGTACGACGAGGACATGGGCCTCGCCTGGCACCTGCGGACCGTCGGCACCGTGCGAACCGCGGCGCACGGGGGCACCTTCGCCGGCCATATCCTCCTGCTCGAGCTCGTGCCGGAGAAGAACTTCGCGGTCGCGATCCTCACGAACGCCGGCAGCGGGTGGCGGTTGATTCAGGACGTCGAACGCGCAGCGCTCCGCGAGTACCACGGCGCCGTCTTCGCGGCGAACCAGGCGATCGGCCATCGCGGCCTCAACGAAACGCTGCCCAACGCGGCGCCGCTGGCGAAGCAGCCGCCGCTCTCGGCGTACGTCGGCCTGTACGAGCGGCCGATGAACACGGTCGACGTGAAGAACGTCGACGGCCGCCTCGTCGTGCAGGTGCAGCCGCGCGGCGCGGCGCGCGATCCCGAGATGCCGCTCGCCTTCTACGCCGCCGACCGCGCGTACGTGACCTCCGGGCCGGAGGCGAACGCGTCGGTCGAATTCGTCCGCGACGCGTCGGACGCGGTGCAGTGGGTCCGCCTCACCGGACGCATCGCGCGGCGCGTGCGGCCGACGGCTCCGTGAGCGAGCCCGCGCTGGATCCGAAGCGCACGGCGGTCGTCAGCCTGGATCTCCAGGCCGGCGTCGTCTCGGTATACGTGAAGGAGAGCAGTTCATTCCTCGCGCGGCGGCGCTCCTCGACGAGGCGCGGCGCGCCGGCTGCCTCGGGATTCACGTGAAGGTCGGCTTCCGTCCGAACGTTCCTGAGGCGAGCCCGCGCAACGTCTTCCTCAGCGCCGTGAAGGCGGCGGCGCGATTCATCCCGCGCTTGCGCCAGCCGCCACCGATCTCGTTGTGACGAAGACGCGCGTGCGCGCCTTTGCCGGAACCGATCTCGATCTGCTGCTGCGCGCGCACGACATCGACACGCTGGTCGTGTTCGGCATCGCGACGAGCGGCGTCGTCCTGTCGACGGCGCTCACCGCGTTCGACCTCGATTACCGGATCATCGTCGTCAGGGACTGCGGCGCCGATCTCGACGCCGAGCTCCACCAGTGTCTGATCGAGAAACATTTCTCGCGTCTCACGACCGTGCTCACCTCCGAGGAAGTCAGCGCTCGATGGCCTCGGTGACGCTCACCGCTGCCAGGCGCGGCTGAAGGCGCTGAGGATCTCCTGCGCCGCACGCGCGTTCGCGACCGGGTTCGGGTGCGCGTCGAACGGGCTTACCCAGAGCGACGTCGGATCCTTGTAGGTCGAGAACGCCGGCAGCAGATCGACGAACGGGATCCGCTCGTCCGCCGCAATCTGCCGCACGCGGTCGTGCACGAAGCCGACGGGATAGCCCGCGCCGTAGGGGCCCATGGCGTCGGTCATCGGAAAGAGCACGAGGCCGACGCCGACGGCAGCGCTTTTCGCCTTCTCCACGAACTGCCGCAGCATGCCGAACGCGAGCTGCGCGTTCGGTGCGTTGGGGTCCGCGAGGTTTCGCTGCAGGTAGCGCACGTAGCTTTCGGTGAGCCCCGTCGCTTCCTGGAGCTGCACCCAGTGGCCGTTGGCCATGTCGTACAGCACCGACGATCGGCCCCACCCGCGCGCCGCCGCGTCGGAGATCAGCGGACGCGGCTTCGGCCGCTGCATGGCGGCCGTCTCGAAGTCGTTGATGTAGAGCTGCAGCAGGACGAAATCGGGCGCGAGCGGGAGCACCTGCTCGAGCACTTGGAGGTGCTGCGGCATGTCGTGGCCGGGAATGCCGAAGTTGAGCACCTCGTACCGCGGCCCGAGGAGCGCTTCGATCAGGTTCGAGAAGCGCTCCTTCGCGTCGATCCCCTGTCCCCACGTGAACGAATCGCCGATCACCGCGATGCGGTAGCGGCTCGGATCCTTCGGCCCGATCTCGTGGTCCCGGTAGCCGAGGCTGTTGCGCGCGATCTCGATCTGCCGCGCCTGCGCGAAGTAGCCGCCGGCGTTGCCGCCCGACTGCACGTGGCGGTACCAGTAGCGGAGCCCGAACTCGCTCGCGACGAGCATCAGGGCGAGGACGATCGCTGAAAAGGCGAGCCGGAGAAGGATGCGGATGAGCGATCTTAATCTCAGGGCTATAATCCGCACGTAAAGATTCGAGGGAGGTCCGCATGCGGCCGATGATCGTGCGCGTCGTCGTGGTGCTCCTGTTCGCGGCGGCGCCGCTCTCGGCGGAGGTGGTGCGCGTCGAGGTCCAGGCGCGCAGCCAGGTCGCCGGCGGCCAGACGTTCGGTGCCGCCGGATCGTACGAAAAAATCTCCGGCAAGATCTTCTTCGCCGTCGATCCGGCGCTCGCCGCGAACCGCATCGTCGCCGACATCGACAAGGCGCCGCGCAGCGCGGCGGGCAAGGTCGAGTTCTCGGCCGATTTCTTCCTGCTCAAACCGACGCGGATCGACCGCGGCAACGGCGCGGTGCTCTACGAAGTGTCGAACCGCGGCGGCAAGGGGATGCTCGGCTTCTTCGATCACGCAAGCGCCAGCCTCGATCCGACGACCGCCGCCGACCTGGGCGACGGATTCCTCCTGCGCCAGGGCTTCACGCTGCTGTGGGTCGGCTGGCAGTTCGATCCGCCGCAGCGCGCCGGCCTCGTGCGCGTGTATCCGCCGACGGCGACCGACAACGGCCGGCCGATCCGCGGCCTCGTCCGCAGCGACTTCGTCGTCACGGAGCGCGAAGCGGATCATTCGCTCGCCGACCGCGATCATCTCGCGTACGCCGTCGTCGATCCCGAGTCGCCGGACAGCGTGATGACCGTGCGCGACTCGGTCGACGGCGAGCGCCGCGTCGTGCCGCGCGGCCGGTGGGGCTTCGGCCGCGCCGAGGGCGGCCGGAACGTCGCCGACACGACGCGCGTCTACATCGACGCCAAGTTCGAGCCCGGCAAGATCTACGAGGTCGTCTATACGGCGCAGAATCCGCCGCTCGTCGGCCTCGGCCCGGCGGCGATCCGCGACGTCGTGTCGATGCTGAAGTACGGCTCGGCCGACGCGCTCTCGATTCCCGCCTCGGCGATCACACGCGCGCTCGCGTTCGGCGTCTCGCAGAGCGGCCGGTTCCTGCGCACCTACCTCTATTACGGCTTCAACCGCGACGAACGCAACCGCAAGGTGTTCGACGGCGTCATCGCGCAGGTCGCCGGCGCCGGCCGCGGCAGCTTCAACCACCGGTTCGCGCAGCCGTCGCGCGACGGCCATCCGTACCTGAACTTCTTCTACCCGACCGACATCTTCCCGTTCACGGACCTGCCGCAGCGCGATCCGCAGACCGGCGTCACCGACGGCCTGCTCACGCACGCGGGCTCGCCCGATCTGCTGCCGAAGGTGTTCTACACGAACTCGGAGTACGAGTACTGGGGCCGCGCCGCGTCGCTCATCCACACGACGATCGACGGCGCCGCCGACGCGCCGCTGATGGACAACGTGCGGATTTACCTCCTCACCGCCGGGCAGCACGGGCCCGCCGCGTTTCCGCCGGCGCAGACGATCGGCCAGCAGCGCAACAACCCGCTCGACTACCGGTGGGCGATGAAAGCGCTGCTGCTCGCGATGGATCGCTGGACGGCGACGGGCGCCGCGCCGCCGCCGAGCCGCTATCCGCGCATCAGCGACGGCACGCTCGTTCCGCCCGAGAAGCTGCGCTTCCCGAAGATCGCCGGCGTGACGACGACCACCGCGGTGCACAAGGCGTATCGCGCGGACTACGGGCCGAAGTTCGCGACGGAAGGGATCGTCACCGTGGAGCCGCCGCGGATCACCGGGGCGTATCCGATTCTCGTCCCGCAGGTGGACGCCGACGGCAACGGCATCGCGGGCATCCGCATGCCCGAACTCGCTGAGCCGCTGGCGACCTACACCGGGTGGAACCTGTTCAACGATCGATCGGGTCCGACGACGACGCTCTCGAGCATGCAGGGCTCGTACATCCCGCTGCCGCGCGCCAGCGCCGAGCGGAAGCGGGCGAGCGATCCGCGCCCGTCAATCGAAGAGCGCTACCGCGACAAGGATCAATATCTCGCGGCGGTGAAAAAGGCGGCGCAGGATCTCGTCGGCCAGCGCCTGCTGCTCGACGAAGATCTGGACACGATCGTGCGCAACGCCGGGCGGCACTGGGATGTCGCGACGTCGACGGCTGCGCCGTCGACCGGCGCAATCAAGAATTAAGAATGATTCTTAATTCTTAATTACTGCGTCGCCAGCCGTCAGCTCCTGCGCCTTCGCCCTGAAGCGGGCGAGCAGCGCGCGCGTCACCGCGCCGGGCTTGCCCGCGCCGATCGTGCGCTCGTCCACTTGCATGATCGGGACGAGCTCGCGCGTCGTGCTGGTGAAGAACGCCTCGTCGGCGCCGAAGAGATCCGCGTCGTGCAGCACCTGCTCGCGCACCTCGATGCCGGCTTCGGCGCCCACCTCGAACAGGAACGCACGCGTGATCCCCGGCAGCAGCCCGGCGTCGATCGGCGGCGTCAGCGCCGCGCCGTTCTTGACGACGAACACGTTCGATTGCGTGCACTCGGCGAGCTCGCCGCGGTAGTTGCGCATCACGCCCTCGACGCCGCCGCGGCGGAAGGCCTCCTGCATCGCGAGCGCGTTGTTCAGCAGGTTGTTCGATTTGATCAGCGGGTTCACCGAGCCGGGGTGGTTGCGCACGACGTCGACGAGCGAGACGCGGACGCCGCGCTCGACCCACTCGCGCGGCGGATCGACGTGCGGCTTCACGATGACGACGACCGACGCGGCCGGGCATGCCGCCGGATCGTAGGAGAGCTCGCCGATGCCGCGCGTCACGAGGATCCGGATGTACGCCTCGCGATCGACGGCGCCGCCGAGGCCTGCGGCGCGCATCGTCTCCCGGAAGCGCGCGTCGACCTCCGCATCGGCGAGCGGCACCGGCAGGACCAGCATGTCGGCCGACCGGCGGAGCCGCTTCATGTGGCGGTCGAACAGGAACGGCTGCCCGTTGTAGGTGCGCAGCGTCTCGTAGACGCCCTCGCCGTAGAGGAATCCGTGATCGAACACGGAGACGACCGCGTGCTCCTGATCCGAGATGCGGCCGTTGACGTTGACCGTCGCTGCCATGGCCGAATTCTAACAAGGACACGAAGGGGAACAAAGGACACAAGTGAAAAGCGAGCAGTTACACTGTCGTAGATGAGGATCCTGAATGCCGCGCAGATGCGGGAGGCCGACCGCCGCACGATCGACGACATCGGCATCGCGTCGCTCGTGCTCATGGAGAACGCCGGCCGGCAGGCCGTCGCGGCGATGGAGGCGCTCTTCCCGGATCTGCTGGACCGTCAGGTCGCCGTCCTCTGCGGCCGCGGCAACAACGGCGGCGACGGCTTCGTCATCGCGCGGACGCTGGAGCAGCGCGGCGTCGACGTATCGGTCTTTCTCACCGGCCGCGTGGCGGACGTCCGCGGCGACGCGCGCACGAACCTCGAGATCCTCGGGCGCCTCGGGCTGACCGTCGTCGAGATCGCCGACAGCCAGGCCTGGGAGCTGCACTTCTCCGAGGTCAGCGATTGCACGCTCATCGTCGACGCGATCTTCGGCACCGGGCTCAACGCGCCGGTCGCCGGCTTCATCGAGTCGGTCATCGCCGACGTGAACGCGTCGGCCATTCCGGTCGTGTCGATCGATCTGCCGTCGGGGCTGTCGGCTGATTCGCCCGACCTGATCGGCCCGTCGATCGACGCGGGCGTCACGATCACGATTGCCGCGCCGAAGCTGCCCCTCGTGCTCCCGCCGGGCGAGCAGCGCGCCGGCGACATCGTCATCGCCGACATCGGCATTCCCATCGAGGTGATCGACGCGCTCGACGGGCCGCGGCTCGATCTGCTCACGCGCGGCGCCATGCGCGAGCTCGTCCCGCCGCGCGCCCCCGACGCGCACAAGGGCGACTGCGGCCACGTCCTCCTCGTCGCCGGCTCCCGCGGGAAGACGGGCGCGGCGCATCTCGCCGCCGTCGGCGCGCTGCGCTCGGGCGCCGGCCTCGTGACGGTGGCGACGCCCGCCGGCTGTCTGCCGATTCTCGCCGCGATGGCGCCGGAGTACATGACGGTTCCGCTCCAGGAGCGGGACGATGGCCTCGACGGCGGCGACGTCGACCGCCTCCTCGAGAGGGCGCGCGACGTCGTCGCCATCGGCCCGGGCCTCGGGCAGGCGCCGGCGACGCGCGATTTCATCCGCCAGCTCGTCGATCGCGCGACGATGCCGCTGGTGGTGGATGCCGATGGGCTGAACGCGTTTGCCGGCGATCCGGCGGCGCTGACCGGGCGCGAGGGGCGCGACATCATCATCACCCCGCACCCGGGCGAGATGGCGCGGCTCGTCGGCATGTCGACCGACGAAGTGCAGCGGAGCCGGATCGACGTCGCGCGCAACTTCGCCCGCGCGCGCCACCTCTTCGTCGTGCTCAAGGGGCACCGCACGCTCATCGCGACGCCGGACGAGAAGATCTTCATCAACCCGACGGGCAACCCGGGCATGGCGACGGGCGGCACCGGCGACGTCCTCACCGGCATGATCGCCGCATGGCTCGCGCAGCTGCTCGACGCCGAGGCGGCGTGCAAGCTCGCCGTCTATCTGCACGGCCTCGCCGGCGATCTCGCCGAAGCGCACGAAGGCGAAGTGGCGATGACGTCCGGCGATCTCGCGGCGCACCTCGGCGCGGCGACGCTGGAGCTGACGGGCCGCAAGGCGAATCGCGACATGGCTGATGGCTGATGGCTGAGGGCTGAGGGCTCGGCCGCCCGTCATCAGCCATCAGCCATAGCCATCAGCCATTAGCCATTAGCCATCAGCCATTAGCCATCAGCCATTAGCCATCAGCCATGACGATGTTCTCGATCTGCGTCAGATGATTCAGATCGTGTCCCGCCATCGTCTCGACGATGACGGAGAACGACATGTCGCCGCGCTCGGGATGTGTGACGCGCCTCTCGGCCTGCTGCGGCGTCACCGTCTTCAGCAGCGCGATGTTCCAGCTTCGCAGCGCGGTGAAGGTGGCGATCGCCGCGTCGGCGTCGAGCGACGCGTACGGCGGCGCCCATCGCTCCTGGTCGAACGGCTGGATCACGTGGTGATCCTCGGCGAGCGCCTGGCGGAGGCGGAAGCCGAAGACGATCTCGCTGTCGGCGAGATGGCAGAGGATGTCGCGCGCGCTCCACTTGCCCGGCGCGCGAGGTGTGGTGACGCGCGCGGCGCCGATGCGATCGGCGAGGCGCCGCAGCTCCTGCGGCGTCGAGGCGATCACCTCGTGCGGGTCGCGGGTGCCGACGAACGTGGCGTACGGATTCAGCATGCGCACGAAGATACCGCACGCGTGCCGCAGGCGAAGCGGTCAATTACACTGGTCAGATGAAGGAGGTCGCGGCGACATCGGCGTACACGACGCAGACCGAGTCGGAGACCGCGGCCATCGGCCGCGCGCTCGCCGCGTCGCTCTCGGCCGGCGACGTCGTGCTGTTATACGGCGATCTCGGGGCGGGAAAGACGGCCTTCGTCAAAGGCCTCGCCGAAGGGCTCGGCGCGCCGCAGGACGAGGTGAGCAGCCCGACGTTCACGCTGATGCAGGAGTACCGCGGCGGACGGCTGACGCTGTTCCACGTCGATCTCTATCGCCTCGACGATCCGAGGGAGATCGACGATCTCGGCCTCGAGGAAATCGCGGCCGACGGTGTGCTGGCGATCGAGTGGGCGGAGAAGCTGCCGCCTTCGCGCGCGCAGCGCTTCGGCGGGCCAGGCTCGCAGGCCGTCGTCGTCCGCATCGAGCACGGCGACACCGACGCGCGAAGGATCACGATCCAACTCGCGCGCTCCTAGCCGCCAGCCCGCTACTCCGATCGATAGTTCGGCGCTTCCTTCGTGATCGCGACGTCGTGGACGTGGCTCTCGCGGGCGCCGGCCGGCGTGATCCGGACGAGCCGCGCGTCGCGCTGCAGCGCCGCGATGTTCTTCGCGCCGCAGTAGCCCATGCCGGCGCGCAGCCCGCCGACCAGTTGATGCACCATCGCGGCGACGCTGCCCTTGTGCGCGACGCGGCCTTCGATCCCTTCGGGCACGAGCTTGTCGGCGCCGCCTGGCGCCTCGAGATCGAATTCGTCCTGGAAGTACCGATCGCGCGAGCCGCGGCGCATCGCGCCGATCGATCCCATGCCGCGGTACTCCTTGAAGCTGCGCCCCTGGTAGAGAATGATTTCGCCGGGGCTCTCGTCGGTGCCGGCGAACAGGTTGCCGATCATCACCGCGCTCGCGCCGACGGCGATCGCCTTCGTGATGTCGCCGGAGAAGCGGATGCCGCCGTCGGCGATGACCGGGATGTCGCGCGCCGCCGCCGCGCGCGCGCACTCCATCACCGCGCTGATCATCGGCACGCCGATGCCGGCGATGATCCGCGTCGTGCAGATCGAGCCGGCGCCGATGCCGACCTTCACCGCGTCCACCTCGAGATCCATCAGCGCGTCGGTCCCCTCGGCGGTCGCGACGTTGCCGGCGATGAGGTCCACGTTCGGGCAGCGGCGCCGCAGCTGGCGCACCATGTCGAGGACGTTCTGCGAGTGCCCGTGCGCCGTGTCGACGACCAGGACGTCCACGTTGGCGGCGACGAGCGCCTCGGCGCGATCGAGCGTGTCGCGCGCGATGCCGACCGCCGCGCCCACGCGCAGGCGTCCGAGCGAGTCCTTCGACGCGTTCGGGTACGTGACCGCCTTCTGAATGTCCTTGACGGTGATGAGCCCCTTCAGCCGGTGCTCGCGATCGACGACGAGCAGCTTCTCGACCTTGTGGCGATGGAGGATCTCGCGCGCGCCGTCGAGCGTCGTGCCCACCGGCACCGTGAACAGCGGCTCGCGCGTCATCACTTCGGCGATCGGCCGGTTGACGTTGGTCTCGAACCGCAGGTCGCGGTTGGTGAGGATGCCGACGAGGCGCCCCTCCTTGCTGCCGTCCTCGGTGATCGGCACGCCCGAGATGCTGTACTTCTTCATCAGCTCGAGCGCTTCGTAGATCCGGTTGGTGGGGGAGAGCGTGATCGGGTTGACGATCATGCCGCTCTCCGACCGCTTCACGCGATCGACTTCCGACGCCTGCTCCTCGATCGAGAGGTTCTTGTGGATGACGCCGATGCCGCCCTGCTGCGCCATCGCGATCGCGAGGCGCGACTCGGTGACGGTGTCCATCGCGGCGCTGACGAGCGGCACGCACAACCGGATGTTGCGGGTCAGGCGCGTGTTGATGTCCACCTGCGTCGGCACCACCGTCGAGTGCTGGGGCACCAGCAGCACGTCGTCGAAGGTGAGCGCGGTGGCGATGCCGGCGCCGGTGGCGACGAACGCGGCGTTTTCGGTTTTCAGCGTCAAGCGGCGGCTCCATGGCACTTCTTGTATTTTTTCCCGCTGCCGCACGGACACGGATCGTTGCGGCCCACCTTCGGCTCGTCGCGCCGCACCGTCTTGATCACGTCGTCGCCGCCGACGCGCGGCGGCTGCTGCGCGCCGGTCGAGCGCGCCGGCGCGGCGGTGTTCGGTGCGGGCGACCGCGGCGCGCCGAACACCGACGACGACGAGGACTCGGCGCCGGGATCGTTCAGGATGAGCGACGGCCGCCGTGGCGCGGCACGCCGCGGCGTCGGCGCCGGCGCGCCGCCTTCGAGAATCGGCCGCAGCCACCAGAGGTAGCGCACGATTTCCTCGTCGATGCGCTCCTTCATCGCCTGGAACAGCTCGAAGCTTTCCTTCTTGTACTCGACGAGGGGGTCGCGCTGTCCGTATCCGCGCAGGCCGATGCCTTCCTTCAGATGATCGAGGCTGTAGAGGTGATCCTTCCACTGCTGATCGACGATCTGCAGCATGATGTCGCGCTCGACGCGCTGCAGCACCTCGCGGCCGACCAGCTTCTCCTTCTCGTCGTAGGACGCCCTGATCGTCGTCCAGAGTGCGTCGCGAATCTCGTCCGCCGTGCGATCGTCGAACGTCAGTCCGTCGGCGTCGATCGCGAAGATGCGCTCGGCCTCCCGCTTGAGCGCGTCGAGGTCCCACTGCTCGAAGTCGGCCTGCCGCGGCGCGTAGGTCTCGACGGTCGTGTCGACGATGTCCTCGGCGAGATCCATCAGGTACTCGCGCGTGTCGAGCTCGGCTTCCTCGCCCTCTTCGTCCTGCAGGCGGATTTTCCCGTCGAGGACCTGCCGCCGCAGCGCGTAGATGTTCTCGCGCTGCTTGTTCATCACGTCGTCGTACTCGAGGAGGTGCTTGCGGACGGAGAAGTTCTGCGCTTCCACCTGCTTCTGCGCGCGCTCGATCGCGCGTGTCACCATCCCGTGCTCGATCGGCACGCCCTCTTCCATGCCGAGGCGCTGCATCAGCCCGGAGATGCGATCGGATCCGAAGATGCGCATCAGATCGTCTTCGAGCGAGAGATAGAAGCGCGATGCGCCGGGATCGCCCTGGCGGCCGGCGCGCCCGCGCAGCTGGTTGTCGATGCGGCGCGCCTCGTGGCGTTCGGTCGCGACGATGTGCAGGCCGTCCAGCGCGACGACTTCGTCGTGCTCGGCGTCGCACTGTCGCTTGAAGTGCTCGAAGATCCGCGAGTATGCCTCTTTCGGGACGCGGTAGAAGGCGTCGAGGTGGAAGAAATACGCGTACTGCTCGTCCTCGACGAAGCGCTCGTCGCCCTTGGACAGCCGTTCCGCGATCTGCTCGGCGAGGCACTGCTGGCGCGCCATGAACTCCGGGTTGCCGCCGAGCAGAATGTCGGTGCCGCGGCCCGCCATGTTGGTGGCGATCGTCACCGAGCCCTTACGGCCCGCCTGCGCGACGAACTCCGCTTCCTGCGCGTGGTACTTCGCGTTGAGGACGACGTGCTTGTCCACGCCGCCGCCCGTCGTCGTCCCGCGCTTGAGGCCGCGACGGTCGAGCATCGCCGAGAGCTTCTCCGATTTCTCGATCGACACGGTGCCGACGAGCACCGGCCGCCCCTTGGCGTGCTCCTCGACGATCTCGGTGACGATCGCGTCCCACTTTTCCTTCTCGGTGCGGTAGACGAGATCGGGGTTCTCGACGCGGCGCAGCGGACGGTTCGGCGGGATGACGACGACGTCGAGTTTGTAGATCTTCGCGAACTCCTCGGCTTCGGTGTCGGCCGTGCCGGTCATCCCGGCGAGCTTGGCGTACTTGCGGAAGTAGTTCTGGAAGGTGACGGTCGCGAGCGTCTGGTTCTCGCGCTCGATCTTCACCTTCTCCTTGGCTTCGACCGCCTGGTGCAGCCCGTCGCTCCAGCGCCGCCCCGGCATCAGCCGTCCCGTGAACTCGTCCACGATGACGACCTCGCCGTCCTTCACCATGTAGTCCACGTCCTTGTGGAAGATGACGTGGGCGCGCAGCGCCTGATTCAGGTGATGCAGCACCTGCATGTTCTCGGGATCGTAGAGGCCGGCCGCGGTCTGCTTGTACTGCGGCAGATGCTTGACCATCTGCTCGGCCTTCGCCATCCCGCTCTCGGTGAGCGTCACCGTCTTGTGCTTCTCGTCGACGATGTAGTCGCCGGTCGCCTCGAGCGCCTCGCGCTCCTCGGCCTTCGTGTCGCCGCGCACCGTCGCGCCGCGCTTGAGGCTCGGGATGATGCGATCGATCTGGTAGTAGAGCTCGGTCGATTCCTCCGCGGGACCGGAGATGATGAGCGGCGTCCGCGCCTCGTCGATGAGGATGCTGTCCACCTCGTCGACGATCGCGAACTGGTGCCCGCGCTGCACGTAGTGCGCGAGCTCGAACTTCATGTTGTCGCGCAGGTAGTCGAAGCCGAACTCGTTGTTGGTCCCGTAGGTGATGTCCGCCGCGTAGGCGGCCTGCCGCTCGGGGTCGATGAGATCGTGCTGGATCACGCCGACCGTCATGCCGAGGAAGCGATAGATCTTGCCCATCCACTCGGAGTCGCGGCGCGCCAGGTAGTCGTTGACGGTGACGACGTGCACGCCCTTGCCCTCGAGCGCGTTCAGATACGCGGGCAGCGTGGCGACGAGCGTCTTGCCCTCGCCGGTCTTCATCTCGGCGATCTTGCCCTTGTGCAGGACGGCGCCGCCGATGAGCTGCACGTCGAAGTGCCGCATGTTCAGCACGCGGCGGCCCGCCTCGCGCACGACGGCGAAGGCCTCCGGCAGCAGTTCGTCGAGCGTTTCGCCGTCGGCGAACCGCTGGCGTAACTCCGTCGTCCGGCCGCGCAGCTGCTCGTCGGAGAGCGCCTTGGTCTGCGGCTCGAGCGCGTTCACCTGCGCGACGATCGGGCGCAGGCGCTTCAGTTCACGTTCGTTCTGGGTGCCGACGACTTTGGCGAGGATGGTATCCAGCATCGGAAGTGTAACGACTGAGGTATCAGACGATTGTAGCGCACAAGGCAGGAAGGCAGAGGGGCAGGGACGGCAGGAATTCAACGCAGCAAAGCAGGAAGACAGCGATGACGAAGGAACGGTGGCTCGACGGCAGGAATCAAACCGAGAAGGCGGACATGCGGAATGACAAAACAGAACGCACGCTCGTATCAACCTTCAAGTCTTGCGACCTTCAGGCCTTCGTGGGTTCCGCGTTCCTGCCTTCCGACCTTGAATTTCTGCCGTGCTGCCTTACTGAGTTCCTGCCTTGCGCGATTCGGTCAAGAGCTGCAGCGGATTGATGAGGCGTCCGTTCGCGACGATCTCGTAGTGCAGGTGGGCGCCGGTGGCGCGGCCCGTCGCGCCGACGTAGCCGATCACCTCGCCGCGCTTCACCGCCTGGCCCGGCTTCACGTGGAACGCGCTCAGGTGGCCGTAGCGCGTCACGAGGCCGAAACCGTGCTGGACCACGATCAGGTTTCCGTAGTCGCCCGTGTAGGCGGCCGACTCGATCGTGCCATCGGCCGTCGCGAACACCGGCTGACCTTTTTCCGTGGAGATGTCGAGCCCTTGATGGTAGCCCGGCTCGCCGGTGAACGGATCGCTGCGGCCGCCGAAGGTGCCCGTGAGCCAGCCGTGCGCCGGCCAGATCGAGGGCGTCGCGGCGGCGAGCGCCTCGCGGCGCTCCACATCGCGACGCACGTAGCGAAGGCGGCTTTCGAGTCCCTGCAACAGATCGCGCAGCACGCCGAAGGTGTCGTCGGGCGAGGAGAGCGCGGCCTTCGCGAGCTCGGCGACTGCGGCGCTTTGCGCGACGGTCGATCCGCCGGAGGCGCGCGTCTTGATCACCGCGGGCAGCTTCTGCATCGCGCGCGCCTGCACCGGATCGAGCTGACTGCGCGCGCCGAGGTCGTTGATGACGGTTTCGAGCGACTGGATCTGCGCGGTGAGCTCGCCGGTCGCGGCGCGATAGCTGCCGTTTTCGACGTCGAGCAGGGCGTTGGCCGAGTGCAGCTGATCGATTTCGGTGCGCGCGCTCCATTTCGCGCCCAGGCCCATCAATATCGGAAGCGCAATCACGGTGAGCACGGCGCCCGCCGCGACCCGAACGTTGACCGTCAGATGGCGCATGACGCCGCTTGAACGGTCCGCGATTACAACCGTATATCGTCGTCCGGTCATGAATTGGGAATGAACGCGCTTACCGTCGCGTTCAAAGCGCCGAGACTCTATCACAGGACTCTGCTTTCAGCTACTATGCGGCCGCTCCCGAAATCAGCGGCGCACTATGGTTGAGAAGGCTTATCTCCTTTTATCGGCACCTGGCCTCGCCGCCGCCACTGCGGCCGGGTTACGGCTCAGGCCGTGTGACTGACAAATCTGTTGCCTGGGCTGGCCAACCCGTCGAGGTAGCTGACCTCGCCCTGTGAACACGTCAACGAATTGGAATTGATCGAGGAGTCGCGCGTGAAAAAACTTCTGGTCGGGGCCGTCGCTGCGATCGTCGCCGCCACGGCAGGCGCCGCGCGGCCGAGCGCGGAAGTGGGGAAGCCGGGCGTCAACCCGGTGCCGTGTCCGCAGCAGGAATGGCAGCGCGGCGACGCCGCGTTCGACGCGCTGCCAGGCGCAAAGGCGTTCTCCGGTCAATACGACGGCGGCCTGTACCGCGTCGAGATTCCGGAGAACTGGAACGGCGATCTCGTGCTGTTCGCGCACGGCTTCGTCCCGAACGCCGGGCCGAACGGATCGATGCTGCGCGTCGGCGTTCATCGGTTCCGCGAACATGTGGTGAAGGAAGGCTTCGCGTGGGCGGCGTCGAGCTATCGGTGCAACGGCTACGTGCCGGGCCAGGGGCTGCTTGACACTGTTGCGCTCGTCGATCTCTTCAAGCAGGCGAACGGCGGGCGCGCGGCGACGCGCGTCTACCTCACCGGCGAATCGATGGGCGGGCACGTCACGCTCCTCGGCATGCAGGAGTTCCCGACGATGTTCGCCGGCGGCCTCGCCATGTGCCCGGCGGGTCCGGAGCTCTTCGACTACTTCGCGGCGATGAGCGCGGCGGCGGAAGTCGTCACCGGCGTGCAGTTCCACGCGGACACCGTGCCGCAGGACGTCGCGACGATGACAGCGGCGCTCGGCAAGCCGCCGGATTTCACCGAGAAGGGACGGCAGCTCGCGAGCATCGAGATCCAGATGAGCGGCGGGCCAAGGCCGTTCGCGATGGAAGGGCTCGCGGGCCGCTTCATCGCGAACATGAGCACGAGCCAGGCGGCGCTCGTCGGGAGCACGACGCCCACCAATCGCGCGATCGACACCGCGCACCTGAGCTACGCGATCGGCGACGGGCTGGGGCTCACGGCCGACACGTTGAACGCGAAGGCGCGGCGCAAGACCGGCGACCCGCAGATGCGCAGCGCGAACGGCCCGTACGAGGAGGTCGTGCCCTTCGACGGCAAGATTCAGCGTCCGCTGATGACGATGCACGGCACGGGCGATCTGTACGTGCCGATCTTTCTCGAGCGGTCGCTCAAGCGCGCCGTGGCGGCGGCCGGCAACGACACGCTGCTCACGCAGCGCGTCTACCGGATCGGCGCGCACTGTCAGTTCAGCCAGCCGGAGATGGCGAAGGCGTTCGACGATCTCGTCGCGTGGGTCAAGACCGGCACCAAGCCGCAGGGCGACGACGTGGACGGCGACTTGAGCAACGCCGGCCTGACGTTCACGACCCCGCTGCGGCCGAACGATCCGGGCGGTCGAACCGTCGTGACGAGCTCGAAACAGTAGGAGCGCACCGTGTTGGCCCGTCGCGCGCGACCGGGGAACGCGGTGTCGCTCGCCGTCATCGCCGCCGCGGTGTGCGTCGCGCCGGCGCTGCCGCGCGCGCAATCGCCGCGCGGGCCGGGCGTCAACGAAGAATTCGGCACCATTGCCGAAGGCTATACGTCTGAACTGGTCGGCGGCCCAATCGAGGCTGCCTATCGGATGTTCTCCGTGCCGGATTTCGCGGCCGTCTGCGCAGCCGCGCGAGCTGGCGACGTGCGATCGCTCCGCGCGGCGCGGCCGCGGATCGACGGACGCGTCGGCGTGCCGGTGCCGTACACCGCGCTCGAGGTCGACGCGCTCGATGCGCTCGGCGTGCTGGTCCCGAAAGTGCCGATCGCGATCGAAAGCGAGATCGAGTCCGGCGTCCTCGACGTGCGCCAGGACCACATCGGCAGCGACAACGTGACGCCGAAGGCACCGGGCAGCATTCGTCTGCGCATTCGCACGATCTGCGACGCGCCGGGCGGAGAAACCTTCATCACGCTAGACGTGAAGTAAAGCCGCGCATTCGTAACCCGCCCGACTCGCCTGGCGTGCCCGACCCGCCCGGCCGTCCGTTACTGCGTCGTCCGGAATTGCAGCGCCTCGGCGACGTGATCGGCCGTGAGGCGGTCGTCGCCGGCGAGATCGGCGATCGTGCGCGCGACCTTGCGCACGCGATCGTAGCCGCGCGCGCTCAGCGACAGCTTCCGCGCCGCCGCCAGCAGCACCGCCCGCGCCGCGCCGTCGAGCGCGCAGTGGCGCGTCAGCAGCGGCGCGCTCAGCTCGACGTTCGTCGAGATGCCTGCGCCCGCGTACCGCGCGATCTGCCGCGCGCGCGCGACGACGACGCGCGCGCGGACGGCCGCCGACGGCTCGCCGCCGGAGGAATCGCCGAGCGCGTCGATCGGCAGCGCCGGCACGTCGACGGTGAGATCGAGCCGATCGCGCAGCGGCCCCGACAGGCGATCGCGATAGCGCCCGAGGAGCATCGGCGTGCAGCGGCACTCGCGCGTCGGATCGTTGGCGAACCCGCACGGGCACGGGTTCATCGCACCGACGAGCATGAAGCGCGCCGGAAAGATCGCCGTGCGCGCCGTGCGCGCGATCGCCACGCGCCCCTCCTCGAGCGGCTGACGCAGCACCTCCAGGACATGGCGGCTGAACTCCAGCATCTCGTCGAGAAAGAGCACGCCGTGGTGCGCGAGGCTCACTTCGCCGGGCCGCGGCTGCGAGCCGCCGCCGACGAGCGCCGCGTTCGAGATCGTGTGGTGCGGCGCGCGGAACGGCCTCGTCGTCTGCAGGCCGGCGCCGGGCGCCAGCAGCCCCGCGACGGAATGGACCGCGGTGACCTCGAGCGCCTCGTCGAACGACAGCGGCGGCAGCACCCCCGCGAGCCGGCGCGCCATCATTGTCTTGCCGCCGCCGGGCGGCCCGACGAGCAGGAGATTGTGTCCGCCGGCCGCCGCGATCTCGATCGCGCGCCGCGCGAGCAGCTGGCCGCGCACGTCGGCGAGGTCGGGCTGGCCGGGCAGGCCGGGCGGGCAGGGCAGGACAGGCGCGCCGGGTCGGCCGGGAGGACCGGCCCGGAAAGCGGCAGGTTCGTTCAGCGCACGCACGGCGTCGGCGAGCGACGCGACGGCGGTGATCTCGAGACCCTCGACGATGGCCGCCTCGCTCGCGTTGCCGATCGGCAGCACCAGTCCGGCCACGCCGTCGCGCCGGGCGGCCGCGGCGATCGGCAGGACGCCGCGCGTCGGCTGAATCGATCCGTCGAGCGAAAGCTCGCCGAGCAGCAGGCGATCCGGTATGTGCCGGCGCTCGACCACTCCGCTCGCCGCGAGGATGCCGAGCGCGATCGGCAGGTCGAACGACGCGCCGACTTTCCTGACGTCGGCGGGCGAGAGGTTCACGGTGATGCGATGCGGCGGATACTCGAAGCCGGAGTTCCGGATGGCGACCCGCACGCGTTCGCCGCTCTCGCGCACTGCCGTATCCGGCAGGCCGACGACGGTGAATTTGGGAAAGCCGAAGGAGACGTCGACTTCGACGTGGACCGGACACGCCTCGACGCCGAAGACCGCCGCCGTCCGTAGCGTTGCGAGCATGCCTGCCCGCAGGTGCAAACGACGTCGCAGCCGCGCCGCGATCGTGTTTTCAACGAGTTAGAGGCATAATACCGGCGCCACATCGCAGAAACTGCCATGTACGCGCGTGCAGCGGTGTGCAGAGGCTGACCATTCCGCCGTTCGCGCCGATAAACACACCGGAGATTTCCTACCATGCTAGACGCCTTCAAGAACATGACCGGCGGCAAGGGCAAGCTCGTACAGCAGCAGAGCGACGAGCTGGAACGGCTGATTGCGACCGCGCGCGAGGAGCGCAGCGCCATCAGCGCCATGCTGACCTCTTTGTCCACCCGCAGCGCGAAGCTCACGCCGCTCGGGAAGTCGCTCGAGCAGGTGTCCGAGAAGGCGAGCAGCGTCACCGCGATGCTCGACGAGATCACGAAGCGGCTCACGGCGCTCGACGAGCGGACCCGCGAGCTCGAGGAGATCGATCGGCGCATCGAAGGGCTGAAGGAGTCGGCCAGGCAGGCGGAGCAGACGACGCAGAAGGCGCTCGGGCCGGACGGCGAGCTGCAGAAGCACCGCGAGGCGGTGCAGCACCTCTCGTCGCAGGCGCTCGGCACGCAGGCGACGCTCGACACGCTGAAGAAGGAGCGCTCGACGCTCGACGAGCTCCGCGGCCAGCTGCAGAAGGCCGACGGCGAGGTGAAGCAGTCCCTCACGCAGGCGGGCGCGCTCAAGGGCGAGCTCGATCACATCCGCAAGAGCGCGGCGACGCTCACCGAGGATTACTCGAAGATCCGCGAGATCTCGCGCGAGTCGCGTGAAGACACGACCGCCGCGATGACGGCGGTGAAGGAAGTCGAGGCGAAGCTCGGTCCGCTCGCGCGGCTGCACGAGCTGAGCAAGAACACCGAGGAGCGGCTCACGACGCTCAACGCGCTCGCTGAGCACGTCACGCACAAGGCGAAGGCGCTCGACAGCCAGCAGCAGGCCGTCGAGCACGCGGTGGTGCAGGCGAATCGCGTCAACGAGATGGTCTGGGCGATGGACGTCCAGATCGCGAAGCTGAACGAAGGCATGAAGCAGGTGGCGCGCGCCGACGACACGCTGGCGCGCACCGAAAAGCTCGCGGCCGAGACCGACGCGCAGCTCGAGACGGCGTCGCGGGTGCGGCAGGAAGCCGACCACGAGACGGCGAAGCTGAAGAAGGACGCCAACATCCTCCTCGAGTCGGTCCGCACGCACGTAGACACGCTCGGCCTCAAGAAGAAGGAGTTCGAGGCGTTCGACGAACGGATGCGGACGCTGCAGGGCAGCGTCGGCGACGCCGAGTCGCGCATGAACGGGCTCGCCGCGAAGGACAAGAGCCTCATCGAGCTCGCGCAGAAGGTCGACGGCCTCACCAAGCGCTTCGAGACGCTGTTCACGCAGGGCGAGGAGCTGACGAAGAAGCAGCTGGCGCTCGACGCGCTGAACGACCGTCTCGGGCAGGTCGACGACCTCGCGAAGAAGACGACGTGGCAGATGGACGCGCTGCGCCAGAGCCGGCAGGATCTCGACCTGCTGCGCAAGGACATCCAGGACTTCTACACCGCGCACGCCGAGGCGGCGAAGATCGGCGAGAAGCTCACCTCCGATCGCGTGCGGCTCGAGGGGTTCGGCGAGCGGCTGACGGCGATGGCGGCGCAGGCGCCCGAGCTCGAGGCGAAGATGGACGCGATTCTCGGCAAGCTGACGCTCGTCGACGAGGGGACGAAAAAGGCGACGCGGCTGCACGAATCGGTCGCGGAGCTCGACGCGCAGATCGCGCGCGTCACCTCGCGCGTGCCGTTCGTCGAGAAGCTCGAGGAGCGGCTGAACGGCCTCAACGGCCTCAGCGCCGACGTCGATCAGAAGCTGCAGGAGCAGCTGGCGCGCCGGGCGGAGCTCGAGACGCTCAAGGTGTCGGTCGACGGCCTCGGCGAGCAGATGATCGATGCGCAGCACAAGCTCGATGGGGTGCGCGCGCTCCAGACGTCGCTCTTGCCGCTCATCGCGCAGGTGTCGATTCTGAAGTCGGATATCGACGCGGCGGAGCAGCGCCTCGACGCCTCCTCGTTCAGCGAGGCGGCGGCACTCGAGCAGGAGAAGCGCTACGTCGAGCTCGTCGCCGCGAGCCGCGCCGTGGCCACCGAGGTGGCCGAGCGCACGCGCGAGATGCAGGCGCTCGCCGAGGAGCTCTCGCGCTCGTCGAAGGTGAAGGATGAGATGCTCGTCGAGCTCGATCGCGTGCAGGGCCGCCAGCGCGACAGCGCCAGCCAGATGCAGGCGACCGAGGATCAGCTCACGCGCGCCGAGGAGATGTACAAGCAGCTCGAGGCGCGCCGCGCGCAGATGGCGTTCGGCGAGAAGAAGCTCGCGGCCGTCGAGTCGCGGCTCGCCGAGATCAAGCAGCTGGCGACCGAGCTCGACAAGAGCATCGCGGCGATCGCCGCGCGCGAGCAGCTGGTCAACGCCGTGAAAGCGGAAGTGGAGAACGTCCACACGATCAGCGCGCGCAGCAAGGCGGACCTCGCGCACGTCATCGATCACCGCGGCGAGGTGTCGGCGCTGAAGAATCAGGTGGACGTGCTGCTGTCGCGCATCGCCGAGACCGACGAGCGGATCGCGAGCATCGACGCGCGCCGCAAGCTCGTCGACGAAGTGCAGGCGAAAGCCAACGCGATCGTGCACGTCCTCGACGACGTGCGCATCAACCTCGAGACGCTCGGCGAGCAGAAGGCGGTCGTCGACCACGTCTCCGAGAAGGTGGCGCAGCTCGAGTTCATGCTGCAGGAAGCGCGCAACACGCTGCGCACGCTGCAGCACGAGCGCGAGCTCGCCGAGCGCATCGAGCTGGGCATCAAGCAGCTCCGCTCGAAGACGCAGAAGGGCGAGGAAGCCAAGAGCCGCACGGCATAGGTCGGGCGGGTCGCGCCGCTTCTACCTTTCGAGAATTTTGAGCGGCAGGACGATGTGTCCTGCCTCGCTCACCATCACACGCGCGGCACTCGTCGACATCGACTCGAGGAAGTCGGGATCGTCGGCGTCGCGCCTGACGTCGATGCGCGCGCGCGCGGCCGCCGCGGCGAAGTAGTCGCCCGCGGGGAGTCCCTCGACCCGATAGCGCCCTTCGCGGTCGGCCGTCGCGCTCGCGACGAATCGCGACCGCGCATACCACAGCGAATCATCCACCGCGAAGACGACGACGGCCGCGCCGTCGGCCGCGCGGCCGTGCGCGTCCGCGACGACGCCGCTGATCTCGCTCACCTGAGTCGTCAGCGTCATCTCCACATCGTCGAGCGACTGGTCCGGCCGGCCGAAGGGCAGCACGGCGTCGGTGATCTCGGCGCCGTTCGCGCGCACCGACTTGAGCGCGAATCCCGGCGGCACGCGCAGCACTTGCAGCCGGCGCGGGCCGCGCAGCCCCCCGAGCTCGAAGGTGAGATCGTCGGCGATGAGCGCGCGGGCAGGCGGTCCGCCGAAGATCGGCGCCAGATCGGGATCGACCGGCATCGGCGACAGCTCGAGCTGCGACGGCTTGATCGCGCCGCCGCCCTCGACAACGATGCGCCCGGTGACGTGTGAGCCGAACGAGGTGTGGATCTCGAGGCCGGCGACGTCGGCGTCGGCCACCGTCACAGACTGCGTCCACGTTTCGCCCTCGTTCCAGGCCGCGTTGCGATGGCGCTGCGCCTGCAGCACGTACTCGCCGGGCGCGACGTTGGTGAACTCGAAGCGGCCGTCGCGCTCGATCCGCGCGCCGATCGTCGTCGGCATGACGCCGGCCGAGCGGCGGCTCGGCATCAGCGCGATGCCGCCGGTGATCGGATCGCCCGCCGCGTCGAACGCGCGGCCGCTGACGCGCGCCGTTCGCGTGCGGACGAGCGAGAAGTCGGCGCCGCCGACGTCCTGCGACGCGCCGACGGTGATCGGCACCCCCTCGGCGGCGCTCGCCGTTCCCGGAAAGAACGTCGTCGCGTAGCCGGGAAGATCCGCGGAAACCTCGATGCCGATGATCTGGCCGACGACGGCCGCGAGCACATAGTCGCCCGGAGGCAGGCCCGACAGCCGATAGCGGCCGAGATCGTCGGTCGGCCGCGAGCCGATGCGCGCCTGCCGGGTCTCGCGGCGTCCGCCGATCGTCCGAGTCAACATCGCGCGAATCGTCGCGCCCTCGACCGGATCGCCGTTCTCGTCGAACAGCGTGCCGGAGATCGTCGAGGGGCGCGGCAGCGTGATATCGACGTCGGATTTGATTTCGCCGGCGGCCGCTGACACCTCGTCGCCAGGATCCGCCGGCGCGCGCTGGCCGAACGCGGCGGGCAGGTAGCCGTCGCGCCTCGCAGCTATTCGGAACGTCCCGCCCGCGCCTTGCGGCAGCACGAACTGATAGGCGCCCGCCGCATCGGCGATGGCGAGATGGGCAGTCACCTCGGTGTTCCCGGTCGGCATCAGCGAGACCTGCGCGCCGGCTATGGCGCGCCCGTCCGCCGCGACGACGCGGCCGCCGATCGCGCCACGGTCGCGAGGGGGCGCCCCGACGCGAGGGACGCGCGGGGCTCGTGCGGGCACGACGAAGTCGATCCCGCGCGCTTCTTCGCCGCGCTGAAGCGCGAGCGGCTCGCCTTCGCGCGCCTTCAGGCCGCCGGGGTAGTAGATGCGGTCACCGAGGCTGCCGCCGTTCATGACTAGGCCGCCGCTGTTCGGCAGCATGACGACGTCGCGCGCCGCCGCGAAAACGCTGACGCGCACGCGGCCTTCGCCGAGGCTGCCCGCGCGATATTCGCCGCGTTCGTCGGTCAGCGCGACGGTCGGCGTCGGCAGCATGCCGACTCGAATCGAGGCGCGCTCGATCATGACCGACGCGCCGCCGACCGGCTCGCCCGTCTCGTCCACCACGGTGCCCGCGATCGCCGCGCCGCGCACGAGCGGGACGACGACGTCGTCGACGATCGCGCCGGCGTCGAGATGAATGGCTCGTGCGGCCGCGTCCGGATTGCGCGCGCCGAACGTCGTCTTCGCGTAGCCTGCCTTGCTCGCGGCGAGGATGAAGTCGCCGGCCGGCAATCTCTCGAACGCGAAGCGGCCGTCCCTGTCGGTGAGGAGCGCCGGCAGCTCGTGTTCGCCGGTGACGCTGACTCTGGCGTTGCGAACGGGATCGCCGGTGGCGGAGGCGACGACGCGGCCGCGGATCGCGGCGGTGGGGGAGTCGGCGGACGCGGGGGTCGCGCGGTCGCGCGGCGTCTGCGCGTGCACGGCCGCTGCGACTGCGATCGTCAATCCGATCGCACACCAGCAGGTACGTGCCGCGCGCCGCGTGATCATCAGCTCCGCGCTCTGGGTGAGATTTTACCCGAGGAATGTGGGGCGAGGCTTTCAGCCTCGCCGGCAAGGCGACCCTGAAAGGGTCGCCCTACAAGCGAGCCGTTAGTTCGCGAGGCGGTAGAGCGTGAGACGCTCGCCGGCCGTCAGGCGGTCGTTCGACACCTTCGGGTTCCAGGTTTTGAGCGACGCGATCGTCGTCCTGTGCTGGCGCGCGATGGAGGCCAGCGTGTCGCCGCGCTTCACTTCGTAGCTGACCTTGACACGGTTCGTCGTCGCGTCCTGCGCGAGCTGTCCGGCTTCTGCGACCGTTCTCCGCGCCTCCGTCGCCGGCACCGGCCGATCGGTGCGCGCGGCCATCAGCACGGTGGCCTCGTGCGGCACCATCAGCTTCTGCCCGGCGCCGACGCGCGCCGTCGCCGAGAGGTAGTTCGCTTCGGCGAGGTCGGCCTTGTTCACGTGGAGCTTGCGCGCGATGAGCGGCAGCGTGTCGCCGCGCTTGACGGTGTAGTACTTCAGCGACGCGAGATCGGCGGGCGGCGCGTCCGCGAGCTTGGCCTCGACGATGCCGGCGGTGCCGACCGGCACCTTCAGCTCGTAGTGGGTGGCCTTCACCGGCGTCGTCCACCGGCGGAGCTCCGGGTTCAGCGCCTGGATCTCGTCGATCGGCGAATCGGTCCACTCGGCGACGCGGCGCAGGTCCACCGGCCGCGGCAGTGTGACCCTGTCGTAGGCGTGCGGCGGCTCGGGCTCGAAGTCGAAGCCGTATTGCGACGGGTTGCGCGCGATCACGATCGCCGCGAGGATCATCGGCACGTATTCCCGCGTCTCGCGGGGCAGCAGCTTCGGCTTGGCCGCGAGCGACCAGAAGTCGTCGAGGCGCGCCGCCCTGATAGCGCGCTGCATGCGTCCGGGCCCGCCGTTGTACGACGCGAGCGCGAGATGCCAGTCGCCGTTGAAGAGCTTGCTCAGCGTGCGGAGATATTTCGCCGCGGCGACAGTGGCCTTCTCGGGATCCGAGCGCTCGTCGATGTACCAGTCGCGCCGCAGGCCGTTTTCGAGCGCCGTCCCCGTCATGAACTGCCAGACGCCCTTCGCCTTCACGCGCGACAGCGCGTTCGGCTTGAACGCGCTCTCGACGAGCGGGACGTACGCGAGATCGAGCGGCAGCCCCTCGGCGCGGAAGACGTTCTGAATCATCGGCAGGTACTTGCTGCCGCGCTTCATCCCCTCTTCGATGAAGTCGTGAAGCCGTCCTTGGAACAATTCGATGTAGGAGAGGACACGCTGGTTCAGTGGGATCGGAATGTCGTGGTTCGCGTTCTCGAGATCCGACTGGACGGCGGCCTTCAGCTCGCGCGTCGCGGGCGGCGTGCCGATGCTCGTCGACAGCGCGAGGAGTTCGTCGATTGTTGCAGGCTCGTACTTCTTTTCTGTAAAGCCGTCGCCCGTCGCCAGCGCGCGCACCTCGTAGGTGCTGATGCGATCGACGAGGCGATCGAAGTGCTCGCGGATGCGGGGCTCGGTGCGCGCGCCGTACTCGGACTCGAGCAGCACGTCGACCGCGCGATTGAATTCCTGTTTGGCCGCTTCGACGTGGCCCTGTTCGAGCTCTCGCTGCCCCGCCTTGAAGTGGCGATCGGACGTGGCAATCAGCGTGACGACGGGATCTTCGACCGGCGGCGGCGCCGGAGGTGGTACGGAATCCGCTACTGCGTGGACACCAACGGCTTGGGCCGGCGTGATGACCGGCGCCTGTTTGAGACTCGAGCCACAGGCCGTGGCGAACGGAATCAGCGCGACGACGAAACGGCGCTGCCAGTGAGTTCCGAGCATTCGGGCGCTCCGCGACGGCGATCGACCGACACTCCTGCTTCGGTCGTTCGCGTCGTAAGTCGCCCCCACCGCGGGGGCTCCGTGTTCTTCAACGCGGGGAGGGCTGGGGACGCCCCCGCACCATGGTTGAGGCAGTCTATCAGACCGTCGGGTCCTGGTCAACAATAAGTCCAGTAGGCTCACCAATAGCAGTAATTTAACCCCGCCACGGCGCGATCGAGAAGATGCGGTGCTGTTCCCCGAGATCGCGCGCCGCGGGCGTGACGATGGCGCGCTCGGAGACCACGAGTTTTCTGCCTGACTGAATGGCGCGGCGAACGTCTTCCTCACAGACGAACGTGAGCGGCGTCTGGTCGGCCGCGCGCGCCGGCGCCACAGCGGGGTCCGACCCCGCTCCGACGCCGGTATGCCCCCGCTCCGACCCCGCTTTGAAGCCGCGGGTGCCGAGGAACTCATCGATCCGGCGGGAGAGGGCTTCCGCGCTGATGCCGGTCGGCACGGGCGCACGCTCCGGCGCCGACGGCAGCCGCGGGCTCCCGACTCCTTCGGGGGTCACCGACTGGCTCCCGACCCCCGGCCGGTCCCAGCGGCTGACGACCGGCGACACTTCGTACGCCAGACGCTTGATGTTGAGAAGATGCCGCGGCGAGATGTTGTCCGACGTGATGTTGCCGCCGTAGCCGCCGCACCCGAGCGTCATCGCCGGATCCAGCCCCGTCGACAGCCCCACCGACCCGTGCGTCGCCGGCGTGTTGACGCAGATGCGGAACGCCGGCTTGTGCAGGCCGAACTCGAGGACCACCTGCTCGTTCTGCGAGTGGATGGCCATCGTGTGGCCCATGCCGCCGTACCGCAGAATCTGTTTGCAGCGTTCGCAGCCCTCCCGCCAGTCCTTGACGACGTAATACGACAGCACGGGACACAGCTTCTCGATCGACAGCGGGTAGTCGCGGCCGACGCCTTCGAGCGGCGCGAGCAGCACGCGCGTGCTCGCCGGCGCGGCGATGCCGCACTTCTCCGCGATGAAGACCGCGGACTTGCCGACGAGCGCCGGGTTCGGCAGCCGTTGCGGCGTAACCAGCATCCGCGCGAGCGCGTCCATCTCCGCGGCGTTCATGAAGTAGCCGCCCTGGGCCTGGAACTCGCGGCGGACCTCGTCGGCGATCGGCTGATCCACGACGGCCGAGTTCTCCGACGAGCACAGCACGCCGTTGTCGAACGTCTTGCCGGTGATGATGTCGTGGACGGCCTTCTTGACGTTCGCCGTGCGCTCGATGAACGCCGGCGCGTTGCCCGGACCCACGCCGTAGGCCGGCTTGCCGGCGCTGTAGGCCGCGCGCACCAGTCCCATGCCGCCGGTCGCGAGGATGACGGCGACATCGCGCTGCTTCATCAGCTCCTGCGTGCCCTCGAGCGTCACGTTCGTCATCCAGTCGATCGAGCCGGCCGGGGCGCCGGCGCGGCGGGCCGCCTCGTCCATCACTTCGGCGACGCGCGTGATGCACCGGACGGCCTGGGGATGCGGGCTGATGACGATCGTGCAGCGCGCCTTCAGCGCGATCAGGATCTTGTAGATCGCGGTCGACGTCGGGTTCGTCGTCGGGATGATCGCCGCCACGACACCGAACGGCTCGGCGATCTCGACGACGCGGCGATCGTCGTAGCGCGCGACGACGCCGACCGTCTTCATCGGGCGGATGAACGCGTGGACCTTCTGGGAGCTGAAGAGGTTCTTCTGGATCTTGTCTTCGACGACGCCGTATCCGGTTTCCTCGACGGCGAGGCGCGCGAAGGCCTCCGCCTGCGCCGTGGCGGCGGCGGCCATGGCGTCGACGACGGCATCGATTCGTTCCTGCCCGAATTCCGCGAGCTCCAGCCACGCCTGCTTGGCGCGGCGCGCCAGCGCGCGCGCTTCGGCGATGGAGGCCAGGTCGCGATCGGTTTGAGGGGGCGCCGCGGGTTCGGCCATCGCGCCCTACATCGCTCCGCCTTTCGGCAGAATGCGCTCGACTTCGGTGTGGGGCCGCGGAATTACATGGACCGAGACGAGCTCGCCGACGCGGCGCGCCGCCGCGGCGCCCGCGTCGGTCGCCGCTTTCACGGCGCCGACGTCGCCGCGGACCATGACGGTCACGTAGCCCGCGCCGATGAATTCCTTGCCGATCAGGGTGACGTTGGCGGCCTTCACCATCGCGTCGGCCGCCTCGACGCTCCCGATGAGCCCTTTCGTCTCGACAAGTCCCAGTGCTTCCTGAGCCATGGTGGTCCGATATGTACCCCCCGAAAGTGGAACCCGCGAAGCCGAGCTTCCTGCGCAGCGGCTCCGTCTTAACCTGGGCGGTCGAAATCGTGAAGCGGCTTGTCCGCCGAAGCGCCGCTCAGCTTACGGGCGGCGCGAAGGCGGGAACTCTAGCAGATTGCGTAGGATGCGGCAACACGG
>Ga0209474_10000732_pt1 | contig 34571 bp, 28 predicted proteins | sample GraSoiAngelo_145_FD_185902 | JGI IMG/M metagenome (GOLD analysis project Ga0209474, IMG submission 185902) | Grasslands soil microbial communities from the Angelo Coastal Reserve, California, USA - 14_1009_05_20cm (SPAdes) (version 2) | ecosystem: Environmental > Terrestrial > Soil > Grasslands...
CTCTCCGATTCGGCTGGTCACGGAGACGGTCCCGCCGAGCGCGTTCACGAGCTGCTTCACGATGCTCAGCCCGAGCCCGACACCGCCGGTGCAGCGGGTGCTGCTCTCGCCGACCTGGTGGAAGGCGTCGAAGATGGTGTCCAGGTCCTCGGCCGGGATGCCAGGGCCGGTGTCGCTGACCTCGATCACCACCCGACCGGAGCCTCTTTCCGCGTGCGCCACCACGGCGACCCTCCCCGCCTCCGTGAACTTGACCGCGTTGTCGACCAGATTGTGGACGATCTCCTGCAGCTTCACGCGGTCGGTCTCGAACATCGGGAGGTCCGGCTCGATCGTGACCGTGAGGCCGAGGCGCGGGTTGCGGAGCCGGCCCGTATGGAGGGTCTGGATCTCGGTGAGCAGCGGGGCCAGGGCGAAGCGCTCGACCTGGAACGAGATATGGCCGGAGCTGAGACGCGCGAAGTCGAGCACGTTGGCGATCAGGTCGAGCTGCTGCCGCGAGTAGCGCTCGATGGCGGCGATCATGTTCGCCTGCTCCTCGTCGAGGTGCCCGCCTGTCCCGTCGGCCAGCATCTCGGCGTAGCCGATGATGACGTTCAGTGGCGTGCGCAGCTCGTGCGAGACCGTGGCGAGGAACTCGGACTTGAGCCGGTTCGCCCGCTCCAGCTCCGCGACCTTCTCCTCCAGCGCAGCGCGACTCCCCGTCAGGCTCTCGACCATCGCGTTGAACGACCGGGCCAGGCGGCCGATCTCGTCGTGCGTCGGCACTTCCACCTTGGCGTGGAGGTCGCCGCGCGCAATCGCATCAGCCGCGGAGGCGAGGGCGGTGAGCGGTCGGGTGATGGCGCGCGTGAGCACGACCGCCGCCAGAACGGCGACCACGGTGAAGAGTGCGGTGAAGAGGGCGGCGGTGGTGACGGTGCGGCGCTGCAGGATCTGGAGCGACTCGCGCGAGATGCCAACGGCGACCGTCCCAGCCCGCCCGCCCGCGACGAGCGCCGCTGGCGCGTGGAGCTGACGCGCGCGTGGCTCGGCCACGAGGATCGGCGCCTGGAACTCCCAGAAGTCGGCACCCACCGCAATCGGACCGGCCGGCGCGGCGGCGGCCGCCGCCGGCGGCGCACCGGTCGGCGGGTTCCCGGCCGAGACGAGCAGCAACCCGTGCCGGTCGAAGAAGCGGGCGTAGCGCACACCGCTGCGCGCCCGGGCCTGGTCGGCCAGCTCGCGGAGACGGTCGACGCTGCCGGTGAGGATCGTGGCGCCGACCTCGCTCGCGAGCTGCGCGCTCGCGTTGCGACCGGTCTCGATCAGGTGCTGGCGGAGGTGCTCCAGGCCGCGCTGCGCCAGGATCCAGCTCTGGACGATGCACACGAGGACGACGAGCGCGGAGGTGGCGAGCCCGAGGCGGGCCCCAAAGCCTAGACGAGGGAAGAGACGGATCCGCACGCAGTCGTAGGCAGCAACGAGCATGCCGTGGGGCTCTTGCAGGCAAGTGCCACCGAGGGCCCAGATACCGTCATCTTCTTGTCATTACGCCATGCGCTTGACGAGGCGATCGCGCCGGCGGACGGGCCCATTCTCCTGCCCCCGAGTCTGAACGACCGGGAGGCACCCGGCATGGTTCTTGCCACAGTGGTCGGCTCTCCAGGGCGAGAATGCATCGCCGGCCACGATTGTCTCTGCTGCGGCTGCTGGTCGTCGCGCTCGCGGGCGCGTGCGGCTGGCGCACGGGCTTTCAACCCTTCGCGCCGGGACCCGACACCTCCGCTCGCCCCGTCGGCCTCATCACCGCCGGCTCGGCGTTCGCGAGCGCGGGCGTGCAGCGGCGGGTCGCGGAGGCGTTGGAGAGGGCGAGCCGGCGCCGCGTCGTCCTCCTCGACGCGCCGGTCTCGGCCCGCGATGCGGCGGTGAAGGACCTGGCGGCCCGGCTGATCAGGGAGAACCCGTCCATCGTGGGATACGACTGGCGGGAGCCCCGGTGCGCAACCGGGACGGGCGTGCTGACCGCGATCACGCGTCAGGTGGACGCCGTGTACCGCGTGTCCCTCGACTACGTCGAGCGTTCGCGTCCCGCGACCGCCACGGAGACGGCGGAGCTTGGGCCGCTCGCCCGGGGCTTCCGCGCCGTCGGGCTCGCCGCGCCGGGAACCGTGCGCGAAGCGACAACCAAGGGCTCGGTGGACGCGTTGCTCTTCACCGCCCGGCGCGGGTCGCGGCCCGTTCCCGTTGCCCGCACCGCCACGCAGGTCGAGCCTTCCGCGCTCACACCGCGTCCCGACGTCGCCGCGCTGGCCTCCGAGGCGCTGCGGGACATCCCGCCGTTTCGGGCGCCGGAGTGGGACACGGTCGCGCGGCGGCTGGTGGCCTCGGGCTGTCCGTTCGTGGCGCTCGCACTTGCCGACGCAGGCCTGACGTCGGCACGAGCCGGACGGACGGTCCGGACGGCGGCACTCGCCACGATCCGCGAGGCGGCGAAGCACCGCGTGAGCCGCGCGGACGACGACGCAGCGCACGGCCTCAAGCGGGGCGAGGCGCCCGAGCCACCCGAGGCGTCGGCTCCCGAGGTGGCGGCCGACGCCGGGAGCTCCGCTACCCCAGCGCCAGCGCCCGGGCAGCAGTACTCGTGCAGCACGCTCTGCGGCATGCACATGATCGAGCTCTGCAACCGGGACAGGATCCTCTGGGACTCACACGGCCGAAGATGGGAGCCCACAACCTGCGGCACGATGCGTGAGGAGGCGTTCCTGAAGGAGTGCTACCGCCAGCAGTGGCTGAGCGGCGCCTTCCACGACGCCTGCCTGGTCCCGTGCGAGAGCCAGGCGGAAGGCCGCGATCGTCTGCTCAATCTCCTCCAAGGGGCGGGCTGCCTCCGTCTCCACCACAGCTAGCTAAGCTAGGAGTCGGTCTCCAGGTCGGAGAGGGCGACCGCGTCACCCCGCCCGGAGAAGATCCCGTCCAGCACCGCCCGCTCGTGCGGTTCGAGATCGTCTGCCGCCGCCTTCTCCCAGTGCAGGGTGGAACCCTCGCTCGACCAGAGGCCGAGCAGGCCCCGGTGATCGCGCTCCTCGATCACCAGGTGGCCGCGTACGGCGAGGTCGACCAGGGTCGCGGTGATGTCGCGCATGTCGGAGCGCTTGGCGAACAGCGCCCTGATCCGCGCCGGCGAGAGCTCGGGCGACGCGTAGCGGGGGGCGACCGGGCGCAGCCGCTGGTTGCGGCCGCGCGTGGACCAGAGCTGGAGCAAGAGTGCGAGGACGCCGAGCGGGACGGTGAAGAGCCAACTGGCGCGCAGGAAATGCAGCGCGCGCCCGAGCACGCCTGGCTCCGCGACCACGCCCGTGCTCCCCCCGAGGTGGCCGCGATCCAGCGCCTCGAGGGGAGGCCGCCGCGGCTCCTCTTCGGCCCCGCCTGGCGGAGCGATCTCCTCCGCGGCGCGCTGTTCCCGCTGCTCGCCCCGATCGGGGTCGTCGCGCGCGCCGCCGGCTGGGTCTTCCGGCGCGTCGCCGACGGCGTCACCACCGTGCGGCTCGCGGCCTAGCGCGATGGTCCCTTGGATGCCCCCGGGCGCGCGGCCGCCGAGCGCTCGCGACGTCGGCTTCGCCGACCCGCGCGAGCTCGACGCCGCCGGCCCCTTGGAAGAGCTCGCACTCTTCCCCGACGAGCCACGGGGCGTCCGCTCGCGCTGCTCGGGAGCTCGCTCGCAAGCGGTGCTCGCGGGCCCCACCGTGCAGAGAAGGCTCTCGGAGCGCGCGCACTGATCGCCCACGCGGATCACGAGCTCGAGGCGCGGCTCCTGCGCGGCCGCCACCAGCGCCGGGGCGCTGCCCGCCAGCAGGAAACGCGCCTCGTCACCCGCGTGGCGGAGGAGCAGGCGGTCGACACCGTCCGCGCCCGCCGGCACGAGCCCGCGCGTACGCGCGTAGCGGAAGCGTGTGTGCCGACGGTTCGAGTCGAAGGCGGAGGGAGGCACCGTCGCACCGTAGAGCACCTCGCCGCCCGCGCCGCGCAGCTCGACGCTCACGCCCGTGACGGCGGGGTCGAAATCGCCGGCGAGCGGGAACGAGCCGCGTGCAGTGAGCACCCGCGCCCGGCTCGGCCGGAGGAGGAAGCGCCCGATGCGAAGCGGCTCGGGCGCCGCGGCGCACGCATCGGTGGCGGGAACCGTGCCGCCCCCGAGGGACATCTCGTCGGAGGGCGTGCTCTCGCTACCGTCCGCCAGGTGCGCCGCGAGGACGCCCGCATCGGCGATCGTGGCGGCCAGCGAGAGCAGGCAACCGACGGTCGAGATGAGCCCCGCGCGCCCCCGCACTACCCGTCGTCCCGCGCGCCGCCGGACGAGATCGAGAGCCCGCACAGCCGCCGTTCGAGGCGCTGACACATCGTGCGCGTCGCACGCCGCTCACGAAGGATACGATGCTGCCGGCCCATTTCGAGATCCGCCTGGGTTGACGATTCGCCGCTGACGGCCCCCGTAGCCGAGGGGCCTGCTCGAGCGCAAATGGCGAGGCGAAAAAGAGGACACGCCGCCAGCAGTGCAGACGCACCCGCGCTCCCGCCAGCACCTCGAGCGACGAACGTGCAATTGACCCCGCTCCGATTGCTGCATTATCGTCCGCCCGCGCGGCGACCCATGCCGGAGCCCACGCCAGCCGATGCACTCGAGCGCATGCGCCGCCAGGTGCGCGCCGTCCGCTGGCGGCGGAACCTCCACGAGCTGCAGCGCGCGCTCTATCACCTGATCGCGGGGCTCGGCGGCGCCATGACCGCGCTCGTCGTTCTGGCCCTGCGGGCCGGAAGCGGAGTCTTCGCTCTCGCGACCTGGACCCTCGCGGCCGCGACCCTTCTCCTCGCCGGGGGGCTGGCGCGCGCCCTCGCCCGGCGCTGGCTCTCGTCAGAGCAGGCGCCGCTCTGGATCGACCGGCAGACTGCCCTCGAGGGGCGGCTCGCGACGGCGCTCGAGCTCGAGGGCCGGGATGCGCGCCGCGCCCCGTTCTTCCCCCTCCTCGTCGACGACAACGCACGCCGGATCGCCGCCTGGCGCCCCGAGCGCGTCGTCCCGGAAGGCCTGCCGAGCGGTGCCTTCGCGGGTGCACTCGCCGCGGTCGGCGTCTTCCTGCTGGCGCTGCTGCTCGCCCCGTGGCTCCGGCCGAGCGCGCCCGCGGTCGCCGCGGGTGGCGATGCCGCCGACCGCGGGATGGCAATCGAAGGGGACCGCGCCATCGCGCGCAGGGTCCGGGCGCGAGCGGGTCGTCCCCCCGCGACCCTCGTCGAGCCCGACGACGACGACCGCTCCGCGCTCTCTCGCCTGCCGGCCGAGCTCCAGGAGCGCATCCGCGAGGAGCTGTGGGGTGAGGATCGCGAGCGTGTGCACGAGGCGTGGGAGCGCGCCGAACGCGGCGCCGGGCCCGGAGCGGTGTCGCCGCCAGCCGACCGGCTCGCCGACGAGCGCGAGCAGGAGGAACGCTGGGCGGTCGTCCGGAGACCGCCGCCCGGCGCGCGGCCGGCGCGCGGTGAGGGCGGCGCGGCGCCCACAGGCGACACGCCCCGTGGCGAGGGGGCGGCCGGGCGCGGCGCTGGCGAGCATCCCGCCGAGCGTGGCGGCGAGGCAGGCGCGCACCAGGCCGCCGCCGGCGCCGGCACGGGCACCGACCCGCACCTCCTCGGCGAGGCGAGCGCGGAGCGCGCCGCGCGCGAGCGCTTCGACCTGCCGCTCGCCGCGCGCGTACGTGCGCTCGGCGGCGGCGCAGCTCCTCCCTCCTCCGGCGAGGCGCCGCCGCCCGCGCCCGACGCCCGCCCCGACCTGGCCGCCGCGCAGCGGCGCGACGCGCCCGTCCTCAAGATGCGCGTGCCGCCCGGCTACGAGGCGGCCGTGCGCGCCGTGTTCGCCCACCCGGGCAGGGAGGCGCCGCCGTGACCCCCGCCCTCGCCGAGGCCGCGATCCGCGACTTCCAGGAGACCTTCACCGCCGTGCGGCACGAGGTCGGCAGGGTGGTGGTGGGCCACGAGCACGCCATCGACATCATCCTGACCGCGTTCTTCGCCGGCGGCCACGTGCTGATCGAGGGCGTGCCGGGCATCGGCAAGACGCTCATCGTGCGCTCGCTCGCCGAGGCGCTCGACCTGACCTTCAACCGCGTGCAGTTCACCGTCGACCTGATGCCGGCCGACATCACCGGCACGCGCGTGATCAACGAGGGCGCCGACGGCCGCCGCCAGTTCGTCTTCGTCCCGGGGCCGGTCTTCGCCCACATCCTGCTCGCCGACGAGATCAACCGCGCCACCCCGAAGACGCAGGCGGCGCTCCTCGAGGCGATGGCCGAACAGCAGGTGACGGTGGCCGGCACGAGCTATCCCCTGACACCGCCCTTCTTCGTGCTCGCGACGCTCAACCCGATCGAGATGGAGGGCACCTACCAGCTCCCGGAGGCGCAGCTCGACCGCTTCCTGTTCAAGGTGCTCCTCGACTACCCGTCCGGGGCGGAGCTGGAGCGCATCCTGGGCGAGACCACGGCGGCCGAGCTCCCGGCGGTGCGCCCGGTGCTGCCGCGCGAGACCGCCGCCCGGCGCGTCGAGGAGCTGAAGCACCTCGTCCGCCAGGTGCTGGTGGCGCCGCACATGGAGCGCCATGTGGCGGCGCTCGTGCGCGCCACGGTGCCGGCGAGCGGCGAGCTGCCCCAGGCCATGGCGCGCTACGTGAGCTACGGCTCGAGCCCGCGCGGCGGGCAGGCGCTCATCCTGGGCGCCAAGGTGATGGCGCTCCTCGCCGGGCGGCCGCACATCACCTTCGAGGACGTCGAGCGCGTGGCCCTCCCGGCGCTCCGCCACCGCCTGGTGATGAGCTACCTGGCCGAGGCGGCCGGCGTCGACGCGGCCCAGGTGGTGCAGGGCGTGCTGGCCTCCGCCCGGCAGGCGCGCGCATGAACCTCGACCTCGAGTACCTCGAGCGCCTCACCCTGCGCGTCCGCCGCGGCATGGGCGACCGCCCCGGCGACCGCCGTTTTCCCGGGCGCCCCGAGCCCGCAGGCATCGAGCTCGAGGCGTACGCCGCCTACGTCCCCGGCGACGACCTCCGCCATCTCGACTGGAACGCCGTCGGCCGCCTCGACGCGCTCCTCGTGCGCCGCTTCACCGCCGAGCGCGAGCTGGTCGTCCACCTCCTGGTCGACGCGAGCGCCTCCATGGCCGTGCCGGCGCGGGACGGGAAGCTCCCGCTCGCGCGGGAGCTGGCGCTCGCGCTCGCCTACGTCGCCCTCGGGGCGAACGACGCGGTGCGGATCGCCGTCCTCCCCGGGGACGGTGCGACGCGCGTCTCGCCGCTCCTCCGCCAGCGCGGCAGCCTCGCGCGCGCCGCCGCATTGCTCGCCGCCGTGGTGCCCGGCGGGCGGCTCGGGCTCGGCGCGGCGCTCGAGACGTACGTGCGCGAGCATCCCCGCCCGGGCCTGGCGATCGTCGTCTCCGACCTGATGATGGAGCCGGCGGAGGTCGAGCGCGGCGTGCTCGCGCTCCGCGCCCGGCGCTACGAGGTCCTCCTCCTGCACGTGATCGGCGCGGGCGAGCTCGATCCCGGACGCGAGTTCACGCGCGGGGTCCTCACCGACGTGGAGACGGGCGCGACGCACCCGATCGTGCTCACGCCCGCCGCGCGCACCCGCTATCGGGAGCTCGTCGCGGAGCACCTGGGCGCGCTCGCGGCGCTCGCCGAGCGCACCCGGGCGGTCTACGCCCGCCTCGCGACCGACGCGAGCGTGCGCGAGTTCCTGTCCGTCGAGCTGCCGCGGCTCGGCGTGCTGGGACGGCGGTGACCCCGGGGCTCGCGAACCCCGCCGGCGCGCTCGCGCTCGGAGCCGTCGGCGTGCTGGTCGTGCTCCACCTCTACGGCCGCCGGCGCCGCACGGTACCGGTCGGGACGCTCTTCCTCTGGCAGCGCGTGCCCGCCGAGCCGCTCGACCGCCGGCGCTTCCGCCCCGACCTGCTCTTCGTGCTCCAGCTCGGGCTCCTGCTCGCGCTGATCGCGGGCTTCGTGCGCCCCTACCTCGAGGCCGCCACACCCGCCGCCGAGCGCGTGCGGCTGCTCGTCGTCCTCGACGTGTCGGCCAGCATGCAGGCCCGCGAGGAGGGCGGCACGCGCTTCGAGCTCGCGCGGCGACGGGCGCGCGCGCTGGTGGCGCAGCTCTTGACCGGCGACGAGGTGATGCTGGTCACCGCGGCCGAGCGCGCGCACGTGCTCCTCGCCTGGACGGCCGATCACGCCCGCGCCCAGGACCGCCTCGAGGCGCTCGAGCCGCTCGACACGCCCACCGACCTGGCCGCCGCCCTCGAGCTGGCGCTCGGCGAGCGGCGCGCGCGGCCGGAGACGCAGGTGGCCGTGCTCACCGACCTGCCGCCCGAGGCGAGCGGCGTGGCGCACGAGGAGCTCGCCTACGTCGACTGGGTCCAGATCGGCCGCAGTGACGACAACGTGGCGATCACGGGGCTCAGCGTGGAGGCACCGCCGTTCCACCCGGCCGGCGACGCGACCGCGACCGTGCTGGTGCGGAACTACGCGCACGTGGAGCGCCGGGTCGTGCTCGAGGCGCGGGTGGGCACGGAGACCTGGGCCCGCCGCGAGCTCGTGCTCGCGCCGCGCGGCGCCGAGCCCGTGCTGCTGACCGACCCGCCGGCCGACGGCGAGCTCACGGTGACGCTCGCGGTGGACGACGCGCTCGCGGTCGACAACCGGGCGCTCGCCGAGCTGCCCGCGAGCCGGCCGCTCGACCTGCTCGTGGTCTCCGCCTCGCGCGAGCTGGGGGCGGCAGTGGGCAAGCTCGGGGCGAGCGTCGCCGCGAGCCGGGTGCGGACGGTCCGTCCGGAGCGGCTCGCGGAGGCGGAGCCGGCGCGCGCGGTGATCTACGACCGGGTCGTGCCGCCCGGGCCGCCGCGCGCCGAGCCGGCGCTCTACCTGGAGCCGCCGGCCGGCAACCCGGTCTGCCCTGGTCTGCGCCCGGTCGACGACGCGGCCGTCATCGACTGGGACGTGGACCACCCCGCCGTCGCGGGGCTCGACGGTCTCGAGGCGCTGACGCTCGAGCACGCCGTCCAGCTGGTCACGCCGAGCTGGGGGAGCGCGGTCGTGCTCGGCGCGACGGCGCGCGGCGCCTTTCCGCTCCTGGTCGCGGGCGAGCGCGACGGCCGCCGTCTCGCCTGCCTCGGCGCGGACCTGGCCGGCCCGCTCGTGTCCTCCGATGACGTGCCGTTCCTCGTGCTCCTCCTCTCCACGCTGCGCTGGCTCGAGGAGCCCCCCGGCGGCGCGGCGCTCCTGGTCGAGACCGGCGTGCCGGCGCTCGCGGGCTCCGGCGTGGCGGAGTTCCACGGCCCCGGCCTCCAGGTCGCCGGCGACCCCCCCGTGCTCCTCGCGGAGCGCACCGGCCTCTACCGGGTCGGCGGGCGCGTCGTCCTCGCCAACCTCTTCGACGACCGCGAGTCCGACATCGGCCGCAGCGGCGGCGGCGAGTGGCCCGCGACGGCCCGCCCCGCTGCGGCGAGCGCCGCCGGCACCGCCCGGCGCGAGCTCGGCTGGTGGCTCTACCTCGCGGCCGCGGCGCTGCTCGCCCTCGAGTGGAGCGCGTGGCAGGCGCGGCGCCCGCGGAGGGTCGCGTGACGCTGCCGTTCGGCGTAGGCGCGCTCGGGGTCGCCTACCCGGCGGCGCTCGCGGCCCTCCTCGGGCTCCCGCTCTTCTTCGTGGGTGCGTCCCGCTTCCGCCTCGCCGCCGCGTGCCGCGCGCTCGCCGCCGCGCTCGTCGTGCTGGCGCTCGCCGGCCTTTCGCTCGAGCGTGCGCATCCCGAGGCGGGCACCTGCGTGGTGGCGGCGATCGACGTCTCGGCGAGCGTCGGCAGCGCGGCGCGCGAGACCGCGCACGCGTTCCTGGCGCGGCTCGTGCCCGCCCTCGGCGCCCGCGACGCGATCGGCGCCGTCGCCTTCGCGGGACGCACGCGCGTGCTGGCGCGCCCGGTCGCGGGCCGTGCGCGGCTCGACGCGCTCGTGCCCGGCGGCGATCTGGACGACCTCGAGCCCGACGAGACCGACCTTGCCGCCGCCCTCGCCCGCGCGGCGGCCCTCTGCCCGGACGACCAGCAGGCCGCGCTCCTCCTCTTCACCGACGGCAACGAGACCGTGGGGAGCCTGCTCGCCGAGGCGGCGCTCGCCGAGCCGCGCGTGCCGATCTATCCGGTCGTCCCACCGCCGGCGCGTCTCCCCATGGGGACGGTCCGCCGCCTGATCGCGCCCCCGCTCGCGCCCGCGCATGCCGCGCTGCCGCTCGAGGCGGTGGTGGAGAGCCGCGCCGTCGCGCCGTTCGGCGCCGCGCTCGCGGTCAGCGTCAACGGCGAGGCGCTCCTGCCCGTGCCGGTCGAGCTGCCGCCCGGCGTGAGCGCCGTCCGGCTGCCCTATCGCTTCGAGAACGCCGGGAGCTACCTCCTCGAGGCGAAGCTGCTGCTCGCGCCGGACGCGCCGCCGGCGCCCGGCGCGGTCGCGGCCGGCATCACCGTGACGCAGCCGCTCCGCGTGCTGGTGGTGAGCGAGCGGGCGCAGCCGGTGGTGGCGCTCGCGCTCGTCCGGCGCGGCATGGACGTCGAGGTGACGGCACCCGCCGGCCTCGCAGCCCGCGTCGGGCACCTCGCGGAGTATCACCTCGTCGTCCTCGAGGACGTGGCCCGCGCCGGCATCCCCGAGCGCGCGCTCGACGCGCTCGCGCGCTGGGTCGCCGGGGGCGGCGCGCTGATCGCCACTGGCGGCGCGCATCTCTTCGGTGACGGCGGCTTCGCCGGCACCGCCCTCGAGCGCGTGCTCCCCGTCGAGCTCCAGTCGCAGCGCCCGGAGCCGAAGGAGCGCGAGCCGATCGCCCTCTACCTCCTGATCGACCGCTCGAACAGCATGGGCTACGCGAGCGGTCCCGACCTCCAGTACGGCGCCAAGATGGAGTACGCCAAGCGCGCCGCGCTGGCGGTCGTGGACCAGCTCGGCCCGCGCGACCTGGTGGGCGCCATCGCCTTCGACTCCGAGCCCTACGAGCTCGGTCCGCTCCTCCCGCTCGCCGAGGGCCGCGCCGCGCTCACGGCGAAGATCCGCCAGCTCCGGTACGGCGGCGGCACGGACTTCAAGGAAGCGCTCGACCGCGCGCGCCGGAGCCTGGTCGCCGCCGGCCGCCGCGTCCGCCACGTCGTCCTCCTGACCGACGGCGACACCAACCGCAGCGCCCCCGACCACGACCATCTGATCGCCGACCTCGCGCGCGACGACGTGACGGTCACGACCATCCGCATCGGCCATGACACGGTGAACCTCGACCTCTTGAACAAGATCTCGCGGGCCACCGGCGGCGCCTTTCACCACGTCGAGGACGTGCAGGCGCTCCCGCAGCTCATGATCAGCGACACGCAGCACCTGATGGACGCGGCGGCGAACCACCGCGAGGCGCCGCCGCGCCTGGCCGCGGGCGGCGCGATCCTGGCCGGCATCGCGGAGGACGAGCTGCCCCGGGTGTCGCGCTGGGCGATCACGCGGCCGAAGCCGGGCGCCGAGGTGCGTCTCTGGGTCGAGGCCGGCGAGCGGCAGGACCCGCTGCTCGCGACCTGGCAGTACGAGCTCGGGCGGACCGCCGCCCTGCCCATCGACTTCCAGGGGGGCGGCGCGGCCTGGCCGACGTGGCGGGGGTTCGCGAAGCTCTGGTCGCAGCTCGCGATGTGGGCGGCGCCGCGCGGGCTCGCGGCCGACCGGCATCTGGAGGCGCGGCGGCTCCGGGAGGGGACGCTGGTGCGGCTGGAGACGGTAGCGGACGGCGCCGGGCCGTTCGTCCTGCGGGTGCCGGAGGTGGGCGAGGTCGTACTGCGCCCGACCGGACGGCGGGCGTTCGTCGGAGTCGTGCCGCCGCTGGAGGCGGGCGTGCATCCAGCGGTGCTGGCAGCGGGCGGGCACGAGGAGCCGGTCGAGATCATCGTGCCGGCGCGCTCGGCGAGCGGGCGAGAGCTCCGCGCGGCGGCGCCGAACCTGGTGCTGCTCGAGAGGGTGGCGAAGCTCAGCGGGGGGCGCCTGGATGCGGGGGCGGGGGAGATCCTGGCGGCGCGGCCGGGGGTGGGGCGGGAGCGCGTGCCGCTGGAGGGGTGGGTCGTACCGCTGGCGCTGACGCTGATCCTCGGGGACATAGCCGCGCGCCGGCTCGCGCGCTGAAGGCGCGGGCCGGCGCGCGGGGGGGGTCAGGCAGCTCTGACGGGATAGAGCGCCCGAGGCTGACCGTCCCGACGGACGATCACCCCGACGCCGCGGTCGGCGAGCCAGGTGAACTGCTCGCGAAGCTCCGCGAGCCCGGCGTCGCCGACGTTCGTCGGCACGGTGATCTCGAGACGGGAGCCGGGCCCGGTGCGCAATGCATCCTCGACGATCGTCTCCGCCGTGTAGGGCGTGAGCCAGCCACCCCGGAGGAGACCGCCGCCCGCATGGCCGGGCGCGGGAACGAGGCGCATCCAGACGAAGGTAGGCTCGCGGCTGCTCTCGGCACGCGGCTTCGCCACGCGGCGCTCGCCTTCCCGAAGCCGGACCGCATCGACCAGCTCTCCGTATGTGCGGATGCCCTGCAGGACCCGTTCGGGCAGGTTGATGCCGAGCTCCTCCTCGAAGGCGAACCCGAGCTCGACCAGATCGAGGGAGTCGGCCGCAAGGTCGTCGCCGAGGGACACGTCGGGCGTCAGCTCTTCGGGACCCACGCCCAGCTGGGCGGCTACCACCGCCCGGACCCTCGCCTCGACGGGCTCCCCGGGAGAATGCCACCACCAGCCGACCCTGCTGCCCTGGGCCAAGTGGCCGAGAAGCCGACGCAGATGGGCCAGGCGCCCCGGTTCCGCAGGCTCGCACCCGTCGAAGAACATCGCCCTCCTCTCCATTCTCCCGCCGTCGCTACGGCGCCTCCGAGGGTATCCGGCGGACTTGCTCAACGAGACGGAGAGCGGCACGGCGTCCACGGGAGCATTCTGAATCTGGGAACTTGCCGGGAAAAACAGCGACCGTGCCTTCTCTTCGCATCCCCTCCTCAAGTCGATTTCTCCCGTGGACGCCTCGCGCCGTCACCACCAGGCGTGCCCGATTGCACACCCAGCGGCTGATTTGCCCGTCCCGGACCAGGACGGGCCGCCGCGCTAGCAGAGCAAGAGCAATGCCGGGCGGCGAGCGAGGCAAATAGGGAGGGGCTTGCACTCTGCTCTCAGGGATGTTTCATACGGTCGCGACATGGCTCACGACGTATTGAGACGCCCCGCGGATCTACGGCTCCGGGACTTCCACGGCATCTACACGGTCGCTCCCCAGATGGCGGAGCTGTTCGTCACCCTGCAGCGCGTTGCGCGCGCCAGCTGCACGGTGCTCCTCGGCGGCGAGACCGGGACGGGCAAGGAGCTCGTCGCGCGCGCCATTCACGCCGAGAGCCCCCGCCGCAAGGCGCCGTTCCAGGCGGTCAACTGTGCCACCTTCTCGCCGACGTTGCTCGAGTCGGAGCTCTTCGGCCACGTGCGCGGCGCCTTCACCGGGGCCGTGCGCGACCGGGACGGGCTCTTCGCGCTCGCAGACCGGGGCACCCTCTTCCTCGACGAGGTGGCGGAGATCCCGCTCGACCTGCAAGGGAAGCTCCTGCGCGTGATGCAGGAGAAGAACTTCATGCCCGTGGGCGCCACGCGCCCGGTCACGGTGGACGTACGAGTGATCTCGGCGACCAACAAGGCCCTGGCCCGCGAGGTCGCCGAAGGTCGCTTCCGCGAGGACCTGAGCTACCGCATGCGGGTGGTCCCCCTCTTCCTGCCGCCACTGCGCGAGCGCCGGGGAGACACCGAGGCGCTCTTCTGGCACTTCGTCGAGCGGATGAACCACGGCGGGCTCAGGCGGATCGAGGGCGTGACGCGGCCGGCCATGGATGCGATCCGCAGCTACCCGTGGCCCGGCAACGTGCGCGAGCTGCGCAGCGCGGTCGAGTACGCCTTCGTCGTGGGCGAGGGGCCCCTCCTGGACGTCCAGGACCTCACCCCGGAGCTGCGCGGCCAGGCGCCGCCCGGGATACCGAGCCTGTCGCTGGCCGACACGGAGCGGGAGCGGATGCTGCGGGTGCTCGCCAAGCACAAGGGTCGCAAGGCCGCCGCGGCCGCGGAGCTCGGGATCAGCCGCTCGACGCTGTGGCGCCGGCTCTACGCCTACCACCTCCGCTGAGGCGGCAGGCAGGCGCCCGGAGGGGGAGGCTGGACGAACGCGCCGCCCGCCCGCAGCAGGACGGGACCGGGACCCGGACCCGCAGTCGCAGACGATGGGACCCCCGATCAAGCCTGAGTGGGCGGGGCGGCTCGAGCGCCTCGTCTGGCTGCACGAGACGCTTCGGCTTCTGCGGGATCGGCCATCGCACCCAGCAACCACCACGCGAAGACGGCGGCAAATACCACGTCTCCGCTGACCGCCAGTACGCCGCGCCCCGGCACCTCACCGAGGAGCCAGGAGACGAGGATGACGGCGAACACGCCGGCCTTGCCGAGCGCGGCCATGGCAACGAGCGGCCGGTCGATGCGCGGTTGGCGGGCGAGCCAAGCGTACGCGCCGCCGAAGAGAGCCACGAAGACTGCCAAGAGCGCGGTGTAGACGCGCGGTACGGGCGCGGGGAGGCCCGCGAGCCGGCCAAGGGAAGAGGGGAAGACGAAAAGCAGGGTGCCGCCGAGGTTGTAGACCGCGCTGGCCCACAGGGCGCTCCGCATAACGTGGTTTCTGTCCACGATCGCTCCTCCCCGACGGACGTTCAGGGATCGCGCGCGTCAGCTCGCGGCCGGCGCCGCCGCGCTCTTCTCCCCTCCCGCCTGCGAGCGCAGGTACGCATCGATGAAGCCGTCGAGCTCCCCGTCCAGCACCGCGTCCGCGTTCCCCACCTCCGTCCCGGTCCGGTGGTCCTTCACCATCCGGTACGGATGCAGCACGTACGATCGGATCTGGTGCCCGAACCCGATCTCCTTCTTCCCCTTCGTGAGCTCGGCCATCTTCTCGTCCTGCTTCTGCCGCTCGAGCTCGTACAGCCGCGCCTTCAGGATCTTCATCGCCGTCGACTTGTTCTTGTGCTGCGAGCGCTCGTTCTGGCAGGCGACCACGATGCCGGTGGGGAGGTGAGTCAGGCGGACGGCGGAGTCGGTCTTGTTGACGTGCTGCCCGCCCGCGCCGCTCGACCGATAGGTGTCGACGCGCAGGTCCTCGTCGCGGACGTCGATATTGATCTCGTCCTCGATGTCGGGGAGCACGAGCACGGAGGCGAACGACGTCTGGCGGCGGGCGTTCGCGTCGAAGGGGGAGATGCGCACCAGGCGATGCACGCCCGCCTCGGCCTTCAAGTAGCCGTAGGCGTACGGGCCCTCGACGGTGAAGGTGGCGCTCTTCAGTCCCGCGCCCTCACCGGGCTGGTGCTCGAGCAGCTCGGTGCGGTAGCCGCGCCGCTCGCACCAGCGGAGGTACATGCGGAGCAGCATCTCGGCCCAGTCCTGTGCCTCGAGGCCGCCGGCGCCGGGGTGGATCTCGACGATCGCGTTGCCCGCGTCGTGCTCGCCGCCGAGGAGCTGCTTCAGCTCGAGCGCGGCGAGCTCGGCCTCGACCTGCTCGACCCGGTCACGCAGCTCGCCCAGTGCCTCGGCGTCGCCCTCCTCGGCCAGCTCGAGGAAGATCTGCGCCTCGTCCACGCCCTCGCGCTGCCGCCTGTACTGCGCGATCGCGTCCAGGACCTGCGCCGTCTCGCGCCCGACGGCCTGCGCCTTCTCGGCGTCGCTCCAGAAGCCGGGGGCGGCGGCCTGCTCGCTCAGCTCGGCGGCGCGCCGCTCGAGACCGGGGAGGTCAAAGGTGCCTCCCGAGCACGCGCACGCGCTCGTCGAGGGCGCGCACGCGCTCCCGGAGCGCCGCGAGCAGCATCGGATCGGTCGCGCCCGGCTTCTCCGCCATCACCGTCGTCCTCTCGCCGCACCATAGCCGAAGGCCGCGAGCGAGGCGAGCGCGCACGCCCACGCGAAGAGGTCGCCGAAGCGGGTGTAGAAGGTCCGCACGCCGGGCCAGCGGATCTGCTCCACCTGGACGAGCGGCTCGAAGAGCGGGCCCTGCCACCGGATGCGGCCGTCCACGTCGATCACGGCGGAGATGCCGGTGTTGGTGACGCGCACCAGCGGCACGCGGCCCTCGATCGAGCGGAAGGTCGCCTGGGCGAGGTGCTGGTGCGGCGCGGACGTCGGACCGTACCAGGCGTCGTTGGTGACGTTCACCAGGAAGTCCGCGCCCGCGGCGACGAAGCGGCGGGTCACGCTCGGGAACACGTCCTCGTAGCAGATGGCGACGCCGAAGCGCGCCGAGGGCAAGCGAAAGACGGTGGGCACGAGGCCGGGCACGACGTCGCCCACCGCCTCGACGATGCGCCGCACGAAGAAGAGGGCCTGCGCGTAGGGCACGTACTCGCCGAACGGCACGAGCTGCATCTTGTCGTAGGTCGCCATCTCGCGACCCGCGGGCGACACCAGGTAGGCGCGGTTCAGCTCCTGGATCGCGCCTGACGGGGCCCGCCGGAAGGCGGGGCTTCCGAAGAGCAGGTAGACCCCGTTCTGCTCCGCCGTCTCGAGCACCGCATCGCGGAGCGGGCCGGGCTCCTGGAAGAAGAAGGGGGTGGCGGTCTCGGGCCACACCACCAGGTCCGGGCGGCGCGCGGCTGCCTCCGCGGTGAGCGCGCGGTAGCGCGCCAGCGTCTCGTCCTGGAACGCGGGGTCCCACTTGTGAGCCTGCTCGACGTTGCCCTGCGCGAGCGCGACGCGGAGCGTGCCGGCCGGCGGGCGCCGCGCGAGCGCCGCCGCGCGCCAGCGACCCCACGTCGGCACGCCGACCACGAGCAGGGTGAGCGCGACCAGCGCGGGCACGAGCCGGCGCGGCGGCGTCCCCGCGGCACGCTCGGGCAGGATCCCGACCGTTCCACGCTCGGGCAGGATCCCGACAATCACCATATTGAACAGCACGAGGATCGCCGACACGCCGTACACGCCCGTCACCTCCGCGATCTGCACCAGGTCGTGGTGGCGGTACTGCGAGTAGCCGAGCGCGGCCCACGGAAAGCCGATGAAGAACCAGCCGCGCAGCCACTCGAGCGCGACCCAGAGGAGCGGCGCCAACCAGGTCACCGGGAGCCCGCGCGCCGCGAGCCAGCGCACGCCCGCGACGAACGCCCCCGTGTAGCAGGCGAGGGCGCTCGCCATGAGCGCGAGGATGCCGAGCGCGACGGCGAGGGGCACCGTCGTGTAGCTCCCGATCGTGTACGCAACCCAGTAGACGGTGGCGAGGTAGAAGACGAAGCCGCCGAGCCAGCCGATGCGGAAGGCGGCGCCCGGCCGGAGGCCGCGTGCGGCGACGAGCAGCGGCACGAGGCCGATCCAGGCGAGCGGCTCCAAGTCGGGAGCCGGGAACGAGGCGGCGAGGAGGACGCCGCTCGCGGCCGCGAGCAGCGGGCGGGTGCCCGGCCGCCACCGCCGCTCCGCGACCGCGACCATGGGGGTCCCGTTCGAGCCGACCGCTACAGCCATCGTGCGAGGGCACGCTCGCGCCGCTGCATCCGTCGCGCCTCGGCCACCGAGCGCTCGTGGTCGTAGCCGAGGAGGTGGAGGAGCCCGTGGATCAAGAGCCGGTCGGCCGCGCGTCCCGGCGTCTCGCCACGCTCCGCCGCCTGGCGCCGGGCACTATCGACCGAGATCACGACGTCGCCGAGGAGCCCGTCGGGCGCGCCGCCCGCGCCCTCGCGCTGCGCGAAGGAGAGCACGTCGGTCGGGCGGTCGCGGCGCCGCCAGCGCCGGTTGAGCGCGCGCATCTCGCGGTCGGAGACCAGGACGACGGAAAGCTCGGCCCCGCCCAGCCGAAGACCGCGCAGCAGCCGGCGCGCGTGCCGCCCGAGCCGCGCCGCCAGCGCGGGCGCACGCCGCCCGCGCGTGTTCGTCGTGACCTGCACCTCACCGCTCCGCTCGGTCGTAGGCGGTGATGATCTCCTGCACGAGCGGATGGCGCACCACGTCGCGCTCTGTGAAGGTGATGAAGCGGATGCCCCGGATGGCGCGCAGGACGGCCGCCGCCTCCTTGAGCCCCGACGCCTTGCCCGCGGGCAGGTCGATCTGCGTGACGTCGCCCGTGACCACCGCCTTCGAGCCGTAGCCGAGGCGGGTCAGGAACATCTTCATCTGCTCGGTGGTCGTATTCTGCGCCTCGTCGAGGATGACGAAGGAGTCGTTCAGGGTGTTGTGCGTGAGGAGGAAGTCATCCGTGACGTAGAGGGAGTCTGGGGCGGCGACGCGGATGCAGACGCACTCCTCGGCCCCCGCCGGCTCGACGGATTTGATGAATCGCATCGGGCGGCCCCCGCCCATCGCGGCATATTTTTCCGCTTTGCGGCCGAGCCGGAACGGTACGATGCCGGCTGGCAGACGGATGTCCACGACGTACGCGTCGGACCGATAGGCGACGTCCCGGCCGTTGGCCCTCCCAGGCTTCCGACCCGCCGCCGCGCGCGTGCGCCAGTACGCGACTCCACCGAGAGACCGCACGAGGAAGACTACGTCGGTCCGGAGCTGCGAGGAGGTAGTGCAGAACTGTATCCGGCAACTTCGGCTGTCCTGCACTACGGGTCTTCCGTCCGTGTCCAAGAGTCCCTGGAGGACTGCCAATCGCACGTCCGGCGCGTTGAAGAGATACTCCGGCGGGACAAACTTCGTGTTCGAGCGGACGCCGCCGCGGTGTCGGAGGACGTAGTCCACTCCCGTCTCGTGTGCGACCTCGATTCCCTCGAGTGAGGACTCGAGGTAGCAGGCCAGCTCGGCGTCCCCAGTCGCGAACGCGGGCGTGGTACTTCCAGTGAGGCAGCCGTCGCCGAGGAGCAGCCCGAGCGCGTAGGGATCGAGTGGCATGTCGCACGGCGCGAATCTGACCGGAGCACTCAGCATGGGTAGCTCGAAACGGTGCGGGTGCGCGGTTCGCAGCCGGCCGAGCATCTCCCGCAGGGTAAGCACCCTCGGGCCGTTGCCTCGCCAGCGGTCCTCGGGAGTCAGCACGGCCCACAGGTGATCCGCACAGCACCGTGTCGACGCGCGGTCCGTAGCGGTCACCCGGAAGACTTCCTTCTCGCCTTGCGGATAGACGCCGAGCACCTGCGTGGCCCGACCATCCGACCCGATGACGTAGTCGCCCGGCACGAGTTCTCCGATGTGACGCCAGCCGAGATGAGTGAGCACTCGGCTCGTGACCGGTTGCGCGCGGCCCCGCATGAATCCCAGCGGCGCCACCTCGATCGTGCCTCGCTCGACCATCCGCCGGGCCCGATCGAAGTCGACCATGTCGTGGAGCGCGTCGTAGAGCGGGCGGAGGTAGGGGTTCACCTTCTCGGCCAGGTCGCCCGGGAGGAAGCCGAGCTTCTCACCCGCCTCGACCGCGGGGCGCGTGAGGATGATGCGGCTGAAGCTGTTCTTCATGAGCTCGGCGACGGCCATGGCCATCGCGAGGTAGGTGTTGTGGTTGACGAAGCCGTTCGCGCAGAAGGAGTGCGAGCCGGGGACGGTGAGGTCGTAGACGTCGGCCTCGCCCTCTTCGATAGCGGTGATCTCCGCGGCATCCCCGCCGAACATCGCCTGGCCCCGTTGCACGGCGACGTGGTCACCGGTCCGGAGCTCCTCCGCACGCTGCCAGACCGAGACGCCGTCGGTTCGAAGCCGCAGGAGAGGATGCTCGGGGGTCACCTCGATCTCGCGGCCGAGACGCGTCCTCAAGCGCAGCGTACGCGAGTGGCCTCCGTTGTAGACGTGGCTCGCCCGCGCCCTGCCGGAGAGACTCGCGACCTCGAGATCGATCGGCCGGTACTCGCCCGGCGCGGTCCCCTCGCCGAGCGCGGCGATGGGAACGAGACCGCGCGTCGTCAGCACGAGCGAGGACCCGGCGACGCACTTCCCCGTCCCCGCCGGCCCGATGCCGAACACGATGTCGAAGTTGCGAATCGCGTCGATGTACTCCTTCTGCGCCACGCTCTTCGGCGTGATGACGCGCTTGTGCGCGGAGATGAAGACCGTGTCGAGGAAGATGTCGCGCAGCTTCGCGTTGCGGTCGCTGGAGAGGATGCGCAGCGCGTAGTCGACGTCGGAGGGGTAGATCGGATAGCCGCTCTCGAGGAGCCCGTAGAGCTGGAGGAGGACGCGGCTCACGAGCTCGGTCTCCAGCGGGTCGCCGTGCAGCGTGAGGGTCGAGTCGGCGACGTCGATGCGCACGCCCACCTGTCGCTCGAGCGCCTTCACGTGCTCGTCGTGCTGGCCGAGCAGCTCGCGGAAGAGACGCGCGTCGGCGAAGCGGAGCTCGGCGGGTGCGGCGGCGGTCTCGGCCAAGGCGCTCAGCGGCTCCCGGCGCCGAGCAGCTCGTAGGCGGCGGCGAGCGCCTCGTCGAGCCGCGCGGGATCCTTCCCGCCGGCCTGCGCGAAGTCGGGCCGTCCGCCGCCCCCGCCGCCCACCAGCGGCGCGAGCTGCTTGATGATGTTGCCGGCGTGGTAGCGGCTGGTGAGATCCCTCGTCACCCCGGCCACCAGGAGCGCGCGCTCGCCGTCGGCCGCGCCCAGCACGACCACGCCCGACTTGATCCGATCGCGCACGCGATCCACCATCTCGCGCATCCCCTTCTCGTCGAGGCCCTCGACGCGCGTGGCGAGCACGGTGATGCCGTCCACGTGGCGCGCGTCGGCGAGGAGGTCGCGCGAGGCGCCGCCGGCGAGTTTCCCCTGCAGCTCGGCGATCCGCCTCTCCAGCTCGCGCTGTTGGGCGAGGAGCTTCTCCAGCCGGGCCGCCGCCTCCTCGCCCGGGGTGCGCAGGAGCGCGCTGATGTCGCGCAGCACCGCCTCGTGGCTGCGGATCAGCTCGAGCGCGCCCTCGCCGGAGACGGCCTCCAGGCGCCGCACCCCGGCGGCGACCCCGCTCTCGCCGCGGAGCTTGAGCACGCCGATGTCGCCGGTGCGCTGCACGTGCGTGCCGCCGCACAGCTCGGTCGAGAAGTCCCCCATGCGCACCACGCTCACGCGGTCGCCGTACTTGTCGCCGAAGAAGGCGAGCGCCCCCGCCTTGATGGCGTCGTCGTACGACATCTCCTCCGTGGTCACCTCGGCGTTGGCGCGGATGTAGGCGTTGGTCTCGTGCTCGATGTCGCGGAGGGCGCCATCGTCGACCGGCCCGTGGTGGCTGAAGTCGAAGCGCAGGCGCTCGGGGGTGACGAGCGAGCCCGCCTGCTTCACGTGCTCGCCGAGGCGCCGGCGGAGGGCTGCGTGGAGGAGATGCGTCGCGGAGTGGTTCAAGCGCGCGGCGTCGCGGCGCGCGGCATCGATGCGCAGACGCACGCGGTCGCCCACCGCGAGCGCACCCTCACGCACCACCCCGCGGTGGGCGACGACCGTGGGCGCGAGCTTCTGCGTGTCGGTCACCTCGACCTTCGCGCCCGCCCCGGTCTCGAGCCAGCCGCGGTCGCCCACCTGACCCCCCGACTCGGCGTAGAAGGGGGTCTCGGCGGTGACCACGTCGACCGCCGTCCCGGCGCAAACCGGCCCGCGCGTCGCCTGGCCCTCGACCAGGAGTGCCAGCACCTCCGACTCCCACTCGACGATGCGGTCGCCCACGAAGCGGCTCGCGAGCGCGCCGCCCGCGATCATCTCCGGGGCGGCCTCGGCGTCGGCGAAGCGCTGCGCGCCGCGGCCGCGCGCGCGCTGCGCCTCCATCGCGCGCTCGAAGCCGTCCTTGTCGACGGCGAGACCCTCACCGGCGACGATGTCCTCGGTCAGATCGAGCGGGAAGCCGTAGGTGTCGTAGAGGCGGAACGCGACCTCGCCGGAGAGCACGCGCGCCTTGGCGGCCCGCGCCTTCTCGACCTCGCTCGAGAGCAGCGCGAGGCCGCGGTCGAGGGTCGCCGAGAAGCGCTCCTCTTCGCCCTTCACGACCTCGGCGATGCGGCGGTGCTGCTGGGCGACCTCCGGGTAGGCGCGCCCCATCGCCTGCACCACCGCGCCCACCACCTCGTGCAGGAAGGGCCGCTCGAGGCCGAGGAGCTTCCCGTGCCGCGCCGCGCGCCGGAGCAGCCGGCGGAGCACGTAGCCCCGGCCCTCGTTCGAGGGCAGGATGTGGTCGGCGACGAGGAAGGTGACGGCGCGGCCGTGGTCGGCGATCACGCGCAGCGAGACGTCGTCGCGCTCGGTGGCGCCGTAGCGCTTGCCCGAGAGCCGCTCGCCGGCCTCCACGACCGTGCGCAGGACGTCGATCGCGTAGTTGTCGCCCACGCCCTGGAGCACGGTACAGATGCGCTCGAAGCCCATGCCGGTGTCGACGTGCCGGGCGGGCAGGTCGGAGAGCTTCCCCTCGGCGTCGCGGTTGTGCTGGATGAAGACCAGATTCCAGAGCTCGATGTAGCGCGCGCAGCCGCCGTTGACGGCGCAGCGGTGCGTCTCGTCGGCGCGCCGGTCGCACGCCGCGGGGCCGCGGTCGATGTGGATCTCGGAGCACGGGCCGCACGGCCCGGTCTCGCCCATCTCCCAGAAGTTCTCCGCCTCGAAGCGGAGGATGCGGTCGCGGCCGACGTCGGTCCGCCCGGCCCAGAGCGCGGCCGCCTCGTCGTCGGTCGTGTAGACGGTGGCGTAGAGCTTGTCCTTGGGCAGCTTCCACACCTTGGTGAGGAGCTCCCACGCCCACTCGATCGCCTCGCGCTTGTAGTAATCGCCGAAGGACCAGTTGCCGAGCATCTCGAAGAAGGTGTGGTGGTAGGTGTCGCGCCCCACCTGCTCGAGGTCGTTGTGCTTGCCGCTGATCCGCAGGCACTTCTGCGAGTTCGCGGCGCGCCGGTAGGGGCGCGTCTCCTTGCCGAGGAAGACCTGCTTGAAAGGCACCATGCCCGCGTTGGTGAAGAGGAGACTCGGGTCGTTCTCGGGCACGAGCGGCGCGCTCGGGACCACCGTGTGGCCGCGCTGGCGGAAGAAGTCGAGAAAGCCCTCGCGGATCTGGTCCCCGGTCACGAAAATGCTTCTACCGGCTCCGTCCCGGAGCGGCAACCGGCGAGCACCCGAACCTCGGGGCCGTCTCGAACGTCCAGGCTGACGGATGGAGCCCGCGCACGCGAACCGCGAGATCGTCGAGCGGGCGACCTTCCTCTACGACGCCTCGTACGCGGCGCGCGAGGCCCGAGCCCGGATCAGCGATACCCCTCGCGCCCGTGTACCACGCGGGCGACTCGAATGCGTGCAGGCGGCGGTCATTCCACCTCCCCCAGCACCTCGACCACCACCTGCTCCGGAAACCCCCGCGCCAGGAGGAGCCGCCACGCCCGCCGCCGGTCGCACACGCCGCGCAGCGCCCTCCGTGCCCACGCGGCCTCCGGCTCCCCCGCGCGCGAGGCCTCGACCGCCTCGGCGATCAGCGCCTCGCGGAGCCCGCGCGCCGTGAGATCCGCCTCGATGCGGAGCCTCCCCGCCCCGCGCGCCCTGAGCGTCCGCGCGCGCTCCTGCGCGAAGGCCGTGTCGCCGACGTAGCCGAGCTCGCGGCAGCGGGCGACGGTGGCCGCCGCGGTCTCGCGCCGGTAGCCGAGGGCGACCAGCCGCGCCTCGAGCCGCGCCTCGGTCTCGGGCGCGCGCTTCAAGAGCCGCGCCGCCACGTCGAGCGGCGTCGGGGCCGGGCGCGGCCGGCGGCCGCTAGAAGCGGTCGACCTTGATCGGCTCCTCCGCAGCTTCCCCGCCCTCCTTGTCGAAGTCTTCCCAGCGCGCGTCGCTGGTGGAGGAGATGCCGCGCGCCTTGAGCGCGAAGTCGTCGGGATTGGTCGACTGCGCGAGCGCCTCCTCGAAGGTGACGAGCCCCTCGCGCCAGAGCGCCATCAGCGACTGGTCGAAGGTCTGCATGCCGTAGGTGGTGTAGCCACGCGCGATCGCATCGCGGATCTCGCGCGTGCGCTCGGGCTGCGTGATGCACTCCTTCACCAGGCCGGTCGAGACCATGACCTCGACGGCCGGGACCATGCCGTGGCCGTCGGCGCGGGGCACGAGCCGCTGGCTGACGCAGCCCTTCAGGATGCTCGCGAGGATGAGCCGCGCCTGCCCGCGCTGGTGGTCCGGGAAGGCGGAGATGACGCGCGTCACCGTCTCCGCCGCATCCAGGGTGTGGAGGGTCGACATGACGAGGTGGCCGGTCTCGGCCGCCAGGATGGCCGTCTCGATGGTCTCCAGGTCGCGCATCTCGCCGACCAGGATGACGTCCGGGTCCTGGCGGAGCGCGCCCTTCAGGCCCGCCGCGAAGCTCACGCAGTCGGCGCCGATCTCGCGCTGGGTGATGATCGAGCTCTCGTCCTGGTGCAGGTACTCGATCGGGTCCTCGATGGTGATGACGTGGCGGTCGGCCGTGCGGTTGATGTGGTCGATCATGGCGGCGAGCGTGGTGGACTTGCCGCTGCCGGTGGTGCCGGTGACGAGGACGAGTCCCCGCCGTTCCGAGGCGACGCGCTCGATGATCGGCGGCAGGCTGAGCTCGCGGATCTGCCGCACGCGCGGCGGGATCAGGCGCAGCGCGGCCTGCACCTCGCCGCGCTGGTAGAAGACGTTCACGCGGAAGCGCCCGAGCTCGGGGTGGCCGTAGCCCGCATCCACCTGCAGCCCCTTGCGGAGCTGCTCGGAGCGGTGGTCACCCAGGAGCTCCTGGGTGAGAACGCTCAGTGCGTCACGATCGAGGCGCGGCGCGTCCGTCCACGGGACCAGGTTGCCGCTCACCCGGAAGATGGGATGCGCACCGGCCTTGAGATGAATATCCGACGCCTTGCGGACGACGCCCTCGCGCAGGATGGCTTCGAGCTCCACTTCTCATTCCTTTCCGCCCCTCCCCCTGCGGGCGGCCTCGGCCGCCCGCGCTCCTTCTGCACTCGCCCCGTTGCCCCCCTCGGGCGCGCCCGAGCGCAGCCCGAACTTCTCGCGCACCTTGGCCTCGATCTGCGCCGCGACCTCGGGATGTTCGCGCAGGAAGTCGCGGGCATTCTCGCGGCCCTGGCCGATGCGATCGCCGCCGAAAGCGTACCAGGCGCCGGCCTTCTCGACGATGCCCTGCTCGGCCGCGATGTCGATCAGCTCTCCCTCCTTGGAGATGCCGGTGCCGTACAGGATGTCGAACTCCGCCTCGCGGAACGGCGGCGCCACCTTGTTCTTCACCACCTTCACCTTGGTGCGGCTGCCGATCACCTCGTCGCCGTGCTTGAGGGCGCCGAGGCGGCGGATGTCGAGCCGCACGGAGGCGTAGAACTTGAGCGCGTTGCCGCCCGTCGTGGTCTCGGGGTTGCCGAACATGATGCCGATCTTCATGCGGATCTGGTTGATGAAGACGATGATGGTCCGCGACTTGGAGATGGTCCCGGTCAGCTTGCGGAGCGCCTGCGACATGAGCCGCGCCTGGAGGCCCATCTGCGGATCGCCCATGTCGCCCTCGATCTCGGCGCGAGGGACCAAGGCAGCAACCGAATCGATGACCAGCACGTCGAGCGCGCCCGAGCGCACCAGCGTGTCGGCGATCTCGAGCGCCTGCTCGCCGTGGTCGGGCTGCGAGATGAGGAGGTCCTCGGCCTTGACGCCGAGCTTGCGCGCGTAGCCCATGTCGAGCGCGTGCTCCGCGTCGATGAAGGCGCAGATGCCGCCGCGCTTTTGGCCCTCGGCGATGAGCTGGAGCGCGAGCGTGGTCTTACCCGACGACTCCGGTCCGTAGATCTCGACCACCCGCCCGCGCGGGATCCCGCCGATGCCGAGCGCGATATCGAGGCCGAGCGAGCCCGTCGGCAGGCAGGCGACGTCCTGCGCCAGCGCCTCCTCGCCGAGCTTCATGATGGCGCCCTTGCCGAACTGCTTCTCGATCTGGCTGACGGCGAGGTCGATCGCCCGCTCCCGATTCACGTCGATGCTCATGTCACACCCTCCCCCGCACGAAGCACCTGGACCCCGGGCCCCAATTTTCCGGAGACGGACCACTCTACCCTGGCGCTCGGCAGGTCTCCAGCCGCGCGGCCTACATATTTTCAACTACCGACGCCCCGCAGGGGGTGCCGGGACACCGGCGTGTACACGGCCCCCGTGGGCTTGAGCCGGCTCTCGTAGAGAACGACCTCCGAGGCCGTCCAGGACCCGAACGCCGAGGCGCCCGCGACCTCGACGGCCGCGGCGAGCGCGCGCCCGGCGCGTGGCGAGCGCACGCGGCCGATGGTCAGGTGGCCCCGGAAGGGACGGCCCTCGGGCGGGAAGCCGAGCGGTGTCAGCGCGCGGTCGATGGCTGCGGCGAGCTCGGCGAGCTCGGGGACGCCGGCCGTGATGCCCGCCCACAGGACGCGCGCGCTCTTGAGGCTCGGGAAGCCACCGAGGCCGGCCGCCACGAGGCCGACCGGCGAGGTGTCGGCGACCGCCGCCTCGACGGCGGCCGAGACGGCCGCCACGCGCCCGTCCGGGACCGCGCCCAGGAACTTGAGGGTCAGGTGGAACTGGGCCGGATCGACCCAGCGGACATCGGCGTGCGCCGCGGCGGTACGGACGCGCGTCTGAGCCCGGGCGATCGCGGCGCGCACGTCCGAGGTCAGGTCGATGGCGATGAAGCAGCGCACCGCGGGGCCGTTCACGCTGGCTGGAGAATCGATTGGGCCCGTGTCATAGCATGATGGTGGGGTTCCGGTCGTGGCTGCGAACCCCCGGCGCGCTCCCAGCGGGCGGAAGGGGAGGAAGGATGGCAGGGATCGGCAGGGCACTCGCCGTGACGGCGCTGGCGGTTCTCGGGTTCGCCGGCTGCTCCAACGTCCAGACCCCGGCGGGCTACGTGGGCTACGTGACCCAGGGGGCGATCCTCGGCAGGGCCCGCTTCTACGCCCTGCAGAGCGGACCGACGTCCTCCGGGCTCGGCTGGCTGCTGCACGTCACCAACGTGAGCGTGACGCCGTACACCTACACCGAGGACTTCACCGGAGACAGCGCCGTCCTCTCGCGTGACAACCTGCGGGTCTCGTTCCGCGTCCACCTGCTCTGGAAGGTCGAAGCCGAGCGGGTGAAGGACCTGGTCGAGCACTACACCACGCTCGAGCAGGGGAGGCAGTCGGAGGAGGTGGTGCGAGTCGCCTACAACAATTTCCTCCGCGAGCCGCTCCGCACCTTCGCCCGCGACGAGGTCCAGAAGCTGAACGGGCTCGAGATCAAGGACCGGATCTCGGAGCTCGGCGACCTGATCGCCAAGCGCATGGGGACCCTCACCAAGGAGACGCCCTTCGCCGTCATCAGCGCGGTGGTCGGCAACATCCAGTACCCGAAGGAGGTCGCCGACGCGGTGGCGGAGAAGATGGCGGCCACGCAGGTCCTGGAGCGGAAGCAGACCGAGATCGAGATCGAGCAGCGCGAGGCGCAGAAGCGGGTCGTGCAGGCCGAGGGCATCGGCAAGGCGATGGCGATCATCAACGAGCGGCTGACCAGCCAGTACCTCCAGCACGAGGCGATCGAGGCGCAGAAGGCGATGGTCGGCTCGCCGAATCACAGCACCGTCTACCTTCCGGTCGGCCCCATGGGCGTGCCGCTGGTGGGCACGCTCGAGCACGGGAAGTAGCGCCAAGGCGACTTCGCTCGCCCCGAACGCCACCGTCGTCGATGCACCGATTGAGGCTTCGATCGCCGGCCGTCTCGCCCGGATCTCCTCGAGTCGATCAGGTGAAGGTGGCGGGGATGCCGACGATCATGAGCCAGTACCCGGCGCGATACAGGTTCGCCATCCCCTCCGTCATCGGCTTCGAACCAAAGCTCACGAACCGATGACGAAGGATCACCGAGAGCTTGGCGATCGAGAAGAGCGCGAAACCGACCAGCGCGACCCCGAAGGCCGCCGGATTGCGCACCGCTCCCCGCGCGATGTTCGCAAGCGCCACCCCGATGACGACGGCAATGAGTGAGACGACAGCGACCTTGCCGAGGGGGCTTACCTCCTCCTTCATGGCGAGGGCTGGGCCGAGCCTGGTGGGCAGGTTCTCGTCGAGCTTGATGTTCACGACTTCCCGGGAATCTCCGGCAGCGGAATGTCCTCCTGCGCGGACGCGGCCGCGAAGGCGATGGCGGCCCGAACGTCATCCTCTGTCAGCGTAGGGAAGTCCTCGAGCACCTCTTGCACGGTGGCCCCTTCGGCAAGGCTCGCGAGCACGGTGCGCAGCGTGACCCGCGTGCCCTTCGGGACGGGCTCACCGCCACAAAGCTTCGGGTGGCGCACGATGCGGCGTCGGTAGTCCATGAGGCGTCGTTGCCGGGCTGATCGTACGCGAGTTTGAGGCTTCATGAACTGCCCCCGACTGCCTTGCACCGGAATAGCGGCGCTCGCTTCCCTGAACGAGCGGCCAGCGTACCGCAAGCCGGCTCCGCATCGAAGCCCGATACGGCGTGCCCTGCCACCGACGACGCGGGCCCGAGCGGTGTCCCTCACCGGCCGCCGGCATCCTTGGGGCGGAAGAGCCGCGACTCCGTCACCGGCAGCGCGAGCGCGTGGCGCCGCATCCAGTCGAGCGCCACCTGCGAGGCGAGCAGCTTCACCCAGTCGCGTGTGCCCCAGAGCTGGTAGCGGCGCGTCACCACGCTCGCCTCGGAGGCGAGCCCGAAGCACACCGTGCCGACGGGCTTCTCCGGCGTGCCGCCGTCGGGCCCCGCGATCCCCGTCGTCGACACGCCGATCGACGCCCCGAACGCCCGCCGCGCGCCCGCCGCCATCTCGCCCGCCGTCTCCTCGCTCACGGCGCCGTGGGCAGCGAGCGTCTCGCGCCGGACGCCGAGCAGGTCCTGCTTCGCGCGGTCGGCGTACGCCACCACCGCGCCGCGCACGTACGCCGAGCTGCCCGGCACGTTGGTGAGCCGGTGGCCGACGAGGCCGCCGGTGCACGACTCGGCGAGCGCGACGGTGAGGCGGCGCTCGCCGAGGAGGCGCCCCACCACCTCCTCCAGCGTGACGGCGCCCTCGCCGTAGACGTAGGGACCGATGCGCGCGCGGATGCGCGCCGCGAGCGCATCGAGGCGCGCCCTGGCTTCGTCCGGCCGCCCGTGCACCACGACGCGCAGCGAGATCTCCGGGAAGCTCGCGCGGAACGACACGCGCCCCTCGGAGGGATCGATCGCGCCCGCAACCATCTCGTCGAGTCCCGACTCGGTCAAGCCGAAGGTCTGGAACACGCGCGCGAGGTAGACCTGGTCGCCGCCGCGGAGCTCGACCAGCCACGGCAGCACCGTCTCCTCCATCATCGGCTTCATCTCCCGCGGCACGCCGGGGAGGACGACCAGGTGCTTCGCCCCGTGCGCCAGGCGGTAGCCGGGCGCGGTGCCGAGCGCGTTTGGGATCACGATCGCGCCGCGCGGGAGCAGCGCCTGCTTCAAGTTGTTGGCCGGCATCTCGCGCCCGAAGGCCTCGAACAGCCGCCGGATGCGGGCCGCCTGCTCGGCGTCCTCGACCAGGGGCACGCCCACCACCTCGGCGACCACCTCGGAGGTGAGGTCGTCGGCGGTGGGGCCGATGCCGCCGGTCGAGATGACGACGTCGGCCAGCTCGAGCGCCCGCCGCCACGCCCACACGAGCCGATCGTGGTGGTCGCCGACGGTGAGCACGACGGCCAGCTCGAGGCCGATCTCGAACAGCTTGTCGGCGATCCAGCTCGAGTTGGTGTCGACGATGCGCCCGGTCGTGAGCTCGTCCCCGGTCGAGAGGACGGCCGCGCGGAGCGTCACAGGAGCCACAGGAGCAGCCGGGCGAGGAGGCCCGCGTAGGCCCCGGCCACGAGGTCGTCCCCCACCACCCCGAGGCCGCCCTCGATCTGGCTGTCGATCAGGTTCGCGGGGAAGGGCTTCACGATGTCGAAGATGCGGAAGAGCACGAAGGCCAGCCCGACGGCGAGCCAGGTGCCGGGCAGGAAGAGGCCGGCCAGCACCATGCCCGCCACCTCGTCGATGACGATGTCGGAATGGTCCCGGCTCTCCAGCATGTGCTCGGCTCGCCCGGCCGACCAGACGGCCAGGGCCACGATGCCGAGGAGCAGCGCCGCGTAGCCCGCGCACGAGCCAGCGCGCAGCGCCGCCAGGGCGGGCAGGAAGGCCGCCGCGACCAGCGAGCCGAGCGTGCCCGGCGCGACCGGCGCGCGGCCGACACCGCCCACCGTTGCCAGCGCCAGGGCGAGCGTGTCCACTCCCGCTCCGTAGAGGCTCGCCTCGGGTCCGTCAAATACCCCTGGGGGCCCGTCCGCTGCTCGCGCGCTCCGCGCGCTCCGCTGCTCCGATGCCCCCAGACCCCGTCGGCCAACTTGAGCGCTCTCGCGCTCGGCCTCCCCCCTAACTCAGCTGGGGGCCCGTCCGCTGCTCGCGCGCTCCGCGCGCTCCGCTGCTCCGATGCCTCCCAGACCAACGCCCGCGCGGCTCCGCCGCGCGCTACGTGAGCGCTCTCGCGCTCGGCCTCCCCGTAAACTCCACCTGGGGGGCCCGTCCCCCGCGCGCGCTGCAGTGGTCTTCCTCTTTTGGAAATCGACTTGGGAAATGCTACGGGAGAGGCGCCCATGGGGGAGATGAAGCGACTGCTGCGGGGGGCGAAAATCGATCCCCCGCCGGTAACACCGAAGACGAGCGTCACCGAGCTCGTCGACAGGGCCTTCCTCGCCTATAACGGGGCCCGCCTGCGCGAGGCGGCGCAGCTCTTCACGCGCCAGCTGCTCGCCGACGACGTGACCATCGGGGTCAGCCTGAGCGGCGCGCTCACGCCCGCCGGCCTCGGCATGTCGTGCCTGATCCCGCTCATCGAGGCCGGCTTCATCGACTGGATCGTCTCGACCGGGGCGAACCTCTACCACGATACGCACTTCGGGATCGGCCTCACCATGCACCGCGGCCGGCCCGACCTGAACGACGTGCTGCTCAGGAAGGACGAGGTCGTGCGCATCTACGACATCGTCTTCGACTACAAGGTGCTGCTCGACACCGACGCCTTCTACCGGAAGATTCTCTTCGCGCCCGAGTTCCAGCACGAGATGGGCACCGCAGAGTTCCACCACCTGATCGGCCGCGTGGTGGCGGAGCGGCAGCGCGCGCTCCGGCTCACCCGCCGGTCGCTCATCGCCGCGGCCTACGAGTTCGGCGTGCCCGTCTACACCTCCTCACCGGGCGACAGCTCGATCGGCATGAACGTGGCCGCGCTCGCCATCGAGGGTTGCAAGCTCAAGATCGACGTCTCGCGCGACGTGAACGAGACCGCCGCCATCGTGCTCGGGGCCAAGCGCTCGGGCGGGAAGTCGGGCGTGCTCATACTCGGCGGCGGGTCGCCCAAGAACTTCGTCCTCCAGACCGAGCCGCAGGTGCAGGAGGTGCTCGGCATCGAGGAGAAGGGGCACGACTACTACATCCAGTTCACCGACGCGCGCGTCGACACGGGCGGCCTCTCGGGCGCGACGCCGAGCGAGGCCGTGAGCTGGGGCAAGGTCGACCCCGACCGCCTGCCCGACACCGTCGTCTGCTACTGCGACTCGACCATCGCGCTCCCGCTGCTCACCGCCTACGCGCTCGCCAACCATCCCCCGCGGAAGCCGAAGCGGCTCTACGAGCGGCGCGATGCGCTCATGGCGGAGCTCCTCCGCGAGTACCACGCGGCGCACAACTTCGGCCCCGACGGCGGCTTGAAGCCGCGCCGATGACGGCCTTCGCGCGCGAGCGCGAGCTGGCCGAGCGTGCCGCGCGAGAGGCCGGGGCGATCGTCCGCCGCTGGTACGAGCGGGGCGTCGGCGTGGCGGAGAAGGCGCCGGACAACCCGGTCACCAGGGCCGACCTGGAGGCCAACGCGTGCATCCGCGCGCTGCTCGCCGCCGCCTTCCCCGACGACGGCTGGCTCTCCGAGGAGACCGCCGACTCGACCGAGCGGCTCCGCAAGCGCCGGGTCTGGGTGGTCGACCCGCTCGACGGCACCAAGGAGTTCATCCAGCACATCCCCGAGTTCTGCATCTGCATCGCGCTGGTGGAGGACGGCCGGCCGGTGGTCGCGGTCGAGTACAACCCGGCCGCGGACCGCCTCTACGCCGCCGTGCGCGGCCAGGGCACGACGGTGAACGGCGCGCCCGCACAGGTGAGCCGGACGGCGCGCGTGCCCGACGCGCTCGTGCTCGCCAGTCGCTCCGAGGACCAGCGCGGCGAGTGGGACGTGTTCAAGGGCTGCGTGCGCGTGAAGCTCACGGGCAGCGTCGCGTACAAGCTCGCCGAGCTGGCGACGGGCGCGGCGGACGCGACCTTCACCCTCACGCCGAAGAACGAGTGGGACCTCTGCGCGGGCAGCCTGCTGGTCGAGGAGGCGGGCGGGCGGGTGACGGACCTCGAGGGGGCGGCGCTCAGGTTCAATCAGGCGAAGACGCTGCGGCCCGGGATGATCGCGTCGAACGGGGTGCTGCACGCGGGGCTGCTGGCGCTGATCGCGGAGTGGGGCGCGCGCGCTGGCTAACCAGTAGACTCGAGGTGGCGTCGGGGCATGGCGCCCGAGCAACCCCCGAACTGTTGACAGCCATCCGGCGTTCGACGATCTCCTCCAGCCGTGCGGTCCTGGCGCCACATTGCGATCGGGGGCGGGCTGTTCGTGTTCGCGCTCGCGCTCCGTCTCCACTTCTTCTGCGGCTTCATCCTGGCAGACGACATGATCGAGGTCCCGATGCTGCGCATGATCACGTTCCAGGGACCGCTGTGGAACGACCAGCTCCACGCCCGCTTCGGCGGCTGGGTGCTCAACTTCCTCACCCTGAAGCTCCTCGGGTTCAACGAGGTCGCGCTCTTCCTTCCGACGGTCGTGATCTCCGCGAGCTTCCCGGTCCTCGCCTACCTCCTACTGGTGGGCGGCGGCTACGGACCGCTGCCGGCCGCGCTCGCCGGCGCCTACGTCGCCTCCGCCCCCTTCGAGGTCCTCCTCGGCGCCTTGCGGGCGAACGACCTCTACCTGGCCTGGTTCATGGCCCTCGGGGCGGTCGCGCTGCTCGGCTGCGAGCGATGCCCGGTGCTGCAGGGCATCCTGCTCGCGCTCTGCTTCTGGCTCGGCTTCTACGTCAAGCTGTGGGCGGTGTACATCCTGCCGCCGCTCGCCGCGTACTATCTCTCGCGTCGCGCCTGGCGCGCCGCCGCGAGCTTCGCCGCCGCATCCCTCGTCCTCCACGGCGCGACGCTGCTGTTCTGGAAGGCCAAGGTGGGCCAGTACCTGCCCTTCATCACGACCCACGCCGCGACGTATCCCATCCCGTTCCGCGATCTGCCGCGGCTGCTTCTCGACTACCCGAAGCTCGTCTTCGTCGGCTCGGACATCGAGACGACGCTCTTCGGCGCGGTCCCCTACCTGTGGGTCGGCCTCCTGATCGCCAAGATCGTCGCGCGCTGGCTGCCGCCGGGGCTGCGCCCGGCCCGCGGCCCGCATTTCGGGCGCTGGGACCGCCTCGACGTGCTGCTCCTCACCCTCTTCGCGGTCTTCTTCACCCTCCTCAACTTCTTCCCGAACAGCTTCAGCTTCGATCGTTACTACTCGGCCCCGCGCATCTTCCGCTATCTCGCGCCGCTCTCGTTCCCCCTGACGCTGCACGTCGCCAAGATGACGATCGACCTGGTCTCGGCCCTGGCGCCGCGCCTGCCCGGCGCGCTCGCGGCGGTGCTCGTGGCGCTGATCTCCGTGAACGTGGTCCAGGCCGGCCAAGCAACCGAGCCCGGCCGCGAGTACCGTCGCCTGTTTTTCGCGATCCGCGACGACCTCCGCAAGCTCGCCCCGCCGATGGTGGTATCGGAGTCGGGCATCGCGGGCTGGCTGCAACAGCTCTATCTGAGCTCGCCGACCGATCGGATCCCCGTCATGACGGCCTACCACACGTACCGCGCCCCGGACTACGAGCAGTGGCTCGCCGACAACCAAGCGCAGCTCCCGAACGGCACCATCCTGGTCAGCGGGTTCGGCGGCTGCGTCTTCTACCGCGCCAACACCGATGGCTTCCGGCTGCGACACTTCAAGCGGCCCCTGTCGCCCGACTGGACGCTGGTCAAGGAGTATCCCACGCCGGCGCACCTCCCGCCCGACCCGCCGCAGCTCTGGCGCCTCGAGAAGGGTAGCGCGGCGAGCTCCCGCCGCCGGGAGCCGCCGCTGGCGGTGGAGGGCGTGACGGCCGAGCAGTAGTTAGGCGGTGTGCTCCTCGTACGGTGCGCGCCGCGCCGCTGGCTCTGGCTCGAAGTTCACCCGCTCGCGCTCGATCACCACCGGACGGCGACGCACCTGCGAGTGGATCGCCATCACGTACTCGCCCACGATGCCGAGGAAGAGCAGCTGCACGCCCGAGAAGAAGAACAGGGCGACGATCAGGGTCGCTGTGCCCGCCGGCGCCAGCTCGCGGAAGTAGACGAGGTTGATGAGCAACTGGATCAGAGCGTAGGCCATGCTGGCCCCGGACAGCAGGAAGCCCGTCGCCAGGCAGATGCGCATCGGCACGTTGGAGAACGAGATGATGCCGTTCAG
>Ga0209474_10000733_pt1 | contig 34547 bp, 31 predicted proteins | sample GraSoiAngelo_145_FD_185902 | JGI IMG/M metagenome (GOLD analysis project Ga0209474, IMG submission 185902) | Grasslands soil microbial communities from the Angelo Coastal Reserve, California, USA - 14_1009_05_20cm (SPAdes) (version 2) | ecosystem: Environmental > Terrestrial > Soil > Grasslands...
CTTCAGCCGCTCGGTTATTACGGCATCCGATTCCATAAATCCGTAATTGATGAAGTCCGACACGGCAGTAACGCCGGAACGGGCGAACTTCGAGAGATAACCGTCATCGTAATAACCACGCCAGGCTTCATCGGGCCATGTGATGGAATATCCGACCAGCGCGGCAAGACACGCCAACTTGCAGGCTAGCGCCGGCAGCCGGCGAATCCGGAACGGATCGACGCGCCACAGCGCGTACACGAGGGGGACGACGACGAACCCGACACCGATCACTGACCAGCGCAGGTTGGGAAAGATCGTAAACAAAAACGCCGCGGTATCGCGATCGATGACCATGATGTCGACGAAATTCGCGGTCATCTGCACGATGTCGTGCTTGAGCCGTGACAGCAGGATCAGCACGATCACCAACGTCAACGACAGCGCACCAGAGAGGGCGGGACGCCGAAGCAGCGTGATCCAGAACAAGTTGAGGATTCCCCAGGCCAGCAGAAATCCGATACGCGAGCCTAAGTCGGTCTCGGTCTGCAGCATGATTGCGAGCGCGGCCAGGTGCGGTGCGGACACCGCCAGCAGTCGCCAAACCCCGACCGACGCAAGACCTGCGGCGGCGACATTGGCGGAGGGACCTGGAATTGGCGCGGGCGCCATCGGGTAGCACGCAAACCTACCCGGCGCTGTCCTTGGGCCTTGGCTGGCGATGACCAGCGGACGGACGACGCAGCCGGAGCCTGCACCGTGTCATAAAGATGTAATGGAAACGTCACACTGACGCAACTCTGCCGTGCGGGCCCGCCGCTCGCCCGGCAATTTGCAATCGGCATAGTTACCGGAAAAGCCTCCGCTCGCGAGCGCCAATTTTACGAGTGGCTGCGTGATGGCCCGGGCTACCTCTCCCGCTTGCGGGGGAGGTCGACGCGCTCGCAGAGCGCGGCGGGTGGGGGAAGCTCTATCAGCTTGCGTTGGCGTGACACCCTATCCACGACCCCGCGCACGCGAAAAGGGGGCCACAGCGGGCGCGTTGCGGCGTTCATGTCGAGGGCATCAGGCCGAGGCGCTTGGCGATAATCTTGTCGAGCATCCGCTTCGGCAGCACGGCGCTCATCAAATGCCGCATCGGATCGGGCGTGAGCTGATAGCGCACCTTGGGATGCGCCGACGTCAGCGCCTCCGCGATCGCTTCCGCGATCTTCTCCGCCGGCAATCCGGTTTCGCCGAGCTGCAGCATGAATTTGCGGATGCGCTCGAGCGCCGGGAAAAACGGTGAATTCTTGTAAGGGGAAATGTCCACTTCCTCTGCCTTGCTCCAGATCGGCGTCTTTACCGCGCCCGGCGCAATAATGACCACGTCGATGCCGAACAGCATCATTTCGCGGCGCAGGCTTTCGGATAATCCCTCAATCGCGTGCTTCGATGCCGAATAGGCCGCCATCAGCGGGTTGCCGCTCTTTCCGGCCACCGAACTGATCATCACCACGCGCCCCTTCGGTCCCTTCAGCGACGGATCGGACCCGAGCAGCGGACCAAAGGCCTGGGTAGAGATGATCGGCCCGATCACGTTGACGTCCATCTGGCGGCGAAATTCGTCGGCGGCGAGTTCAAGCACCGGCCCCGCCACCGCGATGCCCGCATTGTTGACGAGCCCGGTGAGCGTTTCGCCTTTGAGCGCGGCGCGAACTTCGCGGGCAGCCGCCAGCACGGCGGCCTCGTTGGTGACGTCCAACAACAGCGGGATAAAATTCGCCCCGAACTGGGTTTTCAGCCGGTCGGCGTCGGCCTGCTTGCGCACACTGCCGAACACGCGAAACCCGCGATCAAGCAACAGCTTCGCGGTAGCCCAGCCGATGCCGGTGGACGCTCCAGTAATAACAACAGATTGCATGTTTTAGCCCCCGCTTTGATGCGCGTGGAGCCCTTGTACCCTGATTGCGGCCAAGTGCAATCGTGGCCCAGCCTGTTACTCCGCGTGCCCGTCGATGATCGGACCGAACAGCTGCCATTTTTCTCCGGTAAAGCGCATCATCTGCACCTGTTCGATGGGATAGAAATCCGTCGGCGAGGTCTTGATCCTAATTCCGGGGATGTAGGTGTTGATCTCGAAATCCAGGTTGGCAACTATCTTCATCACGTTTTCGCGGGTGAGATTGTCACCCCAGCGCTTCAGCACTTCCACCAGCGCGGTTGAGGTATTGAATGCAGTAAGCGGACCACTTTCCGATGTGTCGGCTTCCGGATAATATTTGGCCATGAAGGCGCGGAATTTCTGCATCCCGGGATAGCTGTCCCATTGCGGATCGGTGACGTCCATCTGATAGTGGGCACTCAAGATACCCTTCGAGTTGTCCAGCCCCGCGGGCTTCAGCACCGCCCCCACCGACGCCGACACGTTGGTCATGATGTGAACTGGGTGCCAGCCGAGTTCGGCGACTTTCTTGATCGCCTGAGCTGCAAATTTTGGCGTGCCAATATTGACGAAAATGTCCGGGTTGGCGGTCTTGATCGCCACCACCTGCGAGTCGACGGTCGGTACGCTGATCTCGTACGAGATCTCGGTGACCACCATCTTGCTGTATTTCTCGCGCAGCACGTCCTTCAAGCCCAGAACGTAATCCTTTCCGAAATCGTCGTTTTGATAGAGCACGCCGATCTTGCCATTCGGATAATGCTGCAGGATGTAGGTAGCGTAGATGCGCGCCTCAGCGCGGTAATTTGGCTGCCAGCCGATGGTCCAGGGGAAGTGCTCGGGATCGCCCCAGCGCGAGGCGCCGGTGGCCACGAACAGTTGCGGCACCTTCATCGTGTTCATGTATTTCTGGATCGCCGCATTGCTCGCGGTCCCGAGCGGCGCAAAAATCAGGAAGACCTCGTCGCTCTCGACCAGCTTACGCGCCTGCTCGACCGTTTTGGGCGGGCTATAGGCATCATCGTAGGAAATGAAGTTGATCTTGCGCCCGTTCACGCCGCCATTGTCGTTGATCATCCGGAAATAGGCACTCATCGTCTTGCCGATGATGCCATAGGCCGACGCCGGCCCGCTGTACGGCATAATGTTGCCGATCTTGATTTCGGTGTCGGTTACGCCCGTATCGTATTTCTTCTGCGCGGTAGCTGGCAGAGACGCCGCAGTAGTGATGAGTCCGGAAAGTCCAAGTGTAACAGCAAGCGTCCTGATCAGATCGGTAGCGCAGCGCTTCATGAGAGCTTCCTCCCGGCGCGTATTCCGCAAACCTCGATGCCGGTTTGCGATTAGAAAGACGCGCTCTGTGTTAGATGAGCATTCGTTGCGGCGAAGACGTCATCGGACGATAGCAGGCGTGCGCGTCGACCGAAAGCGGCGGGCGCATCAGGGACGATTTGTCCGTGATTTATTGTGCGGCGCGGCGCGATCGCGCGAGTGACCAGATGGCAAGCAAGGCTGTTGTTTCTTCATCCCTCCCCGTTGCAGAAAAAGGGGTGGGATAAGCAAAGAGCGGTAATGCCGCAACCGATTCGGATTGCCGCAAAGCGTTTAGTTCTTGGTCTTGTCCACCAGGGCGCCCTTCTTGATCCAGGGCATCATGTCGCGGAGCTTGACGCCGACTTCCTCAATCGGGTGGGCTGCGAGTTTGGCGCGGGTCGCCTTGAACGAAGTCTGGTTGACCTTGTTCTCCAGCATCCAGTCGCGGGCGAACTTGCCGGACTGGATGTCGGCCAGCACGCGCCTCATCTCCTGCTTGGTCTCGTCGGTTACGATGCGCGGACCGGTGACGTATTCGCCGTATTCGGCCGTGTTGGAAATCGAATAGTTCATGTTGGCGATGCCGCCTTCATAGATCAGGTCGACGATCAGCTTGACCTCGTGGAGACATTCGAAATACGCCATCTCTGGCGCGTAGCCGGCCTCCACCAGCGTTTCGAAGCCGCCCTTGATCAGCTCGACCAAGCCGCCGCACAGCACCACCTGCTCGCCGAACAGATCGGTCTCGCATTCTTCCCGGAACGACGTCTCGATGATGCCGGCCCGGCCGCCGCCGATCGCCGAGGCGTAGCTCAAGCCGAGGTCATGCGCATTGCCGGAAACATCTTTTGCGATCGCGATCAGGCACGGCACGCCGCCGCCGCGCTGGTACTCCGAGCGCACGGTGTGGCCCGGGCCTTTTGGCGCGATCATCAGCACGTCGAGATCAGGACGGGGATCGAGCAGGTTGAAGTGCACGTTGAGGCCGTGCGCGAACACCAGTGCCGCGCCCTTTTTCATGTTGTCGTGCAGATGATCGCGGTAGATGTCGCCCTGCAACTCGTCTGGGGTAAGCATCATCACGAGATCTGCCCATTTCGCGGCGTCCGCGACTTCCATCACCTTGAAGCCGGCCGCCTCGGCCTTTTTGGCCGAAGCCGAACCCCTGCGCAGCGCGATGGCGACGTCCTTGACGCCTGAGTCCTTCAGGTTCAGCGCATGGGCGTGGCCTTGGCTGCCATACCCGACGATGACGACTTTTTTGCCCTTGATCAGGTTCAGGTCGGCGTCGCGATCGTAATAAACACGCATGGTCGTTCCTCTTGGCTGGGCGGGCGGACTGCCCGGATCGTCATGTCTGTGAAGTATCGACGCGTTGTAGGGACGCGGCTTGGCAGGCGATTTCGCGCCGTTGGTCTAGTCCATTTTCACGGCAAGGGGAAACCCGTTTCTGCATGGCGGAGTGAGGCATCATGCGTCGGCAAAGACGGGATAAAGGGACATCAGCAGCAGCAGGGCCATCAAGATGTTGAATGCCCGCACCGCGCTGCGCGAAGTCAGAATCCGTCGCAGCGAACTGCCGAAAAATGCCCAGACCAGCGATGATAGCCCTCCCATAACGAACATGAGGGCGGCCTGCATCGCGATATTCCAGGGAAAGCTGGCAATCGCGGAATAGGCGGTAACGATGCCAATCGCCATCACCCAGCCCTTGACGTTGACCCATTGGAACAGCGCTGCAGCCCAGAACGCCATCGGCCCGCGCTGATTGACTTGGCCTGGCGCAACGGGCTCGGACATCGCGATAACAAAGGCGAGATAGATCAGATAAGCGATGCCGGCATATTTCAGGATGCTCTGCAATACCGGATAGGCGGCGAAGATCGTCCCCAGGCCGACACCCATAGCCGCGACCATAAACGAGACCCCGATCGCGATCCCCGCGATGTGCGGAAGTGTGCGACGGATGCCGTAGGTAAGCCCCGATGACAGCACCAAGACGTTGTTGGGCCCAGGCGTGAATGCCATGACTGCGCCAAAAACAACGAAAGCGATCAGAAGTGGGTGCGACATGCGGTACTCACGCGATCTCGGGCAGGACTTGCGGCCGCTTCGAGATCAGCATGACCGCTATCCCGCACACCACGATCACCATCCCGGAAAGCCGCAGCGGCCCGAAGCGCTCGCCAAACACGATGCTCGAAGCCGCGGCGCCGACGAACGGCACCAGCAGCGCGAACGGTACCACCTGCGCTGCCGAATAATCCCTGAGCAGACCCCCCATAGCCAATACGCGATGCTGGTCGAAACAGCGCCAAGCGCCAGCATGCAGGCAGCCCCGGTGGCGGACATATCGATCAGGGAATGCCAGGTTGGCTGGGCCCCATCGGCCACCACCGCCAGCGCGAGCAGCGGCAGCGTCGGCACCAGGCAGAGCCAGGCGAACAGATCGAACATCGGCACGTCGCGCGCTTGCCGCAGCAGGAGATTGCCGATCGCAAAGCTGACCGGTGAGATCATCAGCACGGCGAACGCGCCGGCGCTGAAATCATATCCCACGGTACCGCAGATCATTAGAAGTCCGACCGTGGCGATACCAATCCCTACGGTTTGCATCGGCGTCGGCAGTTCGCGAAAGGCCACCACCGCAAAGGCGATAGTGAACAACGCCTGGCTCTGCACGACCACGCTGGTCAGGCCGACGGGCACACCGTGCGCGATGCCATAGGCCTGTGCCAGGAACTGTCCCAGGAACAGCGTGCCGCTGATCGCTATCAGGAGCGGCCAGGAGACATCGGGCTTGCGCACGAACAAACACGGCACCGCGGCTACCGCAAAGCGCAGCGCGGTCATCAATGACGGCGAAAATTCGTCGAGCGCGATCCGGCTCGCCACAAAGGCAAGCCCCCAAATCACCGCCACCATGATGGCGAGGCCGACGTCTACTGGCTTCATCACGCCCTAGCCCTGCTCGCCGGATTTCGGTTTACGCAAGACATAAGTGCCGTTTAGCGGCGCGTGATAATCGGCCGAGACCAGGGTGAAGCCGACCTCGGTGAGCATGCGCTCGATCACCCAGCCGAAGGTCGAATACTCGTCGCGCATATGGGTAATCACGCCGTCGCGGGCCAATCCGTGATTGTTGATATTGAAATCGGCCCACTCCTCCACATCACGCTCTGGTCCATCAGGCATGCTGGAAAACACGATATCGCGCAGATAGAAGCTGCTGCCCGGTTTCAGCGCGCGAAAGATCCGCGCCAGCGCCACTGCTTTCCAGAAATCCGGCAGATGATGCAACGCGAACTCGGTGACGACGAGGTCATACGAATTAGGCTGATAGGCGAAACTTAACAAGCCCGCCGACTGGGTCCGAATCCTGACCTTGCGGTCACGTGCCTGGATTTCCGCAAGCGCCAGCATCGCCGGCGAGATATCGATGGCGTCGACTTCCGCGCCCATCAGCGCCGCCTCGCAGGCGAGCACGCCGTTGCCGCAGCCGATATCGGCTACCCGCCAGCCTTGCTGAACCCCGAGCATCGTCAGCGCAGCGCGGGCGCGCATGTCGCTGTCGTCATGCCCGTCGTAGATCGTGGCGACCGCGGTATCGAGCCCGATCCGCCGACGCTCGTTGTAGTACCAGTCGCGCGCCAACATGGCTTACATTCCCTCGGCTCCGCGCCCGATCGCGGCGACGCCGGTGCGCGAGACCTCGATCAGACCGAGCGGACGCATCAGGTCGATGAACTGGTTGATCTTGGCGGAGTTGCCGGTGATCTCGAACACAAAGCTCTCGGTAGTGGCGTCGATGACGCGGGCGCGAAAAGCTTCCGCCAGCCGCAGCGCTTCGACGCGGTGCTCGCCGGTGCCGCGCAGTTTCAGCATTGCGAGCTCCCGTTCGATCGAACGGCCGGTCAGCGTCATATCCACGACGCGGTAGACCGGGACCATGCGGTCGAGCTGGTGTTTGATTTGCTCGATCACCATCGGCGTGCCCGTGGTGACGATGGTGATGCGCGAGACGTGCTTCTGGTTCTCGGTCTCGGAGACGGTGAGACTTTCGATGTTGTACCCGCGCCCCGAGAACAGCCCGATGACGCGCGCCAGCACGCCCGGCTCGTTCTGCACGAGTACCGAAAGCGTATGGGACGCGGTCGGCTCATGGCGCTCTTCCATGAAGTAGGCGGATGCCGGCTGATCCATTTTCTTAGCCCCTTTCGCGCTCACACCAGCGCCTTGCCGCCGGCCAACGCCGCGGCTTCCGGAATGATCCATGTATTGAACAGATCGAAATCGATATTGCCGCCGGTCAGGATGAGTCCCACCCGCTTGCCGCAAATCTTCGGCTTGTCCTGCAAGGCGGCGGCGAGCGCGGCGGCGCCGGCGCCCTCCGCAATATTGTGCGTATCGGTCCAGTAGGCTCGTATCGCTGCGGCCACCTCCCTATCGGTGACCTGCACAATCCGCGAGGCCCCTTTGCGGATGATCGCGAGCGCCTCGGCATCGGGGACGCGCGTCGCCATGCCGTCGGCAAGGGTGTTGCTGGTCTTCGTGGTCACAACTGTGCCGGCCGCGAACGAGAAGGCATACGACGGGGCTTCCGTCGATTGCACGCCAACGATTTCGGTCGTGAGCCCGAGCAGATCGCGCGCCAGGATGCAGCCGCAAATGCCGGATCCCTGCCCGATCGGCACGTAGAGCACGTCGAGGTCTCCGAACTGGCGCAACAACTCCAACGCGTACGTCGCCACCCCGCGCACCAGATCGGGATGGAACGACGGCACCAATTCGAGCCCGTCGAGTCTGGCGCGGCGCTCGGTTTCCTCGCGCGCTGCCTGAAAATCATCGCCGTGTTCGACCAGCTTCGCGCCGAACGCTCGCATCGCGCGGTTCTTCTCGACCGAATTGCCGTGCGGCACGTAGATCGTCACCGGCATGCGATAGCGGCTCGCCGCGAATGCCAGGCTTTGGCCATGATTGCCCCGTGTCGCGGTGATCAATCCGGCGATATCGGGCCGCTCGCGCTTGAGGCGATCGACATAGACCAGCCCGCCTCGCACCTTGAATGCGCCGATCGGGGTATGGTTTTCGTGCTTGACGATCGCGGTCGCGCCGAGCCGCTCCGACAGCAATGGCCACGCGTAAGCCGGTGTCGGCGGCATCGCCGCGCCGACGATGCCATGGGCGTGTTCGAGTTGTTGCAGGTCAAACATCGGCGCGCTCACTCACACCAGCGCCTTGCCGCCAACAAAGGCATTAGCGGTGGCCTCGTCAGTGGCTTCCGCCGGTAGCAGCATTTCATTGTGCGCCTTGCCTGATGGAATCATCGGGAAACAATTCTCCAGTGCGGCCACCCGGCAGTCGAAAAGTACCGGGCGTTTGACGGTGATCATTTCCTTGATCGCGCCGTCGAGATCCCCGGGCTTGATCGCCCGAATGCCGACGCAGCCGAAAGCCTCCGCAAGCTTGACGAAATCGGGCAGCGCTTCCGAATAGGAATGCGACAGCCGATTACCGTGAAGCAATTGCTGCCACTGCCGAACCATACCCATGTACTGGTTGTTCAGGATGAAAATCTTGATCGGCAATTCATACTGGACGGCCGTCGACATCTCCTGCATCGTCATTTGCACCGAGGCGTCGCCCGCGATGTCGATCACGAGGCTGTCGGGATGGGCGACCTGCACCCCAAGCGCGGCCGGCAGGCCGTAGCCCATGGTGCCGAGCCCGCCCGAGGTCATCCAGCGATGCGGCTCCTCGAAGCCGAAGAACTGCGCCGCCCACATCTGGTGTTGGCCGACTTCGGTCGTGACGTAGACGTCGCGGCCGCGCGTCGCCTCGAAAAGCCGCTGGATCGCAAATTGCGGCAGGATGATATCGTTGTTCTTTTTGTAGGACAGCGAATTGCGCGCGCGCCATTTCGCGATCTCCTGCCACCAGGCGCGGACATCCGGCTTTTTGGCTTCCGCCTTGAACACCTGCAGCAAGTCCCCGAGCACATTGCCGGCATCGCCGATGATGGGCACGTCGACGCGAATGTTTTTGTTGATCGAGGAAGGGTCGATATCGATGTGAATTTTCTTCGAACCCGGCGAAAACGCGTCGGTGCGTCCGGTGATACGGTCGTCGAAGCGCGCGCCGACGCAAAGCATCACGTCGCAATCGTGCATGGCCATGTTGGCTTCGTAGGTGCCGTGCATGCCAAGCATTCCGAGCCAGTTCTTGCCGGATGCCGGATAGGCGCCGAGACCCATCAGTGTCGAGGTGATCGGGAAACCGGTGGCTTCGACCAGTTCGCGCAGCAGCTCCGAGGCTTCCAGCCCGGAATTGATGACGCCGCCGCCGCTGTAGATCACCGGCCGCTTGGCGGAGGCGAGCAGCGTCACGGCCTTGCGGATCTGCGACGCATCGCCCTTCACCCGCGGCGCGTAAGACACATGCACGTCGGCCTTGCGCGGAGGATGATAGTTGCCCAACGCGAACTGCACGTCCTTTGGCACATCGACCACCACGGGACCGGGACGACCCGTACTGGCGACATAGAAGGCCTCGTGCAGCACCTTGGCTAAATCGTTCACATCGCGCACCAGCCAGTTGTGTTTGGTGCAAGGCCGGGTGATGCCGACGGTGTCGCATTCCTGGAACGCGTCGTTGCCGATCAGGTGAGTCGGCACCTGCCCGGTTACGCAGACCAGCGGAATCGAATCCATCAGCGCATCGGTCAGTGCCGTCACCATGTTGGTGGCGCCCGGCCCCGAGGTCACCAGCACCACGCCCGGCTTGCCGGTGGAGCGCGCATATCCCTCCGCGGCGTGGCCGGCGCCCTGCTCATGTCGCACCAGGATGTGCTCGACCTCGCTCTGCTGGAAAATCTCGTCATAGATCGGAAGCACCGCGCCGCCGGGATAACCGAAGATGTGCTTGACGCCATGATCGATCAGCGCCCGCACGATCATCGCGGCGCCGGTCATCTGGTTGGGATCGTGGCTCTTGTCGCTCATGGCTTGCTCCGGATCCGCTGTTGCCAGCGGCTTCTTTCATTGCGTTCTTCGGAAAAATAAAAAGGGGCCCAAGAGGCCCCTGCACACCGCCCGAATTTGGATGGCCTTAGCCATCCCCGGCGGTGCGCCTGGGTACGACGACGATAAGCAGCTTGGTAATTTTATTACGCATATACCGGCTCTTACTTCCCAAAGGTTGCGCGAACATAGCGTCCAAACCCCGGATGTCAAGGCGGAGCGGCACGAAGCGCAGGACTCAGACTTTAGCGGGCTTTACGGCGTACGGCGAGGGCGAAAATGCCCTTTGCAGCCATGCAGGGGCCTCGCCTGGGCTCACCCACTCGAATTCCGGCAGTTGGTGCCGAAACCAGGTGAACTGCCGTTTTGCATATTGGCGGGTCGCCGTGCGGCCAATTATCGTTGCCTCCTCCAGCGTGATCTCCCCGCGCAAGTGCCGGATCAGGGCGGGCACGCCGTGCGCCTTCATCGCCGGCAGCAACGGATCGAGATTCCGCGCCGCCAATGCCGCGACCTCCGCGAGCGCGCCTGATTTGAGCATCGCGTCGAAGCGCGCATCGATCTGCGCATAAAGCTGATCGCGATCGGGGCTAAGAAACAGCGCGGCGAACGTCGCGGGCGGCAGCAGCGCCGGCACTCCATCACGATGCCAGTCGTTCAGCGAGCGCCCGGTGGCCTCCATCACCTCGAGCGCGCGCGCGATCCGAGTGCGATCACGCGTCTTCAAGCGCGCGGCGGAATCTGGATCGCGCTGCGCCAGTTCTGCGTGCAGCGCCTCGACGCCGTCGCGCTCCAGTCTGGCGCGCACGCCTTCACGTATCTCGGAGGGAACGGGCGGCACCGCCGACAGACCTCGCGTCAGCGCCTTGAAATACAGCCCGGAGCCACCGACGAAGATCGGGAGCAGCTTTTGCGCCTGCGCCTCCATCAGCGCGGCCGAGGCCTCAACCAGCCATGCGCCTGCAGAGAAATTCACGGCGGCATCGGTTTGTCCGTAAAGACGATGCGGAACCCGCGCCTCGTCCTCCGGCGTCGGGCGCGCCGTGATGATGCGGAGATCGCGATACACTTGCATCGAATCGGCGTTGATGATGACCCCGCCGGTTTGTTGCGCGAGCTCGAGCGCCAGCGCCGACTTGCCGCTGGCGGTCGGCCCTGCGATAAGCACGGCCTTGCTGTTGTCCCCTATTGAATTCACTCCGATGTCTCTCGTCGCTACGCTCATCTGCAACCCCGCCAATCCCGCGCTCGATAGCACGGTAGTGGACGGCGCGCGCGCCATTTTGCCCTCCGCCGGTCCGGCACAATGGTTGTTCGACGAAGTGGCCGTCGACATTCCCTTCACCGACGGTGAGGACCTGCGCGCGATCGAGAATCGGCTGCGGGAGGCGCGCCGCGATCTGCCGATCGACATCGTGGTGCAGCCTGATGCGTTCCGGCGCAAGAAGCTCTTTCTCGCCGATATGGATTCCACCATCATCGGCCAGGAATGCATCGACGAGCTGGCGGATTTCGCCGGCCTGAAAGCGCATGTTGCACAGATTACCGAGCGCGCGATGCGCGGGGAAATCGAGTTCGAGCCGGCGCTGCGCGAGCGCGTGGCGCTATTAAAAGGCATGTCGATGAGCGTGATTGACGAGGTCCTGGCCAAACGCATCACGCCGACGCCTGGAGCACGCGAGGTGGTGGCTACCATGCGCGCCCACGGCGCCTGGACCTGTCTGATCTCGGGCGGATTTACGCACTTCACCAAGGCGGTCGCCGGACGGATCGGGTTTCAGGAAAACCGGGCCAATGAGTTGAAGCTCGAGCACGGCAAACTGACCGGCGAGGTCGTGGAGCCCATTTTAGGACGTGCCGCCAAACTCGCCACGCTGCTGGAGCTGCGCGAAGCCTTCGACCTCGACGACATCGACACGTTGGTGGTCGGCGATGGCGCCAACGATCTCGGCATGATCCAGCAAGCCGGTCTAGGCGTCGCCTATCACGCTAAACCAGCGGTCGCCGCTTCAGCCGCGGCAAGGATCGATCACGGCGACCTCACCGCGCTGCTCTATGCGCAGGGATATCGAAGGGACGAGTTTGTGGAGGGATAGATTCCACGCACTGCGCGCTCCCCTGGATGAGGTCTGAGACCCTCACGATGAGGAGCGCGGCAACGCCGCGCGTCTCGAACCACGAGGCCTTGCATGAGCCGTCAGGATTCCGCTCAGTGAGATAGGGGTTGAACGCCCGCCCTATTGCACGCCCAGCGCCACAAAGCGCAGTTCACCGTCGGAATTGGCGACCAGTAGCAGCACCGATTTTTTGCCGTCCTTTTTCAACTGCTCCACACGCTTCTTGACATCAGCCGCGTTGCTCACGGCCTCCTGCGCCACCTCGACAATGACCTCCCCGGGACTGAGGTGCTTTTCGGCGGCGTCAGAGGCGCCATCTACATTGGTGATGATAACACCCTTGACGTTGTCCTTGATCTTGTAGCGGCTGCGCAGGTCCTTGCTGAGGGTGGCGAGATCGAGCCCGAGCGCCTTTTGCGTCACCGGCTTTTCGGCAGGCTCATCCTTTTTCGCCGCGGCCTGCACCGCCTTCTCGGTATCCTCAAGCCGGCCGAGCGTAACTTTTTTGGTTTCTTCCGCGCTCTTGCGGATGATAACGACTTCGACCTCTTTGCCGACCGCGGTGTCGGCCACCACGCGCGACAGATCCTTCGGTTCCTTGATGTCCTTGCCGTCGAACTTGACGACGACATCGCCCGGCTCGATCCCCGCGGGCTTGGCCGGACCCTTGTCCTCGACGCCCGCAATCAGCGCGCCGCGCGCCGGTTTGATGTTGAGGCTTTCCGCGATCTCGTCCGTGACCTGCTGGATGCGGACGCCGAGCCAGCCGCGACGCAACTCGCCGAATTGCCGAAGCTGATTGACGACCCCGACCACCGTCTTGGAGGGCACCGCAAAGCCGATGCCGATCGAGCCGCCGGACGGCGAGATGATGAGCGTGTTGACGCCGATCACTTCGCCCTCGAGATTGAACAGGGGGCCACCGGAGTTGCCGCGATTGATAGCGGCATCGGTCTGAATGTAGTTGTCATAAGGGCCGGAGGAGATATCGCGGTTGCGGGCCGAGACGATGCCGGCCGTCACCGTGCCGCCGAGGCTGAACGGGTTGCCGATCGCGACTACCCACTCGCCGAGGCGCAACTTGTCCGAGTCGCCAAACTTCACGGCCACCAGCGGCTTGGTCGGCTTGAATTTCAACACCGCGAGATCGGTCTTCTTGTCGACGCCGACCAGTTCGGCCTTGAACTTGCTGCCATCGTTCATGATGACGTTGATCTCGTCGGCATCCGCGATCACGTGATTGTTGGTCACGACGATGCCTGCGGCATCGACGATGAATCCCGAGCCGAGCGAGTTGGTCTTGCGCGGCTGCAATTCGCCGTTCTTGTCACCGCCCCGGTCACCGCCTTTGGGACCGGCGCCAGGACCACGGCGGTTCTTGAAGAAATCGTCGAAGAATTCCTCGAATGGCGAGCCCGGTGGCAACTGCGGCATCGCGCCCCCGCCCCCGCCGCCAAGCCCCTTGGCCTCAACGGTCTGTGACGTCGAGATATTGACGACGGCATCGATCACCTGCTCGGCCACATCGGCTATGCCGTCGGGGCCGCGCGCCAGGGCCGGTGCCGGTGTCAGCACGCTTGCGGCGGCGAGGCAAATCATGGCCAGCACGGGACGCAGGCGATGGCTCAGGGCTGGAATCGCAGCGGTCATATCAGCTCTCTCTTGTCAAAAAATCGGGGTGGAATTTGAAACCGACAGTGCGCCCGAACAGGGTAACGGCGCAAGCTTTGAGCGGATATTTCGTTCCCATGAGTTCGGCTGAATTCGGCGAAACCGGGACGTGCCCGCTCACGATCGTGCCCTAAGCATTTTCGTCGTGGCCTAAGCGACTGCTATCGCCGCACCACCCAGATCAGAACCAAGCCGGCGACCGCCGACCCAATGCCGACCGCGCGCAAGATGCTCTCCGGGGTCTCCAGCGCGCTCTTCATGGCGCGGCGCATCCAGGCTGGGCTTGCCGCGAACATCAGGCCCTCAAGCACGAACAGAATGCCCAATCCGATGAGGAAGTCGGCGAACGCTATGGACCTCATCGGACTGAAACCCCCGTTTAATGTTGTTATAAGCCTGTCTCAAAGGGCGGCGCTTGCCTCGCCCTTTGTCCCTCCTTGTTTCAAGGCTTTGGCGCCGCCGGTTGAACCGCAGCCGCTGTTCCCGCGGAACCCGGACCGCCGGTTGCCGCCGCCGGCCCAGCCGCTTTACCGCTTGGGTTGCCGAAGAACCTGAAGAAATCGGAATCCGGCCGCAGCAGGAAGCGGGTATCATTGCTCTTCAGCCCGGTCTCATAGGCGGTCATCGAGCGGTAGAAGGCGAAGAAATCCTGATCCTTGCCATATGCTTCGGCGAACAGCCGGTTACGCTCACCGTCGCCTTCGCCGCGCACCCGCTCGGCGGTCGAATTGGCTTCGGCGACAATGATGGTCGCTTCACGATCCGCATTGGAGCGGATCTCCTGCGCCTTCTGGCCGCCTTGGGCGCGGAATTCGGCCGCCTCGCGCTGCCGCTCGGTTTGCATGCGCTGATAGACGGCCTGGCTGTTCTGCTCGGGTAGATCGGCCCGCCTGATCCGCACGTCAGCCACCTGGATGCCATAGCCGTCGGCTTCCCTGTCGAGCTGGTCGCGAATACGCGCCATCAAGGCCTCGCGCTCGTCCCGCACCACCTGGATGAACGTGACCTCGCCGAGCACGCGGCGCAGCGCCGCGTTGAGCAGCGTCGTGAGCTGGATATTGGCGGCCTGGATCGTACCGATCGACTGATAGAAGCGCAGCGCGTTCTTGATGCGATAACGCGCGAACGCATCGACCACCAGCCGCTTCTGGTCCGACGCGATTACTTCCTGCGACGGATTTTCCAGATCGAGGATGCGCTTATCGATCGAGATCACCGTGTCGATGAACGGCGCTTTGAAGTTCAAGCCCGGTTCGGTGACAACACGGATGGGCTCGCCGAGCCGCACTACCAGCGACTGTTCGGTCATATCGACCGTAAAGACGGAGCCGTAGCCGACGATCAAGACGGCAAACAGCACGAACAGCGCCGCGATGCCTGCAATGGGGGATTTCATCGTGTGGCTCCACTCTGCTGCTGGGGCTGCCCGGTCGTCCCCTGACGGCGTTGCGTCAGCTCGTTCAAGGGCAGATAGGGCACCACACCCTGTGAGGAACCGCCGCCGTCATACACCAGCTTGTCGGCGCCGCCGAGGACACGCTCCATTGTCTCGAGATAGATGCGCTGGCGCGTGACGTCGGGGGCTTTCCTGTATTCGTCATAGACCTTCAGAAAGCGCGCGCTCTGGCCTTTGGCTTCGGCGACTGCCTGCTGCTTGTAGCCTTCGGCGATCTGCACGATTTGCGCCGCTCGCCCGCGTGCGTCGGGAACGACACGGTTGGCATAAGTCTGCGCCTCGTTCTGCAAGCGCTCGAGATCGGCGCGCGCGGCCTGCACGTCGCGGAACGCATCGATCACCTGCGCGGGCGGATCGACCTTCTGCATCTGGACCTGCGCCACATGGATGCCCGAACCGTAGCTGTCCAGCGTCTTCTGCATCAGCTCCTGCACGCCCTGTTCGGTGGAGGTGCGGGCGCCGGTCAGGATCGGCTGGATGTTGGAGCGGCCAATCACCTCGCGCATCGCGCTTTCGGCGACCGCCTTCACGGTGCCTTCCGGATTTTGGATGTTGAACAGATAACTGCCGACGCCGTCGGGCTTGATGCGCCACAGCACGGTGAAATCCACATCGACGATGTTCTCGTCGCCGGTGAGCATCAGACTTTCTTCGGGCACGTCGCGCATCGTCCGGCCTCGCCGCGCCGGATCCTCGATCAGCGTCATGCCAATCGAGATGGTGGAAACGCGCAGCGCTTTCGGCAGCAGCACGGTCTCGATGGGATAAGGCAGATGGTAGTTCAGGCCCGGCTGCACGCTGCGCACATGCTTGCCGAAACGCAGCACGACGCCGAGCTCTTCGGACTGGACGCGGAAAAATCCGGAAAGTCCCCAGATCGCCAGCGCGCCGATCACGAGCAGCGCGATGCCTATGCCGCTGAAATATCCGCCGGGCAGGAGTTGTTGCAGCCGGTCCTGGGCGCGGCGCAGAAGGTCCTCAAGATCGGGCGGCCTCGGTCCGACCGGTTGCGGGCCGGAGCCCCACGGCCCTTTCGGACCCGAGCCCCACGGGCCTCCTCCTTGATTCTTCCACGGCATCGATTGTCTCCTCGGCGGGGCGCTCAAGGGCAGTCGCCCGGCCTCGCATATCTGAACGGCTTTATAGGGGACCGCTCCCGCCCTTACAACGCAAGCTTCTGGCTCGAAGCAGCTATGCCGGGCGCGTTAATTGTCAACGTAAACATTACGGAAGGAAGTTAATTCGCGTTTCGCCGACGATATGTCACATAGGAGAAATCGGCGCTGTCGTCCGGACCGGCCGGATAACGCTCGCGCGCTACCTCTTTCCAGACAGCCGCGTCAATTAAGGCAAAACAGGTATCGCCCTCGGGTCGGGCGTGCACCTCGGTAACTTCCAGACGGTCTGCAATTTCCATCCATTCCGAGTAGATTTGCGCACCGCCGATCACGGCAATTTCAGTGGCGAAACGTCGCAGCGCCTCACCCCGCGCGGTCGCGCGGGCGTCCGCGGCCGAAGTGGTGACTACCGCGCCGCGAGCGCGAAAACTTGCATCGCGCGTGACTACGATATTGGTGCGCCCCGGAAGCGGCCTGCCGATCGATGCGAAGGTCTTGCGGCCCATCACCACCGGCTTTGCCATGGTCATCGCCTTGAGGCGTTTCATGTCGCTTTTCAATCGCCAAGGTATCGCGCCGCGACAGCCGATCACGCCATTGTCGGCGACGGCGACGATGAGAACGATTTCAGGAGAAACGTTGGCAGTCGCGGTCACACAGCGACCTCGGCCTTGATGTGCGGATGCGGGTCGTATCCAACGAGCGTGAAATCTTCGTAGCGGAATGCGAAGATGTCCTTAACATCGGGATTGATCTTCATCACGGGAAGCGGCCGCGTCGCGCGTGTCAGTTGCAGCCGCGCCTGCTCGAGGTGGTTGGAATAAAGATGCACGTCACCGAAGGAGTGCACGAAGTCGCCCGGCTTCAGCCCAGTCACCTGCGCCACCATCATCGTTAGCAACGCGTAGGATGCGATGTTGAAGGGTACGCCTAGAAAAACGTCGGCCGAGCGCTGGTAGAGCTGGCACGACAGTTTTCCGTTGGCGACATAAAACTGAAACAAGCAATGACACGGCGGCAGCGCCATCTTATCGACATCGGCCGGGTTCCATGCGCTGACGATCAGGCGGCGCGAATCCGGATTGCGCCGGATCATTTCGATGACGTCTGATATCTGGTCGATGCGGCGTCCATCTGGCGCCGGCCAGGACCGCCACTGCGATCCATACACTGGGCCGAGATCGCCATTAGCGTCGGCCCATTCGTCCCAGATCGAAACGCCATGGTCTTTGAGATATTTGATATTGGTGTCGCCGGCCAGAAACCACAGTAATTCGTACACAATCGCCTTGAACGGCAGCTTCTTGGTCGTCAGCATCGGGAATCCGGCGGCCAGATTGAAGCGCATCTGATGACCGAAGATCGACAGCGTGCCGGTGCCGGTGCGGTCATTTTTCTCCGCGCCGTCAGAGAGAATTCGTTCCAGCAGGTCGTGGTACTGGTTCATAATGTAACGTCATGAGCTCTGTAGAAAGCGAATTTACCGCCGGGCCCGCCGTTCAACACTGACGACTCGGCTGGCCCGCGTCGATTATACCCGGAAAAATGGGCATTCGGTCCACAAACGCAAGAGATGCCGAGCAGGGGCACCGACCCGTCAGGTTTCGGATTCCACGAATACCTCGTCGCGTTTCTTTCGTAGCGACGGCAACACCGCCAGTACCAGCAGGAATGCGGCGATCGCCATCAGCGTCGCCGAGAGCGGCCGGGTAAGGAATACCGTCCAGTCGCCGCGCGAAATCAGCAGCGCCCGGCGCAGGTTTTCTTCCATCAGCGGTCCGAGCACCATCCCGAGCAACAGCGGTGCCGGTTCGAAATCGTGTTTGATGAGCCAATAACCGAGCAGGCCGAAGGCGCCTGCCAGCACCACGTCCACGGGCGCGTTGTTGATGGAGTAGATGCCGATCGCGCAAAAGATCACGATTGACGGGTACATTAGCCGATACGGAACCCGCAACAACCGCACCCAGATTCCGACCAGCGGCAGGTTGATGATGATCAGCATCAGATTGCCGATCCACATCGAAGCGATCATGCCCCACACCAGGTCCGGCTGTTTCTGCATCACCTGCGGTCCCGGCACGATGCCGTGAATTGTCATTGCGCCCACCATCAATGCCATTACCGCGTTGGGCGGGATGCCAAGCGTCAGCAGCGGGATGAACGAGGTCTGCGCCGCAGCGTTATTGGCGCTTTCCGGCGACGCCACACCTTCGATCGCGCCGCGGCCGAAGCGCGAAGGGTCCTTTGCGATCTTCTTCTCGAACGTATAGGCCGCGAACGAGGCGATCACCGCGCCACCGCCCGGCAGAATGCCAAGGATCGACCCCAATATCGTGCCGCGGACAATTGCGGGCGCCGAATCGATCAGGTCTTTTTTGGTCGGCATTAACCCGGTGATCTTCTGCTGCACCAGTTCGCGATCCATTTCGGCGCCGGCATCGAGGTTGCGGATGATTTCCGCGAATCCGAACACACCCATCGCTACCGTGGCGAAGCCGAGACCGTCAGCAAGTTCGGGAATGTTGAAGGCCATCCGCGAAGCGCCGGTCTCGATATCGGACCCGACCATCGACAGCAGCAAACCGAACACGATCATGGCGATCGCCTTCAGCACCGATCCCTTGGCCAGCACCACCGCGAAAATCAGACCCAGCACCATCAGCGAGAAATATTCGGCCGGCCCGAACGCCAGCGCGAGTTTCGTCAAGGGCGCTCCGAGCACTGCAATCAGCACGGTCGCCACGCACCCAGCGAAGAACGAACCGATCGCCGCAATAGCGAGCGCCGGACCGGCGCGACCCTGCTTGGCCATCTGGAAGCCGTCCAGGGTGGTCACTACCGAGGTCGCCTCGCCGGGAATGTTGACCAGGATCGACGTGGTCGAGCCGCCATATTGCGCGCCGTAATAGATGCCGGCCAGCATGATCAATGCCCCGACCGGCGGCAGGCCGAAGGTAATGGGCAATAGCATCGCCACAGTGGCGATGGTGCCTATCCCCGGCAGCACGCCCACCAGCGTACCGACCAGCGCGCCGATCAGACAGAGCAGGAGATTGATAGGCGTGAACGCGACACCGAATCCGAGGGCCAGATTGGAAAAAAGCTCAGCCATTATGCCCTCACGGAACCATAAAACGCGGGAAGAGCTGCAGTGGCAGCCCCAGCGCATAGGGGAAAAGCAGACTGCACCCGATAGTGAGGCAGATACCGACGATGATGGTTTCCTTCCACCGGGTCTCCGGGGTGCCGAGCGCCGAGATGACGAAACTTGCAAATGCCGAGATCACCAGACCCAGAGGCCGAATGGTGACCGCGAACGAGAGAATCGAGAGCGAGACGAACAGCGGCCCTCGCCAGGCGTAGGTCGCCAGATGCGGGCCCTCGGACACCACCCCGACGACCATCACTGCGAACCCCAGTCCGAGCAGCAGACCAGCAAACATCCGCGGGGCGGTTCCGGCGCCAAATGAAAATCCATGCATGCCCTGCAGATCGCTCGAAGCCCAGAATGCGAACAGCGCGATCGCCATCAGCGCTATCCCGCCAACGAAGTCCTGCGGTCCGCGCACCCACCTCGGCATGATCGAGCGGCCCGGGCCGTGGCTCGGCGTATCACTCATCAATAACTCCCCGCACTCGGGCTTTGCGCCCGTTCTGTTTGGATAACATGTCTATTCAGACGATCTTGCGTACCGATATTCATCATATAACGCCAGCAAAACCCAAAAAGGCTCCGGCCAGCAAGAGCCAGAGCGGATTAAGTCGTGTGGCGAACGCCAATGCCGCCGTGGCAGCGGTGAGCAGTCCCGCAACCCAGGTGCGATCCGCACTCAATGCCAAGATCAGACCGCTCGCGCCCATCAGCCCGATGGAAAGCGGCACCAGCGCCGCCTGAACGATGGCGGGCCAGCGCCACCCGGCCGAACGCCTCAGCAGTCGGCTCACTCCATACGCGAGCACGGCGGTCGGAACGCACATCGCAAGCGTTGCGGCGAGCGCGCCGCCCAAGCCTGCGACGGAATAGCCGATGAGCGTGACAATCAGCACGTTGGGCCCCGGCGAGAGCTGGGATATTGCGAACACATCGGCGAATTGCTTGTCGGTCATCCAGTGCCGAACCTCGACCGCAACCCGGTACATCTCCGGAATCGCGGCATTCGCGCCACCTACCGCAAACAGCGACATCAACCCGAACGTCCAAACCAGTGTCAAAATAGGATTGTTTTCCGAACTCATGCCGAAACCCGCCGCCGTGTAACAAAGGTCATGGCGATGCTGAGCGGGATCGCGACCAGCAATACCGCCGGCAATGGCAGCCGCAGCAATCCGATTGCGATAAACACCGCCAGCATCACAAGCAGGCCGACGAAATCGCGGTCGCGGATCAGCGGCATCATCATCCGGAACACCACGGCTATCAGCAGGCCGACCGCCGCGCAGGACACTCCCGCCAAAATACGCCGAAGTGCATCGATTTGGCCGAAACGCGAATAAAGGGCGGCCAACACAGTGACAATGACGATGGGAGGCCCGAGCAGTCCAGCGAAGGCTGCAATGCCTCCGGCCACACCGCGGAAGCGGGATCCAAACACCACCGACAGGTTGACGACGTTGGGGCCAGGCAGGAAGTGACAAAGCGCGAAGGTCTCGTTGAACTCCTCGGCCGTCATCCAGCGGTGTTGCTCGACGATGCCGCGCCGCGCCCAGACCAGCACGCCGCCAAAACCGGCCAGCGACATCTTGGCGAACGCCATGAACAGCGCGATCAGGCTGGGCGGGACTGATGTCGGGAGTTCCGGCGCTACGATTGTGGCCGGCGGCGAATCCGGGGACATGGACCGAGATTTAGAACGCTGTCCGTGCCACGCCAACCTGATTTGCCCGGTTCCAGCCCGGAAACCCGCGGCACGGGTACTATTTTTCTCAAGTTTTGCACCCTATATTGGGCGTGCCGGTTCGCCGGCTATGGAAATAAATTGCCGTCGTAATAAACCATTCGGACCCGGGGGCAGTACCCGGCGCCTCCACCAAAACCCGGACCAGTCGTGGCTGACGGGTTTCGGCGGGGGCGAAACAGGATCGACGAGGGCGTAAAGGGCGTGTTTTTTCCCGGTATAGTTCCGCCGTTATCGGGCTATGCAATAGTTGCAAACGACAACTATGCTCCGGTTGCTCAGGCCGCGTAAGCGGTTTGAAAAACCAAGTCTAAAGTCCTAGTGGGTTAAGCTCCGCTAGGCGGGGTTCGGAGGCACCTGGCAACAGAAGCCTCCACTTCATTCGCCTGATCTCGCGCGCATAGCGTAAAAAAGCGGGAACTAGTATCAAAACCGAAGCGAAAGCTGCTTCATGAAGCGCCGTGCGATTCGCTCTGTCCGCAGGCTGTGGTGGGGCGCCGGTTATTGTTGGCATCTCCGCAAGCCTGCTGACCTTGGCCCCGCCCCGGGGTAGCATAAGTAACGGGCGAGTCGGAGACCGGCCTCGCGCTTTGGGGATCGGCGGCATTAAATTCGACAGGACTTACTATGGCGACCGATCATATTCGATACGACGTGCTGGCGCGTGACGCGCTGCGCGGAGTACTGCGCCGCGTCTTGAGCGACGCAGCCGAGCACGGCCTGCCGGGGGATCATCATTTCTTCATCACATTTCTGTCGACCGCCGAGGGCGTTAAGTTGTCGCCGCGGCTGCTCGCGCAATATCCGGAAGAGATGACCGTGATCCTGCAGCACCAGTTCTGGGATCTGGTGGTCACCGAGGATCGTTTTGAAGTCGGCTTGTCCTTTGGAGGAGTCCCGGAGCGTCTGGTCATTCCTTTCAACGCGATCAAGAGCTTCTTCGACCCCTCGGTTCAGTTCGGCCTGCAATTCGAGCCCTCCGAGACCGCCGCTGAAATGCCGGCGACGAACCTTCCGGCGGTCGCTGCTCCATCGGGCCTGCCCGTTGCCGCACCTGCACCCGAAAATCAGGATGAGCCTGGCAAGCCCAGCGAGGGTGCGGAAGTCGTTCGGCTGGATCGCTTCCGCAAGAAATAATCCGCGCAGCAAACCCGCGCTATCATGTAGAATCAAGGGCCGCCCGGAGTTCGCGTGAGCGTTCCGCGTTATGGTGGGCGTCGCGCAACGGACATATTCATGGCTCGATCCAAAGCATTCCCGCCCTCCCCTTCTACGCGCAGCGAAACCGACAGCTTCGGCCCGATCGATGTTCCCGCCGATCGGTACTGGGGCGCGCAGACCGAGCGCTCACGGCAGAATTTCCGGATCGGCCAGGACCGAATGCCGATCGCGATCGTCCATGCGCTCGGCATCGTCAAGCTGGCGTCCGCCGAAACCAATCGCGAGCTGGGGCTGATTGACCAGCGCCGCGCCGGGGCCATCATCCGCGCCGCGCGCGAGGTGATCGACGGCAAGCTCGACGATCACTTTCCGCTGGTTGTCTGGCAGACCGGCTCGGGCACCCAAACCAACATGAACCTCAATGAGGTGATCGCCAATCGCGCCAACGAGCTGCTTGGCGGCAAGCTCGGCGCCAAGCAACCTGTTCATCCCAACGATCACGTCAACATGAGTCAGTCGTCGAACGACTCGTTCCCGACCGCCATGCACATTGCCGCGGCGATGCACATCGCAGCCGATCTGATCCCGGCGCTGGACGGATTGCATCGCGCGCTTCGCAAAAAAGAAAAGGCCTTCGCTGGCATCGTCAAGATCGGGAGAACGCATACTCAGGATGCGACACCGCTGACGCTGGGCCAGGAATTCTCCGGTTACGCCGCCCAAGTCGAGAGCGGCATTAAACGGCTGAAGGTGGCGATCGATGAGCTTTATCCGTTGGCGCAGGGCGGCACGGCGGTAGGAACCGGGCTCAATTCGAAACCGAAATTTGCCAAGGCGTTTGCCAGGCATGTCGCAACCATCACCAAACTGCCCTTCACCAGCGCCGCCAACAAATTCGAGGCGCTGGCCTCCAATGACGCCTACGTCTTTGCCCACGGCGCCATCAATTCGGTTGCGACCGCCCTGTTCAAGGTCGCCAATGACATCCGCCTGCTCGGCTCGGGCCCGCGTTCCGGTCTTGGCGAACTGATTCTGCCGGAAAACGAGCCGGGCTCTTCAATCATGCCGGGCAAGGTCAATCCGACCCAATGCGAAGCAATGACCATGGTGTGCTGTCAGGTGTTCGGCAACCACACCGCGGTTACGGTCGCGGGGAGCCAGGGACATTTTGAGCTGAACGTCTACAAGCCGGTGCTGGCATATTGCATGATGCATTCCATCCAATTGCTGAGCGATGCCGCGCGCTCGTTCACACAGCACTGCATCGAGGGAATACGCGCCGACGAGAAACGCATTCGGGATTTGATGGAGCGCTCACTGATGCTGGTGACCGCGCTCGCTCCAAAGATTGGCTACGACAACGCCGCCAAGGTCGCCAAGTCCGCCCACGCCCGGGGAACGACCCTCAAGGAAGAGGCAGTACGGCTAGGCTATGTTTCAGCAGCAGAATTCGACCGCCTGGTGCAACCGGACAAAATGACACACCCGGGCTGATCAACGCGCTAAAATCGAGAATTGCAGTCCTGATGATAATTATCAACGAAAACGCCTAAAGAATGAGACTGATCATCTATCCTGGTTGCGCCGTGGCGTGGTAGAGCAAAGATTATTTGGTTTCCGAACGGCAGCATATTCGAGCGAAACAAATTTTTTGTCAGAGGGCTTTCAACGGGGATCTCTGTGATGACGACCGAGCAGGCGTACGCCCGGTGTGATCGCTGACGCCTTCGTGAAATTTTCGATGGCCCCAAATTGATTTAGATCATGGAGGCGGGCGTGGGGGATTTAGTCAACCTGAAGCGATTTAAGAAACGGGCTGAACGAGAACAGTCGGCGAGACAGGCCGACTCCAATCGGACCCGATTCGGCCGAACTAAATCCGAACGCGTTCTCGACCAGCAGCGTGCCAAGCGCGCCAGCGACTTGCTCGATCAACACCGGATCGATCGCGAGGATGCATCATGAAATCGCCGGTTGTAAAACGATCGATCGTCGTCGGCGGTCACAAGACGAGCGTCAGCCTGGAAGAGGCGTTCTGGAACGGCATGAAGGAGATCTCCGGACTGCGGGACATGACATTATCCGAGTTGGTGGGCGAGATCGATAGCAACCGCCAGCAAGGAAATCTGTCATCGGCCATTCGCCTGTTCGTGCTGGATTATTTTCGCACCCGTGCCGCCGCCGCATCCTCCGATGCAAAGTCGGCGCAAAATTAGCGCCGGTTCAGCAAGCACTCGCGATATCTCCTGATCCAACCTTGATCACGCGATGAGCCGGCTTACGGTCATCGCTATTGCGGCGGCGCTGCGGCCGGCGGCATCAAAAGCAGCGGCAGCTTCGGCCTCGGCGGCCGCACGAGCGCACCGGGCACCGGACGAATCTCGATCGGCGGCGGCAGGGGCGCAACTTGCTGACTGATCACGGGCGAGTTGGAGGTCGCCGTAGCAGCCGGTGGGCGGGGCGCGCTGAATTTTGGCTTCGGCCGAACGCGGCGCGGATCGCGGCCCGGGATCGGCGCTTCGGAGATCGGGAGATCTGAAGGTGCGCCGTTCGTGGTTGCGGCGGAGGCAGATGGCACCGCCGGTAGAATTGAGCCTGACGTTGCAGGCGCCGGTTCACCGCGCTCAAGGGAATCCAGCCTTCGGGTTTCGCGATCGATCGCCCTCAATGCCAGCCATGACGATAGCGCGGTCACGTCGATCGTGCGATGGAGCGCATCGGGCGAACCCATTGCGAACAATTGAAGCTCCGGACGACTAGGTATTTGAGCCGCAGCGGTCGAAGCGAGCGTCACGCGAATGTCGGCCTGATCGGCGGGAATGTCGTATCCACCGGAGATGATGGCGCGCGCGCCATCCGCCTCGAGCGCGGTCGCGCCGACACGGAGCCGACCATCTCCGAGGCTGAATGGAATTTGCGCCGACCTCACCGACAAAGCGCCGGCCGAGAGCACCGGGTCGATAATCTGCCGCAGCCGGGAGTCGTCGGTCGCCTGCCCGTTGTCGCTGGCGCGGATGGCGGCGTCGAATGCGCGCGGATCGAGCCCGGCAACTCGGGCGGAGTCCAGCGTCAAGGTTCCGGTGCCGGACAACGCGCCCGCGAGCGCCGAGGCACTGCGGCCCTGGCTGCTCAGTGTCAACTGCATCGAGGCGCGGCCGGCGGGCATCGCCATGCCGCGATAGCGCAGCGCGGAGCCATCGACGCCTGCGAGCTGCACACGCGCATTCAAGGCAATTCCATTGGGACTCTGTTTGGCGTCGACGCTGGCGGTGGCTTCACCGCCGCCGATTCCGCCCTTGATCGTGTCAAAGCTCAGTATCTGGCCATCGCTCTTCAGCGCGCCGCTGACCGGGCGCAACTCGGCACCACCCGGCAGCACGCCGCGCAGAGCCTGAAAAACGACGCGGCCGCGCCAGCCTTTCAACAGCCCGGTACCGAGCGGCTCTGCCATATCGTGCCCGGCAGCACCAATGGCAAGCGCGAACGCTGGCGCCAGATCCAGCGAGTCGAGGCCGACTTCACCCTCAACGTTCCTTTCGTCATCGAGGGTCATCGCCACGCGCCCGCGCAGGCGCGAGCCGGCGATGGCGCTGTCAAGATCGTCAAACTTGACTTTGCCGCGCGTCAGCGACACGCGCGAGGACAGGTTCATACTCTGCGCCAGCGCGTCCCCCGGTTTGAGATCGAGCAGCGGCGCGAAACTGACGCCGCGAACGCTTACATTGACACTCGCCCTCGGCTCCGCCGCCCACGGTTCGGCGGTCCCCTGCACCTCGGCGTCGAGTCCGGTGCCCGATAGTTTTGCTTTCAGCCGCAACGGCGCGCCCCAAACGCCCGTGACTGACCCTTCAAATTGCGCCGGGACTTCGGTTGACGCCACCGTGCGATCAAGCCCCAAGAGGGCCAGCAAGACGCGGCCATGATCTGAAGACAATTTCGATTCGAAGCTAAACTCGCTGCGCCGAAGCGCATCGAGATCGATACCTCGCAGCGCAGCGACTTCAGGCGTTGCGGTCAGCGTAGCGAGGCCGTTGAGCTGCGGCGCAACGAAGTCGAGAACAGCGCGGGCGCTGGCGCGGTCGGCCTTCTGTGAATTCTTGTTAACATCGAGCGTCAGCTTAAGGTGCGCGGGACCTGGATTTGTCCCAATCCCATCCAGCCGCGAGGCCAGCGCCGGCGCAAACGGCGCTACCAGCGCGGTGATTTGACGTACTGAGGCGGCGCTTGAATTCAGCGCCAGCTTTCCGGTGGCATCGGCGCGGTTGAACTTGGCCCAGCCCTCCAGCATCGCGCCGCCGGCGGTGCCGATCCTGAACTGATCGATAGAGATCGTATTTGGTCCATAGCCCAGTTTCGCCACGAACGGCTGCAACTCCTGCCCTGCCGAAGTGGCGCGGTCGATATCGAGCGAAACAAGCGCCTCGTCGGGCCATTCTGTTTGGGGACCTGCAAGCGAACGGGCAAAGGCCGCCACCGCATCGAAATCGAGGCGCTCCCCCTTCAGTTCGGCATCGAAGCGGGAGCCGCCGGCCTGGCGGCTTGCAAGCGCAACCCGCCCCTCGACGCCGCCGCCGTCGATCTCCGCCTTCATGGACTCGATGGCTACGCGACCCGACGCCATGGTGACATTGCCCTGCAGGCGCAAGGGCTTCTTGCTGCGATAGCTGATATCGCTGCGGCCCTGCAGCCACGTGACCAGTGCATCAGGGTCTGAGGATTCGACGCTGAGAGCGCCGGTGAAATTGGAGAGATCCGCTTGCGCCTTGGCGCCGTTCAGCGACAGTTGCGTCGCGCCAGGCGCGCGAAAATCCAGCCGCTCAATCGTCCAAAATCTGGTGTCGCTGCGCAGATCGGCGGCAAGATTCTGCACCGGACGACCGCCCAGCATGATCTGCTCGGCATTCAGTTCGATTTGCGTTGCGATAGGCGCCTGCGGCATCTCCGCCGTCAATGCGCGTAACACCGGCAGCAATCGCAGCGGCTCCGCCGCGCCTGTATCCTTGGCGGCAAACCTGTCGGCATCGAGCTGCCGTGCCGAAATCGCCGCACGCAGCAGCGGCGAGGCGCCGAAGCGAACCTCTCCCAGACCTGTGAACTTTAACGCGCGCTCCTCGGCGCCGTAGCTGGTCTCGAGCTGTTCGAGACGCGCGCTCGCTGGATCGGCCTTGACCCTGGCTGATATCCGCCAAGGGTGATTCGGGACATCGCCCTGCGCCTTGAGCCCCGCAGGAATGGCCAGCACGATCGCTCCATCGAAGCGCGGGGCGCGCGACTCGAAAGAGAGCACGCCATCGAGATCGACGGACAATGCTCGCGCGCCTGGATCTATGTTGAGGTGAACGCGGGTGCCGTTGCCATCCACGCTCAGGCCGGACGAAACTCGAAACGGATAGCGCGTTCCCGACAGCATGAAGTTGCCGTCGCCGCGCACCGAGCCGGCCAGCGAGCGAACATCTCCGCTAAAGGCGATATCATTCAGCTCAACCGTGCCATGGCTCGCCGCATCATGAAGCGCGATGCGGCCGGTCAGGTTCAAACGATCGATCGCCAGCGAGCCCAGATTGAATTTTCCGCTCGACACTGGCCAGTCGACCCGGCCTTGCGAATCGAGACCGAGATCGAGCGACATCCCGTTGATCGTCAGTTCGTCCGCGCGCCACTCGCCGCGCATCAAGGAGCCGAGGCTGAACTCCACATCGAGCTTGTCGGCCCGGACCTTGCCCAAGTCATTGGCGCCGCCGACCACCACGGAGCGCAGCCGCAGCGATGGCGTCGGCAGCAGCCGCGCATCGAGCTTGCCGGCAACGCGGACCGGCGCGCCAACCACACGGGTGGCCTCGGCCTCGAATTGCGGCCGGAACTGATTCCAGTCGATGAAGTACGGCCCGATCAGCGCGGCCACTAGCGCAACAATAAAGGCAATCGCCAATCCGAGCAGCGTCGTCTGCACGGTGTCTCCTTTGCGCACGCTCCCGGCGCGGCTTCCCGCGGCATGATCGGCGCGATCCGCAGGGGCATCATGCCATCGCGTTCAACCCGATAGCGGGTTGAATATAATATAGCGACAACTATGGCGAAGTCACAGCGCCGTGCGAGCGTACGCCCTCACCAGCTTGCAGGTAAGTTCTTGAGGCCACGCAGCACGAAAGTCGGCCGCCATTCCGGGTTTTCGGCATTGTCGAGCCGCAGGTCCGGCAGGCGGCCTAACAAGGTCGCAATCGCGACCTCGGCCTCGATACGCGCCAGTTGGGCGCCGAGGCAAAGGTGAATGCCCCCGCCAAACGAGAGCGGGCGGATTTTGGGCCGTGTGATATCGAGCTGCTCCGGCCGGTCGGGATAGACCGCCGGGTCGCGATTGGCCGAACCCAACAGGCACAGCACGCTTTCGCCCTTCGGTATTTTCTTGCCGCCGAGGTCGTCGATATCTTCCAGCGCCACCCGGCCGGTCAGTTGTACCGATGAGTCGTAACGCAGGAATTCCTCGATGGCGTTGCTAATGAGCTCCGGATTTGCCTTGAGCAAGGCGAGCTGATCGGGATTTCGGTGCAGCGCCAACAGCCCGTTTCCGATCAGGTTGACGGTGGTCTCATGACCGGCTCCGAACAACAGAATGATATTGGCGGTCAGCTCCTCGTTGGAGAGCTTGCTGCCGTCTTCTTCGGCCTGCACCAACTGTGTGGTCAAGTCCTCGCCGGGATTCTTCCGCCGCAACTCGAACAGCTGCTGAAAATACATCTGCGCCGTGAGATTGGCGGCATTGGCCTGCTGGATTTCAGCCGGGCTTAGCGGCACCGGATCGAGCAGGCGTCCGCCATCGCGCGAGCTGGTGTAAAACACCTCGCGATGCTCCTCGGGAATTCCGAGCATGTCGCAGATGATCGTGACCGGCAGGCGGAAAGCAAAATCCTCGATCAGGTCCATGCGGCCCTGGCCGGCAATGCGATCCAGTGTTTGATCGACCACCTGTTGAATGCGCGGACGCATGTCCTCGACCCGGCGCGCCGTAAACGCTTTCACCACCAGGCCGCGCAACCTCGTGTGGTCGGGCGGATCCTGCTGCAGCATCCAATGGCTCATGCTGCGAAAGACGGGCTCCTCGAGGATTTTGGGTCCATAGCGCCGGCTGGTGCGCTCGACAAAATCCTTGCCGAAGCGCCGGTCGCGCAGAACCAGGCTGGCTTCGGCATGGCGGCTGGCGACGAAAGCGCCGAACGGGGTGAGGTGCATCGGATCGGTGGTGCGCAGCCGTTCATAATGCGGATATGGATCTCGAATGAACTCCGGCGACAGCGGGTTAAAGAGCGGCTCGGTCGTCGTAGTCTGAACATGCTCGTTCATGGGCCCTCAGCCATCAGGTTCATTTCAAACGAGATTAAGCCCACAAGCCGGGGGTGTGGGCAAGTCCGTAGATGCCGGGTGTTGGTGGGGCAGGCTGCGGCTAGCATTAAAGTGTCTGTACCCGGTGCAACTGGCCCGCCACCGCCCGTACCTTGCCTGGAGAGGCCAGCCAGATCGCCACCGCGGATAGTCCGCTGACGCCGATGCCGATCGCAAAAGCGAGCGTGTAGCTGCCTGACAGGTCGTGCAAAAGGCCGGTGGCCCACGGTCCCGCGGCGCCTCCGGCGAGCGCTGCGAGCATGATGGTGCCGAAAATACTGCCGAAATGCTTGCCTTGAAATATCTCCAGCACCACCGCGCCCATGATCGACGTCAAACCATAACCAAGCGCGCCCTGCGCCAACACCATGACGTAGACCAGCAGCAGGGTCGGGAACTTCGCCAGCGCGATCAAGGCGGCAAAGCAGATCGCAAAGCCCAGGCAGCTCGCGGCCCATACCCATTCGCGCCCGACCCGGTCCGAAACGTGCCCGAGCACAATCTGGCCGGGAATGCCGAGCAGACTGACGGCGCCCAACGCCCAAACCGCCACGCCTGGGCTGAAGCCGATGTCGAGAAGATATTTGGTCTGGTGAACCTGAACGGCGTACCAGATGTACAGTCCACCGAAGTACCCTGTGGCGAGCCACCAGAAACGCGCGGTCCGTACCGCGCGGCTCAGCGTCCAGTCAATGCTGGCCCAATCGTTATCGACCACATAGGACACCGTCTTGACCGAAGCTGAAGGTGCGGCGTCTCCATCCGGCTGAAGACCGATGTCCTCGGGGCGCTTGCGCAGCAACAGGTTGATCGGCGCGAGCACCACCAGGATGAGAATGCCCATGGCGGTGCAGGCCGTCCGCCATCCGCTCTGCTCGATCATGTGCTGCACCCACGGCAACAGCGTCATCGAGCCGATGCCCACCCCGGCGAACGCCAGCCCCATGGCAAGACCGCGCCGGCGATTGAACCAGTTAGGCAGAAACAACGATTGACCGGAGTAGCCGAGACAGACGCTGCCCGCGCCGACCATGACGCCGATCGTCAGATAAAGATGCCAAGGCTCGCTCGTCAGCGGCGCCAGCAGCATGCCGCCCCCCATCAGCACAACGCCGAGCTCCATCACGGCGCGGGGACCGGCGCGATCCATCAAGCGGCCGATCAGCGGGCTCACGGCGCCGGAAACCAGAAATCCGAACGAGAATGCGCCCGCCGTCAGGCCGCGCTCCCAACCGAACTCATCGATGATCGGCGGGAAGAACAGCGAAAAAGCGGTGCGGGCATTCACCCCGATCGCCATGGTGACAAAGGTCACAACGACGATGATCCAGCCATAGAAGAAGGGAAGACGCATCAAGGGCCTTTTCGCCGATCCAGAGCTGACTTGCGCAAGCCGGGGGAAGTCACTGCGGTCGCAGGGCGTCGAGGCTGTCCGAATGCCGGCGCCGTCGCAAGATCAATCGCCGGGCGGGTTCGGCTGGTTTCTGATCGAATCGCGAACCTTTGTCAGGACCGCGTTGAAATACGCATCGCGCTCGCGATTAAACAACTGCTGGTGGGCACGGAAAGCTGCCACCCTGTCCTGAATTTCCTCGCGAGCGCCCTTTCGAGGCGCCGCCGGGGAGCGTGCCGCTTGCACGATCTGAATGGGTCGTTCCACGATCTGAATGGGCCGTTCGACCTTTTCGATCTCATTCAACGACGCAAACTCGATCCGTGTTTCGGTCCGAGCCTCAGCCTCCAACTTCTTCCCGGTGACCGACTGAACAAACGTCATGGTTTGCGCGACTAAAAGATCGCGCTCCTTTGCCCAATTCATCGCAGACCTCATAACGAATTCAACAAAAATAGCCGATCGTTACCGCCTTGAAATAAATGTGGCGACGGGCGCCAGTATGCGTCAGCCCAAAGGATACAGCAACGGCTCGCCGGCGGAACAGGCGTATTGTCCACCGGCGCCACGGTGGCGATCCAAAGCTTCAGCTCTTGGGGCGCGTTCGGATCATGAAGGTCTCATAGGAGTATTCCGCGACCTGCCACCATAAGTTGCCGTCGTTGCGGAACTCCATCTGCGAATCCAGGATCTTCTTGAAATCCGGGTTGGACGCCGATGTCTCGGCGTTGACTTCGTTCGAGGCCTTTAGGCACGCTTCCATGATCGGCTGACTGAACGGGCGGAGCTGCGCCCCGTTGGCCACCAGCCGCTTGATCGCCTGTGGATTGCGCGCATCATAGCGCGCCTGAACATCCATGTTGGCGTAACCGCAGGCGATTGTGAGCAGCGACTTGTACGCCTTTGGCAAGGCATCCCACTTCTCCGAATTGATGAAGAAGTGCAGCGCCGTGCCGCCCTCCCACCAGCCGGGATAGTAATAGTACTTGGCGATCTTGTAGAAGCCGAGCTTCTCATCATCGTAGGGGCCGACCCATTCGGTCGCGTCGATGGTGCCTTTTTCCAATGCGGGGTATATGTCGCCGCCGGCGATCTGCTGCGGAACGGTGCCGAGCTTGGCAAGAGTTTTGCCGGCCCATCCGCCTATCCGCATCTTGAGGCCATTCAAATCCTCGACGGTGTGGATCTCCTTGCGGAACCAGCCGCCCATCTGCGTGCCGGTGTTGCCGCCGGAAATGGCGTACAATTTATATTTCTTGCCAAAGTCGTTGAGCATGTCCTGGCCGCCGTGATCCTGAAACCAGGCATTCTGCTGGCGCGAGTTCAGCCCGAACGGGACCGAGCAATACAGCGCGAAGGTTGGATCCTTGCCGATGAAGTAATAGGCCGCGGTGTGACACATCTCGACGGTGGCATTGCTCACGGCATCGAGCGCCTGCAGGGCCGGAACGATCTCGCCTCCGGCGAAAGCCTGGATCTGGAATTTGTTGTCGGTGGCTTCCGCGACGTATTTCGAAATCGTCTCCGAGGCGCTGAAGGGAACGTCGAGCGACTTCGGCCAGCTCGTGGTGCAGCGCCATTTCAACTCTGGCATAGACTGCGCGATCGCGGGCGCAGCGACGGTGGTCGATGCGGCGAGACCGACGCCTGCGGTTTTGAGAAATTGTCGACGTTTCATGGCGCTTCCCTTTTCAGTTCCCTTTGCTCAGGCAGTTGGCCCGCCAAGTCGCGGGCTTTTTTGTTACCTGCGAATCCGGTCTATAGGAGAATGCCGGTCATTCAAATGTCTGTCCCACCTGTTTGTCGACGCCCTGGCATTCCGTGAGTTCTGCCCGATGCGCGGGTCGGACGGACGTAAGTTGGTGTTTGAACGATCGCTACTGCTCCTTCTTAAAGGTTCGGTGGCTGTCCGATCCAAAGCGCCGCTGGTGGTCACATCCGACGGTCCCGATATCGAGCTGCCAACCGAGCTGCCAACACCTGAGCTGGCGCTCGAACCACTGGAGCCGCCGCCTCCCCCACCGCCCGAACCACCGCCCCCGCCACCACCGCCCCCACCTTGCGCGAATGCGAGCGATGAGCTGAGAGCCATTGCTGTAACAAATGTTAATGTCCGAAGTTTCATGTGATCTCCTCGCAGTTAGTCTGAGGACAAAACGATTTTTGTCTAAACGTTCCGGAACGAACAACTTTTCGGCACTCAAGGGCTACCCGCCGGAGGGCCGTGCCAACCACGCAGCTTTCAATTGCAAGTCTCAAGTCGATTGCAAGTCTCAAGCGCAAGTCGCGATCCAGGCCGACAGCGCATCAAGGACTTCGGTCATCACCTCGCGATCGTTCCTTCCCGAGCGCGCCGGCACGTGGAACGAATGATCGGCATCCCGAACCCGATGCAGGGTGGCCGATGGGCCGAGGCGGGTCACGACCGGTTCAAGCAACGTAAGTTCAGCGAGCTTGTCGCGGGTGCCCTGGACGAACAGCATGGGGATATCGACCTCGTCGAGGTGCTTTGCCCTGATGTCGGAAGGCTTGCCGGCCGGATGCAATGGAAAGCCCAGGAACGCAAGTCCACGGACGCCCGCCAATGGCGCGATGGACTGCGCCTGCGACGTCATGCGGCCGCCGAAGGATTTGCCGCCCGCAATCAAAGCCAGCCCCGGACAACATCGCGCGGCTTCATCGACGGCTGCACGCACGACGACATGAGCCACGGTTGGGGCATCCGGCCGTTTGCTGCCGCTTTCCATGTACGGAAACTGATAGCGCAAGGTCGCGACATTGCGCTCGAACAGACCGAACGAAACCCGCTCCATGAACTCGTGGGTCATCCCCGCGCCGGCGCCATGGGCAAAGACGAAGCACGCCTGCGCTGTTGATGGGCGCAGCAGCAGCGCGGACACCTCGCTGGCGTCATCGATCTTAAGTTTCAGTTGTTGCGGGCTGACGACGTTCATCAGGGATGCTCTGTGCTTTCTTATCCCTCCCCTTCGGTGGCAGGGGAATCGCATTTGGATTTGAGACTTGTATTGCATTGAAGGACAATACGGATTCTGAAGACGACTCCCGAATCATGGAGGGGGTCGGATGGGGAAGTTCAGGAAGCTTTTTCGGCAGTTGCCG
>Ga0209474_10000734_pt1 | contig 34541 bp, 30 predicted proteins | sample GraSoiAngelo_145_FD_185902 | JGI IMG/M metagenome (GOLD analysis project Ga0209474, IMG submission 185902) | Grasslands soil microbial communities from the Angelo Coastal Reserve, California, USA - 14_1009_05_20cm (SPAdes) (version 2) | ecosystem: Environmental > Terrestrial > Soil > Grasslands...
GCGCAAACGCAACCCGACATAGATGAGCGAGACGATGGCGATCGCAGCAATCGAGATTGCAGGGTGGAAGCGCCTAGCCCGACGATTTTCGGTGCTTGAAGGCGGGAACTCTTTCACTCGGACAACGACATTGCCGGCGCTGAGCAGTTCCTGGTTTGAGGGCATACCCCCGAGCATAACCTGCCCTGGCCGGAGGGCACTCGGGAAAAACGCGGAATTTTCGGGCCTATTCGCCTTTGCTGCCGTTCGGCACTCTGACGGGAACTCACGGCAAAATCTTCAGTCTGCATTTTCGCAACATCAAAGGTGGCTTCCTTAAATTTCCAGGAAACTTTCCCCGATAATGGGGATGTCTGATTTTCTACGCGCGATCCGCACCTGTAACGAGGTTGGCTACGACGGTATGCTCATGCCCGTTCACGTGCCGAAGATCGATGGCGATGAACAAGGGCGCAGGCTTTTGCGTATTGCTTCGGCTACATCCAGGCACTGATCCAAATGCTTAGCGCAGAACGATAACAGCTCAAGTCGCGACGAAGCTCAAGCGCCATGAAGTGCCTGCTGCTCTCGTTGGTTGTTCACAGCATCGCGTCCGGCAAACTGCATCGCTTCTTCCACACTCTAAGCAAAGAAAGGCGAAGAGAGGTGCTATATGCGTTTGCTGGCCATTCTATGTTTGGCGCTCTGTGTGTCTGCGGTTGCGCAGGAGAAGAGCTCTGGATCGAAATCCCATAAATCAACGGCGAAAGCCGGCGCAGTTTCCGACTCTCAGTTTGTAACCAAAGCTGCTCAAGGGAATATGGCTGAAGTTGCGCTGGGAAAAATGGCAACTGAGAAGTCACAGAACGATGACGTGAAGAAGTTCGGTCAGATGATGGTCGACGATCACTCGAAGGCCGAGCAGGAGCTTGAAGGAGTGGCGTCAAAGAACAATTTGCAGGTCCCAAAAGAAGTAGGTGCCGAACAAAAAGCTGAGCAGCAGCGGCTGGAAAAGCTATCCGGCGCTGCCTTTGATCGGGCTTACATGCAAATGATGGTTAAGGATCACGTGAAGGATGTGGCGGAGTTCAAGAAGGAAGCTGCAAACACGTCCGCCAACTCCGATGTCAAAGACTTCGCGACTCGCACTTATCCTACGCTGGATAACCACCTGACCCACGCAAAGGCAGTTCACGACGCCATGAACAAGTCAGGTAGCAACGGCAAAGTTGGGAGTAAGTCCAAGAAGAAGAACACGGCAGGAACCACGAGCGGCGGTCCGGGGCTCAACCTGATTTGATTTGGGCTCAAGCGCATCGTAGAGACGCAGCGTGCTGCCTCTCTACCAGGACTACGCTCGGGCTGCACCCGCCCGGGAAAGACCAAAAGCGGCGCGGATACTGGTTCGACTCAGATAAACGATGATCCACGCCAGCAGCGCGAATCGCAACAGTCCGAGAATTGCGAGCGCGACCGGAAGGTAACGGAACATCTGGGCAAAGAGTCCTACGTCGAGCATGAAGGAGAAGACGGCGAATCCATAGCTGGCAAACCATGCCCATCGCTGCAATCGTTGCAGCGCAATCCCGATCCAGCAGCAAAGGAGTGCCATTACCACGAAGTAGGTGGTCACAATTCCTGACACATCGAGCAGCAGTGTGGGACCCAATGACGCTGATGGCGTCGCGTCTTCTAACAATGAGATGAGTGAGGCGCGAGCGAAGAGCCACCCAAAGAGCAACGCGGTGTACCCCGCCGAGCCGAGGAAATACAGAGCCGCGATCATCTTCACGCCAAGTGGACGTTGTTTCACGCCTAGTGTTGCGCCTCCTCAACCGAGATGATCTTCGAGTCCGTGCGGAATTTCTTGTAGTCGCTGAACTGAGCATCCACCTCCAGCCGCATTGATTTCAGGAGCGCGATGCGCGCATCGAAGGCAATATGTGCATGCCGCGGCAGCCAAGCTTCGTTATTCACAAACGTCTGCTCAAGTTCAATATGGGAACCGGGATGCAAGCGCAAGAGGAACCCTCCCCAAGTAATGGTATCGATTACTTCAGCTTCGAGCCTCAGCCATTCGAAATTCTCTTTGCCGATCCACAATTTCGGACGCAGCTTCGGCAGCACTCGCGCCGCGTTCAATCTCGGCCGAAACGACTGCCGAGGTTCGCCCGCCACTACGTACGCAGGCCGCCCATTTACGGTTTCTTCGCGGAGAATACGGAAATCATAAGCCTCCGGCACCTCCAAAAGAAATGAGTGCTCTTCGTGATGGCGTTTCTCGAAATCGGCCAGCCGCTTGTGCCGGTCGGCTGGACTCTCCTGCCGGCGTTTTTCCATTGTGTCGTTGAGCTTCTTCTCAGCTTTGCGCGCCTCGGACTCAGACAGCGGCTGATCGTTGCGTTTGATCAAGTGAGCATACGGCTGCCCGTAGAGAAAGATGATCTCCTCAGTCTCCGATTTCGTCGACTTCGTGCTGCCATCGGAATTCAACTCACGCTGCTCGATGCGCTGCACGAACGTGTAGTTTGTCTCCTTTTGCCAGTTGCTCACGTCGTGCTCCATGGCTCGACGCACAATTTGATTGGCAGAAAGCGGCACTACGGTGGGACTCGACCCACTGATTGGGGAATCATTATTTCCCTGGGAAAGGGCTACAGCGGACAGGGCGAGAAGAAGAATAGCAATCAGAAATGCGGGTGGCCTCAGCTTAGCGTTCGACAATTCCCGCATAGTTTCGTAGACAGACTCGAATCCAGCTAGTGAATCATACCCTTTGAAAGAACGAAGGTGAATGTTGCCGGTCTGTAGGGGATGCTTTCGTGTGCATTATCAGGAGCGTAGCTTGAAGTCAGGGAACCGCATCGGCTGTTTTTCATCTCTAAGGTAAACTGGCTGGGAGTGCTCACGCGGAGGGATGTGTGAGCGGTTGAAACAGGCGGTCTTGAAAACCGCTATACCCGAAAGGGTATCGGGGGTTCGAATCCCTCTCCCTCCGCCATTAGCCCGCACGCTGTGATCGACGTGGCGCGAGGACCTCGGCAATCTTGTCCATCAGCGTGTCCGGTTCGTCGGAAGTTGAGATAAAGCCATCCACGAATGCGACCACCATTTCTGAGAGAGTAAAAGTTCCCGAAAAGATAATGACAGGAATGTTCGGTTTTTTGCTCTTCATTTGCATGGCAACCAGGTCGCCGCACATTCCCGGCATGTAGTAGTCGAGAATCGCAAGGTCGAAGTCTTCAGCTTCGAACGTTACCAGTGCGTCAGTGCCGTTGCTGGCCGTGACTACCCGGTAACCAAGTTGCCGCAACCGCTCCTCCATTACTTCCCGGCGACGAGCGTCATCATCAACGTAGAGCAGCTTCTCAGGCATACAGCATAAGAAGCTCCCAGTATGGGAATCGCTGCATTACCGAGATGCATTGGACTTTGGTGTGAGCACCCGGAAGCAACCAAGAAGGTGGCCTCCTGCTTCTAAGGATTAGCGACGAGCTACTCTCTCATTGCTCCGTAGCGTGAACGGGCCGCTCCCCGACCCGCTTTGCAAACTCCAAGGTTTTCTGCAACCGCCGCGCACGGCTCTCAGGATTCCGATAATAAAAGATCGCCATCAATTCCCCGCGCTGCTGCCGCGGCGTCATGCGGGACCAGCCTTCGCGAGCCACCGGATTACGCGCAAAGGCGGTTCGGATTAGAGGCGGCAATTCCTGCTCCGCCTCCATGGTCTCCATGAGGCGCTCAGCAATCTGTTCGGCACGACGGCGACGGCTGGCAACGCTCTTCGGCTCAGAGATCCACGCGCTGACGGCGTTCCGATAAGAAAAGCTTAGAGAGTCGAAGAAAGCCCGCATTCTCTTGCTCTGCTTAAGAATTGATTCAAATTGAATTGGAACCGCGACGGCCCGCGGCTCGGTATCGTGTGAAAGGTGAAATTCCGCGGTGTTGCCCAGAAAGACTTTGGCGGCCTTCTGAACCTTGTTGTTTACCAAAATGAAATGGCCACCGTCTTTTTGCGGAAACAATGAAGTGCGAAAAGTAACCCCGTTCACTTCGCCAAAGACCTTTATCCGACCCTTCCCCCAGACCTTCTTTGCGTCAAAAGGCAGCCGAACAATGATCCATCCGAGGTCGGACCTCAAGCGCTCGAGGGTAGCGCGAAATGTCTTTACTTTTCGCTTTGCCATCGTGGATCGCGGATGAAGCGGGCACTCGCGCAGGATTCTATTCGATGAACGGCGAGTTGGCTAGTGAGCTGCCGCGCTGGACATAAGGCTATCGAGTGCAACGTTCATTGCAGCTGCTTTGCCCTGTTTGCCGGTTGAGATGGCTTCGCGAATCGCCACCAGCGGAGCGCGGTCGTCGAACTTCGCCACATCGCCATTGCGGGTCACGCCAAGCCGCGCGAACAGCTGGTCGAGATCCACGGAAACCGGCTTGTCTTTCATCTTCGTGTAAAGTTCTTCCAAAACGGGAACGCCCACGGCTTTATCAGCAACTTCAAAGACGTGTGACAACTCCCAGTCTTCGGTGATTACGCCGCCGTCATTCATCACCGCGCGCAAAGCGTCATCAAGTCCCTTTTGATTGTGGGTGCGCTGCCGGATTTCGACGTCGGCAATCAGACAAAACATCGCACCGCCCCAATAAGTTCGGCCCCATGTGTGCGTGTGATCCAGTCCTTCGTCGCCATTTTCAGGCAGACCCTGGTGCATGTCGCGCGCCATCTCGCCCCACACTTCGGCTTTGCTCATGTTCCCGGCGCGGAGTCGCGCGAGGGGCTCAACGTAGACAGCGATCCCCTCCTCGATCCAGTGGTGCTCTTCCGGCACCGATGGAAACGTCAGGTGCACCATCTCGTGCGTCATCATCCAGTCTTTTTTGAACTCCTCAGGGGTCGTCTGAGTCCCCACCGAGATACGGATGAGTCCGCCGTTATGCAATCCGAAGGTGTGGCCGTTATGTACTCCGCGACCATCGAAGCTACGGATGTTGAGATAAGTTCTTGCCAACGGGAAGCGTCCGTAATAGGCAACGACGGAATTGGCCGCGGTGTGGACCCAATTCATCAAGTTGTCCTGGGCAGATTGAGAGAGGTCGGAATCGAGGTTCACATCAATCGTGCCGCCCCCAACCTCAAAAGAAGGGTCGCGATGTGGAGTGAAGGCAGCGCTGAGCACGATGAGAAGTGTACAGACGGAACGGACAACCATGGCAGAACTCACCTCAACACCTTACGGAGTTCGATGAGCCCCGCGAAACGAGGTTATCAGACTTTCTGCGAGATTATCGTTGAGTGAGTCTCGATGGGATGGCGCTTCCTGACGTAGCGCGCAATCAAGGAATCGAGAGAAATTGCTCCCGGACCGAACAGTAGCACTATGAGCGAAGCGAAGAGGAAGGTATACGGTGAGGCGGCATAAAACTTGTCTGGCTCGGAGAAGATGGACTTCAGCGCCTCCCGGTCTGCGGCGATGTAAGCGACGGCCATGTCGATAACCAGCGGAATCGAGATCAATCGCGAAGCGAGTCCTAAGATGAGCAGGATTCCTCCAACACATTCCAGCATAGAAACGAACCACGCGTTGAATACCGGAAAGGGAATGCCGAGTTCGGTAAAGAAACCGATAGGTTTGGAGATATCTTGCAGCTTTCCCCAGCCGGTCTGCCAAAATTGCCATCCCCAGTAGACGCGCACGAACAATAGGAAAGGGCATTGGAGGAAATTGAGAACTCTGAGAAGGCGGCGGTAAAGGTGAATGCTCGTGTTAACGATGCTCATAGTTGCTCGATTACAGTTGGAGCCCGAGCAGATGTTGCAACAGCAGGCCCGCTTGAAAACAGCAACTAATTACTCAATGGATCAGCAGAAGAGCTGTTCGATTCCAGCTTGCTCCCCGAAAACCAGCCCCACTCCGCCCAATCCGCGAACCAGCCCTGCACGAGTTCCATGATCTTAGCTTCCGGCCAGGTGGATGGATTGAAGGCTAAATCGATTGTTTCCGAGAGCTTCTTGCCCTCGCGCAGTGCGCTTAGCAGGCGGAATGCTTCAGGTGTAACGCGCTTAAAGTAGACCAGATAATCGGTGCGATGGACTACGACGAAAGTTGGCTTCGGCTTCGATTTGCGCACGCTCTTCACGCGCGAACGGCTGCGCCGTTCCGAAAACGTATTGCTGGCCTCGTCGGACCCGTCGTCGTTCTCTTCGCGGATCTGAAGCAGCAGACTGTCGACCGGAAACTGCAGACTGAGCAGCTGAATGTGCGGCTGCAGGCGCAACCCAGGATCTTCGCCCAGTTCCTGAATCTCGGTGAGTTTCAACGTGGGCTCTTCCGCAGCGTCGAAGCATTCAATGTCTGCCCATTCGATTCGAACCATATCGAGCGCTAACTGCTCATGCGGATGCGTGTATCGCGGATTGGCGCGCAGCCAACTCTCCAGCCGCGATCCCAGGTTGCGCAGCGTAAACGAGCGCGATGGATTCGCTGCCAGGTAAGCTTCGCAGAGCGCGTCGAACTTCTCATCGCCCATGACTGCGCGCAGACCAACGAAGTCCTCATTCAAACTCGACAGAATGCGGAACCAATAGGAGCGGCTGTAGATTTCGAGCCGCTCGACCGAACTTAGCCTGTCATTCGGCTTGACAATTCCTTCTACCAACTCATGCATGGACTCGCCGGCCATGGTGCGGTCGCGAATTCCTTCTTGGGAATTCAGCCTCGTAGCCAGCGCCTCGTTGAACTTGCGCTGGAGCTCCAGCAAATTCATTCTGCCACCGCCATTTCGGGAACATTCGAGGGAACGAAGCGGTTAGCTTTCAGCGCCTCGGCATGAACTTCATCGAATGATGGAATGTGATCGTCCCACTCAAGCAGCGTCGGCATAGGCCCGGCAAGTTCGATGGCACGCGCGTATAGCTTCCACACCGGATCAATCACAGGATGGTCGTGCGTATCTAAAATGTATTTCTCGTATTTCGAATGGCCGGCGATGTGGATCTGCGCTACGCGCTCAATCGGCACTCGCTCAAGATATGTCAACGGATCAAAATTATGGTTTTGCGAGGAGACGTAAATGTTGTTTACGTCAAGCAGGATTCCGCAATCCGCTTGTTCCACAACTTCATTCAGGAACTCCCACTCCGTCATCTCCGATACGTGAAACTCGGCATAGCTGCTGACATTTTCTACGGCAATGGGAACTTCAAGAAAATCTTGCGCTTCTCTGATCTTCTGCGCTGTCACTCGCGCCGCCTCGAAGGTGTAAGGCATCGGCAGCAGGTCGTGGCTGTAGGTTCCATCAACGCTGCCCCAGCAAAGGTGATCGGAGAGCCATGGTGTCTTCGTGCGGCGCACCAGTGCCTTTAATCTTTTGAGATGCTCACGATTCAGCGGCTCAGCCGAACCGAAGTACATGGATACGCCATGCTGAATTACCTGGTATTGGTCGAGGATCTGGTCAAGGATGTGCAGCGGACGTCCGCCATCGACCATGTAATTTTCGGAGATGATTTCAAACCAGCCGACGACCGGCTTTTTCTCAAGGATGTGGTTGTAGTGAGGAACGCGAAGGCCGATTCCGACTCCGAGATTTTTGAATCCATTAAAGCGATTGGCCGGCATTAGGAAGTCTGAACCTCATAAGTGCAAAAGGGCTGAGTCGGTCTAGACCCAGCCCCAACAGGATACCGAACTACTGCGGTGCCTGCTCCATCGGCTTGCCATCGGTGCGGCAGCCGCCCTTGCCCTTGCAGGAGTTCTGGGCCTTGCAGCCGTTGTCGCCACTCTTGCAGCCACCCTTGCCCTTACAGGAGTTTTGGCCTTTACAAGCATGTTTGTCTTTCGTGTGCTTGCTGGCTTTCTTGGTTGATTTGTCGGTTGTGGTGCTGCTGCCTGCATCCTGCGCAAACAGACTAGCGCTTGTCCCGGTGACCAGACCCGCCAGAGCCGCACTCGCGATTGCCAACTTCACTGACTTCGTCATTTCTCTCTCCTATGGTGTTGTTTCTAATTCGGTTGTTACCGCCAAAAGACCAGCCTCGCGCCGTCGAGGTTCGACTCTCGAGCCTGCGCCGTGTGCATTACCCCAATTGTGATTCCCTGCCGCGACCGATGTGACAAGCGGTGATCGCAACTAGAGATCAAAACTGCGCTGCGGAGTGAGCACAGAGATGTACTGTCCTGCGCCAATAAAAATTGCAGGCAGGAAATACACCACAATTGCACTTTCCGCGATGGGGGGGCAATTTTACCCGGCAGCCCAATGCCGGGCAATAGGTATTTGACCTACCTCTAAGGACAGTCAAAGCCAAGCCGATCAATGTACGCATCAGCTAAGACAGCCAGATTGCGGAGGAAGAACGCGGCGCAGACTCTGCGTCAATTCGTCCCCGGCTTTTCGATGAGTGGGATCAGTGCCTGCTCTTTGGGTTTGTCGTGGCAGGGTGATGGTGCTCCGGACTTCCAGCAGATTCCATCTGCTTGTGCTCTTCTTCCTCTTCCTTGAAGACCGCAGGAACACCGAGACTTCCCTTTTCAGGCAAGTGCCGGATGTAGCGCACGACTTTCCACATCTCGTCGTCTTCGAGGATCCCCTTCCATGCCGGCATTCCCGAAGGATTTATGCCGTTGATCAGAATCCAGTGCAGCTGTCCATCCGTGTAAGCCTGGATATCTGCTGACTTCAAATCCGCGACGGGAGGTGACATTTGGCCGGCGAAAGGAACTCCAGTGTTCTGCCCATCGAGGCCGTGGCAGATCTGGCAATGATGTCCAAAGTGCTCCTTGCCTTCGTTGACGGAGGCTTGATTGTCAGGCACAGGGTTCTGGTCGTCCTTGCCGCCGACCGTGATGTTCTTTTTAACTTCTTTCATGACGCCGGATTCGACAGAGCCAGGCCGAGAGACTTTACACGCGCAAAGCATCCACACGGCAGCAATGGTCAACATCACAACTGATTTTTTAATCACGGCGTCTCTCCTCGCAACAGCAACGTAGGATGCAACCATTGTAATGAGGGTAGCTCCTGGGCGAGGTTGAGACGCAGCATGCTGCACCTCCGCCATTCGCCAAAGCAATCCCGCAATGCAGGTTTGCGTCGGCCTCATCGTGGAGACGCAGGATGCCGTGTCACTACTTCGGAAACCGCGTTTTTCGCCAACAGCTCCTCGGCTCTTGATTTGATCTCATCCGCCGCGAAGATTGGTTTCGAGCAGCTCTTTTCGGAACAGACAAAAGCAGCAGATTTGTCCAGTGGCGGATATTCGACATCCGCATGCGGCAATGGTCCTTCGCGTTCGTCCCACCATTCAATGCGCTTGTAGCCGGAGGGCATGCGTAGACTCGCGAAAAACAGCGATTGCGCGGCAGGGTCGTCCTTGTGCCCAACCACCGTCAAATGAAGCGGTAGATGCGTGAACTCGTAGTCGGCAAGCAGCGCACCAGCGGCTGGAAATGCCCGCGCGATCTCCGGCGTGCCAATGTAGCGCATCGCTTGCGCCGCCATTTTTTCGTATGCGGGATCGCCGGTGTAGTGATGGAGAAGATTTGCAGTGCGAACGATCAGGATGTTTTCATCGCGCTGCGGCCGCGGCTTGTAGGCCAGATCCGTCTCGACTTTTGAAGTCAGATACCCGGGCACACCTGTTGATAGGAAGTTCTTGGATATGAAATCCATCGTCTCCACACTTCGCTTCAGCCACTGCCGATCGCCTGTAAGCGTGTAGAGGCCCTCGAAAGCGCGCGCCATTGAAAGACTGTCGCCGAGGAAAGGGCCGGTAATGTCTTTCGCATCATGTGAAAATCCACCGCCGGACAAAGACCGATTTGAAATCACCCAGTTTGCGGCGCGTGTCGCGTCATCTAAGTAGGTCTTGTCGGCCGTTGCGCCATAAAGCGCTGTGAGCGCAGCGATGATCCAGCCATTCTCGCGAGCGTAGAGATGCTTATCGATACGCGGAATGCCTTGCTTTCTGCGTCCTGCATCGTTGAGCGCGAAATAATGCGCGCCGTGATGGCCTTCAACCAGGTCTGCGTCCTGGCTCACATAAAACGCGCCTTCCGGGCTCATCATGAACCCCGTCAGATATCGGTGTATATCTTTCGCAGCCTGGAGATATTCGGAATCGCGATATTGTGCGTACGCAAGCGCATAGATCCGCAGATCGTTCGCCTGGATCAGCGCGATCTTCTCGAAGTGAGGATGAACCCAGTCCTGTTCAGCGGAATACTGATAAACACCGCCCCATATGGGATCGATCAGATGCTTCTGCTGCAGACGCAACGTGGTCTTTACCTTTTCCTCGGCATCTTTGTCGCCTGAGCGAGCAAGCAGTAGAGCGTATTCGGCAGAGTCGGCGTCGAGAAACTTGTCACTGAATCCCCAGCCACCTTGTTTCGAGTCGTACTGCACTGCGTAATCGCGCTTGATGCCATAACGGGCTTCCGCCGTGAGCAACGGATTCTCGGCGAAGTTAATCTTCGGCTCGGGCTTCACCGATGGTCCCGGAGTAGGATCGTCGATGATCGCCTGCAGCAGTCCAGCCATTTCATCCGGAGCCAGATATCCTTGGCGCTTTACGATCTCCTGGCCATTGCCGTTGAACACAACCGTTGCCGGCCAGCCGTAGTCCTCGTATCGGTTCGAGAGATCAGGACGTGAATCCTGATCGACTTTCACGGTGATATAGCGCTCCCGCAGCAGCCGGATTACGTCGGGATCCTTGTATGTGTTCTCGTCCATAACGTGGCACCAGTGGCACCACACTGCCTCAAGATCGAGCAGCACGAAGCGGTTTTCCGCCTTCGCCTGTTTGAAGACATCGTCTGACCATGAAACCCATTGCATTTTGTCGGCGCTCTTCATCGCGGCCTTTGGGGCCCTCATTTGTGACGCAGAAAAAGTGCAGACACCGAGAGCCAATGCGAAGGTCAAAAGTGTGCGGAAGGCATGACGAAGCATACGAACCTCACTCGATACTGATGGACCAGGAATGCGGCGGCCAAACGCCAACGAACTTGGGATGATGAGCGGGTAGAATCATAGTCCACAACTTCCAATTACGTAACTCGGTCAGGCTGAGGATTTCCTATGGCAGCTGTGAATGAGGACGCCTTACGCGAAACCCTTCGCTCAGAAGGATTTCGGCGCGTTTATGTCTGGCAGGACGGGCCTAGCGCGTACTATCCCGAACATACTCATCCGACCGAAACAGCGCATATCGTTCTCGACGGCGAGATGACTCTCATGATGGATGGCGCCATGCGAACTTACAAAACGGGAGAACGGTGCGATGTTCCGGCCGGAGCAGAGCATTGCGCCCGCATGGGAGCACAGGGCTGCAGATATCTAATCGGAGAACGGTAATTTTGTGAGGAGCTTTGCTCCCATCTAACCGCGCTTCGTGCGCGATCGAGCGCAACACCAGACACACGGAAGTCCAACCACTTAGGCGTTTTTATTCTCCGAAACCCCGGTTCATACCGGCACGAGCCGTGCGATGATTTGCCGGAGTTGTTCAGGAATGAGCTTTGCTGGATCTCGTTTTCCGAGTTTTCCTCGCAAACTCCCCTTGACACGGCAATTAAAATTCAATTAAGTTTTGCGCGACTAAATCGATTTATTAGTGTCTACATCAGAGAGAGTGCGAACCTTGGCAAACATTTTTTCAAGCATTTGTGAGATGAATCTGGTCACCCCGCCGCAACCCTGTTCGGCCCGGCGCAGTCATCGCATCGAATTCCAATTCTCCGATAAGTCCCGGTTGCAGATGTTTGTATGCGAGCGTCACGCCGGCAATGTTGCCTGCGTCGAGCGCGCGCTTTTTGAAAGCGGAGAATTTCCCGAGGGAGCCACTTTGGTGTCAACTTCAACGCAAGCGCTGAGCGCAATCGGCTTCTTGCCCAACCGCCTCGCCGCTGCTACCGCCGAGTAAGCAGAGCATCACATCTTCTCAGCGCCGTAGGCGCTCAATTGCGGACAGCCTAAAAGCCGGAAGCGTTGCGCAGAACTTCATGCCTGGATCCAGAGTGGCCGGGATTTAGTCGGAGCACGGCTTCCACCGTGCTCCTCTCATACCAATTCGGAACTAATCTGAATCAGCGATAAATCCCCGGCGATGCGATCTGGTCGAACGACACATTCGCTGGGATGTTGTAGCGCGCCATGATGTCTCGCATCTTGCGCTCACTCTCCGCCATGTCCTCGGTGTGCTTTTTGTGGCGGGATTCCAGCCATTTCTTGTACGCCTTATCGAATTCCTTTTGATCGTCAGAAGAGAGTCGTTGTCCCTGGCTGTAGGCCGGCACATACGCGGTGTTCGGGTATGCGGCTTGAGTGCCGCCGCTCGCAACCTGCGCGAAGGGTACGCTGGCGGGAATGTTGTACCGCGCCATGATGTCCTGCATCTTGCGCGCATTTTCCGAAATGTCCTCTTGATGGTTCTTGCGCGTTGCCTCTGTCCATTTCGCGTAATACTTGTCGAAATCCTTCTGATCGTCGGCTGAGAGTCGCTGCGCTGGGACCGAAGCCGAGTAGGCTGGATTTGGATACGCTGAGGCAGATGCAACCTGATCAAACGACACATCTGCAGGAATGTTGTTGCGAGTCATGATGTCCTGCATCTTGCGGGTGTTCTCCGACATAGCGTCGCGGTCGTTTTTGCGCGTCGCTTCCATCCATTTCCCGTAGTAATTATCGAAGTCGCGTTGGTCATCGGCGGAAAGCATCGCGTGCCAGTTTTGTTGCGGCACATAAGGATCCGGCGCGACTGGGCGCGCGACAGCAGCGCTGCCTAGACAGAGCAGCAGAGCACATAAAGCAAGCAGATGTTTCATTTGGGGCCTCCTCCAGAAAACACGGCCAGGTGCCGCGTTTTGGTTCTCCTGGTTGAGGATTTAGATGGTTGCTGGAGTGGTGGAGATTACCGAATATGTGATGCTCGTCGCATTGGAGAGCTGTTGGTATCTCCCGTTTTTGCCGAAGGAACGAACACGAAACGTCGCGAAGGCTGTGACGGCGTTTTCTGTGGCCTTCTTGCCCGAGTTCGCTCTGGTTTCCTGGACTGCTGGTGATCCGCTACTGGTCTTCTGCCGAGAGGAACCCGAACACCGGTCGACGACCGAGCGAGATTCGGAAGCTATAAAGCGCCACCGCCAGAGCGATCATGACCGGCACAAATCCACGCGCAAAGTACCAACGCGAAGAATCTAGAGCCACTGGAAAAACCTGCAGGAAATTTTGAATACCATAGGCGACCACCAAGGCGAGCAGTCCGAAGCGCAGCAGGGCGGTTAGAACCAGCGTTGCAATCAGCACAGCGCCGATGCTCTCAGCGATTACGTTTTCGCGCCCCAGATTGATCAGCGTGATTAAAGTGCCGAGCACAACGATTGCTGCCCAGTAATGCCGTATGGCGGAACGAACCAGGAAAAACAGGAACAGCATCGTCAGACCGGCAAAGAGTCCGCCAATCGCAGAATTCAGCAACATGGAAAGGAAGTTTGCCGTGCTTCCCAAAGCGGGACTGTCACTATTGATCGGCGTCTGTCCGGCAAGGTTGAACCAGGCAGGCAAGGCATTGATTAGATGCTCCACCAGGGCGAGACCCGATCCGATGAGCGCGCCGACCAGCAGGTCGCGCCCCACCATAGGATCGCGGTAGTTGCCGCCGAGCAGCCGCGTCCAGGAGATCAGGTGCTCCGGCCAGCGACGCCGAACATAGGGTTCAAGAGCAATGTAGTAAATCCAAATCACCGCTCCACCCATCAAGGCGATCGCCACGGGCACAATCACAAGATTGAATTCTGCGTTCACATCGGCCACGTGATGCACGAGCAGAACTCTGGCGAGCGCATTCACCACGGCAAAAAATGCCGCCAACCGAAAAGCCCCTTTGCGGTCTCCCCGTCCAAGGCGAACGTTCCTGCGTGCGAAGACCACCGCAAACAACACCAGCGTTGCTCCGCCTGCGATGATCGTGAACAGAGCAATCGTCCCCGTGCGACTGATTTTCTTTTCCGGCATCCAGTCCGGCGCCGTGGTCCAGGGAGGGATCAAATGGAAATAAACCGGCTTGCCGCGATACGCAGCGGCAGTGACGTGAATTGGAGTGCGATCGCCTTCATACGTACCCTCCCAATCCCGCTGCAAATCGAATGGCTCAATGGGAAGCCACTTGGGCGTGGCCGGCTTAAAGTGACTTATGTCCAGACCTGCCTGCTCGAACATTTCCTGCCAATTGGGTTCGGGAGCTGTAGGTTGGGATTGATCCTGCGGGGGAACGGCACGGAATGTGTGGAGTCGCCCCACCGAATCCAGAGATACCAACACCATGCCTGAGGTCTCGTACGGAGGATCCTGCGATTGCACAAGACCGCTCGGTCTCGATGGAGAAAGTAGGTCAGGGCTGTGACGATAATTGAACGCGAGAGCGCCAGGATTCGAGCCAGTGATGGGCTGGCCATGAGGAGACGACATCTTCATCGCATTGCGATAAAGCAGATAGTCATAGTTGCGGCTAAACCACCAGGCGCGATCACCTACTTGTGCGTATCCGGCCTTCGCGGCGATATCCCGCGCGCGATCTTCGAGAACGTCTGGACTTTTCTCGATTGGGTACAGCGCCAGATCGGTGGAATAACGAGCTACCCAAAGGATCGCGAGGAAAACCACTAACGCCGCCGCGAGCAGGGACCACGCGACTCGTGGCGACAAAGCCTGCTCGCCACCAGCAGCTGCGACCATTTGCGGCGAGGGAGTTTCTCCGGCAGCGAGCGCAGCGGCCAGCGGATCGCCCCCAGGCAGCGCTGCGGCGATCTGAAGCGCCGTTTTGGGACGCTTTTGCGCATCCGCCTCCAAACACCGCAGGATCACGCGCTCCACCAGAGGATCCAGGTGGTGAACGACTCGCGTTGGACTTGTCACGGAGCTGTGCTCGCGCAATCGCAGCAGATCATTCAGATTTGTCGCTTCAAAGGCTCGTTTGCCGGTGAAGAGTTCATAGAGGACTAGGCCGAGCGAATAGATATCGCTCTGAACCGTCACTTCTTTTCCGCTAAGCTGTTCGGGAGCCATGTAGGCCGGAGTTCCCGAACTGATCTCCGCACCCTGAATGTCGGTTGCTAGGCCAGCGAGGCCAAAGTCCATGATGCGGACTTTGCCGCGATCGTCGAGCATTACATTCGAGGGTTTCAGGTCGCGATGCAGCACGCGGTGGTCGTGGGCGACAGCCAGCCCAGCGCAGAGCTGGCGCGAGATGTCGATGGCTTTGTCTTCCGGCAGGCGGCCGATACGGCGCAGTAGCGAAGAGAGATCTTCCCCGTCGACATACTCCATGCTGATGAACGGCACGCCGTTCGCCTCGCCAATGTCGAAGACGCGGCACACGTTGGGATGTGAGATCTCGCGCGCGATTCGCACTTCGCGGTGGAAGCGCGCCAGCGCAGCGCCATCCTGCACCAGCTTTTCCGGCAGGAACTTCAGCGCGACGTCCTGATCGAGCTTGAGGTCTTCTGCGCGATAGACCTCGCCCATGCCACCGCGGCCAATAAGAGCCACGATGCGATATCGATCTGCTAGCAAAGTGCCCGGAAGAATGCGTCCGCTTTCGGCACGTAGTGACGCAGAACCACGGCTCGAAGAGGAAGGTGGCAGCGCGACAGGAACAGGTGAGGAAGGACTTCGATCGAGCGTGACCTGCACTTCAGCTCCTGAAGACTGGGGAGCACCACATGAACCGCAGAACCGCGCCGGTTCGAGAATGCCGCTTCCACAATGAGGACAGTAGGCCATGGATGGGGGATTCTAACCTGGGATCTGATTGCGTGGTTCCGGCCGCCCTTGGCCGGGCGGTGTGCGATTTCGGAAAGCTCTAGGTCGCGATGCAGTAAAGACTCTGCATGCAATCCGGTCTTTTGGAATCATGTGATCGGCTTCTCGTAAACTCCGTGTGTCAAAAGTCGCTAATCACACATTCACGAATCGCGCGCCGCAGCCGGCCGAGGGCGGCCGGAACCACGTAATGAAAATCTTACTTCCCTCTCAAGTACTCCGCAGGTATTGGATTCTCCGCGTTCTCGGCCTGCCAGAGAATCGTCATCACCCACCAGCGCTTGCCATCGTTGATCAACTGAAAGCTGTTGATACCTCGCGCGAACGGCTTTGCATCGTCGGCTTTGTGCCGGGATTCGTAGGTGCTGAAGACGTGCGCGATGTTGGCGTAATGCTCGACTTGGTTTGAGACGCCATGCTCGAAGAAACCTTCCTTCTCCAGGAACGGAGCGGATCGTTCGATGTAATCCTCCGGCGAGAGTACGCGTGCCTTTACGTCCGACTCATTCGCTCGCTTGCCGGTCGGAATCAGCCGCGCTCCCGGATAAAAGAGTGAACGAAAACGATCCCAGTCACGCTTTTTGCCGACTGGGCCAGAGATCACATCGTAAGTCGCGGCGAGGATCGCTTCGACGGAATTCACATCTTCAGGCTTAGCTTGAGCGGCAGGAGGTGCGGGAGATTGAGATTGTGTCGAAGCCGATTGAGCGAAGCCAATCGCAGCCGAGGCGAGCAGACAAACAATCAGTGTTCTTTTCATGGGCTCGGAAATGGTATTCGCTTCCAGTGAAATGCGCACCTTCCAAACAGATGTAACACGGAGGAGACGGAGGTAGGGAGGTGCTTTTTTACGGTCATTCCGCACTGAGTGGGGAATCCCTACAGCCACGAAGATATATGGCAGTAGGATCCGCGAGTTTGGCCGTAGTTCCGAATTGTCAGGGTGAGTTCACAGAATGCATGCAGTGGATAGGGATGCCTCATGAGATCTGGCAGGCGAGAGAGAAGCTCCTCCGTGTTCTCCGCGCCCTCCGTGTTCAACAAGGTTTTGCTGATTTATCCTCTGTAACTTCATTCACGAGGGACCAACACAATGTCGATTCTGCGGTGTTTGGGTGCAGTTGTACTCATGTTCAGTGCTTTGGCTGCAATCGCGCAGCAGAACTCTGCGGTTCCTTACAGCGAACTGCGCTGGCGGTGCATTGGACCTTTCCGCGCCGGCCGCACTGTGGCCATTGGCGGAATTCCTGACCAGCCCAATGTCTTCTTTATGGCGCCGAACAACGGGGGTGTCTGGAAGACCGACGACTTCGGGCGCACGTGGGCTCCTATCTTCGATGGCCAGCCCACCGGCTCTGTCGGTGCACTGGCACTTGCGCCTTCGGATCCGAACATCATTTATGTCGGCAGTGGCGAAGGACTGCGGCGTCCGGATCTCTCGACCGGCGATGGCATCTACAAATCCACTGACGGCGGGAAAAACTGGACCCATCTCGGCCTGCGCGATGGCCAGCAGATTGGATCGATTCTCGTAGATCCCGGTGATCCAAACCGCCTGTACGTGGCGGTGCTCGGACATCCTTACGGTCCTAATGCGGAACGCGGTGTTTTCCGTTCGACCGATGGCGGGCAAACGTTTCAGAAAATTCTTTACAAGGACGAAAACACAGGCGCAATCGACTTGGCCTTCGATCCCGCGAATCCCCGAACGATTTACGCTGACCTGTGGGCTTCGCGCCGTCCACCGTGGAGTGTTGGAGATTCCTACAACGCGCCAGGAAGCGGGCTTTACAAATCGATCGATGGGGGCGATCACTGGCAGCAGCTCACTGGAGGTCTCCCGGATTGGGAACACGACAAGCTTGGAAGAGTTGGCATTGGCATCGCTCCGAGCAATTCGAAGCGAATCTACGCCATGGTGGACTCGCCAACTAAGGGTGGCGTTTACCGCTCGGACGATGCCGGTGCGAGTTGGAAACGCGTTAACGACGAGGCGCGCGTCTGGGGACGCGGTTCCGATTTCGCCTGGGTCCGTGTCTCGCCGAAAGAGGAGAACACGATTTATGTAGCGAACACCTCAAGCTATAAGTCGACTGATGGCGGCCAGAACTTCGTTGCATGGAAGGGCGCTCCGGGAGGCGACGACTATCACACCATCTGGATTAATCCTAAGAATCCAGACATCATCCTGCTCGGGGTCGATCAGGGGGCTACGATCACGGTTAATGGTGGACGCACCTGGAGCTCGTGGTACAACCAGCCGACCGCGCAGCTCTATCACGTGATCACCGATGACCAGCATCCATATTGGGTTTATGGCGGACAGCAGGAGAGTGGTTCCGCCAGCGTGCTAAACCGCGGCAACGATGGCCAAATCACTTCTCACGACTGGCATCCGGTGGGCGCCGACGAGTATTCGTATGTCGCTCCCGATCCACTGGATGCGAACATCATCTACGGTGGTCCACGCTTCAAGGTCTCCAAATTTCACCGCGACACCGGCCAAGTAGAAGATGTGACGCCGTTTCTCCTCGGCGAGTTCCGCACCAACCGCAGCATGCCGCTGATCTTCTCCAGGAAAGATCCGCACCTGCTGCTGCTCGGCGTGAATGCAATGTTCAAAACCACCAATGGCGGTAAGAGTTGGGAGCGCATTTCTGATGATCTCTCTCGTCCCGATCCGGGAACGCCGGCCAACCTTGGAATGTTTGCCGATTCTGATTCCCAAAAGGGAAAACACCGGGGCGTAATCTACAGCATCGCTCCCTCGCCGTTGGATGCCAATCTAATTTGGGCGGGGACGGACGATGGCCTGCTTCATGTAACCCACGATGGCGGGACGAAGTGGCAGAACGTCACGCCGCCGGAACTCACGCCCTGGAGTAAAGTGGCGCAACTCGATGCCAGCTACTTCGACGCCGAGACCGTCTACGCCGCGGTGAATCGCTTCCGCCTCGACGATCTGCATCCTTACATCTACCGCACGCACGATGGAGGAAAAAGCTGGCAGAAGATCGTCGACGGCCTGCCTGATACTGCGCCTGTAAACGTGGTCCGCGAAGATCCTCGACACAAGGGCTTGCTCTTTGCCGGAACTGAGACTTCGGTCTGGGTCTCATTTGACGATGGCGATCACTGGCAGTCGTTACAGCAGAACCTGCCGGCAACCTCGGTCCGCGATCTGGTCGTTCATGATGATGATGTCGTAGTGGGAACGCATGGGCGCTCTTTCTGGATCCTCGACGACATTACCGCGCTTCGCCAGATCCGTGCCAACACGCTCTCGGCTGATTTCCTGTTCAAGCCCGCCGTTGTCTATCGCTATCGGCGTGACGCATGGACTGACACGCCGTTACCGCCTGAAGAGCCTGCAGGCAAAAATCCTCCGGACGGCGCGATCATCGACTACTTCCTCAAGTCCGGAGCAAGTGATCTGAAGATTGAGATTCTCGATGGCGGCTTGCACGTACTGCGTACGTTTCCCAATAACGATCGTCCGGCGCCGAGCGCGAAAGAGCTGCATGTGCCCACTTACTGGGTTCGTCCGCCGCAGGAATTGTCAAATCAGGCCGGGATGCATCGCTTTGTATGGGATCTGCACTTCACTCCACCCGATGTGCTAAATCGGGACTATCCCATCTCGGCCATCTATCTTGACACCCCCCTCGCTCCGCAGGGCGTCCTTGCTCCTCCTGGAGAGTACGTCGTTCGCCTGACCGTAAGTGGCCACGAGTTCATGCAGCCACTCGTCATTAAAGGCGATCCGCGGGTGAAGGCCTCTGACGAGGATCTCCAACAGCAGTACGCCGTGGAGCAAAGAATGCTGAAGGCGCTGCATGAGGATTACAGCAGCCTGCAGGAGCTGCGCAGTCTCCGCGCACAATTGAACGAATTGAAACCGCGCGCAAAGGGAGCGCTCGCCGACTCGATCAGCAAACTGGATCAGCAAGCCGCAGCAGTCGAAGGCAGCGGCGCTGGATTCGGCGCGAGCCTCAGCCCACAGGCGCAAAGCTTGACTCGTCTGAACGGAGCGCTGGCCCACATCTATGACGTAGTAAGCCTGGCTGACGCGGCCCCCACAACCCAAGCGGTCGCCGCCGCCGATCAGCTTGAAAAAGCACTGACATCGGAGACTTCAAAATGGAACGAAGTGAAGAAGGGAATTGCTCCGCTCAATCAGCAACTACGAAGCGGCGGTTTGCCTGCCATAGATCTGAAGAAACCTGCGCCCGCCCAAGCTGAAGATGAGGGCGGGGGAGATGAGCCATAAATAATAGGTGCCGCCGGAATGGCGGGGCTTACAACGCCATCTCCATAAACACATTCGCACGCGCGTACGGAGAGGGGATTACCTGGTCCGGAGACACGTGGCGGAATCCCACCGATTCGTACAGATGAATCGCATTCGCCAGATTGCGATTGGTCTCGAGGTACAGACGCTCCGCGCCTAGCTTCTTTGCTTGCGCAATCGCATATTCGAGTATCTTGCGGCCGATGCCGAGGCCACGATCGCGCTCCAGCACAGTCATCTTGGCCAGCTCGAACTCTCCTGGTCCCATGGGGAGCAAGGCACAGCAACCGACGGGACGATCATCGGCGAGCGCCATAAAAATGTGCCCACCGGGCTCGATGATGTTCTTCACCGGATCTTCGAGCACCACCCGATCTGCCGCTTCGATCATGAAGTACTTGGCGATCCACGCCTCGTTCAGATTGCGGAACGCAGCTTCATCTCCGGGCTTAAACGGCCGGAGATGTATTGCCGGAGCGCGGTTGAGCATGGCGTCTTCGATCAACATATTAAGAATCGGAGAATGTACTGAGGCTTCCATGGCAAAAATGTAATGCCTATACCATTGATACGTCCAATATCTTGTTCATAATGATTGATATCCTATGAGTCTCAATTGACTAGCGGACTATGAATCAGGACATCGAACTTCGACACTTGCGCTACTTCGTAGCCGTCGCGGAAGAATTGCATTTTGGGCGAGCAGCGAATCGCCTGCACCTGGCGCAGCCGCCGCTCTCGCAGCAGATTCGTAAGCTGGAAGAGATCGTGGGATACCAGCTGTTCGCGCGCACCTCTCGCGCGGTAAAGCTCACGAGTGCGGGAGAGATCTTTCTGGAGCGGGCGCGTCGTACTCTGCGCCACGTACATGAAGATCTCGAGGAAGCGCGCAGCGTCGGCCGCGGAGAGGTTGGCTTCCTGAGAGTGGGATTTATTGGATCGAGCATGCTCACCGCCTTACCTGGGATGCTCGGACGCTATCGACGTCAGTTTCCCAAAGTGAACCTGCAGCTCAGCGAATTCCACACCTCGGGCGTGATCCAGCAACTGCTGGACGAGGCGATGGACGTTGGCGTAATGCGCGATAGCGGACCGACCGAGGGACTTGTTGTCGAAGCGCTGTTCTCCGAGCCATTCATTTGGGTATTGCCCAGCCGGCATCCTCTGGCGAAATGCAAGAAGCTGAGCGGCGCCGAACTGCGCGATGAGCCTTTCGTCATGCCGCCGGTGATCGCCGGTCGACGCGCCTATGACAAACTCATATCGCCATGCGAGGATTCCGGATTCCGGCCGCAAGTTGTTCAGGTGGCGTCACAGTGGCTGACGATCCTGCGGCTGGTGGGGGCAGGAATCGGAGTAACAGTTGCCCCCGCCTGCGTGCAGCGCATCGCTACACCAGACGTAGTCTGTCGAAAAGTTCAAGGAACGCGAACCAGGAGCGACATCGAACTTGCCTACCGCGTTGGCGAGGATCGCGCGATTGTGAAGACCTTCTGTGACCTCGCGAGAACCTTGCTATCCTGCAACTAAATTTCTGGCCGAGTTGTCGGGGTTGAAGGCCCTGTTCCCTGTCCCCCGTAACCTGTTCCCTAGCCCCTAGTCCGACCACTGCCTGAATCGAACAAGCACGCCTTCAACCATCGTCGCCTCGAGCGTGCTGCCATCGCGCTTGAAGGTGAGAATTTCGACGCGCAAATCGCCTTCGGTGCCGGTCTCGCGCTTCACCGGAGCGCCGTAGAGGTGCACCAGCTCCGTTTCGGTCATCCCCTTGTGCAGACCGGCCGCAGGGAAGTTGTCGTCCGAGGGAGCAGTGGTTGAAGCTATGGGGCGCTCCACTGCGGGGAAGTCAATCCAGCTCCGAAGAGCTGACTTCACATAGTCGGGATTGAGCGCGCGGGCAGGAACTCCGCCGGGAAACAGGAGATTAATGTGCGACACTGCAGCCGCAGCGCGCTGACGATCGTCCGTGCTGGACGCGAGTTGCGCGAGCGCAGCTTTGAGGCGCGCGTCTTCGCGCTGGCGCTGCCTGCGCAATGTATCGAGCTCCTGCTGCATCTTCGCTTGCCGCTCCGGATCGGCTTCATTCTGAATATCTCGCTCCAGAGCTCGCTCGCGCGGACTCTTCTCAACCGCGACGCTTGCCGCTGGGGAAGCATTGTCGGCTTCCGCAGTCGCGCTGCCTCCGAGTTGCAGCTCGATGCTCTTATCGTTTACGCGCACACTTGTCAGCGGAACGGATTGATTGCGACGGATCGCAACTCCAAACTGCTTGATGCGTCTGCCGTAATCCGCGTAATTAATCGGTGAGGACGAGTCAGGAAAGATATCGATTCCGGTTTTACTTGCAGGCAGGTCCTGCTTCACCACCACCGTCCTGCCCTCGAAGGAGTCGCGAAGGTCAGCCTCTGATTGAGCGCAGAGGTAAACAGCGCCGCCAAAAGCTAAGGCTGTTAGAACCAGAGTTCGTCGCATGATTCTCCCGGTGCACGGAAGCATGTCGAATTTTATCGCGATTGGCCGAATCGGCCGCTTTGCTGCTATACGGAACGATTTTCCCGGCCTCACTTGCGCCCGAGGAACCTGATCCTGGCGGTAAACGCTCTTCCGCCAAAGCCACCATACGTTGCGTAGTTCGGAGAGTCGACGTTGTTGTTCACGAACGCCGGATTCTTGCGATCGGTCACGTTCTCTGCTACTCCGCGCAGCGCCAGGGCGTATCCGTGAAAGGCGAAGCGCCATTCGAGTCCGGGACTAAGCGAGAAATGAGCGGGCACACGGTTCGAGTAGGGCAAGCCGACGATCTGATGATTCTGGTTGACGGCGGTCCAGGGGAATCCGATGTGGTAGTCGAGCGAGTAGACCAGATCGAGCCGCTTGAAAGGCGTGGGGAACCATCCCCAGCTGATGACCCGGTCCGGAACGTCCCAGGGCAGGGGACCGCCCATTTGAGTGCTGAAGATAGGATTGTTGAGCGAGTAGTCGACCACTGCGTTCGAGTGCGCGTAGGAGCGCGTGTAGGCACCGAAAACGTTGTAATCGCCATGAAAGTGCTTGCGCGCCGTGACCTGGATTGCGCGATAGTGGTCGCGCCGATCGTTCGTCAGGAGGTAATTGCCGGAGAGCTCCGAGGCAGTGTTGAGGTTCTGGAAGATGAATCCGTTGCTGCCATACTTCTGCAGATATTCAACACTCCCATAGATCGCGCCAGGAAATTTTTGCTCCAGGGCAGCGCTCCAATTCAGGAATCGGGGCTCGCGCAGCAGATTCTGGTTTACAAGGAAGTTCGTGACCAGTGGAGGACCGGTAAGCGTGGTCCCGAGAGCGTCGTAATAGTAATCAAGGCGCGGACCAGTCATAGCACGTGCGAGGTAATCGAGATGCGTGCGCTCGTGATAGATCCCGACTCCTGCAGAAATCTTCGTGTTGTGCTCCGCTCCCAGCACGTATGTCCCGGCGATGCGCGGCGAGTACAGCGGACGCCGCACGATCTCGTCCCAATCGAAGCGCACACCCGGTTGTATGAGCAGGCGATCGTCCGGCGACCAGCGGTCTTCGACGAAGCCGCCGAGCTCCAGATTATTGCGATCGAGCACAGTCAGCGGTGGCAAAACGCTGCGCCGATAGAGCGTGCCATCCGCACGAAGCAGGCTGAATGGCTGGTCCATATAGCGCTGGGTGAAGTTGATGTGATCGATCTCACCGCCGAACTTCAATTCGTGGCGTCCCAATTTGGTAAATGGACTCAGCGTCAGATTCGTGATTCCCTGTGCCCGGCGCGAAGTGCCGTGGAAGCTCTCGAAATAGTTTCCTTCATTCAACGTGGGAGTGATCACGAATGGGGTCGCGCCTTGTGGATGGTACTCGTCGCGAAACTGGTTCCAGGCAAAGCCCGTCTCGAGCAGCGCGCCGCCGGAGAAATAGTGCAGAAGCTTTGCTGTCGCGAGATGTGCGTTAATGTCGCGTCTTACCGTCGCCGACGCGGGAGTGAGCAGCGAGAGTCCCTGACGGTTTTCGTCCTGCACATTGTTCAGCAGGGAGAAGGTCAGAATGTCGTTCGGACGCAGATTAACCTGGACCTTGGCCAGATTGCTGCCGCGCAGGAAAGGATCGCGATCCGAACCTTCAGGCAGATCTTTGAAGACATAATTGTCGTACTCAGCGTCCGCTGAATCGAAAAACCAGATCTTACCCTTCTGGATCGGGCCAGAAACCGTGGCGCGTGGCACCCACTTGTCGAAGCTGAATCCCTTGCCCTTTTTGTTCTGCCAGGATGGGATGAAGTTCGTAGCGTCAAAACGAAAATGGTCGTCGCCCATCCCGGTGTTGAAGTTTATGATCCCACCCGATTCTTTCCCAAACTGGGTGGAAACGCGGGTGCTTTCAACATCGACCTGCCGCACCGCGTCCGCGCTGAAGCGCATGGAGAGATTGCCGCTGACAGGCGCAGTAATGTCAAAGCCGTCGAGCACATCAGTGCTCTCGTAAGTATCGGCCCCGGCAACGTGAACTTGCCCGGTCGAGTCCTGCACTACTTGAGGGAAAAAGGGCAACAGATTACGGATATCGCGCGACGTGGGATAGGGAATGTTGACGATCTCGGGCGTGCCCAGCACCTTGCCATCGGACGTTTGCGCAGGATCGATTCCCTGAACCGTGGCGCTAACGTTCACCGTCTCTTTCAACTCCTGCACATGTGGGATCACGATCTCGAGCGTCTGCGCACCGTTGATTGTCAGATCCTGCTTGGTCACGGGATAGAAGTTTCTTTTCTCCGTACGCATAGTGAACGTGCCATCGGGGTCGAGGCTGACAAAGCGTCCGCGGCCCGCGGCATCGGTCTGCACCCGCAGCACTTCTCCGGTTCGTGTATCAGTAAGAATGACAACAGCGTCCGGAACAACGACACTGTTTTCATCGCTCACCACGATCGTGAGTGAAGTTCCGGAATGCTTTGAGGGTGCCACCGGAATGGTGCCCTGATGGCCCGGGGTTTGCGCCAGCAGCCGGGGCGCGAGCATCGCGAAAAGCAGGAAGGCGGTGTGGACGATCCGCATTCGCAAACGTAAGTTGCTGGGTGTGAACTGCACCTAATACATATTCGCAGAACCGCCCTGAAGATGCCTGCTAAAACAAATAGCACGAGTTACCGCTGTCATTCTCATTAGAGACTCAAGGGCAAAACCTTTGAACACGGAGGTCACGGAGGTCACGGAGATGCCGGAGCGAAAAACAAGACCCGATACTCGTTGGCTCGGACGTCTGCTTGCAGCAAATTTACGCTGTTATTCTCATAAGAGACTCAAGGGCAAAAGCCTTGAACACGGAGGTCACGGAGGTCACGGAGATGCCAGAGCGAAACCAACAAGACCCGACACTCGTTGGCTCGGGACGTCTGCTTGCAGCAAATTGGCCCCAGCGAAACTCCCCTTCGTGACCTCCGTGACCTCCGTGTTCAAATTGTGTTCTGCCGCGCCGCATCTTCGTACTTGCAAGTTGCTGGTGTTCTGTAGCAGAATTTTGCCGTTTCGAGCTGTCGGATCCCATTCACTTCTCACTGGCAGCCCAGGCCTTGGCACCGCGCGTTTGGTTCTAGGATTAGCGGCTCAGTGCAATTGCACGAGCTCAGGCCCCGAACGTCGGCCCTGATTTAGTTCGCCGCGGCGAACATGTACGCAGTTTGGAGAAGCCAGGCGGACTCGATCCGCTCAGTTGGCTCCGTCCTTTCGGGCTCCTTTTAGGCCCGGTCTCAGGCCCTGACAGAGAGAATTACACCAGCCACTGCTGGAAGGCTGGGTTTGGCGCGGTTCGTTGAGGCCTCATGGATACCTCTTCCCACGACGTCTTGCTCGTTGGTGGCGGCGGCGCAGGTCTGCGCGCGGCAATTGCCGTTGCTGAAACCAATCCTAATCTGCGCATCGCAGTGATCTCAAAGGTCTATCCCATGCGCAGCCACACCGTTGCCGCCGAAGGCGGCGCTGCCGGTGTGGCTAAGCCCGACGACTCTCTCGACGACCATTGTTACGACACAATCTCCGGCGGCGACTGGCTCTGCGATCAGGATGCCGTCGAGGCCTTTGTAAGAGAAGCGCCGCAGGAGCTCTTGCGACTTGAGCACTGGGGATGCCCCTGGAGCCGCGAGCCCGACGGCCACATCGCGGTACGCGCCTTTGGCGGAATGAAGAAGAAGCGCACCTGGTTCGCCGCTGATAAGACCGGCTTCCACATTCTGCACACCCTCTTTCAGACCACGCTCAAGTACAACGAGATTCATCGCTACGACGAGTGGTTCGTCACCAAGCTGCTCGTCGACGATGGCCGCGTGCAAGGCGTAGTTGCGATCGAATTGATGTCCGGCCGCATTCAGGCGATTACTGCGAAAGCGGTGATTATCTGCACAGGCGGCTGCGGTCGCGTCTTCCCATACACCACCAACGCCGCCATCAAGACCGGCGACGGCATGGCGCTGGTTTATCGCGCAGGCGGGCCGCTGAAGGACATGGAGTTCATGCAGTATCACCCAACCGGCCTTCCCTTTACGGGAATTCTCATCACGGAGGCCGCGCGCGCCGAAGGCGGATATCTGCTCAACAAAGACGGATATCGCTATCTCCAGGACTACAACCTCGGCAAGCCCGAGCCCAAACCGGTACTGCGTTGCATGGAATTGGGCCCGCGCGATCGTCTCTCGCAGGCTTTCGTGAAGGAATTCGAAAAGGGACGCACCATCGATGGGCTATACGGCCCTGTCGTGCACCTCGATTTGCGGCATCTCGGCGAGAAGCTCATCAATCAGAAGCTGCCCTTCGTGCGCGAGCTGTGCCTGAAATACGAAGGTCTGGATCCCGTGACACAGCTCATTCCCGTGCGTCCGGTGGTGCACTACATGATGGGTGGAATCTCCACCGACATCGATGGCGCAACTCCGCTCCGCGGCTTATTTGCCGCCGGTGAGTGTGCCTGCGTGAGCATCAACGGAGCCAATCGGCTTGGGTCGAACTCGCTGCCCGAGATCCTTGTCTTTGGCGCGCGAGCAGGCAGAGTTGCTGCGGAGTACGCGAGCGGCGTACCCGACACCGTGAGTCTCCCGATCCTCAGGCAGGCAGAGGATGAGCGCCGCCGTCTAGAGCAGGAGTTCCTGCGAAAGACCGACGGCAGGGAACGTGTAGCCACGATTCGCGAGGCCATGCAGAAGGCAGTCGAAGACGGAGCCGGTATTTACAGAAATGAGAAGTCCTTGCGCGTTGCGGCGGGAAAGCTGGCTGAGCTACAGGAGCGAGCGCAGAAGCTGGCCATCGACGATCACTCGCGGACTTTCAATACGGAGCTGTTGTCGGCGCTCGAATTGACCTGCATGCTCGACGTCGCGATCACCATGGTTCACAGCGCGCTCAGCCGCACCGAGTCGCGCGGGGCGCATCAGCGAACCGATTATCCTGCACGCGACGACGCCAAATTCCTCGCTCACTCCGTGGTCACGCGCTCTCCCGAAGGCTCCCCGCGCATTGAGTACAAGCCGGTGGTAATCACGCGCTGGCCTCCTGGCGAACGCGTGTACGGACAACAACCAACGTTAATAGCGGCAAAGGCATAACATGGCACAGACCATTCAGCTCCGGGTTTCGCGTTACTCGCCCGAACGCGATGCAGAACCCTACTTTCAAACCTACGAAGTGCCGGTGAAAGCAGAGTGGGTGATCCTTGATGCGCTCAACTACATCAAGGACAAGATCGACGGTACGCTGACATTTCGCTGGTCTTGCCGCATGGGCATCTGTGGAAGCTGCGGCTACATGGTCAACAACGAGCCCAAATTGGGATGCGCAACCTTCCTCACGCAGTACACGCCTGGTCCGCTGACCATCGAGCCACTCAGGAATTTTCCCGTGGTTCGGGACTTGGTCATCGAGATCTCAGACTTCCTGGAAAAACTCAAGAAAGTGAAGCCGTGGCTTATCCATGAGGATGGAAATGGCACCGGCGAGTACCTGCAGACTCCCGATCAACTCGAGGAATTCCGCCAGTACAGCATGTGCATCAATTGCCTGCTGTGCTATGCCGCATGTCCTATTTCGGGACTTGATCCGATCTTCACGGGTCCCGCAGCGCTAGCCTTGGCCCATCGCTACAACAAAGATTCGCGCGATCAAGGCTCGGCCGAGCGAATGGCGGTGCTCTCGCATCCGGAGGGAATCTGGGGCTGCACATTTGTCGGCGAATGTACCAAGGTCTGCCCCAAGCACGTCGATCCCGCAGGAGCCATTCAGCAATACAAATTGGCCGCGGCGATCGACGGCATCAAACAATTCCTCATGCCCTGGGGACAGCGACAGGAGAACCAATGAGCAGTTCTGGGCAAGCTTCAACTCCGGCGCAGGCATCCGGCGGGGCAACTTCTCCCGCTTACACGGAATTTCATCCGCGCTGGTACCGCCCGCAAGTCTCAACGTACTGGTGGCTGGGCAAATGGGCTTACGTAAAATTCATTCTCCGCGAATTGAGCAGCGTCGCCGTCGCGTGGACCGTCGCCATCATATTGCTTCAGATGTTTGCGCTTATTCGTGGCCAGCAGGCGTATCTGCGCTTCGAGCATGTGATGCGCGCTCCCTGGATGATCGGGCTCAACGTGATCGCGTTCGCTTTCCTGTTGCTGCACTCGATCACGTGGTTCAATCTGGCTCCAAAAGCGATGGTAGTTCGCGTTCGCGGAAGACGTCTGCCGGCGCCGCTGATCTCGGGGCCGCAATACCTGGCCTGGATCGTCATCTCAGCGATTGTGGTCGCCATCATCGTTTCGCGTGGATAGGGGATTATGGTCAATCGAGAAACTGAACCGATCTTCTGGACACTGTTCAGCGCCGGCGGAGTCGTAGCCGCTCTTTTTCTGCCGGTCCAGTTGTTCATCTTCGCCTTGGCGGTGCCGTTCGGATGGATGCATGCTCCGGCGTATGAATCGCTGCGCGCGCTCGTGCATTCTCCCATCACGCGAATTTATCTATTCGTTCTGTGCTCGCTGCCGCTGTTCCACTTCGCTCATCGCTTCCGCTACACGTTGTATGACGGGCTTCAGATCAAGCACCTGAACGAAGTCGTCTTTGCGGGATGCTATGGAATCGCAGTTCTGGGAACACTCGCGGCGGCATATTTGCTCTGGGTGGTGTAAGGAAAAGGCTCAGGTTTTTGAGCAGGAGTACACAATGGAATTCAAGCTGAAATCGATTTCCCAGGCTGGAATCGGCACCGCCATCGCTAAAGCCGAGCGCTATCGCTATCTCAATGAGCCGGAAGAGGCGGAATCGATTTGTCGCGACATCCTCGCTGTCGATCCGAATCATCAATTGGCGAAGCGCATCCTCGGCCTTGCCATTACCGATCAGTTTTCCGGCGGAGTCAACGATCGCGTGACCGAGGCTTCGTCAGTCTTCGACAGCCTCGAAGAACAATATGCTCAGCTTTACTACCGCGGCATCTTGCATGAGCGTCACGCCAAAGCCCAGCTTAGCGCCGGACGCCCGCCGCAGGCGGTTGCCGCCGAGCTTGAAGAGGCGATGCGCTGCTTCCAGGGCGCTGAGCAGCGTCGCCCTGCGGGAAATGATGAAGCGATTCTGCGCTGGAATCGTTGTGTCCGGCTGTTAGAACAGATTCCCATGCCAGAGCCGCGCGAGGAGATGCAAAGTTTCGAATCGGGAGACACTTCGCCACAGTTCCCGGCGCGGACTACGCCGCTTCGCGCCGGCAGATCTCGCTGAAGCCTACTCAGGAATCCACTTAGGCGCGGCGCTGAATAATCCGGATACAAATCCAATCTGGTAAACCAGGAATAGCCCGAAGGCAACGCTCACGATCCCAGAGGTCGCGCACATATAGCGATTTAAACGGGCGAAGCTCTTGCCGGTCCAGACTACCGGCATCGCGATCACCGCCGTCATAAGCATCATTCCGGCGATGGTTCCTATGCCGAACAGGAGCAGATACCCGATCGCCCACACCGGGTTATGAATGGTAGCCAGCACCAGCAGAGCCACAGCCGCCGAGCCTGCCAATCCGTGGACAATGCCGATCACCAGCGGTCGCACCAGCTGATATGCGCCAAAACGGGACAAGGCGCGATCGAGAAGTCGTTGCGATTGTGAGTTGGTCATGTTTGCTGGTACTGAACTGTCGGAAGAAACGTGCGTTGGGCTGACTCGTCCAGTGAACCAGGCCAACACTCCCGTGAGGTTGAGCACGCCCAACAAAATCAGCATCAGCGCAACCGCGAATTCCATTGAAAGTCCAATGCGAGGAGGAATTGCAATATCGAAGAGGATGATCGCCGAACCCACAATGAATATCGTCAGCGTGTGACCAACCCCCCAGAGCATCCCCACCAGGCTTGCATGACGCAGCGTGCGAAGCCTCGTCACGATCGTGGTCACAGCAATCACGTGATCGGGATCCGTCGAATGACGCATCCCCAGCAGCAGTCCGATGCCTGCCACCAACAACCATTTCGCACTGGCAAACGCCGTGATGTGAGGCAAGCCAATCGGCTTCAACGATTGCGCCATCAGCGCCGCTCCGACAATGCTGATGAATACCGCTGAAAGCAGCGGCAATCCTCGAGAGATCAGCTGGCTCTTTGGATTCCAATTTGAGATCAGTCGTCCTGCTCGCACCATGACAAGCCCGACGGCAATGAGCACCGCTGCCAGTCCAAGGCTGAAGGCCACGATCAGGAAGAAGCCGAACGCAATGCGATGCAGCGCGATCGCGCTGAGGAGCACAACCAGCGCCGCCGGACAAGGCACCAGCCCGCCGGTAATCCCCAGAATGATTAGCTGACGCGTCGAGACCGGTTGCCGCGCAGCTCCGGCTGCGCATCCGTCGCTTCCGACCGCGACTGGATGGCTGCTTTTGACCAATCCGTCATACCAATGCGTGTGATCTTCGGCCAGTGATGAATCCTGACCGATCCACCGCCGTAAAAATAGCCATACTCCCAGGACAAAAATAATGAGTCCCGAAATGGAACCGAGCCAGGGATAAAGCTTCTCAGGAAGCACGTAACGCGATGCATACAGCGTGATGGCTCCCAGCACATACACGCCCGCAGTGTGGGCGAGGGTGACGATCAATCCGAGGAGTACGGCATTCCAGGCGGTGCCGCGGGATCCCACAAGGTACGCTGCAACTAACGTCTTGCCATGGCCCGGCTCAAGCGCGTGCAATGCGCCCAGTCCCATAGCGATGATTGCGGCCGTGAGGAAAAACCATATGCTGAAACTGCTGGAATTGATCAGCTGGGTAAAAGCACTGCGCGGCGTGGGCTGAGAATTCGCAGCGAGTCGCGGCGCTTGAGTTTTGCCCGGAACCGCAGAACCCGCAGTGCTCGCGGCGGTGGACGCCAGCGGCGTAGTGAATAAGCTCAAACTCGGTTTAGCGGCCTGTTGCGCAGGAACATCGCGCCGCGCGGCTGACGCGATCACCGGCATAACGAAGATCGCATTGGCACTCAAATCCTGCGGCGGGCTGTTGAGCAGATCGGTAGGATAGTTCGACAGCTCAGCGCTGCGGTCCCTTTCTGGGACATTGCTGGTGAGCTGCAAGTCCGGATCGGCATGGACCACCACTTCCTTCCAGCCGGCGCGCCCGGCAAAATTGTCGTCGTGATATTCCACTCGATGGCGTCCGGAGCTGAGCCTGGTCAATGGCGCGTGGCAGGTGAAGCCGAATTTCATGGTGGGAAGCCCACCTGCGCCGGGCGGAAAAATCACCTGGCGCTCGGCGCATTCCAGTTCCACGGGCCGCCCGTCAAGCTTCAAGGTAATGCCGCGCCAGAACTCGTCTGCTTTCCTCCGGAGATAAGCGGAGATGCGAGGGTCTGCGGAATCAGCTTTGAGTCCGGCGGCCTGCAGCTCCTGGAAGGTAGGAATTTCCGCCATGTCGATCATGTAAAGCAGTTCAATTTGGGAACGCGTAAGCGTAATTCCCGAATAATGGCTCACGCTGAAGTTACCCATGGGATGGGCGACGAGCGGGACTGCTGCAAACAGCACAAAGGCAAGAAGAGCAAGGCCTGTGCTCGGTCCCACGAATTGGCGGAATTGGCGGATTTGGTTCGCTGCTCTCGGCACTCTCTTAACGCTGCTCTTCGCCATGGACGTTGATTGGATGAACGTTGATTGGAGAGTATAGCTGGCACACGCTCTCCGGCGGGCATCGCAGCAAATTCCGTGCAGCAATGCGGCTCGCTTCAAGGCTGGAAGGACACCACACCCTTGGCGTCGATCCTCCTGAGAGCACTCCCTGATTGGCAGCCGACTTGCCTTCCGCAATCAGAAGGTTCTACGACCAGCTCCTGCGACCTGTACGTCTTTGGGAATGTACCCAAAGAATCTCTTGCATGCCATGATTCCCTGGTGCTCGGATTCCCCGCCGAGAAGGAGGGACTATGAAAAGCACAAAGCGCTACCTGCCGATTCTCGCCGCAGGCCTGCTGTTGCTCTTGAGCAGCAAGCTGACGGCGCAAAGCGCACAAACGAGTTTTGACAGCACGCTCACCCTGCCGGCACTGCCGTGCATTAACAACTTGCCAATGGTGCTGACCGGACCGACGGCTGTCGACTACCAGGTGAACTCCACTGGCGACGCGTCTCACGTGTCTCTGCACTTGCAGATTAAAGCCAGCGGTCAGGACCAGGCCAACAACGCCTACCAAGTCAATCTGGAAGGCAGTGCCCAGTTCGCTGACGTATCTACAACCAGTTATGACATTCCATTTCACTCGCAGTGGGTCGGACAGGGAGCAGCGCTCAACTTTGCGCTTACCGGAGTCATTAGCGTCTTCCTGGACGAGAACGGCGCAGTGAGCTACACGCAGGGAAAGTCCCTCGACCCAACCTGCACAAACTGAAGGTCACCATCCCCCATACGCCTCAACGGATCGGCGGCAGCCCCGCCGATCCGGAGACGTACTTCACCCCTGTCCCCTGTAACCCGTCCCCTCTCTGTTGGTTTTGTCGGTTTGCCTGAGCCGAATGCCGAACGCCGAATGCCGATTGCCAGTTCCCCGGCTGTTCACTTCACCCGATCACCCGATTCTTCCTCCCCCACGGACAACTACCTTCGTGACATGATGCGAGCACTTCCACGCTTTCACCACGCGGCATAACCGGCCTATAGTTCGGTTAATTCCATGAAAAAACTGGCGCTATCTGCGGTCCTTCTCGCCGCCTTCAGTCCGCTCCTGCTTGCCGGACAGACGGAGCGCATCTCTCTCTTTGATTCCTACGTTACGGTGAATGCGGATGGCTCCATGCTGGTTTGCGAGACGATTGAAGTGCAGGCTGCCGGGCAAAACATTCGCCACGGCATTTATCGCGATTTCCCGACCCGGTATCACGATCTTCTGGGCAATCAGTACAACGTAGGTTTTCAAATTGTCGGGGTGGAGCGCAACCGCAGTTCCGAGCCGTACCATATTGGAACCATCGACCACGGCGTACGCGTCTACTTCGGAGACTCCCGGCTCATGCTGCCGTCTGGAACATACACGTATACGTTCACCTACACCACCAACCGGCAGCTAGGTTTCTTCGCGGATCACGATGAGCTTTATTGGAACGTAACCGGCAATCGATGGCAGTTTCCCATTGACGTGGCAACCGCCACGGTCGTTTTGCCGGAGCAAGTTCGCCAGGCCGATCTCGGCCTCGATGGTTACACCGGCTTCCGCGGAGAACGCGGTAAGTTGCTCACGCATACCCGTAACGCCGAGAACAATCCTCAGTTCAGAGCGGAGCACTTAGCTCCCGGTCAAGGACTCACCATCGTAGTTTCCTGGCCCAAGGGACTCATCCTTCCTCCCTCGACCCAGCAGAAGCTGAACTGGTTCATTGCCGATAACCGCGCTGTGGCGGTAGGGCTCGCTGGGCTCGCATTGGTCCTTCTTTATTACTTTGCCGTGTGGAACATGGTCGGACGCGATCCCGCGCCGGGAACCATCGTCCCGCTATACGAGCCGCCGGACAACATGTCGCCTGCCGCCATGCGATACCTGGAGCGAATGAACTTCGATAACCAGGCTTTCGCCGCACTGATCATCGATTTGGCGGCGAAAGGTTATCTCACCATCGATCGCGATGCATCACTCACCTACCGGCTGATTCGCAAGCCCAGTTTCGTGGAAGCGGATAAAGCGCTCTCTCCCGACGAGAAGCTGCTGGCGAAAAAACTATTTGAGAACGGCAGCACCGTTTCTCTGGATCGCCAAAACTACAATCTTCTCCACCGCGCCCGCAAAGCGGTGCAACTCTCTCTTCGCGCAACTATGGAGAAGATCGATTTCCTCACCAACTCGCAGTACATGGGGCCGGGCGTTCTCCTTACCCTTGCCACCATCGGCGCTGTGGTTCTCCTGGGCCAGACTTTCAGTACGATGGCGGCGCTGTTTATGGCGGTTTGG
>Ga0209474_10000736_pt1 | contig 34457 bp, 25 predicted proteins | sample GraSoiAngelo_145_FD_185902 | JGI IMG/M metagenome (GOLD analysis project Ga0209474, IMG submission 185902) | Grasslands soil microbial communities from the Angelo Coastal Reserve, California, USA - 14_1009_05_20cm (SPAdes) (version 2) | ecosystem: Environmental > Terrestrial > Soil > Grasslands...
GGCCGTCTATCGTGGGAAGCTCATGTCTTTGAGCAAGTCCTGAAAACGCGGATCGTTGCGGAGAGAGTCAAATCGTGGATCGGTTTTTATTACCGGCATTTCATACGAGCGCTCTCTCAGGCCTTTATTCAACCAGTCAAAAGCTCGATCTTTATCCCCCATCCCGATGTAAACGATGGCGAAGTGCGGAGGTGGAACGTGTTTCGTGGCGGACATTCTTCGCAATTGTTCGAGGATCGCCAAGGCGTCCGCTCGTCGTCCGGCAACTCCGTAAGCATATCCGAGCCTGGACAACGCCACCGATATCCGCACTCCTCGGTCTCTTGAAAACTGCAGAGATTTCTCAAGCTCATTGATCGCTTCCTCATGCCGTCCCACTGCCGCGTAGGTTAGTCCGAGCCATTGATAGGCCGCCGGATATGTGCGGTCGAGCTCAAGCGCCTCTTTTGATCGATTAACTGCTTCCTCATATCGGCGAGCTTGATAGAGTCCCATTGCGAAGAACGCAGCCATATGGGCAGATGCAGGAGCCACCTCCTGGGCGCGCCTCATTTCGGAGAGTCCCTCGTCGAATCGGCCTTCCCAAACCAGTTCGCAGCCGTACCATAAATGAGCAGTTTCAGAATTGGGGTTGAGCTGCAGTGCGCGCTTGAAACTCGCCTCAGCTCCAGTCCAATCCCAGTCATATACCATGTTTGCCCACCCTAATGAAGTGTGCGCTTCAGCAACATTGCCGTCGAGCTCGAGCGCCCTCAGGGCTGCAGCCTTGGCAGTAGAGATCGCTTGGTGGGCAGGAGCTGCATTCTGCGGCTCAAATAAGTCATACGTCTCCGCCAAGCCGGCATAAGCTTGAGCGTACTCCGGCTCTAAGTTGATGGCCTCTTTGAAGCTTGCTGCCGCCTTCTCGACCTGCAAGCTATTGAAGTAATAACGACCTTTAAGATAAGACTCGTAGCTCTTTGGGTCGAGCGAACGGCTGTGCTCTCGCTGGAATGATTGGTAAGAAGACGTGACCGCAACTTTCACCTGGCGCGCAACCGCATCGGCCAGTTCGTCCTGGAGAGTGAGCACATCATGAAGATCGCGTTCATAAGTGTCCGCCCATAGATGAGTATCACTGGGACCATGAAGCAACTGGATGGTGATACGTACCCGATCTCCAGAGCGCAGCACTGTGCCTTCCATGATGCCATCTACGTTCAGTTCACGCGCAATGGCGGGCAATTGCTTGTTCGTCCTCTTGTATCGCATGACTGAGGTGCGCGAGATCACCGTTAACCCAGGAATCTTCGAGATACTCGTTATCAACTCGTCGGTCATGCCGTCGGCGAAATACTCTTGCTCGGAATCGCCGGAGAGATTCGCGAAGGGCAGGACAGCGATTGACCTGATCTGAACAGATGACGGACGCTCCAGCCGTCGACTGGAGCGCGACACCACCGAATAGAGCGCAATGGCGAGAATCGCAGCGGCAGCCAGTGCGCCGAACCACCAGCGAGGGTTGATCCTGACCTTGGCTACGGTATTGGGAGGTTGATCCGGTAGGTTTGCTGGTTTTGTGTCGCTGGTTACAACGGAGGCACTGTTTCCGTTCGATACGTGACTTACCGGAGCAATGAATCGGTATCCACTGCGTGGAATAGTTTCAATGTAACGTGGTCTGTCGGCTGAATCCCCCAGCCGCTCGCGCAGACGTTTTACTGCGGCATTGACTCCGTTCTCGAACTCGACAAAAGTGTCGCCGGGCCAGAGCCGACTCTGAAGGTCCTCACGGCGTATGACTTCGCCGGGACGTTCGAGCAAAAGTGTGAGCACCTCGGCCGGCTGGCCCATAAGCTGAACACGCAAACCGTGCTTTCGCAGCTCACGAGTATTGGGATCGAACTCAAAAGGCCCGAAGCGAAATATGTTCTTGCATCGGGTTACAGCCTGCATCTGCTTCAGCCTGGAAAAAGATGCGGAGCAGCATACCACGTAATGTACCCAAATTGGGTTGACAGCTATTGGGCTAAGTATCAGATACAGCAAAGACTTATCACGTCACCCAAATAGCCGGAACAAATCATCTTGTTTCCATTGAGGTCTTTGGAATTGAGCGGGAAGCTGTGCGGCACATGAGCTAGTGCACTCGCGTCCTGTGCTTATCCGGTGCGCTGCCCCAGAAAAGGAGAATATAAGATGAGGACTTGTCTATTGGTGATCGTGTTGTCGGTCGCTCTCTTCCTGGTGAGCCCACTTGGAGCCACAGCGCAACGCTACTCAGCCTGGTCGACGCCCACAGTATTCGATGAGGTTAATACCAGCAGCGCCCTCGAGTTCGCAAGCGCGATCTCGAAGGATGACTTAAGCTTCTACTTTCAACGAGGCGACGTCACAAAGAGCGGCGAGGACATATGGGTCGTCCATCGCGACCGCAAAGACGCGCCGTGGGGCACACCGGAAAAGCTGCCGGATACTGTGAACTCGGCCTACAACGACCGTGGGGCGTTCGTCTCCTCCGACGGGCACTGGCTTTACTTCGCCAGTGATCGCCCGGGCGGACGAGGTGGATTCGACCTCATGGTGTCATACCGGCAGCACACGCATGACGACTCCGCATGGGAACCCGCCCGCAACCTCGATGACCTTGGGTCACCCATAAATACAAAAGGATTCGATTCAGGTCCGGCGCTCTTCGACGACGAGGAGTCAGGTCTGACTTACATGTACTTTGTCAGCAATCCGGCAGGGAATCAAAACAATGGAGTCGACATATATGCGAGCGTTCGAAATCCGGATGGCTCGTTCGAAAGCCCAATCAAGGTACAGGAGCTGAGCGACCCATTGTGGAACGAAGGACGCCCGTATCTCCGCCGCGACGGGCTGGAGATCTTCTTCCAGTCAAATCGGCCCGGCTCGGTCGGTCAGAGTCAGGATCTCTGGACCTCGACACGAGCGGCAACTCACGATCCCTGGTCAACGCCGATACCCGTGGACGAACTCAACACAGCCGCCGGGGACGTAACGCCAGCTCTATCCTGGGATGGCTTGACGTTATATTTCGCGAGACGACTGAGTGCGGCCACCGACGCGCAGATTCTCTTCTCCCGAAGAGAGAAAGTGCACGGAAGTCGTGGTAACTAAGTTTGAACAAATGCGCTTGGGCCGCAGCGTGCCGCGTGCCGCATCCTTCCGCGATTTTGAGGCTGTTACGAAACTCGAAATTCCTCTTTTGAAACCACAACATATTGCGCTTCGCCTGGACCGCGACCACCATAGGTAACAAAATTATTGAGTTTCGTAACAGCCTCGATTTTCGGAAGGGTGCGCATCTCAGCGGATGCCGACGGGTACGATGAACTCCTGTGGTTCACGAGAGGCTTTTGCAAAAACCGGGGGAAGAGGATCGCCGTGCTCTATGCACGATTCGACGATCTTGCGTGCCAGCCCCTGAGCTATTTCGACTGCTTCGGTCACGCTGCGTCCTTCCGCAACCAGACCAGGAATATCGCTGCTGGTCGCCAGGTATCCCCCCTCTTTCAACGGCTCAACCCGCAGGCGGATCGCGACCTCGTCTACTTCTGTGATGTGTTGCTGGATCTTGCGCGGAGCTTTGCGTTTAACTGGCATCGTGTTGGCGTTGCCGAATTTTACGCCACCGGATAAGGAAGCCAAAGGGTGATGCCACCTGCGCAGCCGACAATCCGACCGAAGCCATCGGCAAACCAAAAGAGATGAAAGATACGACCAGTCGGTCTGAGCACAAGGTAATCGGCAATCCCGAAAAGGAACCAGGCAAAGCGGCGTGAGCCGCAAACGTGGATCCGTACCGCCCACGGTGGGGTTTCGATTTCAATTTGCGATTTCGTGATTTCGCGATTTCCAAATCAGCAATCATGAAATCACCACATAACAGAATAGCCCAAACCCGGGCGGCAGGGTGCAGGTTGGCGGCAAACACCCCACTACAGCAATTCGCAGATTTAGGGGCAGCCCCTCGGGGAAAACCTCCATCTGGAATATGCAGCCGGGAATTATTTCCGTTCTCGGACCTGCCCGCTATTCCATGCGTTCGAAAAAGGGGGTCTTATGCGCAAGGCATTCTGCACGTTCTGTTTTCTGCTGATTTCAGTACTTCCGTGTCTCGGCGCAGAGAGTGATGCGCTGGCAATTTCTCAGAACATCCAGTCACTGCACGTGCCTTACGGGACCATTCTCGATCCGCGGTTCGCCTCTGCAGATCCAAGCTCCCCAGCCTACAACACAGTTTCGAGCTACACCCGTTGCCGCGATTCGGCGATCTGGAGTGGCCACTACCTGGCGGCGGAGGCGTTCCGTTACCAGGTAACCGGTTCATCCGACAATCTGCGGCGAGCGTTAGCCGGCATCCAGTCGCTGAGAGAGATAACGGGAACGGATGTCTTGGCGCGATGCCTGTTTCCGGCAGACTCGCCGTATGCTGCAGATTTAGCCGCCGAAAACCAGGATCTCGGGATCTATGACGGTACCGTTTCGGGACAGAGCTACAAATGGGTTGGTAACACTTCCCGCGATCAGTACTCGGGAGTGTTTTTTGGGTTGGGCATCGCCTATGACATGGTGGACGACGATTCCGTCCGGTCGAACGTGAGTAGTGAAGTCACTCGCCTTCTCAATAATCTCATCGCGAACCACTGGTCAGTGGTGATGCCAAACGGCACCATCAGCACTTCGTTTTTGAGTCATCCCGACCAGATCTTGAGCTTCCTTCAAGTCGGTCGTCATGTAAATCCCCCGCGATTCGAGCTTACCTATCAGGCCTACCGCGCGGCGCTCTCGGCTTTCGTGGCTCTGCCCATTCTTTATGACTGCGGCGATGACCATAACCATTACTTCAAGTTCAATCTCGACAGCATCAATCTCTATAACCTGATCCGACTCGAAGAGAGGACTTCGCCCTTCCTGCGAAGCTATCTGACAGCCTATTCGGTGCTCTGGAATACAACGCAGACCCATCAGAATGCGCACTTCAACATGATCAATCGCGCAATCCAGGGCGAGGACCTGGTGCGCGATCAGCAGACCGTGCAACTCTTGAACCAGTGGCTGCAGCGTCCGCGGCGCGACGCCTGGGTAGACCTAACCTCTCAATATCCGGCATGCGGCCAAACGGATCGTGCATGCGTCATTATTCCCGTGCCGCAGCGTCCCAATACGGACTTTCTCTGGCAACGAAGTCCGCGGCTGCTATACGGCGGCGGCGATGGCACGATTGAGACTGCAGCCATCGATTACATTTTGTCGTACTGGATGGCCAGGTATTACAAGATTAGCGGCATGGATTGATCAGTACCGGCGGCGATACGCCGCTGGTTCCGTGAGCTTCTCGTCATGTGCTCGCGCGTCCCTCGAGCGTTCAGCGCTGGTGAGAGGCGCCGCCGGATTCATTTGCTGTTCGCGTGTCCATCGCGATCCAGTTCACCCGTCGGCGAACTCAAGATGAGAGCAGCGAGGAAGACAATCGTGTGTCGAATGGGCAGCCTCCGCTGGCGTTCTTTGTGCTGACTTCGAATCTGCACTGTTCAAGCATGCAGCGGACAGACTGCTCTCGGGAAGCGCCACTTGTTTGGAGAAAGCCGATACCACCGAAACTCTAAAATGGGTGCGCATTGCTGGACAACAGAACATTTGAGGCAAGCCGAAGCACCACCCGCTACCGCAGGTGGTTCTGCTCAGTCGGAGCGTTCTTCGCAGCAAAAAGAGCCTTCCTGATCTGGGAACTGATCAAGCTGCTTCTTTTGTCACAGCTTCATCGGTCACGGCAGGCGGTCCGGCAAGCAGCGCTGCTGCAACTCCGGCGACCAGCACTCCCCATCCGATCCAGCGGCGATTGAGGTTGAGAGTCGATTGCCAGCTCCGGTTGTGCGCGCGATGATCAAATTCTCCGTGAGCACCTGAATCGCCAGGCAGCGGCTTCCAGAGATTGTTGGGGCGATTCGGATCGGCAGGGCCATCATATTGTTGCGAGTCGTATCCGGTCTTGCCGAGGTACTCGTCGAGCAGTCCGGGAATGAATTTTTGCACCTGGATGGCGGCGACCGTCGAGGCGCCAACCCAGAGTTCTCGGCGGGGATGAGTGGCCGCATGGACGATCGCTTTGGCTGCCACTTCCGGCTGAAAGATAGGCGGAACAGGCTGCGGTTTGCGCGGCAAACGGCTCTTAACCCAGCTAAATTGCGGCGTATTGAGCGCCGGAAGGTGCACTGCAGTGATCCGAACCCTGCTTTTTATGTGCTCTAGCTCGCACCGAATAGAGTCGGTGAAGCCCACAATAGCGTGTTTAGCGCCGCAATAAGCCGACTGCAAAGGGATACTTCGGTACGCCAAAGCCGATCCAACCTGCACAATTGTGCCGCGATTGCGCGACTGCATGCGTCGCAAAGCCGACATTGTGCCGTACACATAGCCCAAATAAGTGACGTCGGTGACGCGTTTAAACTCCGCGGCAGTCATTTTTGTGAACGGCGAAAAGACCGAAACCATGGCCACATTGGCCCAAACGTCGATCGGTCCGAGCTCTTGTTCGGTGCTGGTAGCCGCATTTTCGACGGCTTCAGCGTCGGAAATGTCGATTGGAAGGACCAAAGCGCGGCGTCCAAAGGCTTCAATTTCGCGCTTTGCTGCCTCTAAACCGTCGATTCCACGTGCAATCAGAGCGACATCAGCGCCTTTTTTTGCGAATAAACGAGCGGTAGAACGACCAACTCCAGCGGATGCTCCGGTAACAACGACTACTTTAGGGAATCCCATTTCGGCTCCATAGGCGGAATAAAGCACCACTAAAGAGGTTAGAAGAGGTCGGTTGAGGAGGTGGATGTCATCGACTCGATGATCTTCCTCCTAACTTGTTGCACCTGGGAGTGTTGCCGAATTACCTTGAATTTACCTCCGCCGGAGCGCCTGTGCATTGTGCTTACGCCCCAAAGTGCCTCAAATAGGTCGCAAAGCAGGGCTGGGAATGCCCGAAAGGTTCGTTGTGGAGACCTCAAAATGTCAGAATTGCAGCTCAGAATCGTCGCATCGCAGGTCGAGAAGTTTCGCGAAGCGGCCAGAATCCAGCAGAGTTTCATCACCAAAGCTGAAAAGAAAGCGCTTCTTTGGTGCGCAGAACGTATGCCAAATGCGCTTAATTCGGACCATTTAACCATATTAGGAGCCGCCGGAATGCTGTTAGCCGGCGCCTCTTACGCGTTGTCTCGCTTTAATCGCTACGCTTTGCTACTGGCCTGCTTCTTCTTGGCGGTGAATTGGTTCGGCGACAGTCTCGACGGAACACTTGCGCGATACCGCAACCAGCAGCGTCCGCGGTATGGATTTTACGTAGACCACGTAATCGATTGCTTCGGAGTAAGCGCGCTTCTGGCTGGAATGGGACTCTCGGGATACATGAATCCGCTGATCGCGGTGTGGATGCTGGTTGCTTATCTGCTGCTTTCATCCGAAATTTTTCTTGCCACTTACGCCCTTGCTCAGTTCGAGATGTCGTACTTCTGCTTTGGCCCGACAGAATTGCGTATCTTGTTGTGTACTGGCAACTTATATGTATTCTTTCATCCTGTAGTTCATCCCTTTGGATTGCCTTTAAGTCTGTGGGATTTCGGCGCTGTCCTGGGTTCGATCGGGATGACAGCAATCGCGATTTTCGCGTTTATCCGACACACTCGGACTCTCTACGAACTGGAGCGACTGTAATGAGTGCCGGTAAACGACGGCAGCTGCGACGCTGGGGAGTGTTTAATGCGGTTGGAATTTTGGGGTTTGTCCTACAACTTGCAGTTCTTTTAGCGCTAAAACGAGGATTATCAACGAATTATCTGACCGCGACGGCAATCGCAGTGGAGGCTGCGGTTCTGCATAATTTCGTGTGGCACGAACACCTGACGTGGGCTGATGTAGTCGCTCCTTTTCGCCATGGTGTGTGGACGAGATTGCTGCGATTTCATATTGCTAACGGACTTATCTCGATTTTGGGCAATCTCGGGTTCACATGGGGGCTGGTGGAGGGTCTGCGATGGCCTTATCTGGCAGCAAACGTTGCCAGTGTGCTGATTTGTTCATTGCTCAACTTCTTCGCTAGCGATCGATTTGTCTTCCAGCCACTTGGAGAAGTCAGCGCCGGGCATCGCTTTTCGGTTGGCGGCGGTGTCGATAATGCCCGGAAGGACGCAATTTGCGCACCCCGGTGCCTCTGAGATCGGCTGCCAAGGAGTCAATCATGGCGACGGCAGTGGCCTTGGACGCGGCATATGCAGCCGTTCCGGCTGCATGATCGAGTGCTGAGCGAGAGGCGATGTTGACGACCACTCCGCTCCCTTGTTTCAGCATCAGCGGCACTGCGGTGCGCAATAACAGTTAGCCGGAGCGCAGATTGCGCGCCAGCATCTGGTCAAAGACCTGTGCCTCCGCGGTTGAAGGCGTCGCCGGCGGATGGTTGTGCATGATCAGGGCGAAGACGGCTGTGGTTGCGGGAGTTACGCGGTCGGGATTGTCATCTCCGGAGCGGCCATCCTCCAGCACCGAACCTGCCTCAGCACCGAAGCTAGTTCGGTGCTACCACGAGTCAAGATTTCGAGTCAACGTGAAATTTCATTTTGGAACTCGCGCGGCTGTGGGAGAGTGCTTGCCGCAACCATCCGACGCTGGCGCGAGCAACGGATGCGAATTTCAGAATTCACTGCTTATTCACTGTTATTCACTGTTCTTTGTGGCGGGGAAAAATCGCGAACTTCCGTAATCCCTTCGCGGGCAGGCGGTTGCGCGGAATCGTCCGTTGCTCGCCGCCCTTTTGTGAAAAAATTCGCTGTTAAATTCGCTGATAAATTCGCTGTTCCGTGAACACCAGTGAATTCGGCCAGGTTCATGCTGAATCCGTTGCTCTACCTGGAATGATGCCGGCGATGATCGAACGGTACGGCTGGCTAAGACTCGCCTAAAAGAAATGGTGGAGAGGAGAGCTGCCGATCAGCGCTCATGACGAGTCGCTTTAGCTATGGAATGAAACATTATCGCGGAATTTTTTAAAGGTGATTAAGTTCGGTAATCCCAATCGTGATTACCAGTCAAAAGCCAGGCGCAGGGTTGTCTGTAGATCGCAATCTTCTGCAGTGCGGGCATTGATTCTTGCGCCACGGCGTCTTGATCAGCCGATCACGACGCGTGTCATGATTGCGCTCTGGTTGGCTTTTAAGTTGGGGTGAGTCGCGCGATCATGAATGTGCAAAGTGTTGCACATGCCGAAGGTGCATCACAAGAACATGGCGGCATACTTTGACTTGCGCTTATTCAAGTGACCATCGCAAGGTTACCATTTTATTAATTCTCACCCTTGACTTGTATTTCAGGTTTGCACCAAAATGCGGGGTTTCTGGGCGCGCCGCGTCAACTTTGCAAAGCTCGCCAGTCCGTTCCCCAAAAGCGGTTGCCGAATCCATAGCTTAAGACCGAGCAGCACTCGTCGCCTATTTAAGTAGGTCAAAGCTAAGTCAGAATCCGATCCAACAGGACCAAAACGGGATTCCAAGAGCAGTACTCATGTACGAACGAGTCGCCTTCCGGTTCTCACCATTGATTCGTGCGGAGGTCCGCCCGCGTGTGCAAGGCAAGTTTATTTGGATTGGAGACGAGAAGTTATACGTCCGCGGTGTGACTTACGGAACATTTCGCCCCGATGAAACTGGAAATCAGTATCACAATTTAGAAAGAGTTCAGAGCGATTTTGCGTTGATGTCGGCGAATGGCATCAACGCTGTCCGGGTCTATAACACGCCGCCATGCTCGTTACTCAACATAGCTCAACAGCATCATCTTCGTGTTGTTATCGACCTTTCCGCCGATCAATACATTGGCTTTCTTTCGGACCGAAACGGCGCGCCAGATATTGCCGAGATCTTTCGTGAGGAGGTGCGTTCCTACGCTGGGCATCCAGCCATTCTTGCCTACTCGCTGGGAAATGAAATTCCAGCAGCGATCGTGCGGTGGCACGGGCGCCATAGAGTGGAGAGATACCTCCAAAAACTTTATCAGGTCGTAAAGGCCGAAGATCCAGCCGGCATTGTTACATACGTCAACTATCCCTCTACTGAATATCTGCAGTTACCCTTCCTGGATTTTTTCTGCTTCAACGTTTACCTCGAATCGCAGGAGCAATTCGCGGCCTATTTGGGTCGGTTACAGAACATCGCGGGTGACGCTCCCCTGCTTATGGGGGAGATTGGCTTGGATAGCTTTCGCAATGGCAAAGAGACCCAGGCACGCGTACTCGATTGGGAAATTCGTACAGCCTTCGAAGCCGGCTGCGCTGGCGTCTTCGTTTACTCCTGGACGGATGAATGGTTTAGAGGCGGTGCCGAAGCTGAGGATTGGGAGTTCGGTCTCACCGGCCGTGACAGGTCGCCGAAGCCCGCTTTAGCGGCTGTGCGCGAAGCGTTCTCTCAAAGTCCATTTTCGCCAGACGTATCCTTGCCTCACATATCAGTAGTGGTCTGTACTTACAACGGGTCGCGCACCATCCGGGAGTGCTGTGAAGGTTTAAGGAGGGTCGATTATCCAAACTTTGAAGTGATCGTCGTAGATGACGGCTCGGTGGATGATTCGGCAGCCCTGGCTCGCGAGTATGGCTTTCGCGTGATCAGCACTCCGAATCGCGGGCTGAGCAGTGCGCGAAATACCGGGTTGCAAGCGGCCCGCGGGGAAATTGTCGCCTATCTCGATGACGATGCTTATCCAGATCCTCAGTGGCTCTCATACCTTGCGCGCACTTTCATGTCCACCGATTTCGCGGCTGTCGGAGGACCAAACATCGCGCCAACTGGCACTCGGTTAATCGCGGAGTGCATTGCCAATGCGCCTGGAGGTCCGGTGCATGTCCTTATTTCCGACAGTGAGGCAGAACACATTCCCGGATGCAACATGGCATTCCGCAAGTCCGAGTTGGTGGCAATTGGCGGATTCGATTCCCAGTTCAGAGTTGCCGGCGATGACGTCGATGTGTGCTGGCGTTTGAAGCAAAGCGGCCGAAAACTGGGATTCTGTCCAGCAGCCATGGTGTGGCATCACCGACGCGGCTCAGTGCGCGCATATTGGAAACAGCAGCGAGGATATGGGAAAGCCGAAGCGTTGCTGGAAGCCAAGTGGCCGGATAAATACAACACAGCCGGACACGTGAGCTGGAGTGGGCGAGTCTATGGTAACGGCCATGTACACGGGCTCTTGCGAAGAACACGAATTTATCAGGGCGTGTGGGGCAGCGCGCCATTTCAATCCATTTACCAGCCGGCACACGGCACGCTTTCAGCGCTGCCGCTAATGCCCGAGTGGTATTTGCTGATTCCAGGTTTTGCTGCATTATCTGGTATCGGTAAACTCTGGAACCCTCTGCTGTTCGCGCTGCCTTTTCTTGCCCTCGCAGTTGCTATACCGGTACTCCAGTCGTATTTGAGCGCGGCACGGACTAAGATCACGCGCGCCGCTCGACCTGGAATTCCTCAGATGAGACTCCGTGTGTTGATTACTTTTCTGCACGTGCTCCAGCCGGCGGCCCGCCTCTATGGACGGCTTGGTTGCGGACTGACTTTATGGCGAAGGCGTAGTCCATCCGTCATGGCATTTCCGTGGCCGCGCAATTTCCGAATTTGGAACGAGCATTGGCGCGCTCCCAACGAAAGACTGCAATCCATCAAATCAGGTCTGCGGGCAGATGGAGCGTGCGTACTCCCAGGTGGTGACTTCGACCGCTGGGACCTCGAAGTACGGCCAAATCTCCTCGGCGCGGCCCGCTTACGGATGGCGGTGGAAGAACACGGAATGGGACGGCAATTGGTCAGATTTCGTGTATGGCCCAAGCCTTCGGCCGGAGCAATTGCGCTCGTTGTTTTATTTTGCGGTTTTTCCACGGGCGCGGCATTGCATCGAGCGTGGGCAGGTGCGGCCATCCTCGCCGCAATGGCAATGATTGTTGCCGCACGAGGACTTCAAGAGTGTGCGGCTGCAATCGGGGCCCTCTTGAGCCCAGTTGTGGCTGAAGAGCGGGCGGCGAGAGCTGCGGCGGTTCCCAACCTGAAACTCGCAGAAATAGTGCCGGCAACCGGCAAGCTTCGAGTCAGGCCTGCAACAACTGTTCCTGGTGAAACAGCCGCGGCGAAGAAATCGCTTCGCCAAGGGGCAGGGTAACACCATGTTCCGTTTCCATTCATGCGTGGGCGTTTTAGCTGCGATGCTGATCTTTTCCAAGATTGTCGTCGGCCAAGCGAGTCTGACTATTACCGGCGTCATCGAAGATGGCAGCGGGGCCACTATTGCGGGCGCGAAGGTGAGCCTAATCCGACAAGACACCAATGAGATAAAAAAGAGTACTTCCGGAGAGGATGGAACCTTCAGTCTCAACGACGTCTCTCAGGGCGACTACGTCTTGAAAGTGGAGATGAAGGGTTTCGAGGCTTATCAAAAGTCCGTTTCAGTCGGCTCCCAAACGTGGAAGCCGCTGAAGATAACTCTAAAAATCGAAGCAGCAAAAGAACAAGTCAACGTCAATGCCGACAGCGCGGATGAACTCTCGACATCTGACAGCGATGCGGCTACGACGAGAGTGGATGATGATTTGCTTCGTAAGCTCCCAACACTCTCCGACGACGTTCTGCCACTGATTGAGAAATTCGCGTCGCCGCCCGCGCAGGGAACTGAGGGGCTCTCCATCATCATCGATGGAGTAGAAGGGAACTCGATCGATCTGCCGGCCTCGGCGATCAGAAAAATTAGGATTGACCGTAATCCTTACTCCGCTCTGTTCCAGCATCCTGGAAAAGCGAAGGTCGAAGTCACTACCGAACATGGACACAGAAAGCGTTACGACGGCGGTCTGGCCATGTATGACAGGAACTCTCTTTTCGACGCGCGGAATGCCTTTGCGAAATTTGCCCCGGATTTGGATCGCAGACTCGTACAGGCCAATCTTGGTGGGCCGCTCCTCGGGAAATCTTCCTCCTTCTATATCTCTGCTGAGCGCTCGATGTTGGACCAGGACGCGATTGTCAATGCCGTAACACTTGCGGGTCCACTCGTTGCGAATGTTCCCACGACTCAGCATCGAGACAACATTTTCGCCCGCATGCAATGGTGGGTTAGCCCGCTTCACACTCTTTACGCTACCTACACTTTTACAGATCATACGTATCACAACAAGACTGTCGGAGGTTTTAATTTACCTGAACAGGGAGTACATGACGGACGCCAGAAACATAGCGTAACCCTGGATTACAGCGCGATGATTCCGGCGAACTTGCGCAACGATCTCCGGTTCAGTTTCACGCATGACAATGACCAGATTGGGAATGCGGCTGCTAATCCCGCCGTCATCGTCAATGACGCGTTTACCGCGGGACCGTCTCAAGTATTTACCCACGATGACAGGCGCAACTTCGATCTTCAGGACACCGTTTACTACGGTCACGGCAAACACGTAGCTACATTCGGTGCGAGACTTCGGACAAATCTCATCGATGCATTTGATGCATCGAACTTCGGAGGAAGCTTCGAGTTCGCTAGCCTTGGAGAGTATGCGGCTGGCAATCCTTTTCTGTTCCATATTGTTCGAGGCGATCCGAATATCGGATTCAGCGTGCTTGTGGCTAACGGGTTTGTTCAGGATGAAGTACAAGCAACACCCCAACTTACGCTTACCTTTGGACTGCGCTATGACTGGCAATCTACGATCGACAACCGCAATAATTTTGCTCCCCGATTTGCGTTCGCTTTCAGTCCAGGAAAGAGTAAGAAGACCGTTATTCGTGGCGGAGCGGGAATTTTCTACGATAACTTACCGGGGTCGGCCACTGAGCAGTCGCTGCTCTATGACGGCGCTCGACTGCGTGAACTAGTGATCTCGAATCCCTCGTTCCCGAACCCATTTTTGACAGGTGAAACAATTACGCCAGCACCGAGTATCATCCGTGTTGCGCCGGATCTACAGGCTCCTTACCTGTCGCAGACAAGTGTTGGTGTTGAGCAAGAGCTCTGGCATAAGAACTCGCTCACCGTGGAATACTCCTTCCTCCATGGAACGCATCTTTTTCGTTCGCGCAACATTAACGCGCCGTTCCCGCAGACAGAAGTGCGCCCAGACCCGAACTTTCTGAATATCAATCAGGTCGAGTCGAGCGCTTTCGAGCGCAGCCACTCCCTGACCGTCACCTTCCGCGGACGATTGGGAAAGTTCTTTGAACCCTACGCTCAGTATGTCTTCTCTAACACCACGAACAACACCGACGGGATTTTTTCATTGCCAGCCAACAGCTACGACTTGCGACCGGAAATCGGACCAGCAGATTTCGATTGGAGGCATCGCTTCAACCTCATGGGAGCAGTAACGCTGCCGTGGGCGTGCCGGCTTGGATTAGTACTTTCGGCGATGAGTGCCGCGCCATTCAACATCACAACGGGATTTGACAATAACGGCGATACGGTGGCGAATGATCGTCCAGCTGGCGTGACTCGCAACACCGGACGCGGACCCGGAAGCACACAACTTGATCTGCGTTTTACCAAGAGTTTCAGTGTTCCGCTGCTGTGGGGCGAGCAGCGTGCAAAGCTCAAACGGAACAGCCTTGAATTCAGTGTGGATGCATTTAACGCGATCAACCACACCAACATCAACGGCATTGTGGGAGTGTTGAGCTCGCCTTTCTTCGGCCGCGCCAATTCGGCACTGGAAGCGAGGACCATTCAGTTGTCGGTTAGATACATTTTTCGGCGATAGTCCAACCGGCTATCGGTTTCGAGTTTCTAATGAGTCCAGAGGAGCGCACATATCGACCATCCGCCGGAAAACCGGCGCAGTTCGTCAGAACCAATCGCGTGTCTTCCAATATTTGGCGCCTGTGGCTTGAGATGCGGCCCTACTCCGGTCATTTGGCGGTTCTGTTTTTAGTGAGTTTGCTCGGAGCTCCACTGGCGCTGCTGGTCCCCCTGCCCCTGAAGATTGCAGTCGACAATGTGATTGGCTCGCGTCCCCTGCCGCATTTCCTCACGGCGCTGCTGCCCTCGTCCGTAAAAGGTTCGGCGCACTCTTTGCTGTTTTTGGCCATCGTCCTCTTGGTGACGGTTGCCTTAGCGAACCAGCTTCGGGAGTTCGGCGCCTCGTTTCTTACAGCTTATACAGGAGAAAAAATTCTTCGGCAGTTTCGCGCCAAGCTCTTCCGTCACGTGCAGCGACTGTCGTTGTCATATCACGATACTCAGGGTACTGCCGATTCCCTTTACCGGATTCAGTACGACGCCACGGCCTTACAAAATATCGTCGTCATCGGAATTGTGCCGTTTTTCTCGTCAGCTATCACGCTGATTGCCATGATTTACGTCACAGCGCGCATCAGTTGGAAATTTGCGCTAGTTGGGTTGGCAATTTCACCACTAGTGTTAGTGGCTTCGAGCTTCTACCGGCGAAGAATGCGGAGACAATCGCGAAAAGTCAGGAACATCGAGAGTTCTGCCTTATCTGTGGTGCAAGAAGTGTTGGGTTCGGTTCGAGTGGTGAGGGCATTTGGACAAGAGCAGCGTGAGCATGACCGCTTTATGCATAGATCGAACGAAGGAATGCGAGAGCGCCTTTACCAGGAAAAACTGCAGGGCAGTTATGGGATTGTGCTTGCATTCCTAACAGCAATGGGCATGGCCACTGTGCTGTACATCGGCGTGCACGATATCAAAGCGGGAGAATTGACGCTGGGCAGTCTGCTATTAGTGATGGGCTATTTGAGTCAGGTCTACGGCCCTTTGCGGACAATCGGCAAGAAAATGGCCAGCATGCAGACCTACTTTGTTGGCGCCGAGCGCGCATTCGCGCTTCTGGACGAAGCGCCCGATGTGCTCGAGCGCCCCTTCGCACGGCCACTAGTACGAACTTCAGGTGCGATGACATTTCGTCACGTATCGTTCGCTTATGACGATCGACTGGTGCTTGAAGACATATCGTTTGAGGCATACCCCGGCAGCTGCATCGGGATTATCGGAACCACCGGCGCAGGAAAAACCACACTAGTGAATTTGCTGACTCGCTTCTACGATCCCAGCCAGGGAGAAATCCTGCTCGATGGTGTGGACCTTCGCGATTATAAGGTTTCCGATTTGCGCAATCAGTTCGCAATTGTTCTTCAGGAGCCGGTGCTATTTTCAACCAGCATCGCCGAGAATATTGCGTATGCCCGTTCCAACGCTAGCCAAGCGGAGATCATGGCTGCGGCCCAGGCTGCCAATGCGCACGATTTCATTCTCGGCCTGCCACGCAGTTATGAAACAGTTGTTGGCGAACGCGGCATGCGCCTTTCCGGCGGCGAACGCCAGCGCATTTCGATTGCGCGGGCGTTCCTGAAGGACGCGCCCATTCTGATTCTGGATGAGCCAACCAGTTCCGTTGACATGAAAACCGAAGCTGCCATTTTGGACGCGTTGGAACGGCTCGCTCGCGGACGGACAACGTTTGTCATCACTCACCGGCCTAGTGCATTGCAGCAGTGCGACGTGGTTGTAAGGATCGAAAAGGGCAGGCTTGTTGGGGTTGAGCCAGGTACGCGGGCCGTGTTGCAGGTGTGAAAGCGTGATTATGAAGAAATTGCGCATTGGGTTCCTGTTGCCACATTACTCCGAGAAGAGCCGGAGCTTCATGCCCGCCGTGGTGCAGTTGCTGGCAGAATACGGCGCAATTACTGACATCATCCATCCGGTTCATGGGATGCTCGATCTCTCGCAAGTCCGCGTCGAACACGACCTGTACGTTCTGCGGCACACGAGCGGGCTCTCGCTCAGCTTGTCGGGAGCGCTCCATGAGTTGGGTGCCGTCATCGTGAATCCGTACCCGACTTCCGCGATCCTGCGCGACAAGATCATCGTTTCGCGAATCCTGCAGGCTTCGGGCATCCCTACACCTGCCACCTACGTTGCATCGCAACCTGTTCAATTGCTTCCGCTGCTCGACTCAGGGCCGCTCATCATCAAGCCGTATCAGGGGACAGGCGGCCATCACGTTCGTATCATTCGATCCCCAGCTGAGCTTTCCCAGGTGAATTGCGGCCGCGAGCCCGCGTTTGCCCAGCGCTTTCATGCCAACGATGGCGTTGATCGGAAGATCTACGCGATTGGCGGCCGACTCTATGGAGTAAAGAAGATTTTTCCCCGCCGGACTGAAGACGAAAAACGGGGAGAACCCTTCGTGCTCTCGCCCGAGTTACGTGAAATTGCCCTGCGCTGCGGTCGCGCATTCGGTCTCGACTTATACGGTGTGGATGTTATCGAGAGTGGAGGAATACCGTATGTCGTAGATATGTGCAGCATTCCGGGTTTCAAGGGTGTTCCGGATGCACCGCACTTGTTAGCGCAGTACTTCTATGCCGCCGCCGAGCGTGCTGCACGGGGAGAACTGGCGCCGCAAAGCAGTCACATGGCTGTCGCGGGGACCCATGCCAATGCCTAGACATAAGATTCTGGAAGTCTTGACCGAAGGCGTGGGAGAGCATCGAGCTGTCCAGGCTTGGCTGCAACTCCAATCGGATTCCTGGGAGCCAGGAAGTCTCGAAGTTCTGCAGCGGAGACGATACAGCACCGTTTATCGGCTCAACCACGCCACGCAGCATCGCATGGGGGTTATCGCCAAGAGATGCCGGACAGCAAGGGCGCGTCTCGAACGATTCATCCTTGGGGAACTCCTACCTCGCACGGGGATGCCCGTGCTTGCTTGCTATGGTCTGCTCGAAGACCCGGATGGGGACTTCTGCTGGCTTTTCCTCGAAGATGCCGCCGGATGTTTTTATTCTCCCCAACTTCCCGATCACCGCGCGTTGGCAGGTTATTGGCTGGCGGAAATACAGTTAACTACCGCGGCGGCTGACTTCAAATCCTTACTTCCCAATCGCGAACTCGACTATTACCTGCAATTACTGCGCAATTGCCAGGCGATAGTGCATTCCCTTTACGGCACTCCACTATCGGCCGAGGATACGGCGCTGTTTCGCAAGATCGCCATTCATCTTGATGTTTTGGAATCGCATTGGAGTGAGCTTGAAAAAATATCTGAGCTGATGCCGCCGGCGCTCGTGCATGGCGATTTCGTCATTAAGAATCTGCGTATTCGCGAAACTGATAATGGCCCTGCACTGCTGGCGTTCGACTGGGAATTCGCTGGCTGGGGCCTGCCGGCCGCTGATCTAGCTCAATCCATCGATCGCGCAGCAAGTCCTGACCTTAGCATTTACTGCTCCGTCTTAAATCGTGGGCATCCACATTTGGATTTACACGACATTGAAGCCGTCGCAGCTTGTGGCAATCTTCTCCGCCTCATTAATCAAATGAGCTGGGCAACAGCCGGGCTGGAGTTTGCGCTTCCCGCCCAACTGCTGAAGGCGATACCCACACTGCGATTTTACGAACCCGCTATGCCGAAAGCGCTAACCGCTTTGCGTTGGAGTTAACGTGATTGAGGGTTTGGAGAGAGTGCTTGAAGGTCATGATCAGCCTGGCCTGACCGAATTGCGGGGATTGCTGGAGAAGCTGCTCGGTCGCGAGGCAGACGGGCACTTCATCGAGCAGCAAACCTTGCAGCCGCGTGGTTCGCGCGTGTTCCGGCTCTGCTTTGTTGTCAAAGGTCAAACTCGCCAGCTCATAGTTAAGCGCCTGAGGCCCGAGATCGCACAACGCACTGAACTGATTGATAGACGCTGGCTGCCTGCCGTTGGCATGAGCGACCACGGTCCAGCGTTATTGGGCAGTGTCGCAGACCCAGACGGGAATTGTGTCTGGCATGTCTATGATGACCTGGGTTGCTACGAACTAAATCAGAAGCAAGTCAATCGCGAGTGCGTCAGTGCAGCAATCAAAATGATCGCCCGCCTGCACACACAGTTCGCCTGTCATCCGCTGCTTGGAGAAGTCCGATTGCACGGCGGCGACCTGGGCATTCACTTTTACCAAGCCAACGTGCGCGATGCCATGTACGCGCTCGAGGTCTGTGAACCTGCGCCGCAGAATGTTCAATTGCACAAGCGCCTGCTGCACCGGCTCTATGACCTGAGGCGGGAAATTCCGCAGCGTGCGCAGATGCTCGACAAATGCGGCTGCCCGGAGACTTTGCTGCATGGAGATCTATGGGCCATCAACGTTTTCGTCATCCCTACGGCAAAAGGTCTTCTTGCGCGCCTGATCGACTGGGACCATGTCGCCGTCGGACCTGCGAGCTACGATCTTTCGACTTTTCTCATGCGTTTGCCCCTTGAGGATCGCCCCTGGGTTTTGAAATTGTATCGCGAAGAAATGTCGCGCGGGGGGTGGAGCCTGCCATCAAGCGATGACCTAAATTCCCTTTTCGAAACTGCTGAGTATGCGCGCTTGGCCAATCGCATTATCTGGCCAGCCATTGCCCTGGTGCAGGATCAAGCGTCATGGGGCTGGGAAGCTTTGGCCGAAGTGGACCAATGGTTTGAAGATCTTGAACCGGTGCTATCGTGCGAAAACAAGATGCAGGTCGCAACCTCCTGAAAACGCCGACTTCAATGTTGCCCGACTTGGAGACTTTGGCAAGCCGTCTTACGGCCGCGCTCAGTCGCGGCCGGCATGAACAGCGTCCACTAAGAATCGTCAGAAGAAGTCTGCCGCCATTCATGAGTACCTTTCCCAACGAGATTGTCACCTTTCAGTCACCTGAGGGCCGCAACAGGCGCGTGTTTATCAAATATCAGGTTGGGCAAGGCCATGATTCTTACGGACACCGCGGCGATATTCCCTACGAGATCGAAGTCTATCAACACCTGCTTCAGACGTTGCCAGGCTTTAGACCAAGGTGTCTGGGCGCACACGCTGACCCTCGCACCGGCGACTTTGCCTTGTTTCTCGAATATGTATATCGCAGTGTTCGGGTGAGCGACATCGTTTGGAAACGGGCAATACGTCAACCCGAAGCGATGACCGATGCAGCCCGCTGGATCGCGAAATTCCATGCTGCGCATGAAGGCCGCATCAATGATCCTTCACTCACTTTCCTGAAACGGTATGACGAGGATTACTACCGTGGCTGGGCGCGCCGCACGTGCGAGTTCGCTCGTCCCCTGCATGGACGCTTTCCCTGGTTGATCGAACTAAGCAGCAGTGATGAGTGGTTTGCTCCTCTCTTGCAAGAGCGACCTACTATTATTCATGGCGAGTTCTACGCCAAAACCGTCCTCCTCCGAAACCATCGCATCTTTATGGTGGACTGGGAATCGGCTGCGGTGGCGGCCGGGGAAATAGATTTAGCCGCGCTGACGGAAGGTAAGCACTGGCCCGCCAATATTGTCAGCAGTTGCGAGAATGCTTACCTGCTCGCACGCTGGCCTGAAGGTGCGCCCTCCAACTTTCAGCGCACGTTCGCGGCTGCACGAATTTATCTGCATTTTCGCTGGCTTGGTGAGCAGCCCGATTGGACAATTCGTGAAAAAAATTTATCGCGATTCGATCATCTGCACACAGCAGCCAAGCGATTGGGCCTGATCTGAGAGTCTGCTAATGGCGACAATTGTCATTTCCGCATACGACGTTGTGAATTATCCGGAAGGAGGCGGACACTTCTGGGTCTATCTGCAATATGTCCTTGGGCTGCGACTCTTGGGCCACGACGTGTATTGGCTGGAGGCTTCTCGCACCAAAGGTCGAGCGGAGCGAGAAGCCGCCGCGCTGTCCATCTTTCGCGCGCGGATGCAACAGTATGGCTTGGAGGGGAAGTGCATCCTTTATCTCACGCGAGATAAAGAACCGTCGCCCGAAGCGCCAACAGAGTACCTCAATATATCGCGAGCGAACGCGGAAGCGATTTTTGCTAAAGCAGACCTCTTGTTGAATTTCCACTACGCCATCAGCCCGGGGCTGTTGGCCCAATTCCGGCGCACGGCACTGCTGGATATCGATCCCGGACTGCTGCAGTTTTGGATGAGTCGTGCACAGCTCAGCGTGCCCCGTCACGATTTCTATTTCACCATCGGGGAAACGGTCGGCGCACCGGCTGCCGGACCTCGCGAGAGCGATTTACCGTGGATTCATTTTTGTCCTCCAGTATCTCTTGAGCATTGGCCCTACGTGTTTAACCCCGGCAGCTATGCCTTCACGACTGTATCAAATTGGGATTCTTCAGATTGGGTCGTGGATGGAGAGGAAGCTTACGAAAATACCAAACGTGTTGCCTTCCTGGAATTCGCCGATTTGCCGCGATTGACCAGCCAGCCACTGGAGCTGGCGCTGTTTATGCGCACGGAACGTGACATGGCGGAATGGAAAGACCTGGAACGGCGTGGCTGGCACATCCGTGATTCCCGCGACATTGCCACCACGCCGGAAAAATATCAGGCTTACATTCAAGGCTCGCGTGGTGAGTTCAGTTGCGCCAAACGATCTTATGTGAAGCTCCAGAATGCCTGGATCAGCGATCGGACTATCTGTTATCTGGCGAGCGGCAAACCTGTAGTAGTGCAGAACACCGGATCAAGCTCCTTCCTGCCCAATGGCGAAGGCATGTTTCGTTTTTCAACTGCAGCAGAAGCGGCCGACGGTTTGGCTGCGATTAATGCTGATTACGAACGCCATTGCCGGGCAGCACGGCAGATTGCAGAAACTTACTTTGATGCGAAGCGAAACATGGAAATCCTACTGAACATCGCTCTCGCTACGACGACACCTGCACGAGGCGCAGAGACAGCTTGCGTGCGCGAAAGAACTCAGGTCATCGGGTTGTAAAGATCCCAAGCTAACTTTAGATTTCACGGAGGCATTGTGCGCGTTCTGTTAACTGGAGGAGCAGGTTACATCGGCAGTCATACGGCCAAGGCACTGGCGAAGTGCGGCTATGAACCGATTGTCCTGGATGACTTCAGCACCGGACATCGCTGGGCTGTGCAATGGGGACCGGTTGCGGAAGGAAATGTCGGCGACCCAGTGCTGCTCCGGCGCGTGCTGCTTGAACATCGTATCGGCGCGGTAATTCACTTCGCTGCGAACGCTTACGTCGGCGACTCGATGACCGATCCTCGCAAATATTTCCACAACAACATTGTCAATACGCTTACTCTTTTCGACGCCATGCTCAGGGCGGACGTTCGGCGCATCGTCTTCTCTTCCACCTGCGCGACATATGGAATTCCCGAATGTGTACCTATCACTGAAGAACATGCACAACGGCCGGTGAATCCCTACGGTGAGTCGAAGCTATTTATCGAGCGAGCGCTGAAATGGTACGGCGAGGCGTATGGGCTGAAATGGGTCACTTTACGCTATTTCAATGCGGCGGGCGCCGATCCCGACGGCGACCTGGGCGAGGTCCATACGCCGGAGACCCATCTCATCCCCTTGGTTCTTGATACCGCGCTAAGCAATCGTCCTTCGGTAGAGATCTATGGTACCGACTATCCAACGCCCGATGGTACTGCGATCCGGGATTACGTTCATGTCTCCGACCTTGCTGCGGCACATACGGCCGCACTGCAATATCTGGAAGTCGGCGGAACGAGCACTGCCATCAACTTAGGTACCGGCTGCGGACATTCCGTTCGCCAAGTCATAGCGACAGCGGAACAAGTAACTGGCCGAGTGATCAGTACACATAACTGTGCTCGACGTGCCGGTGATCCGGCAGTGCTGGTCGCGCAGGTACGCAAGGCTCCCGAAATACTCGAATGGCATCCCAAGTTCTCCGATCTGCAAACCGTCCTGACAACAGCATGGGATTGGCATCTCTCGCGCAAGAAAAAAGCAAAATCGGCAATACCCAAAGCCGATGATCAATATGCCTTACGAAGGATCGCCGTATAAAACATCACTCCGCCTGGCAATTCCTATTTCTCAACATAATCCGTATGAAATTTGCCATTGCCGTTGAGCTGAACGATCACCGTACCGTCCTTCGCCGCAACAAAATGAGGTACGCCGGCCGGAATGAGAATGAAACTGCCCGCGGGGTACCCTTTCAGCTTTGTGGATTTGAATTTCGTTCCCTCGCCCACATACCAGGTCCTTCGATGATGGTCGCGAGTTCGTCCTGCGGGTGCGTATGCGCGAGGACACATTTGCGGCGGGAATCTTGACATGATCGACCCACCCTCCACCCTTCCCGATCTGAAACCCTACGGCTAAAGCCGGAGGAAAAGAAGGATGCGCGCGTTTGCGAGGCTTGAAAGCCTCTCCCACGCATAAATGCGTGGGCTCCCACCCAAAAGGCAAGAGCGGGAGCCCCCGAATTCAGGTTGCAGGTGGGAGCCTCCGAATTCATGCGAGGGAACAATGCTTCAGCGTTGCAAAGAAGCGCTCGCGTAAATAATTTTGGGCTTTAGCCCCGGGGCTTCCCAATGCCGATGTCCGCGAACGAGAACTCATTCGAGACGTTCTCGAACTTCTTGCCTTCCACCTCGACGTAGGGATAAACGAAATAGTTGAGTGGCTCGCCTGCCTGCCGGGGTGTGAGTTCGAGATCGCGGCCGGTGGAGAATTGCACGCGGTTCACATCGTGCGCTCCGAAGAAATAGTCTTTCTTCGACTTGTCCTTCCACGCTTCGGAGATGTCCACCGGCACCCAGCCGTACTGCGCATCGTAGAAGTCGGCCCAGCAGTGATAGCCGGCTATCTCGCCGGAGTTTTTGTTTGCCGGCAGCGGGAAGCCGATGGAGAAGCGCGCCGGAATGTGCTGTGAGCGTGCCATGGAAATGAAGACGGAATGGAAGTCTGTGCAGTTGCCGCGCCTGGAGTCGCAAGCCCACTCGGCGTCGCCACGTCCCCATCCCGTGCCCGTCTTGTCGTAGCGCATCGTGCTGAAGACATACTGGTAGAGCGCGCGCGCCTTTTCCATGGTGCCGGTCTTGCCCTGAACCTGCTCCGCCGCGATGCCCGCCAGCCTGCCGGTGACCGGCACCAGCTTGTCCGGGCCCAGATACTCACGCGACTCTTTCGCCGATACCCTCAGCAACCGGGGTCCGCGCGAAGGCCCGATGTTGGCGTTCGTGGGGTGGAGCAACCGGGGCTGCCCGCCTTCGCGCGGCAGAGCGATGCGCTCACGACGTACCACGTCGTACTCCACGTCAAAGCTGTACTCGGATCTTTCTGCCTTGGAGGCGACCGCATAGAGGATGGCGTCGCCGTACCTGGGTTCATGCGTCTTCTTCACCGGCAGGTCACCCTTCATGGAGAGGATCTTCACGTCCTGGAACGGATCGCTTTGCGCCTGCGGGAACCAGACCTGGAGTTTCTGTCCAGGTGCAATGTTGCGCACCGTGAATCGGTAGTGGAAGGTAAAGTGGCGTTCCTGCTGCGCGCATACCGGCAGCGACAGCAACAACACAGCAATATAAAGGATAGTCTTGCGCATGGCTCGCGGCTCCTCAATGGATGGTGACGGAAACGACCGGACCGGCCCTTCAGGCAGGAACTACCGTCAAGTGAAGCCGCGGAACATAACCGTAGAGCCGGAGTCTCCTTGTCGATTCAAAGAGTGCGACGATTGTACGCCTATTGCAGCGGGACACGGGTTGCCGTGCCGTCTCAAATTCGTTCTTTTCGGCTTTAGCCCGCTGAGGTAAAGGTTTCCTTTCAGAGTGAAGATGAGACCTCAGGCGCTAAAGCGCAAAACTAAAGACGCTTGCACTGTGACGGCACGACTGAAGTCGTGCCCTTCGATAAACCAATTCTTCTTACCGATCAAAAGGGGACAGGTCAAAAGGGACAGATCAAAAGAGGATCAAAAGGGGACATCCAGGCCGTCCCTCTTAGTCCTATAATGCAGTTTTTGTTGGAGAGTGTTCGCGGCGGCAGTCTTCGGAGAATCCACATGCCTAAATTAGCGGGAAAGTGGCTTGCGGCAGGAAGTTTAGTTGTATTCATTGCCTTTTTCGCAGCCGCATGCGGACGCGCTCCCAAAGAAAAGCCGTCCAATCCTGCTTTCAGACTTAAAGAGGTCATGGTGCCGATGCGCGATGGCGTGCATCTGCAAACGATGCTTGTCACTCCGGTAAGGCAATCGGAACCGCTGCCTATCCTGCTGATCCGTACGCCGTATGGCGTGCCGGCTAAGATTGCCGATCCACTCCCTCCTCATCTGCGCGAATGGGACAAAGACGGCTATATTTTTGTGTATCAGAACTTGCGCGGACGTTTTAAATCAGAAGGGACGTTCCTGGTTTCTTCGCGAGTAGATCTCGACGATCCCAAATTGACAAACGAAACTACCGACGCTTACGACACCATAGACTGGCTGGTTAGGAACGTACCGCGGAACAACGGTAAAGTGGGAATTTGGGGAGTCTCGTACCCTGGAATGACGGCGGGCATTACCTTGCTGCACCCGCACCCGGCACTAAAGGCCGTAAGTGCGCAGGCTGCTCCCGTTGATCAATGGATGAATGACGACATGCACCGGTATGGCGCTTTGCGTGAGAGCTACGCGGTCGAATATTCATTTTTTGTGCAATCAGACAAGAACAAGAATGCGCCCTTCACGCCCGACAACTATGACAGTTACCTGTGGTATCTGGATCTTGGGCCGTTAACGAACATCAACGCGAAGCATTTGCACGGTTCGATTCCGTTCTGGAACGAGATTGTTCAACATCCGAATTACGATTCATTCTGGCAGAAAGAAGCCTGGGTGAAGCAGTTACACAACTCGCCTATTCCCAATTTGAACGTTGCCGGCTTCTGGGACCAGGAAGATCCATGGGGACCGTGGCAGATCTGGCGTAACGCTGAGGAGAGCGATCCGGAGAGCAGCAGCTTTATGGTTGCAGGGCCTTGGAATCATGGAGGTTGGCGAGATGCAGAAGGAGGCAACCTCGGACTGATAACTTTCGGCGATCACAAAACCTCGCTTGAGTTCCGCCAGAATATTGAAGCTCCCTTCTTCCGCTATTACTTGCATGGCAAGGGAAGCAAACTTCCATGGAAAGCATCGATGTTCCAAACCGGCTCCAATACCTGGCGCACCTACGGTTCATGGCCGCCTCAGGACGCGAAGTCCACGAATCTGTACCTGCGTTCTGATGGCAGTCTCACCTTCGATGCTCCTTCGGCTGGACAATCCGGCGGCAAGTATGTGGAGTACGTGTCGGATTCTAATAATCCTGTTCCATATCGGCATCGCCCCATCTCACCTACGTATCCAGGCGGCGATTGGCCGACTTGGGAGGTCGAAGATCAGCGATTTGTGGATCATCGTCCCGATGTCGCCACGTTCGTCAGCGCTCCTCTGGATCATGAAATCACTGTCACTGGAGCTTTGTCCGCCGATATCTTTGCTTCGACCTCGGGCACTGATAGCGACTTTGTTGTGAAATTGATCGATGTGTATCCGCAAGACGCTCAGAAAAACGCTTGGACCTCGGAGGCTGGACCGAAACGGGGCGACTACGTGAAGTCACTTGACGGCTACGAATTGCCCATTGCTATGGAGGTTCGCCGTGGACGATTTAACAAGAGCTATAGCGATCCAAAACCGCTCGCGCCGAACCAGCCAATGGAGTTCGCGATTCCACTGCGGGACCACGATCACGTGTTCCTGAAACGACACCGCATGATGGTGCAGATCCAATCGTCATGGTTTCCGCTGATCGATCGCAATCCGCAGAAATTTGTGCCCAGTATCTATGAGGCGAAGGCGACCGATTTTGTTTCCGTCACGCAGCGCATCTACTGCTCGTCCCGGATGCCATCTCACATTATTTTGCCGGTGATGCCCTGACTAACCTCACGGAGTGTGCCACATCCTTCTTATGTTTCTGGGCGGGTGGCGCCCCTTAGGGAAGGGCAGCGGCTCTTGACGTTCCGTCTGCGATTCAGGGAGAGCACGGATTTATCCGTGCCGCTATGGGAATTGTTCTTTTCTCTTCGGCTTTAACCGTCCTGCGATTCAGGGAAGGGCACGGCTTCAGCCGTGCCGTCCCAGATTCGTTCTTTTCAGCTTTAGCCGCTGAGGTAAAGGTTTCGTTTCAGAGTGAAGATGAGACCTCAGGCGCTAAAGCGCAAACTAAAGACGCTTGCGCTGTGACGGCACGACTGAAGTCGTGCCCTTCCCTTCGGTCTTCCCGAAACGGAACTCACTCGAACGACGCAACTGATGCGTCCTCGCAGACCGGCCGTTTGGCCCGAATGTTCGGTCTCGCTCCGGCGCGTCCCAGAATCGGACAGCAGCGCGGCGATCGGAAACAGGCAATCCCGCTAAGTAGCGTGCCAGCATTCGCTTAGCGGGGCGTTTCGGATGGCCGCGAAGATGCTCTAATGTTCTTACAAATCTCTTGTTCTACCAGACCAGGCTCTCACAGACTTAAGAGGTACGGGATGACTACCTTGTGGCAAGACGTGCGGTACAGCCTGCGGATGATCGCCAAATCGCCGGGATATGCGGTGATCGCCATTCTGACGCTTGCCCTGGGCATCGGCGCGAATACCACGATCTTCAGTTGGATCAACTCGACATTGCTGAATCCCATTCCCGGGCTGGCGACGCCGCATGAGGTGGTCTCGCTGTCGCTCAGCCGGAGCGGCGAGAACCCCTTTCCGTTCACCTATCCTGATGTCGAGGCCATGCGCGACGGACAGCAGAGTTTTGCCGGCATTACCTCGTGCAATGTGATTCCAATAAGCCTGACGGGCAAAGGCAAGCCGGAGCGCGTTTGGAGTGTGTTGGCATCAGCCAATTACTTCGATGTGCTGGGCGTGAAGCCCATCCTGGGGCGCGGATTTCTGCCGGCCGAAGACCGCACGCCGGGAGGCGCGCCGGTCGCGGTGATCAGCTATCGGCTGTGGCAAACGCATTTCGCCGGCAATCCGGAGATAGTGGGTCAGACGATTGAACTCAATCAGCACCCGTACACGATCGTGGGCGTAACACCGGCGGTGTTTCAGGGGAGCCAGACGGGGCTGCGCTCGGAAATCTGGATTCCGATCATGATGTCTCCGCAATTGTCGCCGCAGGGCGACTTGCTTCACGATCACCACTACTTCTGGCTGTTCGTTTTCGCTCGCTTGAAGCCTGGTGTCATGGCCCAGCAGGCACAGGAGGAGATGACGCTGCGGCTGCAGCAGGAGGTAAGAAATTATCCGGAAGAGCACCGGGGACACGACGCTGTCACAGTGTATCCGCTGTGGCGCAGCCCGTTTGGCGCCAATCAATTTCTCTCGAAGCTGCTTCCGATGCTGATGACAATCGCGGGACTGGTGCTTCTGCTGGCTTGTGCGAACGTAGCGAATCTGATGCTGGTGCGCTCAGTGGCGCGGCGCCGCGAGATTGCGGTTCGCATGTCGCTGGGTGCAAGCCGCTGGCGACTGGTGCGGCAACTGCTCGTGGAAAGTCTGGTGCTGGCACTGGCGGGCGGGACGGTCGCGTTTCTGATGACATTCTGGACCGCCGGAACATTCATGAAATTCCTGCCGACGACCGATTTCCCGATCGCGCTCAGCGTCCGGGCAGACCGCGCCGTGTTGCTTGCCACCATGGTGATCTCAGTACTCACGGGCGTGATTTTCGGCATCTTGCCTGCCCTGCGGTCTTCGAGTGAAGCACCGGCTGGGGTGTTGAAAGAGGATACAGGGAGCGCATCTGGAGGACTGCGGAAGGCGCGGCTCGCGAGCGGGCTGGTGGTGGCGCAAATTTCCCTCTCACTACTTCTACTGGTCTGCGCCGGTCTGTTCATCCGCAGCTTCAGGAGTGCGCAGACTATTGATCCCGGATTTAACCCGCATAACGTGCTGATCGCTTCCTACGATCTATTTACGGCGGGATATTCGCAGGAGAGGGGAGCTGCTTTCGATCGCCAGCTCGTCGCGAAGCTGGCAGCGCAGCCGGGCATTGAATCGATAGCTCTCTCGAGCCGTGTGCCGCTGGGATTTGGCGGCGGCGGCTCGACGAGCGTGAAGCCGGAGGGCTACGTACTGCGGCCGAACGAATCCATGGAAACGCAGGCGGCCGTTGTCACGCCGAATTATTTGCAAACATTGCAGATTCCGCTGCTGAAAGGCCGCGACTTCACGCTGCAGGATGCGGAGAAATCGCAGCGCGTGGCCATCGTCAACCAAACTTTTGCGGAGCGCTACTGGCCGAATCAGGAAGCGATCGGCAAGCAATTCAACTCAGACTACACGCACGAGTGGTTCACCGTCGTCGGCGTGGCGCGCGACAGCAAAGTGAACGGATTAAACGAAAAGCCGACGCCATTCCTGTATCTGCCGCTGTATCAGCTTTATCGGGCCAACGTGATCGTCACCGCGCGGGTCACAGGTGATCCGCTGGCCTTCGGCAAGACAGTCGAGAAATCCATCCATGACTTGAATCCCGAATTGGTGATGTTCGAAGTGACCACTCTCGAAATGCGCGCGCAAATCGCCAGCATCGGGCAGCGTATCGCAGGGACATTCGTGGGCGCATTCGGGCTGCTGGCGTTGGTCCTGGCGGCGGTGGGAATTTACGGTGTCACCGCCTATACCACGCGGCAGCGTACCCACGAATTCGGCATTCGCGTGGCGCTGGGGGCAAGCAAAGAGGATATTCTGCGTTTGGTCTTTGGCTACGGCTTTCGCTTGACGCTCGCGGGGGTGATCCTGGGCCTGGCAGCCTCATTTGCGCTGACGCGCTTCTTGCGTGGCATGCTGCTGGGTGTGAACAGTACCGATACGCTAACCTTTGCAAGCGTAGCGATTCTGCTCTGCGCCGTGGCGCTCTTCGCCTGCTTGATTCCCGCGCGCCGCGCCATGCGAGTAAACCCGATCGTCGCGTTGCGCTACGAGTAAGACTCGAACTTCAGGGTGTACCACCCGGTGCCGCACCGGGATGCGGCACACGGCGTGATAGCCGGCATACTGCTTCACTAACAGCAGGATGACTGTTGCGCACCATGCTCTTTGACCCGAAGAGCACCGATGTTGTCAGTTATGCCGGAGTGATCGTGGTTGTATGGCCAATCATCGTCTTGGCAGTGGCATCGCCGGTTTTGGCGCTGCTTGCATGCAGATGCAATGATCGCGCTGCGTAAGGAATGATTGCGACCGAAAACCTGCGACAGACTTTGCCTTTGTGGCAGCGCTTTGAGAGACCCAGCGGAGAGAAACCGCGCAATTAGTTTTGCCAGAATGTTCCGTGAATAAATCGCCTTTGAAGCTGGTTGCATTCGACGTCGGCCACACCTTGATTGACGAAAGTATCGACGCCTCCACGTTCGTTCCGCCAGTTCTACTCATGCCCGGCGTCAGGGAGGTTCTGCCGCAAATCCGTTTGCCGATGGCGGCCTGGTCCAATACCAAATCCGCCCACGAGGCCGAAGTCAGAAAATTGTTGGCGGCAGCTGACATAGGTCAGTTCTTCACCTGGGTGGTTACTTCCATCGACGCCGGATATCGCAAGCCTCACCCCGGCTTCTTTCAATTTGCTTTACAGGAGTGCGGTATCTCCGAAGGCGAGGTCCTCTTTGTCGGCAACCAACTAAACACCGACATATGCGGCGGAGTGCAATGCGGAATTCAAACTGTTTGGCTTTCCAGCGAAGCGTACCGCAGCCCCGAAGACACTCTGGGGACCGTTAGCCCAGACTTCGTGATCGATTCTCTAGCCGAGTTACCCGCACTGGTTCGGCGGCTTCAGGACTTAAGACGGGAGCTTCATAGCTCTGACTGATCCGCGCCTTTGCCTGGGGGTGTGTACTAGCTTATGCCGCGAGGGCGTTCATGCCTGAGCGCTCCTCAGCCAATCGTGCCGCCAACCGCTAACTTCTTCACTGATTCCGGCAGCAAGAGAACGTTCTTGTCTGTTCTCAGGCTTTTGAAGCTACACTTTTCAGCAGGGTCATGCGACAACTCGTCCTTATCTTTGGATTGCTCATAGAACTAGGTCAGGCGTTTGTGGGTCAGGAGACACCACTACCGCCCGAGCACCCGAGAGTGTCGCTCATCCTGCCTGCAGGAACCAGTTCGGAGACGATGCAGATCAACTACTACATGACAGGACCATTCGGCGGTTACGGCATGTGGGTAAAACCAGAAAAGAATCGGGCTGCTTACGAGATCGATGCATCGGTCGAAGCACGTCCGGCTCGGAATCTCAAAGTAATCGCGTGGCTTCCCGGTTGCGAGATCATCACTCTCGAGCTTGCAATTGAGCACGCTAGCGCGGAGCGCCAGCTAGGCTGTAAGGCGCTTTCATCTTTTGATTTCAAAGCACAGATATTTCCCGTGGCGATAGTAAATGATCGCCCAGCGGAGGTCGAAGCGGCATATGTCGCCTACTGGTCGCACGGATTTTTCGGTATTTATGATGGCCCCCTTACTACATTTCATATCGGCAAGGTCGTGCCCGATGCGGACGGAACTTTCGAGATCAAACTCCCCGACTTGGCCAGTCAGCCGCGCATGAGCGACGGCGAGTTCACTTTCATTCTCCGCGAGAAAAACACCGGTAACCTCATTGCCTTTCTCAAGCCGATGGATACCGATGGCAACACACCCCGCTTGAAAGTCCTACACGAGTACCCGTCGGTCGTCCGATTCGCCGCGGAACAACCGTAAGGGAATTCGAATGCGGCCTTCAGACAGAGTAATAAGCGCTCCAAGCGAAAGACTCATCGCTTGCGAAATTCCGCCACGGTTTGAGACCCTGGACCGACTACGATTTCACGTACCAGTCAGCGGAGTAGCAACTCGTCCTCCTGTTTCAGGTTGATTGCTGGTGTGAGCTCTCGGAGGTAGAAGCGATGACGGATGAATCTAACAACAGTCTTCTCGACTCGCCGGAATGCTGGCCCGCTCTGCCGCTCGAGGCGTGGAAAGAGACCTACGCCACGCTGCACATGTGGACGCAGATCGTCGGCAAGGTGCGCCTGGAGCTCACGCCGCTCATCAACCATTGGTGGAACGTGCCGCTCTACGTCAATGCCCGCGGTTTCACTACTTCTTCCATTCCTTACGATAAGCGCGCGTTCGAGCTGCAATTCGACTTCATCGATCACAAACTCGCGCTGTTAACCAGCGATGGCGCGGTCAGGAGTCTGCCGCTTGTCTCGCGTTCGGTAGCGGAGTTCTACCGGGAGTTCATGGAGCTTCTGGCTAACGCCCAGATCGAGGTGAAGATCTGGAAGATGCCGGTGGAAATACCCGACCCGATCCCGTTCGATCAGGACCGCGTACACGCCACCTATCAGCCGGAATACGCTCACAGGTTCTGGCGAATTCTTGCGTCGGTAGACCGGGTGTTCACCGAATTCCGCTCCCGCTTCATCGGAAAGACCAGTCCTGTACATTTCTTCTGGGGCAGCTTCGATCTTGCGGTCACGCGCTTTTCCGGACGCCGCGCTCCGGAACGTCCGGGAGCCGATGTCATCACCCGCGAGGCTTATTCGCACGAAGTGAGCAGCGTCGGTTTTTGGCCCGGCAGCGGCGAGGTGAAAGACGCAGCGTTCTATTCCTACTCCGCTCCAGAGCCTTCAGGATTCCGCGAGTACACGGTGCAGCCGGCGGCGGCTCACTACAATCCGAAACTCGGCGAATTCCTTTTGATGTACGACGACGTACGCCGCGCACCCTCACCCAGCAAGGCGCTACTAGAATTCTGCCAAAGCACCTACGAAGCCGCGGCCAAGCTCGCCAATTGGGACCGCCAAGCCGTGGAAAAATCCTGGCCCGGCACCGCTGACGCAGCCTAAAAACGGAACCTCCGGCGTCACGGCGAGGCCCAGTATGGGATCACGACTTGGCCATGAACGTGATCAGCCTTGGGGTGGTTTCTTGTTCTCGCGATTCTTCCATGTGCTCTTTCGGGAATCTAATTCGGCTGTGGTTATTGTGTTGCTTCGCAGCCCACCTTCCGAAAATCGCGGAGGGTAGGGCAGCCAAATGATGTTTCATTTAGGGAAAGCAAAACAACGGCGGGGCACCCGCATCGCGCGAGTGTACAGAACCAGCTGCGGTAGCGGGTGGTGCAGTTGATGTTGGTGTGTTGCAATTGCTGTTGCAATTGGTGTTAGAGTTGCTAGCCGCAGTTGGCGTTGTCGTTAAGCAATCAACTGCGACAACAGCAACCCAAGACCCAAGGGCACCACCCGCTACCGCAGGTGGTTCAGCAACACCGGCCACGGCCTCAATACCAGAGGCTGTCGGGAGATCTCGCGGCCAGTTGTGTGCAACTCCGCTTTTGACTTTGTCTTCTTCGGGAAACACACGAGGGCAAGAAACGCAAAGTTCATGGGCACAGAATAAGCGGAATTCGGAAACGATTCAAAGAAGAGAACCAAAACCGGGACTGGTCAACATTCATCTAATCCCACCCTCGCGAAAATCACGCGAGAGTGGGGCACCCGAATCATGGTAGTTCCATAATGACACCGAGCTTAAAAGGCTGGGCCACCCGTCAGCACCCTCTATAACCCGCTTTCGGAACGGAGCTATTGACATAGCGAAAAAAGTGGATAAGATTTCCGCCAACTTTTCCTGCATGGCTGGAGGTGGAATTTGCGACACGCTTTTTCCGTCCTGACCGTCCTCATCGGTATTGCGCTGTTTGCGTCTGAGCCGACCGATTCAAGCTATCCTCCGCAGCAGCTGCTCGATCGCATTACTGCTCAAGGCATCCGGTCGCATATGGAGTATCTCGCCGACGATCTCTTAGAGGGCCGTGGGACCGGGACTCGAGGTTATCTCCTGGCTGCAAATTACATTCGCGCCCACTTCGAGCAAATGGGACTCAAGCCCGCGGGCGATTCCGGTTCTTACTTCCAGAAAATCCGCTTTCGGGAAGTTAAGCCCGCACCCGAGCGCGATTCTCTGGTGATCAAGCGCAATAACGCCGAGGAGAAGCTCGTCTTTGAGAAGGACTATCTAATGTCCGGCCATGCGACACACGAAGATGCCAAAGTAGAAGCTCCAATGGTCTGGGTCGGGTACGGCGTGACTGTCCCGGAGCTGCATTACGATGACTATGCCGGAATCGATGCCAGAGGAAAGATCATTGTTGCTGTGCGTGGAGCGCCGTCCAGTCTTCCTTCCTCCGACCGCGCCGTCTATTCCGACGGCATAAGAAAGGCGCGTAACGCTGCGGCCCACGGGGCGATTGGAAGAATCACGATCTGGGCCGGCGAGATCGCAAAGCAAGTGCCCTGGGAGCAGGTGGTCCACTTCTATCACTCGCCTTCCATGTACTGGCTCGACGAAAAGGACAATCCCAACGACTATGTCCCGGAGATTCTGGCGACAGCGCTGGTGAATGGCCAATTTGCAGAGCCTCTCTTCCGCGGGTCCGGCCATACACTCGACGAAGCCATGGCCAGCCTGAACGCAAACAAGCCCATGAGTTTCGCGCTCAGTGGAACCGCGTCGCTGCACGATGTCGCACGGTTCTCAGAAAAAGAGAGTCCGAATGTGGCAGCCATCCTTCCCGGCTCCGATTCGCAGTTCAAGAATGAGTACGTGGTGTTTACGGCGCA
>Ga0209474_10000737_pt1 | contig 34428 bp, 26 predicted proteins | sample GraSoiAngelo_145_FD_185902 | JGI IMG/M metagenome (GOLD analysis project Ga0209474, IMG submission 185902) | Grasslands soil microbial communities from the Angelo Coastal Reserve, California, USA - 14_1009_05_20cm (SPAdes) (version 2) | ecosystem: Environmental > Terrestrial > Soil > Grasslands...
TTTCAAATCTACTTTCCTACCTCGAATCCTGGGCGTGTTGTCGGCACTTGCCGGTCTCGGTTGGCTGACCTTCCTGTCACCGACGCTCGGATACCGTATGTTCCAATACATCGCCCCTGTCGGCTTCCTGGTGGCAGCAGCGACGATCGTGTGGCTCCTCGTGTTCGGCGTGAACGAAACGCGATGGAAGGAGCAGTCCCGAGCAGCAGCCATGGACGCTCTGGCTTAGCTTCCGGGACCCCGCCTGTGTAGCCGGCGGGGCGCGCAATCGATGAGTTGACGGCCCTAGAGCGCCGCCACCAGCGCCTTCAGGCCGTCGGACGGCGTGGCCTTACCGTCGATGACGGGTATCCAGTGCTTGTCGAGGAGCGGAAGGTAGCTGCTCCACTTGGGCACCCGCTCCCAGAGGTGCTGCGCCTTCGCGTACGGCACATGATCGGGACCGAGCTGCCGCTTCACGACTTCACCCGCGGTGAAGAAGAGCAACGCGTGCCACAGGTCATCGTGGCCCGGCTTGCCCGTTTCCTCTAGCGCCGTGCGCAGCTCGCGGGTGAGCGGAAAGATGAGCGCGTGGCCTGCTTCGTGGAAGAGGGACTCCACCGCTGCCGGTCCTTGATGGCGCTCGTCCGTCGACGAGATGGCGATGAGCACGGGCCCCAGGATCGTATAGGCGCCGACGGGTCCTGCGAACGCCGTCACGTCGGCGCGCATGGCGCCTTGCGGTGGCGGGCCACCCAGCGCGGCTGCCATGTTCTTGGCCACCGTCGCACCATGCTTGGCGAGCAACGGCTGCAGCGCCTCGATGAATCGCGCGTCGGCTTTCTGATCGGAGGGCCAGATGTGCTCGCGATAGACCGGCGCTACCGCCTGGAGAATGGCACGTAGCTTCGGATCGACACGCGATACGTCGTCGCCATCGAGCGCGCGGCGCGTGGCCTGGGCCGCATCGCTGCGGAAGAGCGTGGCGAGATTGCGCTCCGGGTACAACTCACGATAGGCGGCCAGCGCAGCGTGCCATCGTTGCTGCGCCTCGGGTGGCATCTGGTGTTCTACCTTGACGCGGCCCGACTCGGCGTAGAGCCGATGGTGCAAGTCGAGCCAGAACGGCGACTGGAACTCGAAAAGGGCGGCGACGAGAGCGAGGGCGAGCATGCTCGACGCAATAACGTGAAACGAGGTGGATGTCCTCGGTTGTGACTGTCTTGATTGGTAGGCCTGCCAGCCCGCTCCTGCGGCATTGACCCGCCGAATCGCACCTCAGGGGACTTGAACGAAGTCGAATTACAAAGACATCTTCAACGGGAAACAGTTGGCGTGGGAGGTGGTGATCAGCAAGACCAACCACTGACCGAAACCGCGGGCGGTTTCAGCGGTAGCCCGCGCCGGGGCCGCCGCTCCGGTACGCGGCGGCCCTGTCGGCGCGATGGCGTCTGCTACGGCGTGAGCTTGACGATGCGGGTCGCCCAGTTGCCCAGCGAAGCGCGCGTTCCGCCGCAGCTCCCGAAGCTGGGGCCGAATCCGGCTTCATAGGTAGCGAGATTGCAGCTTTGCGCGATGTACTCCGTCGCGAACCAGATGGAGTTGCCGTCGACGGCGGCCGCTCCATAGTCGCCCCACCGCGGACGGCCGCCGAAGATGTTGGTGTACTCGGTGAAGCCGTCTTGCAGACCGGCTCCGGGCTTCACGATGTGGACGTCGCCCGCGCCCACCACGGCGTCGAGCGCGACGTAACCGACGCTGGGGAAGTCCGAGTTGCCGGTCAGCGTGAAGGAGATCATCCCCCGGCCGCTCTCCGTCGCCGCGGTGGCGGGGAAGAGCACGCTGGCTCCGTCCACGGCCACGTAACCCTGCTGGACGACCTTCGCCGTCGTCGCCGCGCCGGTGCCCTGCGGCAGGAGGACGAAGAAGGCGATGCCGACCCGCACCGACGGATCGGTGGTCGAGGCGATGCCGGTGTTGAGGGCGGTCCAGAGCTTGCCGTTGGCGTACGTCACCTGGTGCACGCGCGAGTCGTTGCCGTTGATCCGCCCGATCGTCTCGGGAACGCCAAAGGGGAGCCCGTTGAGGAACAAGTTGCAGTTCGCGTTCTCGATGCACTGCCCGAGCGGCCAGTCCTTGGTCTGATCGTTGGTCTGCGAGCCGGGCTGCCTGGCGAGCGGGCCGTTCGCATACTGCTCGACGGTGACGATCGCGTTCGAGAGGGTGGGAGCGCTACCGGAGTTGAGCGCCTGCGTGTTGCTCAGCGACCAGAGCGCGAGGCGGTTGTCGAGGCCGGTGAAGACGGCGAAGGAGCTGAGGAAGTACTCGGTACCGCCGCCGGCGGTGACGAAGCTCTGCGCGCTGACGGCCGGCGCCAGGGTGAAGCCGGGCAGCCCGGCCGCGGGCGTGTCGGCGGTGTCGAACTGGAACAACGTCACCGCCGGCGCGAGCCTTACCAAATCGCTCTTCGAAAATGCATACACCTGCGAGGCATGGAACCCGGGGCCGAAGAGGCTGAACTCGTTCGTGGTGACGTAGAACCCGTTGGCGTCGGCGCCGATGTGGGGGAAGTCGCCGAGACACGCAGTCGGATGCGTGCGACCCGCAGGAGTGGCGCCGGGCGCGGGATTGCAGTGGTGATTCGGCGTGCCCTCGGTGCCGTCGTCCTGCACCGGCACCCGGTAGATCGTCCACGTCCCCAGCGGACTGGCGGTGTTGCTGACGGCGATGTCCAGATGGTTCCGGCCGCTCAGGCTCTGCGAGAGCGACAGCCCGGTGGCGGGATCGACATTGATACGGTCGAGGGTCAACACCACCTGGAACCACCGCTGGGTGGCTCGATCGAACAAGCAGGTGGGATCGGTCAAGGAGGGCCCGAACCGATTCGGGTTGCCGCGCGCGATCGCGGCCGGATAGCCATAGAAGCTGTTCAGGTCCGTCACCCCGAGCCGCTGGTTCCCGGCGGCGTCGAATACGTTCACCACGTCGTTGACCGACTCCAGGACGAAGCCGTTCCCGGCGCAGAGGCCCTGGTCGGGCGGCTCGACCGAGAACTGGTTGCCGTTGTTCGCGAGCCGCTGCTGGCGGAAGTTGAGGCCGTCGAAGGAGACGTTGACCTCGGGATTCGACTTGGCCTTCTTGCCCGCGCGGGCGGAGGCGGAACCGCCGCTGTTGCCCGGCAATGTGCGGTTGATGAAGCCGTCGCCTTCAGGGCCGGCGGCGGCGTCAGCATCGTCGATGCCGAAGTCGTCGATCTCCGGCACCTGGACGGCGTCGTTGCCGAGAGGCGCCGGCCGGAAGACGCCGGTGCCGTCGGCGCTGATCTGCCGGGAGGTCTGCGCGCGGGCGGCAAAGGCCGCGCAGAAGAGGGATAGCGCGAGCACGAAACGGCTCGATGCCACGGTGACTTGATTCATGATCCCTCCACTAATCCTGCCTGACGGCAGGAAGTGATTTCCCGAGAGGCGATGCACGGGAAAGGCGATGGTGTACCTCCGCTCGCGAGATCCAGCAATTGCGGTCGAAGGCGCGCCGCTTCCAGCGTCCGCTCGCCTGGTTGACGGCTCCGGCGGGCTGCGACAATCCGCGCCCCTGCATGAGGCCCTGGTCCTGCCGTACTGCCCTGCTCCTCGCGATCGGAATCGCCTCCGGCGTCCTCGCGCAAGAGTCTTCATCCAGCCCGAACCCACTCCGGCACCGGCGTTCTCGCTCCCCCGACCTCTCCAGCAAGAAGTTCGACTCGAAGGCGCTGGCGGGAAAGGTCGTCGTGCTCAGCTTCGGAGGCTGCCAATCGTAGCGCGAGCGATCTTCGTCGCAAGTTGCGCGAGCGGCCCGCCGCGCTCGCGGGACGGGACTAACCTGCGTCTCGTGAACTCAACCTCGTCACGTGGTGAGGTGGTCGGCGCCGAGCGCGCGCCGGCGATCGACCCGTCGCTGCCTTCCGGCGGAGCGCAGCGCAACGCCATCCCGGGCTACGAGTTCCCCGACGTGCTGGTGATGCCTCACTACGTGCGCGAGGCGCCCGTGCACGGCTCGTCGCTGCGCTCGCTCGGCGCCGGCGAGTGCACCATGGGCCCGACCGCCGCGGCGATCGCCAACGCCCTGCACGATGCGCTCGGGGTGCGCGTGCGCGAGCTGCCCCTGACCGCGGAGAACATCACCAAAGCCATCAACGCTTGAGCGGCGATCTTCATCTTTTTAGAATTTTGCCCGTCTCTCGTGGTGTTTACAAATAATGCATATTTGCAGTCTTAAGCCTAAAGGGTTTAAGTGAAACTGAATCGCGGGTTCCAGGCGATCAGCAGGGGGGATTACCGTGTATCTACCGAGAAGCGCGTCGAAGGCGCGCCTTCGAGAGGCCGAGAAGGCTCGCAACAACCGGCGTGAGATCGTGAAGGCGCTATCTCACGGTCAAATCAATCGCCGCGACCTGCTGCGGATGGGCCTGATGACGGCGGCCGGATCGCTGGTCTTGACCAACGGTCTCAGCGTTTTCGCCAAGAGCGCCTACGCGAGGCACGGGGGGCCGGAGTCCGGCCCGACGGGCGCGCCTCGGAGCCCGCTCTTCGGCGTCCCGCCATTCTCGACGCCGATGCCGCGCTTCGACGTGCTGAAGCGGCACAGCGTGGACGCTCTCGATCCGGCGCCCACCGCCGAATCGAACCAGACGCAGCAGCTCCTCGACCCTGCTTTGCCCGGGGTCACGGCGGGTGATACGGGGCCCATCGAAGGGCGGCCGCCGGGCCCCATCTGGGCGCACCAGGACTTTGCGGCGCGGCCGCCGAAGGTCGCCATCATCGCGACGCAGGAGGGCGCCAGGAACAACGGCGGCATCTACGATCCCGCGGTCGCCTCGGATTACAACGGCGGCATCGATCCGACTGCGGCGTTCGATCTGAGGTTCCATCCGGACCTGCCCACGCAAAACCCGGCCAACGTCTGGACCTTCAACGGGACCATTCCGCCGAAGCTCGTCATGGGCCGCTATGGCGAGCCGATCCTCTTCCGCCATTTCAACAAGCTGCCGTTCGACCCGACGCAGAACGCGGGTTTCGGCCGGCACACCATCTCGACCCACGAGCACAACGGCCACCATGGCGCGGAAAACGACGGCTTCACCGGCGCGTTCTTCTTCCCCGGCCAGTTCTACGACTACCACTGGCCGATCGTTCTCGCCGGCTTCCGTTCCGTCAACAAGGACGCGACCGACCCCATGGCCTCGAGCCCCAACGACAGCGGCGGTCTCGACAAGGTCCCGGGCGACTGGCACGAGACGATGAGCACGCACTGGTTCCACGACCACATGTTCAGCTTCACTTCGCAAAACGTTTACAAAGGCAATGCCGCGATGTTCAACATCTACAGCGGCCTCGATCGCGGCAACGAGGCCATCAAGGACGGCGTGAACCTGCGCCTCCCCAGCGGGACCGCGAAGTCGTGGGGCAACCTCGAGTACGACGTGAATTTGATGTTGGCGGACAAGGCCTGGGACAAGAACGGCCAGCTCCTCATGGACATCTTCGACTTCGACGGCTTCCTCGGAGATGTCATGACGGTGAACCTCACCTACGAGCCCTACTTCGAGGTCGAGCGTCGCAAGTACCGCTTCCGAATCCTCAACGCTTCCGTCTCCCGCTTCTTCAAGGTGGCGCTGAGCGACGCCTCGCCGATGATCCAGATCGCCAACGACGGCAATCTGCTGCCGAAACCGGTGGTCCTCACCGAGCTCGACGAGCAGGGCATCGCCGAGCGCTACGACATCGTCATCGACTTCTCCCGCTACACGGTCGGCAGCAAGGTGTGGATGGTCAACCTCGCCGAGCACCAGGACGGCAGGGCCCCCTCCGCCGATCTTTCCATCGCCGAGGCGCTCGCCGGAACGTCGCCCGATCCCTGCGTCGGCAAGTTCCTCGAGTTCCGCATCGTGCGCAATCCGCCCACCCCCGACGTCAGCCAGGTCCCGGGCGTGCTGATCCCGAATCCCGATCTGTCGAAGGTTCCCGTCGCGCGGACGCGCCAATTCGAATTTGGACGGGACGCCCAGCAGACGACGAACGATCCGGTATCCTCGTTCTCCGGCCCCTGGGGCATCAGGACCGGGATCGGAGCCATGCTCGCCGCGGACTTCGGCCGCGTCTCGGCGGCGCCCCGCAAGGACACGCGCGAGATCTGGACCCTCAAGAACGGCGGCGGCGGCTGGGACCACCCCATCCACATCCACTTCGAGGAGGGCCAGATCCTCGCCCGCGACGGCAAAGCCAGGAACGTCCCCGCCTGGGAGAAGGGGCGCAAGGACGTCTACCGGCTGCGCCCAGGGGGGGACGTCACGCTCACCATGCAGTTCCGCGACTGGGGCGGGATGTTCATGGAGCACTGCCACAATACGGTGCACGAGGACAACGCCATGCTTCTGCGCTGGGAACTCGACGATCGCGGCGCGCCGTTCTTGCGGCCGCTGCCGACGCCGATCCCGACGCCGCAAGGCGTGAACTTCGTACCGGCCGACGACACCCTCACGGATGCGTTCTGAAAGGAGCGAACATGAACACGCGACGATGGCTCGTTCCTGCGATCCTTTTCTTGTCCTTCGCTCCCGCCGCGAAGGCCCTCCATCCCACCACTGTGTCCGTGCCCATCGCGGGCACGGTGTTCGGGTTGCCGGAAAGCGTCTTCTTCTCCGGAACGGCGGAGATCACCGTCAGACCCGCTGAAAGCGACGTACCGGGCACCGTCCCCCGCGTGGTCGTCGCAATCGATCTCGGCGACCTGGTCGGGAAGGGATTGTCGACGGGCGACGTCTATGTGACGGGCGGCCTCATCAGGCTGACTCGCAGCCTCGTGAAAGGCGACGTGATCCACGCGACCATCCCGTTCTTCGTTCGGGGCTCCGGCCCCACCGCGAAGGGCCGGACGGCGGTGGCGAGCTTCAGCTTCGACTACGACATCACGACGGGCGCGCTCACCTCGGCGAGGGCAGCTCTCGCGGCGCCGTGAGGGGCGGGGCCTATCCGACTCGAGGGCGCGCCGGCTCGAGCGCCGCCAGGATCTCATCGAGCGAAGGCGCCGTTGGCGCGTCCTTGAATCGCTCGAGCTTGCCGTAGACTTGCGCCGCGGCGAGCGGAAAACCTTCCGGCAATCCCGCGGCCCGGAAGCTCGCCGCGATCTCTTCCATCTCGCCGATCCAGCGCCATGCCTTGCGCGCCGCCGCGGTCACCGCTTCCGAGCGCCGGGAAACGTCGGGCTGCGAGCGTTTCCATTCGTCGACGAGCGCCGCCTCTACGCCTTCTTGCCGCGCCAGCGCGCGGATCGCGGCGAGGAGCGCGGTGGTGCCCTTGGTCCATGCTGCATAGCAGGCCTTCAAGGCAGAGGCCGCGCCCGCCGGAGCGTCGAGCAGGACCGCCTCCATGTTGGTGCCGGCGAAGAGGGTCGCGATCTGCGGGCTCGCGCCGCCACAGAGAAAGAGGCGCGAGCGGCCGCGTTCCGTCGGGGGCGGACCGACGATTCCTCCGTCGACGAATCGGGCTCCGGCCGCTTCCGCGATCTGCATTGCCGCGCGGGCCGTTTCCGGGGCGATGGCGTTGCAATCGACGAACACGCCGTGAAATCTCGCCTCGGCGACTTTGCGCGCAAGCGCCGTCGCTCCGTGCGGAGGACAAATGGAGAGCACCACCTGCGCCTGCTCGAGCGCGCGCTCGAACGTCACGGCGTCCTCGAGGCCCGCCGCCTCCGCGCGCGCGGCGCTCGCGACGCTGCGTCCCGATGAGGCCCAGAGCACGCGATGGCCCCTGCCGACCAGGCAGGCGCCGACGGCGGCGCCCATCTCGCCGGGATGAAAGAGCGCGATGGTTTCGTTTTCCGTCATGTCTACGTTAACCAGGGCCGATACTCGCATGAGGCTGGCTGGTAGGGCACCCGCCTTGGAGGCGCGGGCTCCTCCACGGTCGCGAACGCGAGATATATTCCGGTGACGCGATGAGCCTCCCGTGGACCTGAACATCAACGGCGCCGTGCGCGTGGTCGACGTGAACCCCGACACGCCGCTCCTCTACGTGCTGCGCAACGACCTCGGCCTGGTCGGCAGCCGTTTCGGCTGCGGCAGCGGTCTTTGCGGAGCGTGCTTCGTCCTGGTCGACGGCCGGCCGATGGCATCGTGCGACCTCCCCATTTCCTTCGTTGCCGGCAAGAAGGTGACGACCGTAGAAGGCCTCGGGTCGGACGGCGAGCTGCATCCCGTGCAGAAGGCGCTCATCGACGAGCAGGCCGCGCAGTGCGGCTACTGCATGAGCGGCATTGCCGTCTCCGCAGCTGCCCTGCTCGCAGGGAACAAGCGGCCCAGCGAGAAGGAAGTGCGCGAGGCGCTCGACAAGCACTTGTGCCGCTGCGGGTCGCACAACCGCGTCGTACGCGCCGTCCTGAAAGTCGCCCATGAATGAGCCGGTCGATACCGCCGGCGCGCGCCGGCTCACGCAGCGCGTGCACTTCGAGCGCGACGGGACGGTGACCGTCGCGACCGGCAAGGTCGAGCTCGGCCAGGGGATCACGACGGCGTTTCTGCAGATCGCCGCCGACGAGCTCGGACTTCCGCTGGAAAGAATCAGGATCCTGCCGGCGAGCACCGCCTATAGCCCCGACGAAGGCTTCACCGCCGGCAGCCTCTCGATCCAGGACGGTGGCAAGGCCTTGCGAAAGACGTGCGCCGAGCTGCGCGCGCTGCTCGCGAAGAGCGGGAAGAAGAGCTACTGGGATCTCACGGGCTTCGACATCCCGGGCGAGGGGCCGGAGAAGCCGGCCGCCGACTATCGCGTCGTGGGCACGAACGCGATGCGCGTCGACCTGCCAGCGAAAATCGCCGGCCGGCCGGCATACATCCAGGACATCACGCTGCCCGGAATGCTGCACGCGCGCATGCTGCGGCCGCCACGACCGTTTGCGAAGCTCCTTTCCGTCCCCGATCCGCCTCCCGGTGTCGAGCTCGTTCGCGACGGTAGCTTCGGGGCTGTTCTCGCCGCCCGCGAGGAAGACGCGATCGAGGCGGCGAAGAAGCTGCGTGCGAAGGCGCAATGGAGCGACGGGCCGGCCATCCCGCGTGACATCCATCGCTGGCTCAAGGCCAACGTGACGGAGAGCAACGTCGCGAAGGAGAAGGTCGACGCCGCCGCGAAGGCACGGAGCGTGAAGGGGCTGCAGGCGGAGTACCACAAGCCCTTCCTCTGCCACGCGTCGATCGGCCCGTCCTGCGCGCTCGCGCGGATGCACGGGGACACGATCGAGGTCTGGTCGCACACGCAGGGCATCTTCGGGCTGCGCCAGGAGATCGCCCTGGTGCTGCGCATGCCGGAGGAGAAAGTGATCGTCCGGCACGCCGAGGGCGCGGGATGCTACGGCCACAATGGCGCCGACGACGCCGGACTCGATGCCGCGATCCTGACGAAACTCGCCAAAGGACGTCCGGTCCGGCTGCAGTGGACTCGCGAGGACGAGTTCGCCTGGGAGCCGTACGGTCCCGCCATGGCCGTCGCCCTGGAAGCGTCGCTCGACGGCCAAGGCAGGATCGTTTCCTGGCGCCACGACCTGTGGAGTAGCGGCCACACGCACCGCCCGGGACGCACTAGCAAGCCGGTGCTGCTCGCCGCAGGCGAGCTTGCCAGGCCTTTCGAGCGCGCGCCGGCGATCGACCCGCCGCTGCCTTCCGGCGGAGCGCAGCGCAACGCCATCCCGGGCTACGATTTCCCCGACGTGCTGGTGATGCATCACTACGTGCGCGAGGCGCCCGTGCACGGCTCGTCGCTGCGCTCGCTCGGCGCCTTCGGCAACGTCTTCGGCATCGAGTCGTTCATGGATGAGCTCGCCGCCGCGGCCAACGCCGATCCGGTGCAGTTCCGTCTGCGCCACCTCGAGGACCCCCGCGGCCGCGCGGTCATCGAAGAAGCGGTTCGTCGTTCGAACTGGACTTCCTTCGACAAGACGGAAGGAAGAGGTCACGGCCTGGCGTACGCGCGCTACAAGAACATCGGCGCCTATTGCGCCATCGTCGCCGAGGTCGAGGCGGGCGCCGAGCTGCGGGTCACGCGCCTCGTCGCGGCGGTCGATGTCGGCCTGCCGGTGAATCCCGACGGCGTCGCGAACCAGATCGAGGGCGGCTGCGTGCAGGCGACGAGCTGGGTTCTCAAGGAAACCTGGCGCCCGGGCGCCCTGACCTGGGAGGACTATCCGATCCTGAAGTTCTCGGAAGCGCCGCCCGTGGAAGTCCACATCCTGAAGAACCAGCATCCTTCGCTCGGCGCCGGCGAGTGCACCATGGGCCCGACCGCCGCGGCGATCGCCAACGCCCTGCACGATGCGCTCGGCGTGCGCGTGCGCGAGCTGCCCCTGACCGCGGAGAACATCACCAAAGCCATCAACTCTTGAGCGGCCTTGATGTGTGCCGGCGGACCGTATCCGGGTCAGGAGCAATTCACCCAGGTACGGGCTGCCGTAAGTGTTGCGGCCCTCTCGTGCCTGCGGGTCCCCTGACCGCGCAGCCGGGATAGCGACAGGTACGGAACGCGCTTGCAGCGCCTATCGCCACACGGTCTCAGTGTGCTAAACGGCGTTGAGCAGTGAACGTTCCGGGCCGGGAGGAGGTCCCCCCTGAAAGTCAAAGCCGCTGTGGCACACCGGTCCGGTGTGCCGCTCTCGATCGAAACCGTCGATCTCGAAGGACCGAAGGCAGGAGAGGTCCTTCTCGAAGTCAAAGCGACCGGCGTCTGTCACACCGACGCCTTCACCCTGACCGGAGCCGATCCGGAAGGCCTGTTCCCGTCGATCCTCGGCCACGAGGGCGGTGCGATCGTCGCCGAGGTGGGCCCCGGCGTCACCACCGTACGGGTCGGAGACCACGTCATTCCGCTGTACGTACCGGAATGCCGGCAATGCGAGTATTGCCTCTCGCGCAAGACGAATCTCTGCACGGCCATCCGCGCCACGCAGGGAAAAGGCGTGATGCCCGACGGCACGAGCCGCTTCAGTCTGAACGGCAAGCCGGTGATGCACTACATGGGCTGCTCGACCTTCGCGAACTACACGGTGCTCCCCGAGATCGCGGTGGCGAAGATCCGCGAGGACGCGCCGCTCGACAAGGTCTGCTACATCGGCTGCGGCGTCACCACCGGCATCGGCGCGGTGGTGTTCACCGCCAAGGTGGAGGCGGGAGCCCGCGTCGTCGTCTTCGGACTCGGCGGGATCGGCCTCAACGTCGTCCAGGCCGCCCGGCTCGTGGGGGCCTCGCAGATCGTGGCCGTCGACATCAACGCGACGCGCGAGTCCATGGCGAAGAAGTTCGGCGCAACCCACTTCGTGAACCCGAACAAGGTCGAGGGCGACCTGGTCGGCCACCTCGTCGAGCTCACCAAGGGCGGCGCCGACTACAGCTTCGAGTGCGTCGGCAACGTCAAGCTGATGCGGCAGGCCCTCGAGTGCTGCCACAGGGGCTGGGGCGTCGCCACGGTCATCGGCGTGGCCGGGGCCGGCCAGGAGATCCAGACGCGTCCGTTCCAGCTCGTCACCGGACGGGTCTGGAAGGGGACCGCCTTCGGCGGCGCGCGCGGTCGCACGGACGTCCCGAAGATCGTCGACTGGTACATGGAGCACAAGATCAACGTCGACGATCTCGTCACCCACACCATGCCGCTCGAAAAGATCAACGACGCGTTCGAACTGATGCACGCCGGCAAGTCGATCCGCTCGGTTGTCACCTTCTAGCTGTCATCGTTTTGCATTGGAGGGAATGCCATGATCAAACTTTATGACTTCGAGCTGTCGGGGAGCTGCTACAAAATTCGGCTCCTGATGAACATCCTCAATGTGAAGTACGAAAAGGTCAACGTCGACTTCGTGAACAAGGAGCACCGGACCGAGAAGTATCTCAAGCTCAATCCCTTCGGCTCCATTCCGATCTTCGAGGAGGACGGGGTGCTCCTGCGCGACAGCGCCGGCATGCTCGTGTACCTGGCGAAGAAGTACGACAAGAAGAACACCTGGTACCCGGAAGACCCCGCCACCCAGGGCCACATCCAGGAGTGGCTCGCGACCGGCAGCGAAGGCATCATGAACTCGGCGGCCGCGCGTCTCGTGAAGATCCTCAATTACCCGCTCGACCTCCCGAGCCTGCAGACCAAGGCCAACGCGACGTTCAAGATCATGGACGCGCACCTCGCGAACCGGCAGTTCCTCGCCGCCGATCACGCGACCATCGCGGACATCGCCTGCTTCCCCTACACCGCCATGGCGGGCGAGGGCGGCATCGACCTCAAGCCGTATCCCAACATCCTGAAGTGGATCGATCGGGTGAAGAAGGTCCCCGGCTTCATCCCGATGCCGGGGATTCCCGCGGCGGCCTGATCCCGGAATCGAGTCCGGAAGCCCGCTCGCCGGAGGCGGAAGACATGCTCACCCGCGTATCGCAGAACAAGTGCTTTGGCGGCGTGCAAAGCGTCTTCCGCCACGAGGCGAAGGAGACCGGCTGCCCCATGCGCTTCGGCCTGTTCCTGCCCCCGCAGGCGCAGGCCGGACGCGTGCCGGTGCTCTACTGGCTCTCGGGTCTCAGCTGCACCGAGGAGAATTTCATCATCAAGGCCGGCGCGCAGCGCGTCGCCGCCGAGCTGGGCCTCGCCATCGTGGTCCCGGACACGAGCCCGCGCGGCGTCCGGAATCCCGGGGACGACGCGAGCTACGACTTCGGCCTCGGCGCCGGCTTCTACGTCGACGCGACCGAGATGCCGTGGGCGAGCAACTACCGCATGTATTCCTACGTCACCGAGGAGCTGCCTCGGCTGGTCGCGGAGAAATTTCCGGTGGATGCCGAGCGGGTCGGCATCTTCGGCCATTCGATGGGCGGGCACGGCGCGCTCACCGTGGCCCTCAAGAACCCGCAGAAGTACCGCTCGCTGTCCGCCTTCGCCCCGATCGCGTCGCCCATGCGCTGCCCCTGGGGCGAGAAGGCGCTGACCGGATACCTCGGAACGGATCGCGCCGCGTGGCGCGCCTACGACAGCACGGTGCTCGTCGCGGAACGAGGCTGGAAGGGGCCGCCGATCCTCGTCGATCAAGGGACCCAGGATCAGTTTCTCGAGACCCAGCTCCATCCCGAGCTGCTGCAGGAAGCTGCAACGCGAGCCGGCGTGGCGCTCGAGCTACGCATGCGGGAAGGCTACGACCATAGCTACTTCTTCGTCGCAACCTTCATCGAAGATCATCTGCGCTTCCACGCGCGGAACCTGTGAGCGGCGCCAGTCCACGCGCGGTAGGCGCGCATCTTCTCGTAGTTGAATCGATAGTTGCCATAGGAATCTGGACAATCCGCCTGACAAGTTCATGATAACGGCGATCGGTAGTGCAGCGAGAGGCGCGACGCGTCCTTCCGAGGGCGCGTGCGCAGCCCGGAGCGCGACATCCAGAAGATTCCCGTTGAGGGTGTGCACGTCCTGACTGGAAGGACTGGAGGGAGCATGAAGCGATTCGCTGGGCTGTCGATAGCCGCTTCGGTTGCGTTCTCGACCGGGGCCCAAGCGCAGTTGACGATGCAGATGAGCAACGGATGGAGCTTCACCTTTGCCGGAAATGTCAACGCCTTCGGCATCTTCACCAGAGGCTCCGTCGACACGGCAGGCACGATCGCGGGCGGCCTGGTGCCGGAAGAGAAGGTCACCCGCATCCGTACCGGCCTTTTGCCCGCCTTCGCGACCTTGGAAGCGAAAGGCCAGGAAGCGGGTCTGGACCTCACCGTCCATTTCGGGTTCGCTCCCCAGATCAACAGCAACGGCTTTCACGACAATTTCGGCGCGCAGATCGACATGCGCCAGGTGTTTCTGACCGCCGGTGGCTCCTGGGGGCAACTGCTGGCCGGTCGCGAGCTCGGCCTCTACCAGCGACAGAACATCCTCAACGACGCGACCCTCTTCGGGGCGGGCCCGACCGGAGGCGGTGTGGGCGCGGGGGGAACCACGCTCGGGCGCATCGGGTTCGGCTACATCTACCCGAACTTCAACGCCCAGCTGACCTACAGCACTCCGGCGAGCTCGCCGCTCGCGCTTTCGATCGGCTTGTTCGATCCCAGCGCGATCGTCGGTGACACGACGACGTTCGACAAGACCTCGACCCCGCGCATCGAAGCCGAGCTGAGCTATACCTTGCCACTCGGCGGCTCGGCCAAGGCCAGCGACAAGGTCCTGCTCTGGGTGAGCGGCGCCTATCAGCACGCGGATTCCGGAGTCGACACCGGCCCCTCCGTGAACGCGGAGGGCGGCGGCGCCGGGGTCCGGGTCGAGGTGGGCGGCGTCGCACTCGTCGGATCCGGATACCTCGCGAAGGGCTTCGGTACCACCCTCATGTTCGGCCTTCCCAAGGCCTTCACCTTGGCGGTGGATGCCACCGGCACCGAGCGCACCTCCTTGGGCTATATCGCCCAGGCGAGCTATACCGTTCCGGCGACGGCCTGGAGCGTGGGCGGCAGCTGGGGTGAGAGCCGGATGCTGGAGACCGACAACGACAAGGCGATCGCCGCGGACCCGCTGCTGAAGGCCAACAGCGCCGCGATCGTCTTCGTGACCTACCAGTGGTCCAAGTCGCTCAAGCACGTCTTCGAAGGCACCTACGCCCAGTCGACGGCATTCTCTGGAGCAAAGACCAAGTCGTTCCAGGGCGCGACGGGGTTGATGCTCTTCTTCTAGCGGCTCGGCTGCTCCTCGCTGACGACTGCGAGGTCGGTTTCCATCGGACTTGGGGGCGGGCAATCAACCGCTCCCATCCTCCCCCGAGCTCGGGGGCCGTGCGGGATTTGGCAAACGCCCGCCCCGGCCTTACCGCGTGGAGTTCCCTGCTGCTTCCTCCTGCGCGCTTCGATGGCTAAGTGATGAGGAGAGCAGCGTTCGGGCTGGACTCGCCGTTACGTCCCCCGCCAATGACCCGGCCGCCTGCAGCTCTGAAGGAGGCCATCGTGAAGCTAGATTCTAGCTGGGCCCTTGTGGCAGCAGGAATTCTCGCGCTTGGCACCGCCGCGTACGGCGATGACACCAAGCGCACGGACACCGACGCGCAGAAGCCCGGCGACGCCATCTCGCCGAGCGGCAGCAAGCACAGCAGCAGCAAGCAGAAGAAGAGGGCCGGCAAGCGGCAGCAGATTCAGCGCGGAGCCGGGCCGGTAGGTGACGAAGGAACGCAGGGGGCCCAGTCGAGCGATGTGAAGACGCCCGATCTGAGCCCGGGGACCGGCCTCGAGCCGAGCGCCACGCAGCGAAAAGCGGGCAAGCGGCAGCAGCTCCACCGTGGCGCCGGCCCTGTGGGGAACGAAGGGGCTACAAGCGGAACCTCGAGCGAGGCAACGCCCCAGCACGAGAACATGGACAAGGGCGACACCACCGCACCACAGCCGAGTTCAGGCAAAGAGGAAAAGCAGTAGCCTCCCCTCGCGGCGAGGGATCTGCCGTCCTCTGCCATTGTCGACGCGTTCGGCCGGTGCCGGTCGACGGAGCACCGGCCGAGCGTCTCGCGCGCTCTACTTGCTCGCGACCCTTTCGGGCAGCGAGAAGACCGTGAGCACACCCCCCTGGTTCGTGAACGAGCCGGCGTCTCCGAACGCGCCCAGCGCGCCCAAGCCGGCGGTGGGATCCTCGGCACCGATCCCAGCGGCCACGCCGATTCCGGCCCATCCGCCGATCCCCGACAACACCGCCACGTATTGCTTCCCGTCCGGTGCGAGGAAGGTCATCGGGTTGCCGATGATCCCGGAGGGCGTCTTGAACTTCCACAGCTCCTTGCCGCTCTTCGCATCGACGGCCTTCAACCAGCCCTCCATGGTTCCGTAGAACACCAGCCCGCCCGCCGTCGCTAGCGCGCCACCGTAGGCTGCGAGCGGCTCCTTGATCTCCCACACCACTTTGCCCTTGCTGGCGTCCCAGGCGATGAAGCGGCCGCGGTTGCCGCCAGGGCCCGGATACATCCGCACGATGGCGCCGACGTAGGGCTGGCCGACCGCATACTTCACCTCGACTCCCTCGTAGTCCATGCAGATGTTGTTGGTCGGCACGTAGAAGAGGTTGGTCTTGGGCGAGAACGCCGCCGGCTGCTGGTCTTTGTATCCGATGGCGGCCGGGCAGATTTTTTCGGTGTTGTTCTTGGCGGTGGTCCCGAACTTCGGGTTTTTGGTCGGGACGCCGGTCTTGAGGTCGACCGACGAGGCCCAGTTCACGCCGGGCCCGTACGGTTGGGCAACCAGCACCTTGCCATTGGTGCGGTCGAGCGTGTAGCCGAACCCGTTGCGATCGAAGTGCACGAGCGCCTTGACCGTCTGCCCGCCGACGGGAAGGCTGACGAGGATGTTCTCGTTGACCCCGTCGTAGTCCCACTCATCATGGGGCGTCATCTGGTACGCCCAGCGGGCCATCCCGGTGTCCGGATTCCGGGCGAAGATGGTCATCGACCACTTGTTGTCGCCGGGGCGCTGATCGGGGTTCCAGGTGCCGGGATTCCCGGTGCTGTAATAGAAGAGGTTCAGTTCGGGGTCGTACGAGTACCACCCCCATGTGGTCCCCCCTCCTCGCTTCCACTCCTCACCTTGCCAGGTGCTGACCCCGAGATCCTTGCCCTTGTGCGAAGGGTAGTTGACGATGAAGTCGGGTCCGATCTTCACCTCGGAGTCAGGGCCGGTGCTGTAGGCGCGCCACGCTTCCTGCCCGGAGTTCACGTCATAGGCGGTGACTCTTCCCCGGACGCCGAACTCGCCACCGGAGATGCCGGCGATGACGAGGTCCTTGATGACGATCGGCGCGTTGGTCATCGTCGAGCCTTCCTTGTAATCGGCGTTCTTGGTGCGCCACAGCTGCTTGCCCGTCTTGGCGTCCAGGGCAAGCAGATCGCCGGCGAGGAGCTCGATGAAGAGCTTGCCGCTCGGGTGATAGGCGAGACCGCGGTTCACGACGTCGCAGCAGGCCACGGGGATGGTATCGGCGGGCTGTGCCGGCACGTGCTTCCAGATCATGGGCGCGCCCGGCTTCGTCAGGTCGAGCGCGAAGACGATGTTCGGGAACGCGGAGTGCACGTACATCACCTTCCCGATCACCAGCGGATTGCCTTCATGACCCCGCAAGACGCCGGTCGAGAAACTCCAGGCGGCCTGCAAGTTCGCCACGTTCTTCGCGTTGATCTTTTCCAGCGGGCTGAACCGCTGCAGGTCGTAGGTTCGACCCGTCATGGTCCATTCACCTTCAGCCGCAGCCAGGCCCGCTGTCGACGCCAGCCCTAGCGCCAGCAGGGCGAACAGGGAGATGCGGTAGCTCCGCCTCATGTCTTTGCTCATGGTTCTGGATCCTCCCAAGGCTCGGGTTCGCGACGTTTGCGCCGTGGACCTTGCCCTGATTGCCCGATCAGATGCGCAAGCCGTGTGGGTTCAGGACGAACTTCCTGCTCGCACCCTTGTCGAAAACCGCGATACCCGGCGGGTGCCTCGAGCGACGCGGAGAGGTCATGCCAAAGGCCCTCGAATCGCGAGCAATGACGCCGGAGGAGGCAGGCGTCAAGTGTACCCGTGTCAGGATGACGGAGCGTCCGCGTGCCGCTCGACGGTGAGGCGGGTGACCAAGAGCCTCGAGATGAGAGTCGAGGCGCTCAAATACGAGGAGCGCCCGCGCCGGATTACACAAAGATCGGGACTTGACCATGCCCGTGTGCCGCGGCGGCTGCACACCTTCCACATGGCGTCTCGGCGAGGAGCAGCTGCAATGGGGGGAACTCTACGACAGATGGGTCTCGACCCCGACCGTGCACGCGCCGCTCTTTTTGCCCTATGAATCGCGCATGCCTGCCGCCACGATCGCCGCGCTCGTCGCGCGCGAGCTGTCGCTCCCGGAAGCGCCCGTCGCGCGCGCCCTTCAGCTCCTCGAAGGCGGAGCGACCGTTCCGTTCATCGCCCGCTATCGGAAGGAGGCGACTTCCGGGCTCGACGACGGCGCGCTGCAGCGGCTGAGCGATCACGCGAAGATCGTCGAGGCCCGGGAGGCGCGGCGGGAGCACATCCTCGAGACAGTGCGTGCGCAGGGCGCGCTGACTCCGGAGCTCGAGCATCGGGTGCGTTCCGCGGCGACGCTCGCGGAGCTGGAGGATCTCTACCTGCCCTTCAAGCCGCGGAGGCGGACGCGTGCGCAGGCCGCGCGGGAGAAGGGACTGCAGCCGCTGGCGGAGCAATTGCTCGCGCAGGCCCCGCAGGCTGCGTCGCGAGAGGAGCTGGCGCGGCCCTACGGTCTCCCCGCCGACGAAGCGTGGGCCGGCGCGCGCGATATCGCCGCCGAGCTGATCGCGGAGCGCGCCGATCTGCGCGCCGAGGTGCGCCGCGTCTTCGAGACCGTTGGCGAGCTCACCGTCGACGTCGCGCGCGGCAAGTCGAAGGCGCCCGAGCTGGAGCGCTATCGCGACCACGTCGGCCTGCGTGAGCGCGCATCCAGGGCGCCGTCGCATCGGGTGCTCGCCGCCGAGCGCGGCGAGGCCGAGGGCGTGCTCAAGGTCTCTGTGGAGGTCCCGCGCGACCACGTGATGCTGGACCTGCGGCGACGCGTCCTTTCGCCGCGAGCCGCACCGCTCTTTGCGCGGGAGCTGTCGCTGGCCCTCGACGAGGCGCTGGACCGGCTCCTCTTGCCCTCGCTGGAAAGCGAAGCGCGGCGGGGTCTCAAGCAAAGTGCCGACGAGGAGGCCATCCGCGTCTTCGCGCGCAACCTCGAGGCGCTGCTGCTCGCGCCGCCGCTCGGGCCGCACCCGGTGCTCGCCATCGATCCGGGACTGCGTACAGGGTGCAAGGTCGTCGCGCTCGACGGTCGCGGTGAAGTGCTTGCGTTCGCGACGATCTACCCTCACACCGGCGGCGAGGAAGAGGCGACCATTGCGCTTCGCGGACTGTTGCAGAAGCACACCCCGGCGGCCGTCGCCGTCGGCAACGGAACCGCGGGCCGTGAGACCGAGGCCTTCGTGCGCAAGGCGGCACCGTCTGCGCGCGTGGTGAGCGTAAGCGAAGCGGGCGCGTCGATCTATTCCGCTTCCGAGCTGGCGCGCGAGGAGCTGCCGTCGCTGGACGTGAGCGTGCGCGGCGCGGTGTCGATCGGGCGCCGCCTGCAGGATCCGCTCGCCGAGCTGGTGAAGCTCGATCCGCAGGGCATCGGCGTCGGCCAGTACCAGCACGACGTCGATCAGGCCGGGCTCGCGCGGGCGCTGGACCGCGTCGTCGAGTCCGTGGTGAATCGCGTCGGCGTCGACCTGAACACCGCTTCGCCTGCGCTCTTGCAACACATCGCGGGCCTCGGCCCGGCGCTGGCGAAGGCCATCGTGGCCCATCGCGCGGCGCATGGCGCGTTCCCGACGCGGGCCGCGCTGCGGGAGGTGCCGCGGCTCGGCGCGAAGGCGTTCGAGCAGTGCGCCGGGTTCCTGCGCATCCGCGATGGCAGAGAGCCGCTCGATGCGAGCGCCGTGCATCCGGAGCGCTATGCGGTCGTCACGCGGATGGCGAAGGACCTCGGTGTGGAGCGCGGCGCGCTGGTGGGAAACGCCGCCCTCGCAGCGCGCGTCGACGCCGCACGCTACGTCGACGAGGCCGCCGGAGTGGGCCTGCCGACACTGCGGGACATCCTGGCGGAGCTCGAGAAGCCCGGCCGCGATCCGCGCGCGGAGTTCAGCTCGGTCGCGTTCGACCCGGGCGTCACCGAGCTCGCACACGTGAAGCCCGGGATGATCCTGAACGGCGTGGTCACGAACGTCGCGGCGTTCGGCGCCTTCGTCGACGTCGGGGTGCACCAGGACGGGCTCGTGCACGTCAGCGAGCTCGCCAACCGGTTCGTGAAGGATCCGGGCGAGGTGGTGCGCGTTGGGGACCGGGTGCGCGTGAAGGTGCTCTCCGTGGACCTGCAGCGCAGGCGCATCGGGCTGTCGCTCAAGGCGCTGGCCGCCGGGTCCGTCGGCTGAGAAAGCTTCGCGCGAGGGGGCAGATGTTCTTGCGAGCGCGAGAAATGGCTCCCCCGAAGGACACGGAACCAGAACGCCTTTCTCTCAGTGCTTCTTGCCGCCCAGGGCCTGGATGCCATCCACGACGAAGCCGCCCGACGTGACCACGAAGGATGGAGCACTCCCTTGCCCCACAAACGCACGCGCTACCGATTGAGAGTAGCCGTGCGCAGCGAGCCACTCGATGACTTCAGTTTCGGAAGCGAACACTGGGCTGACGGGCGTGCCCTCCGTCACGTCTTCGTACACTTGGTAGCAGGGCTTCTCGGCATCGGTGAGACCATGGAGGACCGCGAGGTGCATGCCCGGGATGGCCTCTCCCTCTCTGTCGACAGGGTGCTCGAAGCCCCGAGGAACTCTGACGAGTCGTCTCCCCACGGATCTCTCCTTCGCGCGCCGTTCACAGAGCGTGGACGGTTGAGCTACGTCCACGCCAGATCGTGCTTGGTGAGCGGCAGCGAGCGCACTCGTTTCCCGGTTGCGGCGAAGATGGCGTTGCACAGCGCCGGCACGACCGGCGGCAGCGCGGGCTCGCCCAGGCCGGTCGGTGGGAAGTCCGTCACGCGGAAGTGGACCTCCACCGGGACCGCCTGCTTCAAGCGCAGCAGCGGGAACTCGTGAAAGTTCCCCTGCAGCACCCGGCCGCGGTCGATGGTGATCTCCTGACCGAGCGCCTGCGCAAGCCCGTCGAGGACGGCGCCCTGGACCTGGTTCTCGGCCGCGCTCGGGTTGATGATCACACTGCCGACGTCGCCGGCGACCCAGACTTTCTCTACCTTGAGTGCGCCGGCCGGGCTGACGCTCGCCAGAACCACCTCTGCGAAGTAGCCGCGGTGGCTGTAATGGAACGCAACCCCCATGCCGCTCCCGCGCGGGAGCGGGCGCTGGCCCCAGCGCGATTTTTCGGCGACGACATCGAGGACGCCCAGTGCACGGGACTCGTCGAGCAGCGGCGGCGGGGGAATCGCCGCTCCCGCTGGAGCGGCGGCGGCTGGCTCGGGCTTCGGATTCGCCAGAAGCTCGCGTCGGAACTGAAGCGGGTCCTTGCCTGCGGCGTGTGACAGCTCGTCGATGAAGGACTGGAACACGAACGCGAGGGCGTTGCTCCGTGGCGCCCGCAGCGCGCCGGTGGTGACGCCGAGCGGCATCGTCGAGACGTCGACGGCGAAGTTTGGAACGAAGCGCGCCGGGAACTCAGTCGGAGCGAGGTCCGCTCCAGAGACGAACTTCTCGCCTTCGCCGAACGAGACGAAATGGTCGCGCCAGGCGATCAGCTTCCCGCCTGCATCGACGGCTCCGGTGAGCGAGTGGAACCCCGCCGGCCGGTAGAAGTCGTGTTGCATGTCGTCCTCGCGCGTCCACAAGAGCTTCACCGGCACGCGCGACTGCTTCGCGATCCACGCCGCCTCCACCATGTAGTCGTTGTAGAGGCGGCGTCCAAATCCGCCGCCCGCACGCGTGAGGTGAATGGTGATCGCTTCCTCCGGGATGCCGAGCGCCTTGGAAACCAGCCCTCGCCCCGCTGCCGGCCGCTGCGCCGGCGCCCAGATCTCGAGCTTCCCGTCGCTGAAGCGCGCCGTGCAGTTCTGCGGCTCGAGCGGCGCGTGCGCCACGAAGGGATACGAGTACTCGGCCCGCACGACGTGAGCCGCAGCCGGAAGCGCTGCTTCGATGTCGCCGTCCCGCCGCAATGAGCGGTGCGGTTTCGCTTGAAACAGCTCCGTCGCCTTGGCGGCGAAGACGGAGCTGCCTTGCTGCGCCGTCGCGCCCTCGTCCCACACGACCTTCAGGCCCTCGCGCGCGCGCCGCAACTGCCAGAAGCGGTCGGCGACGAGCGCCACGCCTGCGAACAGTTCGTTCCCCGGACTTCCCTCGACGACGAACGCGTCCTTGACGCCGGGCAGCGCCTTGACCTCGCTCAGATTGGCGCTCTTCACCTTGCCGCCGAAGACCGGACACTTGACGAATGCGGCGTAGCGCAGACCAGGCAGCTTCACGTCGATGCCGTAGAGCGGCTTGCCGGTGACGATGGCGGGATTGTCCACGCCAGCGACGCGAGTTCCGATGATGCGGAACTCGTGCGGATCCTTCAGCTTCACGGAGGCGAGGTCGGGCGGAGGAATTGCCGCGGCCTCGGTGGCGAGCGCGCCGTAGCCCAGCAAGCGTCCGCTCTTGCGATGATGGACCACACCGTTGGACGTTTCGCATTCGGCAGAAGGCACGTTCCATCGCTTCGCCGCGGCGGCGACCAGCATCGCCCGTCCTGCCGCGCCGACCCGCCGCATCGGGAGCCAATTGATCGGCGTGGCCGTGCTTCCGCCAGCCCATTGCTCCTTGAAGCGCGCGGTATCGAGCGGGGCCTGCTCGACGCGGACATTCTTCCATTCGACGTCGAGCTCCTCGGCGATCAGCATGGGGAGCATCGTCTTCACTCCCTGGCCGATCTCCGGATTCTTTGCGGTGATGGTGACGATGCCGTCGGGAGCGATCCGGACGAAGGCGTCGAGCGCAGCCGGCCCGCCCTTTTCGGCCGCAGCCTCGAGGGGCTCGAGATAACTGGAGAGGAGAAGTCCACCGCCCGCGAGCGCTGACGCACGCAAGAATTCGCGGCGGTTCACGGCTGACCTCCGGCCATCCGGCTCTTTTCGACGGCCGGCGCCTCGACCAGCAGCTCTCCGGCGCGATGGATCGCTTGGCGGATGCGCAGATAGGTCGCGCAGCGGCAGAGATTCCCGTTCATCGCGGCATCGATCTCTTCGTCCGTCGGGCGAGGCTTCGACTTGAGCAGCGCGGCGGCGGACATGAGCTGGCCCGCCTGGCAGTACCCGCACTGTGGCACATCGAGCTCCGCCCAGGCGCGCTGCAGCGCGTGGGTCCCGTCCGGGGAGAGTCCCTCGATGGTCGTGATCGACTTGCCGCGCACAGCGGACACGGGCGTCACGCACGAGCGCGTGGCGACGCCGTCGACGTGAACGGTGCAGGCGCCGCACTGCGCGACGCCGCAGCCAAACTTGGTTCCGACGAGCCCGAGCTCGTCGCGCAGCACCCAGAGGATCGGCGCGTCTTCGGGGACATCGACGGAATGAGAGCGTCCGTTCACCTTCAACCGGGTTCTCATGTTTCCTCCAACGAGCCGTCGGTTGGACGTGGGCCATGCCCGCTCAGGCCTTCTGCACCACCTTGCGGTAGACCATCTCGATGTTGAGCCCGATGCGCTCGCGGTACTGCCCGAGCGGATGCTTCGACATCTGCCGCTCGTACTTGGGCGCCAGGCGATCGGCGAGCGTCTTCTTCATCTCCTCCAGGCTCGCGCCGTCCTTTGCCGCGCCCTTCACGGCGGCGATGAGATCGCCGAGATAGCTGCGGAAGAACGCGAGCTGCTCCTTCGGCATCACGTCGCCGTGGCCGGGGACGGCGCGCGCGAAGTCGAAGCGCTCCAGCGCGTCGAGGGTCTTCACCCAGTCCTCGGGATAGCCGTCGTTCAGGAACGGCATCCAGTCGATGAGCGCGTCGCCTGTGGCGACGACCTTTTCTTTCGGCAAGTAGATGAACACGTCCCCGTCGGTATGTGCGCGGCCGAGGAGCAGGATCTGGATCTCGCGGCCGCCCTCCTTCAGCGTCACCGATTTCGTGAGCGTGCGCGTGGGCAGCGGCGGCTTGATGTTCTTCAGCTCCTCGTAGTACGCCTCGGTCTGTCGCAGGTTCCCCTCGAGTCGCTTCTTCTGCTCGGGATCCCTGGCGCGCACGACGTCGTCCTTGAGCTTCTCGATCTCCTTCGGCAGCGCCGCGAGCTGCTTCTCGATGTAGCCATGGCCGCCGGCCCCGGCGTCGGCGCTCTCGAGATTCGCGCGCGTGCGCTCGGAAGCGATGATCTCGAGCTTGGGGTTCGCCTGCGCGTAGGCCTGGTTGCCCTGCGTGTGGTCCCAATGGAAGTGCGTGTTGATGATCTTGCGCACCGGCAGCTTGGTGATCGACTGGATCTCGCGCTGCAGGGCGAGCGCCGCCGTGGGCTTCGAGTGTGAGTCGACGACGATCACGCCGTCGTTGGTAAGGATCACCGCGGCGTTGCAGTTCACCTTGTAACGCGGCGCCGCGATCGCGGCATACACCCCGTCGCCCACCTGCTTCAGCTCGAAGAGATCCTTCTCCGCGGTGGCAGAATCCGCGGCGAGCGCGCAGCACGCTGCGAAGTGCTCGATCGTTTCGACCGCAGCCAGCGCTATTCCGGCCTGCGTCAGGAACCTGCGACGTCCGAGCGAGGTGGGCATGGGGCCTCCTCTGCTGCGCAACCTACTCCAACGGCCCCGATGACAGGTAGACCTTACCTTGCGCGCGTGGTGTGGGACCGACCAGCGTTCTTGCCGGGCCTCTGAAAGCCCGCGATGATCGCGCTCCGGCGGATTCGGCCGCCCGATGCCAGCAGGCGCGCAAATGCCCGACACCTCGCAGCTCCTCGAGATCGACCGCCGTCACGTCATCCATCCGCTCCACCATGTGAGCGATCACCGGGCGCCGCTCCTCATCGTCGAGGCGAAGGGGCCCTTCCTCTACACCGCCGACGGGCGGGAGATCATCGACGGCCTCTCGGGTCTGTGGAACGTCAATATCGGTCACGGCCGGAAGGAGCTCGCCGCCGCCGCCGCGAAGCAAATGGAGCGCCTCGCCTTCGCGTCCGCCTATGTAGGCGCCACCAACGAGCCGGCGGTGCGTCTCGCCGAGCGTCTCGTCGACATCTCCTACTCGAACATCTCGGCCGTCTACTTCACCACGGCGGGCGCCGAGTCGAACGAGTCGGCGTTCAAGTTCGCGCGCTACTACTGGAAGGTGAAGGGCAAGCCGGAGAAGACGAAGTTCGTCTCGCGCATCCACGGCTATCACGGCGTCACCATGGCGGCGATGAGCGCCACCGGCATGGCCGCCTACCACAAGATGTTCGGGCCGCTGACCCCCGGCTTCGTGCAAGTGCCGGCGCCGTATCCCTACCGATGGAGCGGCAACACCGAGCCGGGCCAGGGCGCCGCCGACGCGCTCGAGGAGCGGATCCGCGCCGAGGGGCCCGACACGGTCGCCGCGGTGATCGCCGAGCCGGTGATGGGCGCGGGCGGTGTCATCGTGCCGCCCGACACCTACTGGCCGGCGCTCCGCCGCGTCTGCGACAAGCACGACGTGCTGCTGATCGCGGACGAGGTCATCACCGGGTTCGGCCGCACCGGCCGGATGTTCGCGCTCGACCGGTGGAACGTCGAGCCGGACCTCGTCTCGTTCGCGAAGGGCGTGACCTCGGCATACATTCCGCTCGGCGGCGTCCTCGTTTCGAAGAAGGTGCACGAAGTCCTGACCTCGGCGCCGGCCGATCAGAAGTTCATGCACGCCGCCACCTACTCGGGTCACCCGGTCTGCTGCGCGGTCGGGCTCGCCAACCTCGACATAATCGAGAAGGACGGGCTGCCGGAGCGGGCGGCCACGATGGGAAAGCACCTGCTCGACGGGCTGCGCACGCTGTCCGACCTCCCCGAGGTGGGCGACGTGCGCGGGCTCGGCATGATGTGCGGCGTCGAGCTGGTCACTGACAAGTCGAGCAAGGCGCCGGCGATGGGGCTCGGCGCCAAGGTCGCCAAGGAAGCGCTGGCGCGCGGCCTTCTCGTCCGCATTCGCGCGGGTGGGCGCGATCCCGCGATCGGCGACACGATCTGCCTGGCTCCGCCGCTGATGACTCCGAAGGACGTCCTCGATCGTATCGTCGACACAATAAAGGTCGCGATCGTCGCCGCGCGCACGGCGTAGCAAACACGTGACGTCTTGCGGGATCTCGTCCATTACTGCGCGCGCGGGGCCTCGGGATTGCGCGGGGTGGCAAGCCATTTCTTCGAAGCCTCTTCGTCCATGAGCGGCGTGACCTTGTCAGGATCGATCCGCACCATGACATAGCTGATGTGATCATCGATCTTGGTGAACCAGTGCCCGGTCCCGGCGGGAATGATCACCATATCGCCCGGCTTGAGGTCGTAGGTCTTGCCGTTCTTGATCTCGGTGCCGTTGTTGCCAGGGCCGTTGAACAGGCGCACGGTCTCCGCAGTCGCGGGACGACGCTGCATGTTGGTGATCTCCGGACCGAGCACGAGCGTGGCGCCGCCAGACATGATGTAATACACTTCGCTGACGAGATCGTGCTCGGCAACTGAATCTTTTGCCGGGGCCTCGAGCTTGCCGCGATGCTCGACGCCGATGGCGATGTGGGCCTTGCCGATGTCGACGTCGCGCGCCTGCTGATCGATGCGTTTTTCAGCCATCGCCTTCTTGAGGTAGGCCTGGATTTCGTGGGCGGGGAGATAAGTGCCCTGGCACATGTTGCACGTCGGCTGCGGATCGGTCTGCTGCCGCTGCTGCGCGTGGACCGGTGCGCTGAAGATCGCGGCGACGAGGGTGCCGGCTGTTGCCAGTCCAAGCATCATGGCCTTCACGGGTGTCCTCCTGGGTTTGATTTCCAAGCTCAGGTAACGCAGCCCGGCAACCCAAAGTGCTAGGTATGCCGGATGAACACTCGAATCTCCAGGAGGATGATCCTCGCAGCGGCCGGGGCCCTGGCGCTGCCGAGGGCCGCGCGAGCGGCTGCCGTTCCGCGGTCGTTCGACCACGTGCAACTTGCTTGCAACGACCTGGACAAGGGCATCGCCTTCGTCGAGAGCAGGACCGGGGTGAAGGCCGCGTCCGGCGGCGTGCACCCCGGCCGAGCTTCGCGGAATGCTCTCCTGAAGCTGGGCGAGCGACGATACCTGGAGATCCTCGCGCCCGATCCTGCCCAGGATCGCAGTCTGGACGTACGCGGGCTTTACAAGATCGATTCGCCGCGCTTGCTCGAATGGGTGGCGCACGTCGACGACCTCGACCCGCTCATCCGTGCGCTCGCAGGTGCGCACATCGAGACGAAGCCAATCTTCCCTGGATCGCGAAAGCGGCCCGATGGCAAGTTGCTGCGGTGGAGGGCGCTCAACCTGAAGGACAACCGTGGCGGGCTGCTGCCCTTTTTCATCGAATGGAGCGCGGATTCCGCGCACCCGGCGTCGGACTCACCGGCGGGATGCGAGCTGATCTCTTTCGCGGTGAACGATTCCGCCCCCGAATCGCTCCGCGCAACCTTCCGGACCCTGCAGCTCGAGGACGTGCAGGTCGAGCCAGGGTCGCGGCCGCGTCTCAGGGCGGTGATCAAGGGTCCGAGAGGAACGCTCGAGATCTAGGCTGAAGCTCAGGGGGCGCGCGCAGCGGGGTGCGAATCGCGGTCTCCCGCTCGCGCGCGCCAGCCCGTGGATCAAGACCGACTAGAAGACAGGAATGACGGTCGAATTCAGCGTTCCTACCTGGACCGCCCAGAGCTGTGCGTTCTCGATTATGCCGTCGATCGTGTCGACGCTCTGGCACTGAAGCTCGAGATGACCGTCCGCCGTACCCGACACCGTGAGAGGTGACGCCACCGTAACCGTATGGTGCACGTCCAGCGTCATGGCGACCGATTGGTAGTCGAGGTTCGTGGTCGCTCCACCCCTCCCGCTGACGAGGGCGCAGTGCGCCTCGGACGTGGTGGTCTCCGACAGCGCGCTCGCCATCGCCTTGCCCACGATCACCCAGTTGCCCGGGGGCAGGTCGAGCGTGGCGATGGTAGAGGGCAGCGGTGCGTTGGCCAAGATGAAGCGGGTCCGGAACACGCTGTCGGCGTACGCGACCGAGTTGCCTCCACTGCCGTCGCCGGCGGGTCCCTGCGGTCCTTGCGGACCGGCCGGGCCGATCGGGCCGATCGGGCCAATGGCCCCGGCGACACCCTGGGCGCCCGAGGGGCCGACTTCACCCTGCGGCCCCGATGGACCAACGGGTCCCTGAGGACCGACAGGTCCCACGACGCCGGCAGGTCCCTGAGGACCGACAGGTCCCGCGACGCCGGCAGGTCCCGCGACGCCGGCAGGTCCCGCGACGCCGACAGGTCCCGCGACGCCGGCAGGTCCCTGAGGACCGACGGGTCCCGCCGCGCCGGCCGGCCCCTGCGGACCTGCATCGCCCTGCGGTCCTTGCGGACCCACAACAGCGACGCCCGCGGGGCCGGAGGGGCCGACATCGCCCTTCGGACCGGCCGGGCCCATGGGACCTGGAGGACCGGCCAGATTGGTGCAGTTGGGATCCGAGCAGGCGGCAAACGTGAGGGTCGTCTGGCTGGATCCGCAAGACTGGCCAGAAGGAGGAAGGTGCACATCGCCTTCCCTGTCGGCACATAGGTTGATTGTGCCTGCGCTCGCCGCGCTGGCGCCCGCGACGACCGCCAATGCGGTCAAACGGGCCAGTGCGCGGCACAGATTGGTATTCGCCATGAAAACTTACTCCTCGAAGGTGAGTGTGCGGGGACTTTTGGAAACCCGAGCGCCCCCGATGAAACCGCACCCTTGAACGGCTGCCCCCATATCGGAAATTCCAAGTCGGGCAGCACATCCTCGATAACCACGAACTGCGTGTGCGCGGCGTGCCTGCCGGGCCCGGGAAGTCAGTCAAAAGACGGACTCGGGACCGCTGTGTACCGGCGCCTGCCGTCTCCAGCGTGGACGGAGCGACCGCAGCGCCGGCGGGAATGTGGGCGAGTAAGCCCTCCGTCGCGGGCTTGATCATCAAATCCGCGCCCGCAGGCCCGTCACTCGCGGAGCCTCCCTTCGCGAGGAAAACATTCATGCGATTTGCCTCCTGCGATCTCTCGGCGTGACGCTGTCTTTCGTCTGTGCAAACGCGGCGGTGGCGCAGACCAGCGGCACCTGCAATTCGGGCAGCTCTCGTCCGTACGAGGGAGCGCCCGTCAGCGGCAGCCCGATCGTCATCGCGGGTTAGGGCACCACGACTAGGTCGAGGTCATCGACATCCGTGGTCTCGGTGACACAGAGCTTCCGCATCGATCGGCTTCGGGTGACGCCGACGCCGTCAGGCGACTGCGGCACCTCCAACCTGTCGCGAGTGAGCCCGCGAGCGAGAGCCTGACCACGCGCGCCCAGACACCAACCCGTCATGCTACGACCGCGAGCCGGTCGCCCCATGGTGTCTAAAGCGACGGCCGGCCCCTGCCGGATCACAACTGTCGGAGCCAGCAGCTCTCGCATGTGCAACGCATCAGTGGAGCAAGTACCAAATGCCTACACACAGCCCCGCAAGCACGGCGAGGCCCAATAGTACTCAATGGCAGCGTTCGTTGCCGGTGGCATCATTGGCCCTACTTCGCTCCACGCGTCCCTCGAGATGCTGCCCTCTGAATTGCGCTGCCGATCACGCAACCAATCCATTTGACCGTCGCTACGACACCGCAGAACCACTGTCCAATGTAAACCCCAAGACGACAGGCGTGATTGACGATCCATCGTCCGACGAAACAGGCGATAGCGAGCACGCCGGCGATCAAACCGAGCACGCCAGCCGCCAACGCTTTCACGACACTACGGAAAATACGCCCGACCGCGGCCAATACATGCGAAAATAGGCATGCGGGGCGACGGCGGAATGGGCGCGGTGCTACCCTCGCGCCCGGCGCCGCCGCTCCCGAGTTGCTTTCGATCAGCGAGGGACCCGAGCCGACGGCCCTGCAACCCACCGCGCTCTCGATCTCCGACCTGGGCGTCTGCTGGACGGGAGGACTCTCCGAGAGCTTCATCTGGATGACACGGCCGGCGATTCCCGAGCCTGTGCAGATCACCTTCAACGAGATTCAGCGGCGTCCTTGGCAGGTGAGCTCCATCGTCGCGTGTCACGCCTGGGCGAACACGCCCGCCGGAAGCATCGAGGGAGTCGACACCAGCATCGGCGCGCGTCTCCCGTCGAACGCCTCCGAGCTCGTCTCCGGCCTTCGATCGCCGGATTCGCTTGCGGGAGATGGCAAGCGTCTCGGGTGGGTCGAGGGCGGAGCCGACATACGGCTCCTCGATCCGTGAGAAGGCGTGTTTGCGTCCTTCGTGCTTCTGCGGTCATCGGAAGAGGCCCGGATACACCTGGAACACGTTCCCGCCAGAAACGAACCCCCTCGTGATGGCGGACCCGTCGCGTCCCACGCCAAACTCGGCGGTCGCCGACACGCAGCCGCACGTCGTCCCGTCCGCGGCGAGAACTTCGATCTGCGGGCCGCACGGCCCTCGCACAGGTTCCCCGTTGCGCACCGCCGGCAGCGCAACCAGGGCGTTGCCGTCATGGATGGGAAAGAGACGCAACGCGCTGCGGTTGAAGAGCCACGAGGGCGCAGGCCTCACCGAGGCTTCGCCGCTGGGGAAGACCAGCATGAAATCGCCGCAGCAATCGCCTGCCACCATCAGCGCAAGGCCCCGGGGATTGTCCGCGAACGGGCCTTCCCCCTTTCCGCCGAGTAACAGGACGTTGCCGCTGAAATCGACATCCCATGCCTCGAGGAAGGCGCCGTCGAGGTCGATTGGCGCGTCCGCCGCCAGGAGCTCTCCGTTGACGGGATTCGCTCACATCAACCTCGAGCGAACGAAGTCACAGCCCTCCGACGGCAGTCCGACGTGGTTTGGCTGAAATATTTCTAGCCGCGCAGCGTCTCGCACAGGACGCGCGACCAACCTCCAGCGGGATGGCGATTCGACAGAACGAACCTCATTTGCGAAGGGGGTAGGAGATGACGTTGAGCCGCCGCGACTTCATGGGGGCTGCAGCTGCGCTTGGCGCGTCGCTGGCGTGGGGCGGCCCTTCGCGCGCCTCGCGCGTTCGGTGGCGTGAACGCCGGGATCTTTATCCCGAAGGCGTGGCCTCGGGCGATCCAGATCCGAATAGTGTGATCCTGTGGACCCGGCGCCGGTTCGAGGACGGTCAACGGCACCTGCTGACGGTAGAAGTCGCCGAAGATGAAGCCTTCCGGCGAGTCGTCGCGCAGGCCCGCGCACCTGTCGCGGCCCCTGCCGACTGGACCACGCGGGTACTCGTCGGTCGCCTCAAGCCCGCGCGGACGTACTGGTACCGCTTCATCGACGCCGACGGGAATGGCAGCCGCATCGGCCGCACGATCACCGCGCCGCTCGACAGCGATCCGCGCGCCGTCAATTTCGCCTTCGTCAGCTGCCAGGACGTCAACGAAGGCAAGCTCAACGCCTATCGACGGATGATCTTCGAGGACGAGCGCGCCGCGCCCGAAAACCAGCTCGGATTCGTCCTCCACCTTGGCGATTTCATCTACGAAGTCGTTGAATATCCCGAGGAAGTCAAAACGCGTTACGACCGCACGATTTACGACGTCGGGAGCATTCCCGACGGCGGGAAGATCGGTAAATTCCACTATCCGCTGACGGTCGACGGCTATCGCTCCGTCTACAAAGGTTACCTTGCCGAGCCCGATTTGCAGGACGCCCGCGCACGATGGCCGTTCGTGGCCATGTGGGACAATCACGAATTCTCGTGGCAGGGCTGGCAGAGCATCCAGCAGGCCGGCGGTCCGCCCCGGCCAGGTCAAAGCATCAAGGTCGCCGCGAATCAAGCTTGGTGGGAATATCTACCGTCGCGATGCAGGAAGGTGAGCGGAGCGTCTCTCGAGAAGTTCGATGCGCCCGCGGTGACGAATGTCGCCATCGAGAAGTGGGACGAGAACGGCCTCGGCGACGAACCCAACAACCTCGCCGCCATCAACAGCCTGATCGGCTACCGCTCGTATCGCTACGGCAAGCATCTCGATCTCATCATTACCGATCAGCACAGTTACCGCAGCGCCGACCCATTCAGTGACCCGTCCGTCGCCGGCTTCGGTCCGGAGTTCCCCGGGATGTTCCCGGAGGATGCAGCGCGGATTCTCGACGGCGGCCGCAGCTTCAACGATGGCAATCCGCCGGCCGAAATCACATTCAATGACGCGCGCGTTCCGAATTCGCGAAAGGGCGCGCCTCCGCAAACGATCCTTGGCGCTGCGCAGAAGGCCTGGTTCAAGGATCGGCTTCGCAAATCGAAGGCGACGTGGAAGATCTGGGGCAATTCCGAAGGCGCGCCCGATTCGCGGTGCGACCCGCAGAATCTGCCAGCTGGACTGACCAAGGAATCATGGCCGAAGACGACCTATGCGTCGATGAGCAGCGGCGACTATGGAACCGCTTATCGGGAGCGCGCGGAGATCTACGACCTGGTGCGCGACGAGGGCGTCACCGGCTTCGCCATCGTCTCGGGCGACCGGCACAGCTTCTGGGCCGGCTACGCGACCTCGGAATTGCCGCCGGGGAAGTTCGACCCGGTAGGCTTGAGTTTCGTCGGCGCCTCTCTCTCGAGCGCGGGCACCATGGAGGCCTACGAGCATAACTTCCACAAGGATCATCCGTTGCGGCCTCTGTTCCTGGTCGACCGCCCCGGCGCGGCCACGCCCGGCTGGACGTACAACATGTTGCTGAAGCACGGCGTGCGATCCTGCCTGGAATATGCCAAGAGCTTCGATTTGAAGCGCGCGCGATCCCTGTCGAACCCCGACCTCGCCCCGCATCTCGAGTTCGTCGATCTTGGCGGCCATGGCTATGCAACGGTTCGCCTGACGGCCCATGAGATGCGAACTGAGTTCGTCTGCATTCCGCGGCCGATCACTCGTAGCGAGCGCCCCGACGGTGGCCCACTCCGCTACCGGGTCGTGCATAGTGCCAAGCTTTGGGCGGCAGGCGAGCGGCCGAAGCTCGCACAACAGGTTCTCGAGGGCGACGTCGGACTGTCGATCTAATCAGGAACGAATCGTTGCGACCCTTGGACGGCCGGGCGGGGTGCAGGATCTTGGTTCCACCTTCCGTGCGCGGTAGTTTTGCTTGTGGCGCAGACAGAGCGCGACATCGACGATCCCCGGGAACGGGCCGCTCGCTTCCTGCGGCAGGCCCGCGACTACCAACTCGGCGACCTGCCGACCGAAAGCCGTCATCCCCTCACCGGCGACCTGGCCGATCTCTCCCGGCACGATCTTCCTCGCGCGCTTCAACTGCTCAAGCAGATCGACTGTTCCTGTCTCGAGACGGTGCTGCGGAAGTCGGCGGGCGTCGCCGCGCTGGCGTCGCGGATGCACGGCTGTCTGGACCGCGGGCGGCGGGTCTTCATCTACGGCTGTGGCGCCTCCGGGCGGCTCTCGCTCTCGCTCGAATATCTCTGGCGGCTGGTGCATCGCGGCTCCGATGCGGTTCGCGGGTTCATGTCGGGCGGCGACCTGGCGCTAGTGCATTCGATCGAATCATTCGAAGACCATCCCGAGTACGGCGCCCGGCAAGTCGCGGAGAGCGGCTTTCAGCCCGACGATCTGTTCGTCGGCTGCACCGAAGGGGGCGAGACACCCTCGGTGATCGGCGCGACGGAGGCAGCAGCGGCAGCCTCCCGGCCCTTCTTTCTCTACTGCAATCCTGACGACGCCCTGAGCAAGGTGACCCGCTCGTGGCGCGTTCTCGAAAATCCGTCGATCGACAAGCTGAACCTCTACGTCGGTCCGATGACGCTCGCCGGCAGCACGCGACTGCAAGCCAGCACCGCCCTGATGCTCGCTGCGGGCGCGGCCCTGTTTCGCGTCGATCCCACGCCTCTGCTCGAATTCCTCGATCGCCTCGACACCGGCTTCCTCATCCCCTTCATCGAGGAAGAGGCGGCCATCTACGCCCGCGGCGAATACGTGCTGTACGAGACGAGCCACTACGGCATCACCATCCTGACCGACACCACCGAGCGCGCCCCGACCTTCAGCCTGCCGGGGTTCGAGAACCTGCAGGATCCGCAGCGCCGGCCTTCACCCAGCTATCTCTGCATGAGCGAGGCCGCGGACGGCGCGTCGGCCTGGCGGGACATCCTGCTGCGCGAGCCGATCACGCTGGAATGGGAGGAGTTGGTCCCGGTGCCGGGTCGCCAACGCCTGTCAGGCTTCGATTTCAGCCGGAACGCGCGCGCCCACCGGCAGGCATTGCTGGGTGGAATCCGCCAGCATGTGTTCCTCATCGAGAGGCGCGGGCCGCGGCTCGAAATGCAGCTGGGAACGCACCGGGCGGGCGTGGAGGTTTCGTCGCTCCACCCGCTATTCGAGCATCTGCTGCTCAAGATGCTGCTGAACATGCACTCGACGCTACTGATGGGCCGCCTCGGCCGCTACGAGAGCAACCTCATGACCTGGGTGCGGCCGAGCAACAAGAAGCTGGTCGACCGCGCCATCCGCTACGTCGCGTACCTGTTGGCTCGCGACAACATCCGCGTTTCGTACGAGGAGATCGCCTACCGATGCTTCGAGAAGATGCAGGAGCTGGGCCCGGATCAGTCGATCGTCCTCGAGACCGTGGCTGCGCTGCGCGGCAGCTAGAACGCTTCAGATCGAATCGACAGGCCGCCTAGCAGGCAGGCGAATGAGCGCTCCTGTCTTGCCTCGAGCCCGTCACGAACCGTGAGGACGTCGCACGCGCCCACGGGAGACGTGCGGACCGCCGGGCGGTG
>Ga0209474_10000742_pt1 | contig 34221 bp, 30 predicted proteins | sample GraSoiAngelo_145_FD_185902 | JGI IMG/M metagenome (GOLD analysis project Ga0209474, IMG submission 185902) | Grasslands soil microbial communities from the Angelo Coastal Reserve, California, USA - 14_1009_05_20cm (SPAdes) (version 2) | ecosystem: Environmental > Terrestrial > Soil > Grasslands...
CCAATCGCGCGGTTGTTATTGGCCGTACGTTGCGTCACTGATGGGGTTGCGACGGCAGTCGCGGGGAACCAGATGTCGGTGCCGTCGGGAAAGTCGAACGCTTGAGGCAGGACACCAACGACGGTCCAGGGCCGATCGAGCACGCGAAGCACCTGACCAAGCGCGCGCGACGGTTCAACGAAATGCTGTCGCGCATACGGTGAACTGACGAGCACGGCGCCCGCACCAACCTTTTCTTCGTCTGCTGTGAACAGCCGACCGGCGAACGGCCGTACCTCAAAAACGCGGAAGAATTCCCGGGTCACCCTCGTCAGTCGCGCATACTCGGCGCTCGTACCGACCGTGACCGACACCCGTCGCGTTCCGTAGTACGCCATCGCATCGAAGACGGTGCTCTGGTCGTGCCAATCCTGAAAATCGGGCACGGAAATCAGTTTCGCGAGGGCATTTGCCGCAGTCGGTGTTCTCACGACGTTCGACAAGGTGACGATGCGGCCTGGCTCGCGATAGGGGAGTGGCTTCAGCAACACGGCGTTGACGACGCTGAAAGCTGCCGTGTTTGCCCCGATGCCAAGGCCAAGGATAAGGATAGCGGCAGCAGCGAAACCAAGGGATTTACGTAGCGTGCGAAGGCCGTAGCGCAAATCCTGAATTAGGTCCTGAATCCAGTTGACTCTGCGGGCTTCGCGACATTTCTCTTTGGTCAGCTCTATACCGCCTAGGTCTAGTCGCGCGCGGTGGTGTGCCTCTTCTTGCGTCATTCCTTGCGCCACGTATTCTTCGGCTTTTCGTTCCAGGTGATCGCGCAGCTCCTCGTCCAATTCCTGGTCCGCCTGCGCCCAGCGAAACAACGACCGTAACCGCAATGGAATCGTGTACAGCCAATGCTCCGGTCGCATCTCCAACCTCCGTTTCCCGCCTCGCGACGGTCACGCCTCTTTCAGCTTGATAACCCGGGAAATGGCACTCGAAAGCCTGCCCCAGTTGTCTGCTTCTTTTTCTAGCTGTCGCCGCCCCAGTCGTGTGAGCGAATAGTATTTCGCCCGCCGTCCATACTCGGACGTTTTCCACTCCGCCGTGATCCAACCTTCTTGTTCCAGCTTGTGCAGAGCCGGGTACAGCGATCCGTCGCTCACCTGCAACACGTCGCCGGACACTTGCTTTAACCGCTGACTGACGGCAAAGCCGTTCATAGGCTCAAGCGCCAGAAATTTCAGCAACAACATGTCCAACGTGCCCTGCACCAGATCAGAAGGCTTGCTCATTCTATGTCCTCGGTAACCGAGACTAGCACCTCTGTCCTCGGTAAGCAAGGGGAGATGGACCCGTCCGGAATGCGCTGCAAAAAAAAGCCGCGAGGCCACGATGGGAGCGAGGCCTCTCGGGCTTTGGGGCCACGATGGGAGCGAGGCCACGATGGGAGCGAGGCCTCTCGGGCTTTGGGCGTTGCGGTTGTTGTGGAGAATCAGTTGCCGGATGTGGTGGTGTCCGAAGGGGCGTAGTAGCCGCTGCGCGTGCGGGCCACGAGTTTGCCGCGGCCACGGGGAGGAATGATCTCCACGCTTACGCTGCGGAAGGTCCCATCGCGCCGGTCATTCGTCGGGTAGTAGGCCAGCGTATACTGGTTGCGGATGTCGTGCGCCACTTGCTGGCAAATGTTGTGCACATCTTCGACGTTTTCCGGGAAATACGCAACGCCGCCTGACGCCTTGGCAATTTCTTCCAGCGCGCGCTTGGCCTTCTTCGCGCTCTTCTTGCTTTCCTGGCTCAGCAAGCCAATGCCGTAAATCACCGTGTCGGTCTTCTGGATGTCGCGGATGGTCTTTTCCAGCGTGTAGTGGCTCGAATTGTCCTCGCCGTCCGTCACGATCAAGAGCACGTGCTTATCCCGGGAAGCCTTCTTCAAATGATCGAGCGAACCGATGATGGCGTCGTAAAGCGCGGTGCTGCCGCGTGAGTCAATGCGCTCCAGCGCTTCTTTCAGCTCCGGAACGCTGCTGGTGAAATCCTTGTCCAGGTCGAGATAAAAATCGTCATTGAAATTCACGACAAACGCTTCGTCCTGCGGATTGCTGGCCTGCACCAGCGTGATGGCGGCTTCGTTCACTTTGGGGCGCTTGTCGCGCATGCTGCCGCTGTTGTCAATCACCAGCCCCATGCTCACCGGAACGTCCTCGCGCTTGAAAACGGAGAGTTTTTGTTGGACTTTGTCCTCGAAGACGCGGAAGTTTTCCTGTTTCAAGCCGTCCGCAAAACGTTGCCGGTCGTCGAGCACGGTGGTGTGCAGGACCACAAGGTTGACGCGCGTAATGATGGTCGAGCCTTGCTTGTCCGTGTTGTTTTGCCCTGGTGGTGGAGGAACGGGATTCGTTACGGGAATCTGCGCCGGCGCAGGGGAAGGAAAAAGAGTTATAGCGCAAAGCAGCGCTGCCGGCGACAACGCACGGTGAAAAAAACGCCAAGTCGCATTAGTGGCTGGGCGCGTAATACCCTGTCTTTGAATAAACGGTGAGAGGCGGGAGTCCTCTCGGAGCGCGCAGTTTAATCTTGATCTTCCGCCACCGCGCGTCGTGAGCTTTGTTGCTTGGTCGATAGCCGAGCACATATTGGTTTCGCAGCTCCATGCCGATTTTCGTCGCGATGTCCGGAAGGTCTTCCAGTCTCTCAACGGAAAACACGCGGCCCCCGGTCATTTCCGTTATTTCGCTGAGAAGCGAGGGGCCTTTCAGTTCTTCCGGTGTCCGGTTGCGAGATCCCAGCGGGTCAAAGATTCCGATGGCATAGAGCTGGGTATCGGCTTCTTTCACCAACCGCTTGATATCGCTTTCGTTGTACCGACTGTGATTATCCCCTCCATCCGATAGGATGAGCAAGGCGCGTTTGGCGTTGTGTGCACCCCTCATCTGGCTGAGTCCCAAGTAGATGGCGTCGAGAAGCGCGGTGCGGCCCTTGGGAGAGGTAAGCATCAGGCGGCTCTGCAAGTCTTCGACGCTGTTGGTAAACGAACTGGTCAGTTCGGCGCGCTCGTTGAAACTGACCAGAAAAAACTCGTCCTGGGGGTTGGCGGTCTTGAAAAATTGCAGGGCCGCTTCACGAGCCTTCCCTACTTTGTTGGACATGCTGCCGCTGAAATCAAATATGACGCCGATGGAGATCGGTACATCTTCCGCGGAAAACGTAGTCACTTCCTGTTCGACGTTGTCCTCGAAAATGCGGAAATTATCGGGATCGAGACCGGTAACCAAACGGTTGTAAGGATCCGTGACCGTAACGTTTACGAGCGCCATGTCGACGTCGATGTGCAGAAGGCCGCCCGCCTTGAAGGCCTTGGCAGGCGTGTCCTTGCGCACGTCATCGACTTTTATTTTGGCGTCTTCGTCTTTTGCGTCTTCCTTCTTCGGCTCTTCCTTCTTGGTATCGTCTTTGGGTTTGTTGTCGTCAGGAGGGGCCTGGGCGGCAGCTACCTGAAAGAGGGCTTGGGCGCAAAGAAAACAAATAACGAGCAGAAGCCGGAAGGAGGCAAGCACAACGCGACGCTTCTCAGAGCGTGACTGCGGAACAGTCACTGGCAATTCGCGTTTCACGGCACCCCCAACGTCTCGGTCGGACCGGGACGGCCGCGCGGGTCAGATTCAAATTGGATTCTACCACTCGCAATTCTGAAAACAAGAACAATCCTTCCATTCTTCATACCAAAAGCTTGAATGACGCGGCCGGAACCTGGGGCTGTGGTAGCATCGGCGCACGACCGCGCTCGTTCAGCAAGACTCTGAAAGAGCGAGGCTTATTCCCAAAATGGGGAGACGCAAGAGATGGGCTCGATGAAAGTAGTGGTGGTGATTCCGGCGCGCTACGCATCTACGCGCCTTCCGGGAAAGCCCCTAGTGTGTCTTGCGGGAAAACCCATGATCCAGCGCGTCTATGAGCGGGCCAAACTGGCCACGCGAGCAAATCGCGTCGTGGTAGCGACAGACGATGAGCGCATTGTGAAGGCCGTCCAGGGATTTGGCGGAGAAGCACGAATGACGCGCTCGGATCACCGCACCGGGACGGAGCGCGTTGCGGAAGTGGCGGCTCACGAAGAGGGCGACGTGTTTGTCAATGTGCAGGGTGACGAGCCGGTGCTCGACCCCGTTGCGGTAGACACGGCAGTTGCGTCGTTGCTGGAAGAGCCTGCCGCCGCGATTGGCACTGTAGCCACGCCCATCAAGACTCCCGCGGACATCATGGACCCCAACGTGGTGAAGACCGTCCTGGACTTCGACGGGAATGCCTTGTACTTCTCGCGGGCGCCGGTTCCGTGGGTGCGGGACAGCGCAAGCAAGATTCAGGTGCGGCACTTGAAGCATCTGGGGCTGTACGTGTTCCAGCGCGAGGCTTTGCTGGAATACCCCACTCTCCCGCAAGGCGAGCTGGAGCGCATCGAGCAGCTCGAGCAATTACGCTGGCTGGAAAACGGCTGGAAGATTCGAGTGGCCGAAGTGGAGCACGACGCCGTCAGCGTGGACGTGCCAGAAGATGTGGCGCGCGTAGAGAAACTGCTCGAAGGCAAGAGCTGAAAATCCTCAAAGAGGAATTTCCCAAAATGGGAAGGCGCATTTACCTCCCCTCCCCCCATTGAATGAGAAAGAGTGCACATGTGATTGAGGAAAAAGGAGTTGAAGCAAGGATAGGAAATAAATCCGGGATGCCGGAAAAGCGACGAGGAAGTTCGCTTGAGAGCGAACTGAGGGATCGAAGCACGAAATGATGTGGGATCCTTCCCCCAGTTTTTGCGGAACTGCGCATTTTAAAGGACTTAGCTTTTCTGTAAGTGTGTTAAGCCTGCAGGAGGCCTGGGCAAATTTCTAACTGGGCTTCCCTGGTGTTTATGTTTGATGCTATTGCTGTGCTTTCAGGATGCCGGCGACGATGCGCTGTGCGCCGTTATTGTCCCTGTTAGCAAAGAACGCCAACTGCGGATTCACCATGTAGACAGCCATATGGATCGGCGCAGTATTTGAAAGGTTGACGGTCATGCTGTTTTGCTGTCCGCTGGCGCTGCTGGTACCGTCGCCAGCGATGGTGATTGAGCCTCCAACGCCCAGGTCGAACAGGGGCGTGAGCGTGCTGGATGTGAACTGGAAAAAATCGGCTGTGCCGCTCAGGTTTAGGTTTGTGAGCGTCACCTGGGCGAGAAGGTCCTCCTCATCCTGAAAGTTATTGGACGTGACGAGACCGCTCCAGTTCATGGCGTAAGGGCCGGTGACGTTGCTGCTGGTAAACGGACTTCCGGACTGCGACAAGATGGAGCCGTCAGCAACAACAATGGCCGTATTAGTCCCCGAAGGCCCGCTGACTTCCTGAATCACGCCGTCATTGGCAGAGCTGAGGTAAAAAACAAACGAAAAGGTTGTCGTTGCTCCATTCGAGAAGGAGAGCGTACCGCGACCAGTGTTTCCATCGTAGGAAGTGATGCTGGCGTTGGACAAATTGTTGAATTGGACCTCATTACCAGCATCGTTGACGTCCACGAGCAGGTTGCTAAGGTTAGAGTTGCCGGCAGTAAAGCGTCCGACGCGCGTGAGGCCACCATTGGCGGAACTGCCGGCGACGAGAAACGCAAAGCTGCCAGTGATGCCGCTCACGTCCAATGGAAAGTTGCTGTTCTGCCTTACCGCATCGCCAGAGAGCATGCCCAGATTGGTGCTGATAAACCGGACGCGGCTCGCGTCCACGATGTAGAAGACAAAGTTCTGGCCGGCGATGAGCGCAATCCCGCGACCTGAATTGGTTATCGGCTCTTGAGGACTCAAAGGATCTGTGGACAGCGTTCCAGTAAAACTGGCGTTGGATGTAAGCGTTCCGTCGTCGTTGTCGTCGAAAAAACCAGGGTTGACCACACCGTTAGCGACGGTGAATTGGCCGATAAGTGACTCTGGACACGGACAAGCAGATTGCGTATCACCATCCAACCCGGCAAAGTCGAAGACATACGAGCCAGCAATCGTGGAAATGGCAAACGATGCAGTGTCCTGCTTGGTGAAATTGCCGCTGCCAGTGGAAGCTTGGCTGCTGGTTGAGGTTTCATCGATCATGAGGCCGTCGCTTGTGGAGGTCAAAACGATGCCGAATTCCAGCGTGTTCTGGCCAAAGGCAAGGTCCAAGACGCCGCGGCCATCGGGATGGACCGTATAAGACCCTCCCGTGATAGGAACTGCATTTGTGACTGAGCCGGCGGTATTCACGTCCTCCACGCCGCCCGTGATGTGCCCCGCGCCGTCCGCCGTAAAGCTTCCAACACGCACCAAGGGAACAGGGAACGAAGAGCCATTAGTGAACACTTCGCCGTTAGAGATGAAGGCGTACTGACCGCTCAGGCTGGCCAGCGTGTAATTGCCGGACGGGGGCGGAGGAGTGATGGCGGGGTGACCGGGGCTGCAGGCTGCGGCCCACAGGGATGCGGCTGCAACTGCCGCCGTTAGGAGCCGCCTCATCGCACACCTCGCAGCGCTTCCTTTTGCGCCGGGGTCAAGGTGGAAGCAGGCGAGAGAGGGAAACCTTTGGCATTGCGCACAGCAACGGCTTGCGTGCCTTTTTGCACGATGCGAGCGGCAAAGTAGGTTCCTTCGCCGAGAGCCATGGGTTCGCCAACGATGCGAACGCTGTCTCCGGCATTCAATGTAAAGTGATCAGCCTCAAGAACTTTGGCGTTGCCGAGATGCACGTCCACTTGCCCCGAAGCGGTTTGAATGGTGGCATGGGCCCCCATGGGCGGAACGGCGGATGAAGTCTCATATTTCACTACTGCGCCAACCAGCGAAATTTCCCGGCTGGCATTGTAGGTCCGCAGCAACAGTGCATCCGAAGGCATGGCCTGCTGCGCGTCTAAGGAAAGACAGAGCGCGAGCGAGCCCGCGAGCATGAAAAGTAACAGCAGCAGACGATTTTTGGATTTCATTGTCCCTTCCCACGCGTAAGAGTGCCACTCGCAGCCTTTCTGCGTTGCGGAGAAACAAAAAAAACACAGCGAAACGCAAGCGGAAAGGCTTAAAACCTTAGATGGCGAAGCCTCGAAGGAGGGTTTCGCCGAAAAACGATGAAGTTCCAGCGCGGCAACAACAAACGCAAAGGACACCGCGCCTACAGAATATCCTCCGTTTACCTCAAACCCGTTCCCAGGAAGAAAGTTTCGCCATGTCAAGGTGAGGCAAACAGGTTATGGGGCAGCTTCCGAGTAGCCAGTAACACAGCACGTTTCCGGGAACTTCTTGCTCATTCCGAACGTATGAACCGTATGAGACTCTCTAGAGAGTAAGCTCTGCCCCGAGAAAGCCGTCTTAGCCCGGAGGCTACTAATCATGCTTTATTTTGCGAATCTGTCGAGGCAGGTTTTGCGAAGATTGGTACGCGCGCCGATGTTTGCGGCCATAACCCTCATCACTTTGACGGCGGCCGTAGGGGCTAACACCGTGGTCTTCAGCGTGCTGGAAGGAGTGCTGCTGAAGCCTTTGCCGTACGCAAAGGCCGAACAGTTGGCAGGCGTGTGGCTCACCGCTCCGGGCATTGGTCAGAAGGAGTTCCCCTATCTCTCGCCTTCGGACTATTTCATTTTTCGCGAGCAAGGGCAGACTTTCCAAGACATTGGTTTGTATACAGGCGATTCCGTGACTGTGACAGGAATGGCGGAACCTGAGCAGGTTTCCGCCCTACTGGTGACGGACGGCACGCTTCCGCTTCTCGGTATCCAGCCAGCCTTGGGACGCGGGTTCACAAAGCAGGACGATTCGCCGGGCACGGCTGAAACCGTGTTGCTGACGTACGGATACTGGCGCCGGAAGTTTGGCGGCGATGCGTCCGTCGTCGGGCGAACGCTGGTGGTCGACGACAAGGGACGCCAAATCATCGGGGTGTTGCCGCAGAACTTTCATTTCCTGGACTGGGAAGACCAGGCCTTAGTGCTTCCCTTCCGCTTTGATCGCAGCAAGACTCATCTGGGCAACTTCAGCTATGAAGGTATTGCCCGGTTGAAGCCGGGAGTTACGCTGGCGCAATTGAACGCCGATATTGCGCGGATGCTTCCCATCGTCATGAGAAGTTTTCCAGCACCGCCCGGCTTCAGCATAAAACTGTTTGAAGACGCGCGCATTGGCCCAGACGCCAGGCCATTGAAACAGGGTGTCGTAGGAGATGTAGGCAACGCCCTCTGGGTGTTGATGGGTTCCATCGGAATGGTTCTGTTGATTGCATGCGCGAACGCGGCGAACCTGTTGCTCGTAAGAGTGGAGGGCCGGCGGCAGGAACTGGCTTTGCGGGCCGCGCTAGGAGCAGGTTGGGGCCGAATTGCCGGCGAATTGATGCTGGAGAGTTTGACGCTCGCTACGCTTGGCGGCGCGCTCGGGCTAGGGTTGGCTTATGGCACGTTGCGCATCCTGCGCGCCGTGGCGCCCTCGGGGCTGCCTCGCATCCGCGAAATCGGGATTGATGGGCCGGTTCTGTTATTCACATTGTTGGTGACGATCCTGGCCAGCCTGCTGGTCTGCTGCGTTCCGATTTTCAAATACGCTGGAGTGCGCCTCAACACAGGGATTCGTGAGGGAGGGCGCGGCGTCAGCCAAAGCAGGGAGCAACATCGCGCGCGAAGCGTGCTCGTCGTTGTGCAAGTGGCGCTGGCGCTGGTTCTCTTGATTTGCTCCGGCCTGATGATTCGAACTTTTCGAGCTCTGACTCATGTTAATGTCGGATTTGCCCGCCCAGCGGAATTGCAGACCTTCCGCATCTCGATTCCCGACACGCAGGTCAAAGATCCCGAACGCGTGGTCCGCATGGAAGAGGAAATCTTGCGGAAGATGGAGGCCATTCCGGGAGTCTCTTCGGCTGGCATTGGAACGGTGATTCCGATGAGCGGAAGCGGATGGCACGATCCGGTTTTCATAGAAGGCCGCTTGTATGCCGAGGGCCAGCTTCCGCCGTTGAGCCGCTTCAAGTTCGTCTCGCCGGGCTTTCTCGCTACGCTGAGCACCTCGCTGATTGCCGGACGCGACCTGACCTGGACCGACACCTACAACAAGATTCCCGTTGCCTTGGTTTCAGAAAACCTCGCCAGGGAGTATTGGGGCGAGCCAAATAACGCGCTCGGGAAACGCATTCGCGTCGGCTCGAAAGACGACTGGCGAGAAGTCGTTGGCGTAGTGAGCGATATTCACGATGACGGAGTGAATCAGAAAGCGCCAACCGAGGCTTACTGGCCGCTCCTTCAGGCGAAGTTCGAGAGCGATGACGTTTCGGTGCGGCGCGAAGTGTCCTATGCCATCCGAAGTTCGCTGGCAGGCTCAGAAAGCTTTCTCAAGAATGTGCGGGAAGCGGTGTGGTCGGTAAATGCCAACCTGCCGCTGGCGGGCGTTCACACGGTGCAATACTATTACGGGAAATCACTCGCTCGAACCTCGTTCACCCTCATCATGCTCGGCGTCGCAGGAAGCATGGCGCTTTTGCTGGGAGTCGTAGGCATCTATGGCGTGATTGGGTATTCCGTGTCCCAGCGAACAAGAGAGATTGGCATTCGGATGGCCCTGGGAGCACAGCAGCAAAAACTCACGGGGATGTTCGTGCGCCAGGGACTGCTGCTGACTGGCACCGGCGTGGGGCTCGGGCTGCTCGGGGCTGCCGTTTCGATGCGGCTGTTGTCGTCACTGCTCTTCAACGTGAGACCGGTGGACCCAATCACTTACGCGGCAGCTTCAGCGGGACTGATGGCGACGGCTTGGCTCGCGAGCTATCTGCCCTCGCGCCGCGCGGCCGCGGTGGACCCGGTGGAAGCCCTGCGAGCCGAGTAGAAGTTCCCCATCATCCTGCCCGCTCCCAAGCACTCGGACCGAGTGCTTAGCACGCGCCACCAGGATTCTTCACTCCCTTCAGAGCCCCTTCCCAAGAAGAAAGCTTCGTGGGCAAGCCGCGAAACCCAGTTGGCGGGCGACTGTGGCCGGCGCATAGCAACCCGGAAGCGAGGGTGGGGATTTCACCACGGTGGGAGCAAGGGATGAGCTACAATAGTGCTGTTTGGCGTTATTTCGCGTCTAAACGAGCATTGTGGTGCACGTGCCTAATCGCGCGAGGGTGAAATGAAATCAGAGCGTCGCGGGCTGGTTCTGATCATGGCGGTGGTAGCGGTGTCGGCGGCGGTGGGCGGCATTTACGGCCCGAACGTGCGGGCCAAGGAATCTTCTTACGACGACGCGCAGAGTTCGGTGCGCACTTTCACCTCGGTGCTGGACGCCGTGCAAGCCAACTACGCCGAAAAGGTGGACGTGGACAGGATCGTGTATCAGGGCGCCATTCCGGGTATGTTGCGGATGCTCGATCCACACTCGAATTTCTTTGACGCGCGCCAGTGGGCGTCCAATCGGGAAGAAATGCGCGGCAGGTATTACGGCGTGGGCATGGGAGTGATTCCGCGCGGAGAGCGCACCGTAGTGATGGCTTCTTATGTCGGGAGTCCGGCATTCCGTGTGGGAATTCGTCCTGGGGACATCATCGTGAACATTGATGACAAGTCCGTGGAGCGCTTAAGCACATCGGAAATCGCTGATCTTTTGAGGGGAGCGCGCGGCACGCCCGTTAGGATTGCCGTTTCCCGCGAAGGGTACGCGGAGCCGCTGGTTTTCAATGTCACGCGTGACGAAATCCCGCATCACGCGGTGGATTTGGCATTTGAAGTCAAACCCGGTATCGGCTACATCCGGCTCTCCGGATTCAACGAAAAAACCGATGGCGAGCTTGGCGAGGCGATGAAGCAGTTGAATGCGTCCACTCTCGACGGCCTGGTTTTGGACATGCGGGAGAATCGCGGCGGGCTGCTGGACGAGGCCATCGCGGTGAGCGACATGCTGCTGGACAAGAACCAGTTGATCGTCTCGCACCGCGGACGCTCTTCGGCGGAGCGCCGCTACTATGCGGTGCGAGGCAATCGCGGGAACAACATGCCACTGGTTATCCTGGTAAACGGCAATTCCGCATCGGCCACAGAGATCGTTTCCGGCGCGGTGCAGGACCACGATCGCGGCGTGATTGTTGGCGAAACGACATTTGGCAAAGGCCTGGTGCAAACGGTTCAGCCACTGAGCGAAAATACCGGCTTGGCGCTGACAATTGCGCGCTACTACACGCCGAGCGGACGGCTGATCCAGCGCGATTACAAATCAGTTTCGCTTTATGAGTATTACGAGCGCAAGGCTCCGGAGCATCCAACGGAAGTGATGCTGACTGACAGCGGCAGGCAAGTCACCGGGGGCGGCGGAATCACTCCCGACATTACGGTTAAGGGGCCGGAGTTAAATCGCTTCCAAAAGGCGATGTATCGCGACGATGTGTTTTTCCCGTTTGAGACCAGCGTCGGCGGATTTACGCGGCACTATCTGGGAACCCGGCCTACGATTACCAAGGATTTTGAAGCGAACAATGCGGTGCTGAGCGAATTCCGCAAATTCCTTGCAAGCAAGAACATTCGCTACACAGAGCCGGAGATGGCGGAAAACCTGGATTGGGTGAAGCGCAAGATCCGGCAGGAAGTGTTTGCCTCCATCTTTGGCCAGCAAGAAGGGTTCAAGGTTCAGCTGGAAACAGATTCCCAGCTGCGCGCGGGCATTGATGCGATTCCGCAAGCGCGCGCGCTGTATGAGAAGGCCCGCAAGATCATTGCACAACGCGCCGGCGTCACCACCTATCGGCCGTAAGCAGCAGCTTTCCTCCACTGCTCCGCTAGAGTCCGGAAAATTAGAAAATATGTGATTTTCGGGCGCAAAAGAGCGCTATTTGACAGAACTGGGGGTTCCGAAGATAATTATTCGTACGTCAATCCTGTGGAGGTCAGACAAGTCCGGCAGGAACCCGGGCTACACGGATGGCGCCAAAATATATTTTTGTAACCGGCGGTGTTGTTTCCTCACTGGGAAAAGGCGTAGCAGCCTCCTCGATTGGTTGTCTTCTCGAAAGTCGCGGCTTCAGAGTCACACTTCAAAAATGCGATCCGTATCTGAACGTGGATCCGGGCACGATGAGCCCGTTTCAGCACGGCGAAGTCTTTGTAACCGAAGACGGCGCGGAGACGGACCTCGATTTGGGGCACTACGAGCGCTTCACGCACGCGAATCTCTCCCGCGACAATAACTGGACGACCGGCCGCATCTACGAAACGATTCTCACCAAAGAGCGGCGCGGCGATTATCTGGGCAAAACCGTGCAGGTGATTCCGCACGTTACCGACGAAATCAAGGCGTGCATTCACAAAGTCTCGGAAAACGTGGACGTGGTGATCGTTGAAATTGGCGGCACGGTAGGCGATATCGAGTCGCTGCCGTTTTTAGAGGCGATCCGGCAAATGCGCCTGGAACTGGGGCCGGAAAACACGCTCTTCGTGCATGTGACGCTGGTGCCGTTCATCTCCGCGGCGGGCGAACTGAAAACCAAGCCGACCCAGCACAGCGTGAAGGAGATGCTGGGCATTGGGATTCAACCGGATATTTTGCTTTGCCGCAGTGATCGCCACATTCCGGCGGAGCTGAAGAAGAAGATTGCGCTGTTTTGCAACGTTGCGGAGTCTTGCGTCATTTCCATGGAGGACGTGGACACGATTTACGCGGTGCCCGCGGAGCTGAGCAAGGAAGGGCTAGACGCGCAGATTCTGCGGCTGCTGAAGCTGGAGGCGCGGCCATCGGACATGAAGCCGTGGATCGATTTGGTTTACCGCATGCATCATCCGGCTGGCGAAGCGCGAATCGCCGTGGTTGGGAAGTACGTGCAGCTGGAAGATGCGTACAAGAGTTTGCGCGAAGCTTTGTTGCACGGCGGGCTGGCACACAACCATAAAACAGCGCTGGACTGGATCGAGGCGGAAGATCTGGACTCGCCAGAAACGGCGGCGCGGCGACTGCACAGCTACGACGGGATTCTCGTGCCGGGCGGATTTGGCAAGCGCGGGATTCAGGGGATGGTTTACACGATTCAGTATGCGCGCGAGCACAAAGTGCCGTTCTTCGGGATTTGCCTCGGAATGCAGTGCGCGACGATTGAATATGCGCGCGACGTCGCGGGATTGAAACAGGCGGACAGCACGGAGTTCGATCCGCAAACGCCGTACCGCGTGATTTACAAATTGCGCGAATTGCTGGGCGTGGACGAAATGGGCGGCACAATGCGCTTGGGCGCGTGGCCGTGCAAGCTGGAGCCGGGCTCGTTCGCGAACAAAGCGTACGGCAAGCTGGAAATCAGCGAACGCCACCGGCATCGTTACGAATTTAACAGCGACTTCGAGAAAACGCTGGTGGCTGCGGGATTGAAAATCACGGGACGGACACCGGACGAAAATTATGTGGAAATTGTGGAGGCGCCCGAGCATCCGTGGTTCCTTGGCTGCCAGTTCCACCCGGAATTCAAGTCCAAGCCGCTGGAGCCGCATCCGCTGTTTGCGGCGTTCATCGGGGCGGCGCTGGAACATAAGAAGCAGCGTTCTCGCGCGGCTACCGTCGCCGCGGCCGAACGCCAGCCGGCGCCTGCGTTGCGTGCGGCGCCCAACGCCACGGCATAAAAAATTAAGCCGATGTCTCTGCGAGCGCTCCAAAAGCCAGTTGTACCCTTCTTGAAAACACGAGGCGGAAAACATCCGCGCTGATGCGCAACGACGGATGCCTCTATGCTATCTTCGTTAGCCGAGATGGGGACCACAGGCTAATGGGGACCACACACGAAATCGAACTGGGCAAGGTGCGCCTCGGCGCGGGGAATCCGTTGTTTCTAATCGCCGGGCCGTGCGTGATTGAAAGCGAACTGCACGCGCAAGTCATGGCCGAAAAAGTAGCCAAAATCGCCGCCGACGCGGGCATGCCGTATATTTTCAAGGCGTCTTACGACAAAGCGAACCGCTCGTCGCTGAAGGCGTTTCGCGGGCCAGGCATGAAGGAAGGGCTGCGCATCCTGGAAAAAATCAAAAGAGAATTGAAAGTGCCGGTCCTGACCGACATTCACGACGAATCGCAGGCGGAGCCGGCGGCGGAAGTTTGCGATATTCTGCAAATTCCCGCATTTCTGGCGCGGCAAACCGATTTACTGATTGCCGCGGGCAAGACCGGCCGGATCATCAATATCAAGAAGGGGCAGTTTCTTTCGCCGTGGGACATGGACAACGTGGCGGAAAAAGTGGAAAGCACGGGAAACAAGAAAATCATCCTGACCGAGCGCGGCACTTCGTTTGGTTACCAGAATCTCGTCGTGGACATGCGGTCGTTTCCCGTGCTGCAGCGGACCGGGTACCCGGTGGTTTTTGATGTGACCCATTCAGTGCAACTTCCGGGAGGACAAGGCCGCTCGAGCGGAGGGCAGCCGCAGTTCATCGAGCCGCTGGCGCGGGCGGCGGTGGCCGCGGGCGTGGATGGAATTTTTTTGGAGACGCATGACAATCCCGCCGCGGCGCGCTCCGATGGACCGAATGCGCTGCCGCTTTCGCAGCTTCAGCCGCTACTTTTGAAATTAAAGGGACTCAATACCGTGGTCCGGCGCTGGAGCACGTCGTCATGAGCCTGGAGACGGCGCGGCGCGTGTTGAAAATTGAAGCGCAGGCGATTCAGGACGTGCTTGCGCGGCTCAATGCCAGCTTCGAAAAAGCCGTGGACGTTTTGTTCGCCTGTAAAGGGCGCGTCGTGGTCAGCGGCATGGGCAAGTCAGGCTTGATTGGGCGAAAAATCTCCGCGACGCTTTCCAGCACCGGCACGCCGTCGTTTTTCCTGCATCCTGCCGAAGCGCTGCACGGCGATCTGGGCATGTTGGCGCGCGGGGACGCGATACTGGCGGTTTCTTATGGCGGAGAGACGCAGGAGATCATCCAGCTTCTGGAAGCGCTGAAGCGGCTGGAGATGCCGCTGGTCACGCTGACGGGGTGCGTGCGCTCCACGCTCGCGCAAGCCAGCGACGTGGTGCTGGACGTCAGCGTAGAAGAAGAAGCGTGTTCGCTGAATCTGGCGCCAACAGCAAGCACAACCGTGGCGATGGCGGTCGGCGATGCGCTGGCGATTTCTCTGCTGGAGCGGCGCGACTTCCGGCACGACGATTTTGCCGCGCTGCATCCCGCAGGGCGGCTCGGCAAAAAACTGTTGCGCGTCGAGCATCTCATGCATTCGGGGGCGGCGCTGCCCTGCGTTGCGCCAAATGCGGAAATGCAGGACGTTTTCCATGAAATGAGCGCGAAGGGCTTGGGCATGACCACCGTTCTGGAAGCGGATGGGCGGCTCGCGGGGATTCTTACCGACGGCGACTTGCGGCGGTTGATGGAGAAGCATCGCGGCGCCGTTCTGGAAATGCACGCCGCGGACGGCATGACGAAGAATGCGCAAACTATCGGGCCGTATGTGCTGGCGACCGAGGCGCTCAACCTGATGGAGAAGAAGAAGATCACTTCCGTCGTGGTGGTGGATGAGGCGCGGCGCGTGCAGGGCGTGGTGCACCTGCACGATTTGTGGACGCTTGAGCTGATGTAGCGGCTTAAGAAAAGATTTCACACAGAGGTCACAGAGAACAGGAAGAAGAAAGGACCTTGGCGAGGGAATGAAGATACCGGCGAAGGTGGCGAACAAAGCCAAACAAATTTCCGTGTTGCTGATGGACGTGGACGGTACGCTGACCGATGGCAGCGTGACCCTGGCGTCCACACCGGACAACCACGCTCTGGAAGTGAAGACGTTCGATGCGCATGACGGGCAGGGGCTTTCGTTGGCGGTGACCGCAGGCCTGCGCACGGGCGTGATTACCGGACGCGGCAGCCCGGCGCTGCGCCGCCGGTGCAAGGAATTGGACATCGAGTTTGTTTACGAGAAACAGGGGCACAAAATCGCAGCTTACGAAGATGTCTTGCGAAAGACTGGCGCGAAGGAATCCGAGGTCGCCTATCTAGGAGACGATTTGCCGGACCTGACCATCATGCGCCGAGTCGGCCTTGCGGTAGCCGTAGGAGATGCAACTCCGGAAGTCAAACGCGCTGCCGACTACCGGACGAAAGCGCATGGCGGCAAAGGGGCGGCGCGCGAGCTTGTTGAGCTTATTCTCAAGTCCAAGGGGATCTGGGAAGAGATGATCGACAAGGCGCGCGCGTAGCCTACCTGCCAGCTTGACGGTTGGCCCCGCGAATGGCTTTCAAGCGATAATCGAGAGTCATCGTTTCTGCGAGGATCGAGAAGGCGCTGGCGCCGGTGCCAAAAAGAGCGCGAGCATCTTCGGGCAAAAGACGGCCACTAATGCAAAAATACTATTTTTGGGGCCCGTGGCTAAGTGCTAGGTTGCTTCGACGCTGAGGGTTCGGTTTGAGGGTGCTGTGCACATGAAGCGTTTGCTGAAATGGATTGCGGGTGTTCTCGCCGTGCTGCTCCTCGCGGCGTTCGGCGCGCTCTGTTACATGGCGGGCAGCCCCAAAGACGCTTACGGCATGGTGCGCTATGCCCTGCCGCACATGCATCGTGGCACACTGAAAGTAGGCAGCGACGCTCCCGACGCTCGATTGCTGGCGCTCGATGGCACGAATCATTTCCACATCCGCGAACGCCTTGGCGCACGCTCGCTGGTACTGGTGTTTGGCAGTTTTACTTGACCGCCCTTCCGCCGCCAGGTGGGCGACATCGTTCAGATTTACAACGACTACAAAGATCATGTTGATTTTCTGACCGTGTACGTCCGCGAGGCGCATCCCACCGACGAATGGCAGATGAAATCCAACGTGAAGGATGATGTCTGCTACGCGCAGCCGAAAACGCTAGAGCAGCGCGTGGCCATCGCGAAGGATTTCACCTCACGATTCAAGTTTCCTTTGCCCTTCGGCATCGACGACATGGGTAACGCGGCGGACACCGCTTACGCCGCGTGGCCTGAGCGGCTGTACGTCATTGATGAAACGGGGCACATTGTGTATCGCGGAGGGATGGGCCCCTTCAACTACAAGCCTGCGGAAGTTCGCGAGTGGCTCGCGGCAAAGTATGGAGCTGTGAAACACGAATCGCCCCCGGCGGCAGCAGCGACCGCTTCCACAACGGGCACTTCGTCGACCGCTGCTCCCGTGGCGGCTTCGGCACCCGCTTCAGGCACGCCAGGCGCGCCAACGCCTTCGAGTCCCACAAAGTAAGTCCACCCTCTCGCAAAGGGTCGCGCTAGAATCCGTTTGTGAAACCCCGTTTCACAAAACCCGCGAGCAGATACAGCAAATTGAAGAAAGTCGGGTTGGCCCGCGCGCTCTCCAAGGTGGGATATTGCTCGCGCTCACAAGCCACGGATTTGATTCGCGCCGGCCATGTGAAATTGAACGGTGTAGTTCGCCTCGATCCGGAAACTCCCACGCACCCTGGCAAGGATCACATAGAAGTGGACGACGCTCCCCTTGCCGCCAGCGACAGAATCTACCTCATGCTCAGCAAGCCTCGCGGCGTGGTGACTACGGCTTCGGACGAAAAGGGCCGCAAAACGGTCTACGCCTATCTGCCGAAAAATCTGCCTTGGCTTGCGCCTGTGGGACGCCTGGATAAAGCGAGCGAAGGATTGTTGTTGTTCACCAATGACTCGGAATGGGCCGCCCGCATCACCGCGCCGGAGACGCATCTCGACAAAACGTATCATGTACAGATTAACGGGTTTGCGGAATTGGCCCTGCTCTTGTGTTTGCGCGAAGGCATCCGAACGGGCGACGGCGGCTTTCTTCGCGTGAAAGAGGCCCGCAATCTTCGGCGTGGCGAACGCAATTCGTGGCTGGAAATCATTCTCGACGAGGGGAAAAACCGCCAGATTCGCCGCTTGCTCGAACATTTGCATCTCGAAGTGTTGCGGCTGGTGCGCGTGGCCATCGGACCGCTTGCCTTGGGCCAACTGCAGAAAGGCGCGACACGCGCACTGACAACCGAAGAAAAGAAAGCACTGGATCGTGCGATGGGGCCCATCCGGCCGCCGCGGAGATCGATTGACAGCCCCCAATTCCTTGTATAACTTGCCTCGCATGACCTCCCCGAGCGCACCGGCGCCTCTCGCTCCGTCTCCGGGAATCGGCGTGGTGATTCAAAGGATCCCCGACGTCCTCACGTTTACGCTGGATAATCCAAACCACGGGAACCAGGTCACTGGCGCGATGCTCGACACCAGGCTGGCGGAGTTGCGCGCCGAAGCTTCGACGCGGGTTGCGCGGGTCCTGCGAATTCGGGCGCGCGGCAAAGTCTTCTGCACCGGTCGCGAGCGCGCCGGGCGCGATATGGATTCCATTCGCAAAGAAGCCGAGCGGCTTGTTGAATTCCAGCGCGCGTTGCGCACTTCTCCGCTGATCAGCGTCGCTGAAGTGCAAGGCGACGCCCTGGGCTTCGGTTTCGGCCTGGCGATTGCCTGCGACTTTGTGCTCGTTGCAGAAAACGCTTCGCTCGCGTTACCCGAGATGCGTTCCGGCCTGGCTCCGTCCGACATCGTAGCGTGCCTTGGGGAATACGCTCTTCCTCGGGTGGCGTTCCCTCTGGTTCTTTTTGGCGACTCGATCAGCCCGGTCCGCGCGCTCCAGGTCGGTTTAATCTCCCAAATCTGCGCGTCCGAGCAATTGGTCGGAGAAGCCAATGCGCTCGTGGCTCGTATATTGCGTTTGGATCGGGCGGCTGCGCGGCGTTGCAAGGAGTCTTTCCTGGCGGCGCAACAAAATTCCTTCGAGCAAAATTGTCTGCGCGCCGTCGAAGCCCTCACAGAAGACGGCCAGGCAAGGCTCGACAGGAAAAAATGATAGTTTGTTGCTCTCAAAAAGGGAGCCGGAAACTCCAGCCGCTTTCGTTCTCGAGGACTTCTGCTTGAATCGTTTCAAGAATGAAAATCCGGCGAATTGCCGCTAGAATTGGCCACGCCGTTTCCGGAGGCTTTATGAAGAGAATTGTCGTGACTGCTTTCCTGCTGCTGCTCGGCTTAATTTCTGCGCGCGGCCAGAGCAAGCTTTCCGTGAAATGGGAAGAGCTGACGGCGGAAGATTTTCGCCAAGCGATTCAACAATCGAAAGGGACGTGCCTGCTTCCGTTTGGAATCCTGGAAAAGCACGGGCCGCATTTGCCGCTGGGAACGGATCTTTTGAACGTTCGCTACGCCACTTTGCACGCAGCCGAGCAGGAATTTGCCGTGGTTTTCCCGGAATATTATTTTGGCCAGATTTTTGAGGCCAAGCACGAGCCCGGCACGGTGGCCTACAGCGTGGAGCTGCAGTTGAAACTTTTGCAAGAAACCACGGACGAAATGGCGCGCAACGGCTGCAAGAAAATTGTCATCGTGAACGGCCACGGCGGAAACGAGCACCTGCTTCCCTACTTCGCCCAGGCGCAGATGGCGAACCCGAAGGATTATGTCGTTTACGTGCTCGATGGCGAGCGCAGCCGCCCGGGCGGACCAGCGAAACAATCCACCGGCATTGATTACCATGCTGGCGAAAACGAAAGCTCCAACACACTCTACACGCATCCGGAACTCACGCACATTGACCGGGCCAAGCGCGAGTCCGGCGCGGACCAGAAGCGGCAGAACCTGCCGGAATTTCTCTACACAGGAGTCTGGTGGTACGCGCGCTTCCCCGAGCATTATTCAGGCGACGGCTCGGTGGCTACCAAGGAGTTGGGCGAGTGGAACGTGCAGGGATGGATTTCCACGATTGTCGAAGCCATCCGCGCTGTAAAGGCGGATGACGCCAGCCTCAAGATTCAGAATGAATTCTACGAAAAGAGCAAGCACCCGCTGGACACAAAGCAGTGAAGTTGCTCCAGGATGACAAAGGCCAAAGATGGATGGAGAAACGCGTTAGCGGGCTTTGCTGAGCTGTTCCACCCAGCGGCGCAACACGCCATAGTGCGGCTGTTCGAGGTCGAGGAACTCAATGCCCATGCCGATGCGCGGCTTCACGATGCGCACCGTCCCGAGCGCTTCCAGCTTCTGATCTTTCCTGGTCAGCGTGACGCGAACTCGTGTATTGGAAGGCAGCGGCTTGCTGGTGCACACAAAAATCCCACCCATGGAGAGGTCCGAAGTTACGCCATCTGATTTGGTCCCGGTCTCCAGGTCGAGGATGACCGCGTCGGCGGCAAAAGGATAGCGGATGCAAAAGCGGCGGTCCCGGAGAGAGAGCCCACGGGATTCGTCGTTCGATGTCCGCTCACCCATTAGAATTACGTCGCCCAAGCTTTCACACCGATATAGAGACACTAGCCAGCGCCGCGGAACTTCCAGACCCTTAGTCTGAACGAAAACAGTTCGTTTGTGGCGACTTCCGGGAGTCCTCATGCGAAAGAAGCAATACCCGGCCGATTCTCCGCGGCAGAGGTGGTCTACCGGGCGTTATTACATGGAACGACAAACAGACCCATTGCTACCCTATGCAGGATTTTCGTGCATGTTAGCCTGAAGAGTAGAACGGCATTGTATGACCCTATGAGCGCTTTATCGGATGGACTGCGCCAGAGCGACCGCATCAGCCTCCGTATGCCCGTCGAAGCATCCTGGGCTACGGCGGCGGGCGCTACTTTCACGCAAACCGTCGAGACGCTCCTTGTCAGCCGCAATGGCGGCGTGCTGCGCTTTACCGAAAAGCTGGAGGCGGGCCAGGAGTTGCATCTGCGGCGTTTCATCCAGGGCGACCAGTGGAAAAACACGCGGGCGCGCGTGGTCGCGGAAATCGATCAGGATGCCAACGGATTTCTCTACGCCATTCATATTCTCGACGCGCGGTGCGATTTTTGGGACATCGACTTCCCTTCCCCCCATAAAGCGGAAGAGGCGCTGGCACGTTTGCTCATGGAATGCAGCTTCTGCCAGCGGCGCGAAGTCGTATATCTCAACGAGCTGCAGTTGAAATCATTTGAAGTTCGCAAGTGCGTGGCGCGCCACTGCCGCCATTGCGACTCGCCTTCGATTTGGATTGAGACGCTCTCTGAGAGTCCGGGGGGCGAAGGCGACGGGACGCGCGGCGCGACCGAGGAGCGCGTGGTTCCACGGCGCAATCGCACACGCGTGAAGGCGCGCGTGCTGGCGTGCATCCGGCGGCGCGGCTTTGCCGAAGAAGTAGTGGTTTGCGAGGACCTGTCGAAAGGCGGAATCAGCTTCCGCAGCCGGAATCAGTATCCAGAAGGCTCGCGCGTCGAAGTGGCCGTGCCGTTTACTCCGGGCACGGGAGCGATTTTTGTTCCGATCCGCATCGTTTTCTCGCAAGCCATTCCAACCGCGGGTCTGCACCGGCATGGCGCGGCGTACATCAAGCCGCCGATGGACAATTAGTCTCTGACAACTGGTCCGCGCAGTTTCTCCGCACGCCAGGGCTTTCGTTTCCACTATACTGTTCGCGAAATCAGTCCCGGTGGTCAGGGCCCGGTGGCCTGGGCCACGATGTTCCCTTCCGGAGGAGCGAGACTCTTCATGAAACTGGTCACTTTCCATTCGCGCAGCCGCGAGGATCGCATCGGCGCGATTGCAGCTGACGGTACGATTGTGGACTTGAATGCCGCGTATGCGCTGTATCTGCGAAATGTGCAGCGGGAAGGCGCGTTTTACGCCCTGGCGGATGCTCGGGTTCCGGCGAACATGCGAGGCCTCTTTGAAAATGGCGACCGGGGATTGGATGCGGCGCGAACGGCACTGGATTATGTGGTGAAAGAGGGGGCGGAATCAGGGCCTTCGGGAGAAGCGCTGCGGTTTCAGAGAAACGAAGGGAAGATCAAAGCGCCCATCGTTCCGAAGAAGTTCTTTCATACAGCGGGGAATTTCAGGGAGCACCACGAGGAGGCGCAAAAGTCGGGGTTTTCACATCCCGTTTTGCCTTGGATTGTTTTTTTTCAAAACGTGGATGCGATCATTGGGCCTGAGGAAGCAATTGTCTATCCCGAGCATTTGACGCAAGAATTGGATTACGAACTGGAGCTCGCGCTGGTACTGAAAAAGGCGGGAAGACATTTTGATGCGGCGCGCGCGGCGGACTACATCGGCGGGTATGTGATTTTCAACGACATTACTGCGCGGGACATCCAACGCACGGAGATGAAATCGGGCGTGTTCAGTTTTTGCAAAGGAATTGATACGTTTTGCCCGTTGGGACCGCACATTGTGACCGCGGACGAAATCCCTCAACCCAATAATCTCGCGATGCAGCTTCGCGTCAATGGCAAGACGCGCCAACAATCGCATTCGAGCAAAATGTCGGTGACAGCGCCGGAAATCGTGGCGCACTACTCGCCGATGGGATACTCCGCGGGCGACGTGCTCTCGACGGGAACGGTTTCTGGCGTGGCAGCGTTCAGCAACGATCCGAAGTCGTTGTATTTGAAACCGGGCGATGTGGTGGAGTGCGAAATCGAAAAGATCGGCGTACTGCGGAATCCGGTGGTTTCGTACAGTGGATTGCACGGCGGGAAAGCCGCGAAAGAGTGACCTTCGAGATGCCGTAAACTTCTTCACCAGCGCAAAACGGATTTTGGGTCAGCGAGCGGAAAGGGCGCCGCGGAGAAAGGCGAGCATGCGGTAGCCGGCGATGTAGGAGAACGGAGCGAGTTCGAGAGAGTAGTGGCCGCAGTGAAGGCCGAGTGTATGGGGCGAGGCGCCATTGCGGCGGAGGGAGTCGAACATCTGGCTGGTGAGTTCGGGGAGCATCGTGGGGTCGTATTTGCCATAGACCATCAGGCAATTGCGGCCGGCGCCCATGCCACGCTCCACGTAAGGCATGGGACTGATGGGCGCCCAGTAATGGCGAAGTTCGTCCACGGTGACGTGGTGTCGAAGGCTTTCCCAGACGTGATTGGTGGTCATGCCCTGGCTTACGACGTCGGCATAATACGTGGAAACGTGAAAGAAGCCGCCGACGCCGACGGCGGGGTCGTGCACCAGCGTGATGTAACCGATGGAGGAGCCGATGCTGGTGCCGAGAATGCCGAGTTGCGTGTAGCCCTGTTGCTCGAGCCAACGGAGGCAGCGGCGCGCGTCCAGAACAGCCTGACGGTTGGCTTGGAGTGTGAGGCCAATGTTGGGGCCGCAAATCTGGTCGGCGCGCTCGTAGCCGCGGGGCATGCGGCGATTGTGGTAAGGCAGGCTCATCTTTAGCGCGGTGATGCCGAAACGCGCGATCCATTCGCAGAGGCCGTCCTGGCCATGCCATTTGGCGTTCCAGTTGGGGAGAACGAGGACCGCGGCGCCTTGCGCTGCTTTTATGGGTGGCTTCCAACTACGAGAAGCAGGCCAGAGGCGGGCGTAAACCGTATTGTTTTCGGGCCATGGAGATTCGATAGAGCTGGTGAAAGTGAGGACGTTTTCGGCGTCGAGGCGATAGTCCGTGGCGGCGGCGGAGGAGTACCAGTCGCGGCTGTTTTCGATGGCGTTTTGAGCGTAGGCGCGGACGAAGGCGCCGGGATCGGGCTCATCGGGGGAGCCTCCAATGTGCTTGAGGCCCCAGTGGAAGGGCTGAACGCGGCGGTTATCGTCGGTGGTCCAGCGGCGATGTTCGTAGCGGCGTATTTTGCGTTCAAGAAAGTTCATCGAAGAAGCCGCCAGTTGACAGTTTACAGCTCACAGTAGGAGAAAACAAAAGTCACAGAAAGAAAAGGATAACGCAGAGACCCAGAGAACGCTGAGGAACGCGGAGGCAGTGAATCCTCACCCTAGTCTTGCAACGAACTCTAACTCTTCATCAGTGTGAGGGTCTGACACAAAGGTTCACCCTGCTTGTCTTTCCAAGACCATGACCCCGTTACCATATTCCTGCACGAACCGTCCGTCTCGGGATCTGGAACCAAGGGATCGGCAACCAGCTCGATTCCGCCTGGTTCGCGGTGAAACAGGACCCGATCTCCTTTCTTCATTTCTTGACCGGTCGTATAGATGAGTGCCATCCCCCAATTCTATCAACTCTCGGTATGTTCCCCCTGAATCGACTCGCGCGATTGTTGTCAAGTTAAGCCGTTAAGGATGGGGCACGCGAAAAGAGGCGTTTGTTGAGAGGGTGAGGGGGGTATGGGAGATTAGTAGAAGCGGCTGCGAAGCAGCCGACTTCACGCGCGGCCGCAGGATGGCCGACTCAACTGTGGCCACTGTTTACGGCATATATTTTTTCCTTTTTGGGCTGGTGATCGGAAGCTTCCTGAATGTCTGCATCACGCGGATTCCGGAGGACCTTTCGATTGTTTCACCGGGATCGCGCTGTCCAAAGTGCGGAACAGCCATCAAGTTTTATGACAACGTTCCGATGTTCGCGTGGATTTGGCTGAGGGGAAAATGCCGGACCTGCGGCGAACCGATTTCGGTGATGTACCCGCTAGTAGAGCTGTCAACCGGGTTGTTGTTTGTGGCGGCATATCTGGAATACGGAATTACGCAAGCGACGGTAAAGTGGCTGTTTTTTACAGGTCTGATCATCGTTCTGACGATTACGGATTTGCGGGTGCGGCTGTTGCCGGATCTAGTGACCTGGCCGGGATTCGCGGCGGGATTGTTGCTTTCCGCCTTTGTGCCACCAAGCGGCGGCTTTGGGCAGTCGTTGAGCTGGCGATTGCTGCACCAACATTTGCAACCCAATGCGGCAGGGCTTGTTGATGGGATCCTAGGCGCGGCTTTTGGAAGTTTTTTGCTGTGGGGATTGGCCGCTGGCTACAAATTGGTGCGCAAGCGCGAAGGCATGGGCTTGGGCGACGTGAAGATGATGGCCATGGTGGGCGCGTTTGTGGGATTGCGCGGAACGTTTTGGACCATTTTGTTGGGAAGCCTGCTCGGCAGCGTAATTGGATTGAGCGTGGTAGCGGGGTTGTACCTAAGCGGTTGGCAGCGCGGTCTGGCGGAACGTGGCAGCCGGAGAGGGCTGGGAACTGTAAACGGCTTGCGGTGGAAGATTGCAAGCCAATACCAGTTGCCGCTGGGAACGTTCTTGGGAATTGGGGCACTGGCGATTGTCTACCTTGGGCCGTTAATTGGCGGACAGTGGCCCGAACTTCGAGGAATCTTGCGGTGAACGGGTTTCACGCGCGAATGCGAGACGGTAAGTTAGAAGAAGGAGCTAGGTAACAGATTCGATGTCGGGGATGCTCCAAAGCGGCAGCGGCACACAGCACGTCTGGGAGATTATCGCCGGACTTGGGATTGCGGCGCTGGCAGTAGCAGGTGTAGCGGTGTATCTCCTGCGCAAGTTTTTTCAGAGCAGCAAAGAAGAACAACAAGAAAAAATTGCGGCGGGCGCGCCACGCACGGAGAACGCCTCTGCATTCATGGCCGCTTCGATGCAGGGCGTGATCCAGCAATTGCGCGAGCAGGAGAAAGAGCTTGAGCGGCTGCACAAGATTGAGAAGGAACGCGCCGAGCAGACCGAGCGCCTGAGTGAAGAAGTCACCCGCAACATGCCGGCTGGCTTGGTGGTAGTGAACGCGACCGGCATTATTTCCACCGCGAATCCCGCAGCAGAGCAAGCGCTGGGGATTCGCGGACTAGGATTCCGGCGATACAGCGAGGCGCTGGGAGAGAATTCACAGCTGACCAAACTGGTTGGAATCTGCCTGGAAACAGGAAGAATCTTCCGAAGAGAAGAAGTCGAGCATGTTCCGCCGGCAGGAGACACGCGGCATTTGGGCGTCACGATTTCGCCGATCCGGCGCGGCGAAGGGGAAATTAGCGGGGTCATTTGCCTGCTGACGGACTTGACGGAACTTGCGGCGCTGCAACAGCGGATGCAGCTTAAGGAAAACTTGGCGGCGCTGGGAGAATTGTCCGCGGGAATTGCCCACGAATTCAAGAACGCGCTGGCGACAATCTCGGGATACGCGCAACTGATTCCGGACGCTTCGCCGAACGAATCCGCGGATTATGCAAAGAGAATTGTGGAGCAGACTAGAAACATTACCCACATGGTGGCCGAGTTTTTGAAATACGCGAGGCCGCTGGAGATTCCCGAGGAGCGTGTGGACTTGGAAGAAGTGGTGGGTCGCGCTGTGGCGGAAGTGGTGCAAGCGATGCCGCAAGTGGCGATCGAATGCACAGGAAGCTTTGGCGACGTGGCCGGGGATGAAGGGCTGCTGCGGCAAGCTTTGTTGAATCTGGCAAGGAACGCTGCAGAAGCGTGCGCGGAGGCCGAAGGAGGCGGGCGCGTGGTGCTTCGCGGAGAAGTGGTCGAAAGCAATGAGACAGGATGGCAGCGCCTCATTATTACGGATAATGGGCCGGGCATTACGACGGAGGCGATGCCAAAGTTATTTCGGCCGTTTTTTACGACGAAAAGCAACGGAACGGGACTGGGATTGGCGGTCGTGCAGAAAATCATCGTCCAGCACGGCGGACACGTGGAGGTGAGAAACTGTCCGAAAGGCGGGGCGGAGTTTATTGTTACGCTTCCGATGCCGCGAAGGGTTGCAGAAGCAGTAGAATCAAAGCGGCGTCGCATCTAACTTCTAACAGGGAGAAGGAGCTTCGCAACAGCTCCGGAAGGCTGGGATAAATGCGGAAAAACGACTGGATGAAAGTGACATTGATGGCGGTGGGCCTGTGCCTATACGCATTCGCAGGCTACGCTCAGGATCAGAGTTCCTCGCAACAGACAGGCGATCCCGTGGCCGACGCCGCAAGAAAAGCGCGCGAGGGAAAACAGAAGAAGGACGCGCAGAAGGCCAAGAAAGTTTATACGGACGAGGACATAAAGCCGGCGCCACCGGACAAACCGGAAATACAAAACGCGTCTGCGGCCGGAGCCACAACGAGCGGTACGGAAGCGGCTGCAGGTGGAGCTCAAGCTGCCGACGCAAAAAAAACCGAGGACCCCGCGCAGAAGGAAGACCCCAACGGCGAAAAAGCCTGGAGGAAACGCTTCGGCGAACAACACGATAAGATCGCCAAGACGGAAAAAGAATTGGATATCCTCCAGCGGGAATTGGAAAAGTCTTCGGTGCAATACTACGCCGATCCAACAAAAGCGATGAAGGAACAGAACAGCCGAGCCGAAGTCAGTGACAAGACAGCCAAAATTGACGCCAAGAAAAAGGAATTAGCGCAGCTCCGGCAGCAGTTGGATGACATGGAAGCAGAGTTGAGGAAGGCCGGGGGAGACCCGGGGTGGGCACGATAAAAATAGTTTTAAGGTAAGTTCCAAGTCTTGGCAGAGCCTGGTTGCGTTCCATGTGCGGCCGGGCTCTTGTCACGTTTTGGACCCTGCATAACACTTCCCTTTTCGCTCGCTGATTCAAGAGCGTTCGTGAAACTAATCTGGAGCCATTTACTGACTCGGAGATTCCCTTCTCCGCACACGTGGGTGCCGTTGTTCCCTGAACATACCAGGATTCGTGGTAGAAACGAGAGAGATGGAACCTCTTCTGCTTGTTGAAGATAAAGCCGAATTGCGCGCCATGATGCGGAAGGCGTTGGAGCGCGCGGGATACTCCGTGGACGAAGCGCCGGACGGCACCGCCGCAATCCAAAAGGTGCGCGCGCGCCGGTATTTGCTGGTGATCACCGATTTGAAGATGCCGGGGGCGTCGGGGTTGGACGTTTTGCGGGAGACGAAGCAGGCGGACGCCACGATCCCCGTGTTGCTGTTGACGGCATACGGATCCGTGGAAGAAGCCGTTGCCGCGATGAAGGACGGGGCGTTCGATTTTCTGCAGAAGCCCGTGGATCTGGATCATTTGAAGTTGTTAGTGAAGCGAGCGGCGGAACAACAAGAGCTCCAACGCGAGAATCTGCTGCTGCGGGCGGAATACGCGGCGCGGTATGGGTTTCCGCGCATTGTGGGAGAGCACGCTTCCATTAAGGAAGTGAGTCAGCAAATCCAGAAAGTGGCGGCAACCGATGCGACGTGCTTGTTGCTGGGGGAAAGCGGCACGGGGAAAGAATTGTTTGCGCTCGCGATTCATCATTTGTCTCCGCGGCGCGAACAGCCGTTCGTGGCGCTGAATTGCGCGGCGATTCCTGAAGGGCTGGTGGAGAACGAGCTGTTCGGACACGAGAAGGGCGCGTTCACGGGAGCGGGTGCGCGCAAAGTGGGCAAAATGGACCTGGCGCACCGGGGTACCTTGTTTCTGGATGAGATTGGAGAGCTGCCACTGGCGATTCAAGCGAAGCTGTTGCGCGTGCTGGAAGAAAGACGATTCGAACGCGTGGGCGGAACGCAATCGATTGACGTGGATGTTCGCATCGTAGTGGCCACAAACCGCGATTTGCAAAAGCAGGTGCAGGAAAGACTGTTTCGTGACGATTTGTATTTCCGGATTTCCACCGTGCCTATGACGATTCCGCCCTTGCGAGAGCGCGGGAACGACGTGCTGCTGCTGGCGAATCATTTTCTCGAAAAGTTCAGCCGGGAATTCAACAAGCCCGGATTGGAGATTTCCGAAGAAGCAAAGGAACGTCTGCTGCATTACCGCTGGCCAGGAAACGTGCGCGAACTCCAAAACACCATGGAACGCGCGGTGATTCTGGCGGATGGCGTCAGCATTCGCGCGGATGCCTTGCAACTGCCGTCAACGAAACCCGATGCGGACAAATTGCCTGGTGGGATGCTGCCGGAAAAGTTCAGCTGGGAAGGAACGCTTGAACAAGTCACGAGCCGCGCAGCAGGACACGTGGAAAAAGCTCTGCTCGAAAATACCATGGGCGAATGCAAGTGGAACAAGACGCGCGCCGCGGAGAAGCTGGGGATTACGCCGAAAACGCTTCTGGCCAAGTTGCGTGCGGCAGGGTTGGAGGAATGAGGTTAGTTCGCCGTTTGCGGTTTACCGTTTGCGGTTTGCCGGAATGCAAGTACCTGCCTATTCAAAGCAATCCGAGACTCCAGCGTGCCGATCCTAACTAAACGCGAACGGCAGTATGCAGAGCCACCACGCCTAAGGTCCATCCCCGAAAATCGACGGATTGATAGCCGACCGAGCTCAGGAGCGCGGCGAGTTCGGGTGGGCGGAAGAAGTGGGCGACGGATTTCGGCAGATATGTGTAAGCCGATTGATGGCCGGAGATGAGCCAGCCGATTCGTGGGAGAACTTTCGTAAAATACCAGCGGTATAAATCCCCTAAAAATCCTTCTGGCGGCTCGACGAATTCAAGGATGGCAACGGTGCCGCCAGGCTTGAGGACGCGGTGAATCTCGCGCAGGCCGGCTTCATAGTTGGCGAGGTTACGGAAACCAAAAGCACTGGTCACTAGGTCAAAAGAAGCATCCGCAAACGGCAAGCGGAGAGCGTCGGCTTCAAAAAATGGCATGCGCTTCGCAGCGGCAGCTCCGTCCGCTGGTGGCACGTCCGCACTCTTGGCCATGGCGCGGACGAGCATGCTGTGCGCGAAGTCCGCACCAACGATGCGGGCTTTTCCTGCTGGGGCGAGCGCGAATGCAAGATCCCCGGTTCCGCAACAAAGATCCAGTACCAAAGCATCCGGCCGCTCAAGAATTGGACGAAGATGTTTCGCAGCACGCGCACGCCAGAAACGATCCAATTCGAACGACAGAAGATGGTTTAGCAAATCGTAGCGCGGCGCGATCTGCGTGAACATCTCGCGAACTTTTTTGGAGGCTTCTGCTTCGGTAGTGGCGCCTTCGGGCCTGCTCCCTTTCACCGGCGCAGAGATTTCACTCATTTCAACACACCGGGACGCTCGGTTGCCGCGGCGATTAGGCGAGGAGTAAAATGGAGGATGCGCTCGACGGCATTAACCGGGACTTTGTCATATGTCCGCGCCTGGCCCAGGCGCGGAGACAGAACAAAGCGCAAAACGCCGCTACGGGTTTTCTTGTCGGAATGCATCGCTTTGACCAAAGTAGAAAGAGAAACTGCCGGCCAAGGCGGCAAAGGTCCCAGCCGGCAAACAAGAGACACGATGCGGGAAACGTCTTCGGCGGGAGTGAGACCTATTTCGTGCCCGAGAAAAGCGGCGGCCACCATGCCCCAAGCAACGGCTTCCCCATGCTGGTAACGGCGATAGTGCGTGACGCTTTCGAGAGCGTGGGCAAAAGTGTGGCCAAAATTTAGGATCTCGCGCAAACCGGATTCGCGCTCATCGCGGCTGACGACCCGCGCCTTGATCTGCACGTTGCCCGGGATTAGTGAGCCAAGCAAGTCTCGGTCGCGCCGGAGGATTTTGTCCATATCTTTTTCCAGCCGCGCGAACATCAGAGCATTGGCAATCACGGCGTGTTTGATAACTTCCGCCAAGCCACCACGGAACTCCCTGAGCGGGAGACTGCGCAACAAGTCAGGATCAGTGACCACCAAACGGGGCGGATAGAAGGCTCCAACGAGATTCTTGCCTTCTGGAAGATTCACGCCGGTTTTTCCGCCGATGGAGCTGTCCACCTGAGCAACCAAAGTGGTAGGAATTTGGACGAGAGCGACGCCGCGCAAATAAGAAGCGGCCACAAAACCGGCAACATCACCGACAACGCCGCCGCCAACCGCGAGCACCAGCGATTTGCGATCCGCTCCGGCACGGCTCAGAGAGCGCGCGATTTGTTCCACGCTGCCCAGATGCTTCGCCGACTCCGCGTCGCTGAAAAGGTGGACGCCATTTCGATTCGACAGCCGCAAGCCGCGCTGGACGATTTTGCCGACGGCACGCCAAACCTTGGGTGAGGAAACAACATGAACACTGGAAAACTGCCCAAGCGCCGCTATTTCTTGCGCGCCACGGCCAATCGCACCCGCTCCGGCAACTACCACGTAAGGACCGGCGGAAGATTGCACTCGAATGCGTGTGATTTTCATGCGCGACAGTTTTCAATGTAACACACGCTTCGCCAAGCCCACACCCAGGCGCCTACAAGACCCGCCTTCTTATGCAGGTATTTTCTTCGTGCTACCATAATTGGGCGATTTGAGCGCAATTTCCCACCATGACCACTTCCCACAAAATCCATCATGCTGACTACGCTGTCGTGGGCAGTGGAATTGCAGGTTTGCGCGCCGCGATTGAACTCAGCGAAGCGGGAAGCGTGCTGGTGCTGGCGAAATCGAATCTGAGCGATTCGGCGACCGCCTGGGCACAGGGCGGGATTGCCGTGGCGCTCTCCGATGAAGACGAAATCGGGCTGCACGAGCAAGACACCATCAACGCAGGCGACGGCCTGTGCCGCGCGGAAGCCGTGGCGATGCTGGTGGAAGAGGGACCGAAGTACATCACCCAACTCATCGAGTGGGGCACGGAATTCGACCGCGCTGGCACCAAGCTGGCGTTTACCCGCGAGGCGGCGCACAGCCGCTCGCGCATCCTCCACGCGCATGGAGATTCAACCGGCCGCGAAATCAGCCGGGCGCTGCTGGCGCGGGCGCACTCGATTCCTCACCTGCACCTGCGCGCGCACGCTTTCACCACGGAATTGATTGTCGAGCGCGGGAGAGTTGCCGGGCTGTGCTTCATTGACGAAACGGATGGAACGCTTCACGAATTGCGTGCGGGCGCGGTTTTGCTCGCTACCGGCGGCCTGGGAAAAATCTACCGAGAGACCACCAATCCCGATGTCGCCACCGGCGATGGAATGGCCATTGCGTACGAAGCGGGAGCCGTTTTATCCGACATGGAGTTCATGCAGTTTCATCCCACGGCGCTGGCCACTCAGGGCGCGCCGCGGTTTCTGCTCTCCGAAGCGCTTCGCGGCGAGGGCGGCGTCCTACGCAACATTGGCCTGGAACGCTTTATGAAGAAATACCACGAGGCGCAGGAACTGGCGTCACGCGACGTGGTGGCCCGCGCCATCGTCAGCGAGATGCAGCACACAAATAGCACACACGTCTTTCTCGACATGACGAAAAAGAGCGAAGAGTTCCTGAAGAAACGCTTCCCGCGAATCTACGAAACTTGCGCGAGCTATGGCCTGGATTTGGCAAGCGACCTCGCGCCGGTTTGTCCCGCAGCCCACTACATGATGGGAGGCGTGAAGACGGACCTGAAGGGACGCACTTCCCTTCCCGGGTTGTACGCCGCAGGAGAAACTGCCGCAACAGGCGTGCACGGAGCCAACCGGCTGGCCAGCAATTCTCTGCTCGAAGGATTGGTGTTCGGCGCGCTGGCGGGACAAGCCATGATGAAAGATGCGCCCGCGGGAAAACGCAAAGGACAAGCATTGGCTGGAAGCCCAGCCCCGCTGCCGGGCAAATCCTCAGCAGTGCAGAAGGAAGCAGCGAAAAACGGACCGGTCAAAAATGGTGGCGCCAAGCCGGCGCCAGCCGCGTGCGCGACGCTGACGAAAATCCGAGACCTAATGTGGCGCAACGTGGGCATCATGCGAACCGGCAAAGAGCTGGCTGAAGCGATCAAACAATTAGAGGCGATCGAGCATCCCCAGTGTGAAAAGTCAGGGCGCAGCGGCCATGAACTGCGCAATCTGCACACGTTGGCGCTGGTCATGGCACGCGCGGCGCTGGCCCGCGAAGAAAGCCGCGGCAGCCACTACCGCTCGGATTTTCCGTTCCGGAATGATGAGGACTTCGCAAAACACTCGGCCATCCAAAAGGGCAACGACGTGCGGTTTGAGGCGTAGGCGGCGGCGCGAGAAAGTGATCGCTGCTTTAGACAGTCCCTAGCGCGATTGCAATACCTTGATGCTTTCCAGAAAAACGTGACCGACGCCGGCCAGGGTCTTCGCGCTGATTTTGTCAAGATTGTCTTCGGGCGTGTGCCAGTAACCGTTGTTGATGAAGTCTCCGATGACATCCAATGACGGAACCCCGCGCGCGAGAAACGAATCGTGGTCGTCTTGGGCCTCGGTTGTGGTATCCCGAAAAAGGGCCTTATAGCCCAGCTTGTGAGCCGTATTCCAAAAAACATTGGTTAGATCCGGCGTGGAACTGGTTTCCCGCAAAAACTGGGCCTTGCGGCCGCCAACAATGTCTGCCAGCAAGAAGGCTTTGACTTTCTTAAGGTCGCCACTCATCGCCAGTTTCGCGGCCATCTGTCGGCTGCCATAGCGGCTGTCGGTGTCGCTCCAGTGCTGCATGGCTTCTTCGCCGTCGAAGAAAGCAATCCACACGGCATACTTCCCGCGCTGCGGGCATAGCAGGCGTGCCAGTTCCAGCATCAAGGCCGTCGAGGAACCACCGTCATCCGCCCCAACAAAATTGGGCACCGTCAACAAAGTGTCGTAGTGCGTGCCAAGAAGCATGATGCCCGGCTTTTCTCCAGGAATTTTGGCCACAATATTTTTCATCGCGAGGCGGCCGACCGGAGTGTCCGCCGTGAAGCTGTCCGTGTCCACGGTGCAGCCGTAGCTCTTCAATTCGGATTGCAGGAAATCCTGCAGCTTGGCAATTGCGGGAGAGCCGGAAGGATGTGGACCGAAGCCAACTTGTTTGGCAACCAGCGCATAAGCGCGCTTGCCGTTGAAGCCGCCGGTCTTGTCGGGCGGGGGAGCGTCATCGGACGCCTGTGGGGGAGGCGACGCGGCGGCGCTCATGAAAGGCGGCTGGCCCGCGCCCCGCGAGGAATCGCTGGTCTGGCAACCTGCCAAGCAAACGAGAGCTAGATGGAAGAGCAAAACATCCCGCAAGCAATTTGCAGAAAAAGCAGTCATCAGCGCGCCTCCGCAGGAGCGGCGATGCGGCGTTCTCTCCGCCGCGTCACAACGAAGGAGACCCCCATCCCCAGGAAATACAGTCCAATCATCGGAGCCATGAACACCAGCATGGTTGTCGCGTCGGGAGTCGGCGTGATGATGGCTGCGACGACCGAGATAATCGCAATCGCGTAGCGCGCGTTTTTCCAGAGGAACTGGGGCGTCACTATGCCAAAGAGCGACAAAAAGAAAATCAAAACAGGAAGCTCGAACATCAACCCCATGCCCAGAAGGATGAGCAGAATCAGATCGAAGTATTCGTTGACACTGATCATGGGGGTAACGTCGCGCTGGATCATGAACAGCGGTCCAGGCGTCACCAGAAAGTGCAGGATGTACGGCAGCATAATGAAATAGCCGAAAGCGATCCCCGCCAGGAAAAGAAACACTGTGGAGAACATGAAGCCAGTGATGGCCCCACGTTCGTGCCTGTAGAGGGCGGGCGCTACAAACAGCCAAATCTGGTAGAGCACGATGGGCGAAGCCAGCACGATTCCTAGGTACACACCCACGGTGATGACAAGATTCAGATAGCCCGCCGGGTGCGTATAAATTAGCTTAGGATCCAAGTGCGCGTCCGCGAGCGCTTTCAACATCGGTTTGTTGATCCACGCCACAAAATATTTTGCGAGATAAACGCCGATGAACGCGCCGATCCCGATGGTATAGAGGGA